>TARA_R110001606_G_scaffold6596_1_pt1 | contig 113696 bp, 108 predicted proteins | sample TARA_R110001606 | Tara Oceans TARA_R110001606 (sample SAMEA4398315) | marine metagenome | biome: Polar Biome; feature: [SRF] surface water layer (ENVO:00010504); material: water (ENVO:00002006), including particulate matter (ENVO:01000060) such as... | depth 5 m | reverse complement strand
CCCAAGCCAGTCGTATTTCTCAGTTGATTGACCGTTTTGTGACAACTCTCACTAGTGCGAACAATCAAATCCTGAAATTCGCATGCCATGCAACACAGGAGCAGCCTTGAAGACACCGCTTATTACCCGACAGGGCTACGACGACCTGCAAAAAGAGCTCGATGAACTCTGGCGATTCGAGCGCCCGGAGATCACAAGGAAGGTTACCTGGGCTGCCAGCCTAGGTGATCGCAGTGAGAACGCAGACTACCAGTACAACAAGAAGCGGCTCCGGGAAATCGACCGACGGGTGCGGTATCTGAGGCACTGCCTGGAAAACCTGAAGGTGGTTGATCAGCGCCCGGAGCAAGAGGGGAAGGTCTTTTTTGGTGCCTGGGTAGAAATCGAAAACGATGACGGCAAAATCCTGAAGTTCAGGATCGTAGGCTACGACGAGATTTTCAACCGCAACGATTATATTTCCATCGATTCCCCGATGGCCCGCGCCCTGCTGAAAAAGGAAGTGGGCGACGAAGCCGAGGTGAGAACCGAAGCGGGGACAACCACTTGGTATATCAATGCCATTGAATACCAGGCATAAAAAAACCCCGTAAAAACGGGGTAAGGCTAGCGCTGTGCTGGAGGAAGAAACAAGCGGCTATTGATGCTTGCTTCTGTCTACAATGCCTATTCTCCACACTCAGTATTACCGCGCCCTTGCCGATGAATTACCTTTTAGTCAGGGTGAGTCGGGCAGCTCTGGCTGGAAATTAGGTTGCACACTCTAGGGAACGCCGATAGCTTTCAGGTATCAAATCTTATATCCGCTTCCAGCTACGGAGATAGCAGCATGAACACACAGAAGCTCTTAAATATGGCCCTTGAAGGCGTCGACGCTCTGGGCTTTCGCCTCGACCAGATAGGTATTACCGGAAAGGTTAACCGCCACAATATTGCGGCTTTCCTGATGTTAGAGCAGAAGCACCTCGAAGGTGAGTGGGACAGTATTCAAGTCCGCCTCAACCTTCGTCGTTCACAGTTTGAGCGAATGACTCAGCAGATTGAAACCCGCACAGATGCTCTGATCGCGCCGGTAATGGCACAGGTCAACCGGTTCCGCCCGAGCCACTAAAACCTCAGGCTCGACCGGTGTGGGCTGAGGCAGAAATGTCGCTATCGGCCGAACCTGCAGCCTGCTCCGCCTGAGTCGCTCTGATGCGCTTGCGTATGCCGGTAAATGCGGGCATGCGCACGGCTACCGTCAGGCCGGGTGGCACCTCTTCGGGATAGGTATCACTAAGCACAATACGGCTCTGGTGAATCTCTGCAACGGCACTCACCAAGCTCAGGCCCAAGCCGTTGCCTGGCAATGAACGGCTCTTGCCAACGCGGTAGAAACGCTGGAACACCTGATCTTTTTCATCGTCAGGTATGCCAATACCGCTGTCCCTGACTTCAAAAACGGCCTCCTCACCCTCTTTCCGCACCGCCACACCAATCGTGCCGTGCTCGGGCGTGTATTTGATAGCGTTATCAATCAGGTTGCTGATCATCTGGAAGAGCAAATCCCGGTCACCTTCAATGATGACTCCCGCTTCCAGCGACTGCTCAAACATCTGATCTTTGTCTTCAGACAATGCCTCATAGAGCTCACAGGCATCGGATACCAGCTCATCGAGGGCGACCTGCTTCATATCGGAAGAATTGCCTTTGGTTTCCAGGCGCGCGATACGCAACAGAGCATTAAACGTCGCCAGCAGCTGATCCGCCTCTGCAACAGCACGGCCGGCCTGCTCTCGAGCCTCATCGTTATCGACGGACATCAGGGTGTTTTCAAGCTGGTTGCGCAACCGCGTGAGAGGTGTTCGAAGGTCATGGGCGATACTGTCAGACACGTGCCGGATGCCTTCCATCAGGTAAACAATCCGGTCCAGCATCTGGTTCAGGTTTTCCGCGAGCTGGTCAAAATCATCCTCTGTCCCACGAGTCGGAATGCGCAAGGAGAGGTGTCCGTTCATGATTCGCCGGGAGGTATTGTTGATGATTTCGATCCGGCGCGTTGTGCTCCGGCTCATCAGAAAGCCGCCAAGCAGCGCCAGTGCAAGGGTGATTCCCATGCCCCAATTAATAGCGGTTTCAATAACCCTTTTAAGGTTAGTCAGCTCGTCAACATCCCGGCCAACCAATAATCTCAGGCCGCCCTGAACCTCAAAAATACGGGCACGGGCCAAGCGTTCCGATCCTGTCCACCCAACAGCCGAGCTAAGTGTAAAATTGATCCAGCCGCTTTCCGAACGGGAACCTTCCGGCCAAGTCTCTATATTGCCAGCGAGCTTGAGGAAATCTTCGGTAGTCAGCAGGTAGATGGTTTTTGCATTGGGATCGCGGGCGACCCGCTCACGGATGATCGTGATCAGGCCATTAACACCCCGCCCCCGGTATTGTTCCGCCAACCCGGCAATTTCCGCTTCAATGGTCTCGTCGGTCTGAGCGGTCATAAAGCCCGCTGTACGCCAGTAGATGAAGGCCAGCAACAGAAACACCGAGGTGGCAAACACCACCATGTACAGCAGGGCAAGCTGGAAGGACGACGTCCTGAGCTGGCTAAGCAGTTTCACGTAGCATGTACCCTGCACCACGAATGGTTTGCAGTAGGGGCGTCTCGAATTCCTTATCGATCTTTGCCCGGAGACGGCTGATGTGCACGTCGATCACGTTGGTCTGGGGATCAAAATGATAGTCCCAGACCTTCTCCAGCAGCATGGTCCGGGTGACCACTTGGCCGGCATTGCGCATCAGATATTCCAGCAACCGGAACTCCCGGGGCTGAACATCAATATTCTGACCCGAGCGCTTTACCGTCCGGGCAAGCAGATCCATTTCCAGATCGGCCACCCGCAGCACGGTTTCGGTTTCCGCAGACTGACGGTTCCGACGTACCAGCGACTCAATCCTCGCAAGAAGCTCGGTGAAAGAGAAGGGCTTGGTCAGATAATCGTCGCCGCCGCCCCGCAGGCCTTCAACGCGATCGTCGACATCACCCAAGGCACTCAGGATCAGTACCGGTACCTGGTTTCCCGTGGCACGAACCGTCTTGATGATGGTGAGACCATCCATGCCTGGGAGCATGCGGTCGACAATCATGATGTCGTATTCTTCACTGGCGGCCATCATCATGCCGTCTTTGCCGTCAGCAGCGTGATCTACTACGAAGTCTGATTCCTTCAGCCCTTTAACAAGATAATTTGCTACGTCCTGATCGTCTTCGATTACCAGCGCTTTCACCGGATCCCCTCCTGATAGCGGATTACATTAACAACAGAGTACGAATAACTTGGGACACCGGCCAGTTACGATCTTGTAAGAGGGTGTCGCCAACGGCGACGGTCGGTTCTATGCAGGCAGCCAATGCAGGCTTTCTGTCGTAGTCCCCGAGGGCCGGTATTCCGCGCTTACCCAACCGTCATAATCCATTTTATCTATCGCTGAAAAAACATTCGAAAAGTTAATCTCCCCTGTTCCCGGCTCATGCCGACCCGGGTTATCCGCAAACTGAATGTGACCAATCCACGGCAATAGGCACTCCATAGAGCGCACGAGGTCGCCATGCATTATCTGCATATGTCGAGAAAAAGTCTGGGCATATCAACTCGTGAATTAATGGCTTCCACGCACAATGTAATGCCCTCATTCGCCAGCTTTTCCGCCGCCCACCCAATATTGGCCACCAGCGCCTGCCAGGCCGTGTCCTCATCCAGCTCCACTGGTTTCAGCCGCTTTGGCAAAACGCGGCATGGCCAATCAGTCCTTGGGGCCCGGGCCATTGGCACCAAGGCGGGTTCCGTTAATGTGCTCCAACTCCAGCAGCAGACCGCTGTGATCAGCATCACTGTGGCCATTGGCAACCAGAGACAGGTATCCATTATGCACCTGCTGTGACAGTGGCAGCGTCAACCCCTCTGCCCGGGCCTCATCCAGAATCATACGCAGATCCTTCAGCTGGATACGGGCGGGCGCACCGGGGGCAAAGTCCCGGTCAATCATTCGCTGACCGTGCAGTTCCAGAATCCGGCTGCCGGCAAAGCCACCCATCAGCGCCTCGCGCACTGCAGCCGGATCAGCTCCGCCCTTAGCGGCCAGCAACAGGGCCTCAGACACTGCCCCAATGGTAATCCCCACGATTGCCTGATTCGCCAGCTTGGCAAGCTGCCCGGCCCCCACAGGGCCAATCCACGTGCACTTGCCGAGCACCTCAAACACCGGCTGAGCCCGGAGAAGATCTTCTTCCGAGCCACCAGCCATAATACTCAAGCGTGCTTCCTGCGCACCCAGGGTGCCACCAGAAACCGGTGCATCCATATAACCTACGCCTTTTTCAACCGCAAGAGCAGCGTGACGTCGAGCTACCGACGGCTGAATGGAGCTCATATCAATCACCAGAGCGCCCGGTTTCACAGCTTCCATCGCCCCGTTCGCAACCAGCACCTGTTCAACCACATCGCTGTTTTCAAGCATGGTGATCACAACATCTGCGCTTCGCACGGCGTTTGCAGGGGTGTCGGCAACCGTTGCTTCACTGGCAAACGGCTCGCACTTGCTGGCCGTGCGGTTCCACAAGGTCATGGGAAAGCCTGCATCCAGCAGATTGCGGGCCATGGGAGCACCCATCAGGCCAATACCAAGAAATGCGATATGGGGAAATTCTTTTGTCATTTTTGTGGGCCTCTACTGAGCAGCGGGAAGAAGTATAAGACACCGACGGCACAAACAAAAACGCCACCAACCTGAACGGTGGTGGCGTTTTCAGAACACTTACGCGTGAACTACCAGATCAGGCAGCTTCAACCATCTGCAACCGGATCTTCTTCATCGCATTCTTCTCAAGCTGGCGAATACGCTCAGCAGAGATGCCGTACTTGTCGGCCAGCTGATGAAGCGTTGCCTTGCTCTCGGATAACCAGCGCTCACGCAGGATATCCTGACTGCGCTCATCAAGCATTTCCAGTGCCTCCATCAAGCGCCCGTTAGAGTCCTCGGTCCAGTCTGAATTTTCGAGCTGAACAGCCGGATCGCTGCGACGGTCTTCGAGATAATACGCCGGCGCCTTATAAGCGCTGTCGTCGTCATCGTCCATGGGACCGTCAAAGGCGGTGTCATGGGAAGACAAACGGCCTTCCATTTCCCGCACGACTCTTGGCTCGACTCCCAGATCCTCAGCTACAGCGTGTAACTCGTCGTGGCTCAACCAGGCCAACTTTTTCTTCTGGCTGCGCAGATTGAAAAACAGTTTGCGCTGGGACTTGGTGGTGGCCACTTTCACAATGCGCCAGTTGCGCAGAATAAACTCGTGAATTTCTGCCTTGATCCAGTGCACAGCAAAGGAAACCAGCCGGACACCGTACTCCGGGTTGAAACGCTTGACGGCCTTCATCAGGCCAACGTTGCCTTCCTGGATCAGGTCTGCCTGCGCCAAACCATAGCCGGAATAACTACGGGCAATGTGAATAACAAAACGCAGGTGAGACAACACCATCTGACGGGCCGCATCTACGTCTTCATCGTAATGAAGGCGCTCAGCCAGTTCCCGTTCTTCATCCACGGTGAGTACCGGGATGCGGCTCGCGGCCTGAATGTATGCCTCGAGATTGGCGCCCGGAACCAGTCTTTCAATGAGCTGTAAGCTCGTACCCATGCTTTAACCTCCGAACCTGACGACCGCATAATATATACGAATAAAGCTTAGACCGCCACGAACCTTAAAAGTTCCCGAATTTTCCAATATTACGTTTTAAATCAACAAAATGGAAAATTCTCCCTGAATTTTCTGCATACAAACCTAACCCGTAATACACCTCGGTGACAATACGGTCTTCCCGAAATCCGGATCATCAGCCACCGGCAATTTCGCCCGGCTCAATATCACTCAGATGGCGCTTTACCGCAACCCAGGCGCCGAGCCAGCCTAGCAGCATCGCCGCTATAATCAATGCAAGTGCGCCGTCAATACTCAAGCCATTGAGTGAGAAGTTACTGCGATACAGCCCGGCAAGGCGCTCAACAGGACCGTTCAGCCACCACAACGAAAGTTGTAGCAATACCCAGGCAACAATGCCACCGCCCAGCCCAAACCAGGCGCCGGTGTACAAAAACGGCCGACGCACAAAGCCATCGGTCCCACCAACCAGCTTGGCCACCAGAATCTCATCACGACGACTTTCAATCGACAGTCTTACGGTATTGCCGATTACCAGCACCACGGCCACGGCCAGCAATATTGCCAATGCCCATACGGCCCGTGCAAGCAAGTCTGTCATGGCGTTGAGGCGCTGCAGCCAGCCGAGATCCACCTGAACCCGCTCTACGCGATCCATACTTTCAATGAAGGTTACCAACGCTGCAACACCGTTTGCAGATCGGGCATTCTCCTCAGGCGTGATCAGCAGCGTATGGGGCAAGGGGTTTTCTTCCAGATAATCCAGCGCGTCATCAAGACCCGACGATGCCCGGAACTCTGCCAGCGCCCGATCCCGGTCTACCAGCTCCAGCTCTGCCACGCGGCCGTCTGACGCGATTTCGCTGGCCAGCTTTCGGGTCTGTTCAAGACTGGCATCGAGATCCATATACGCGGTCACACGAGCACTGCTCTCCCATCCGGCACTCACGCCCTGAAGACTGGTCAACAACAGCAAGAGCGCGACCGGCAAAGCCAGTGCAACACCCATAACGGCCCAGGTCATCAGGCTTGCCACCGGCGTTCGCCAAAGACGACCCGCGCTGTCGCGGGCCACTTTCCGGTGATGCATGAAATAAGACTCTGCCTGTTCTCGCCACGGCGAGCGGGATACTTTGGCACCCCGAGCAGGATCAGGCTTGCGGGATCTGGATGAGGAATCAGCGGCCACTTGGGCCTCCCTGCAACGGCGTACCGCCTGCAATCAGGTTGCCATGATCCAGGGTCAGCGTGCGCCGGCCCATTTCATTGATCAACGCAAGGTCGTGGCTGGCAATCAACACGGTCACACCTACCTGACTGAACTGGGCAAACAGGTTCATGATATCCGCGGACAACTTCGGGTCGAGGTTACCCGTAGGCTCATCCGCCAGCAGTAAGGGTGGTTTGTTCACCACCGCGCGGGCAATACCCACGCGCTGCTGCTCACCACCGGAGAGCTGCAGAGGGTTCATTTTTTCCTTGCTGAGCAGGCCGACCTTGTCCAGCGCCGCCCGGACCCGTCGGCCCATGTCTCGGGGAGAGGCCCCCATCACCTCCAGCGGCATGGCAACGTTATCGAACACGGTACGGTCAAAAAGCAACTGATGGTTCTGGAACACCACACCGATGTGCCTGCGAATATAGGGAATCTGTCGCCTCGGCAGGCGGTTGAGCATTTGACCACCCACGACCACTTCGCCCGCGCTGGGTCGCTCCATAACCATAAGGAGTTTCAGCAGGGTACTTTTGCCTGCTCCGGAGTGCCCGGTCAGAAACGCCAGTTCACCGCGATCGAGGTGAAAGTTCACCTGACGCAGTGCGGTATGGTCACTGTCATACCGCTTGGTAACCTGACGAAATTCGATCATGGCGGGCTACTGCTCCAAAAAAACCGGATTATTCAGCAAACAAGGCATCCACAAACGTTTCGGCATCAAAGCTGCGCAGGTCATCAACCTGCTCGCCAACGCCGATAAAACGAATGGGAAGCTGCAGCTGGCGAGCAATGGCGAACACGATACCGCCTTTGGCGGTGCCGTCCAGTTTCGTTAAGGTAATACCGCTTACCCCAACGACCTTCTGGAATACCTGGGCCTGGCTCAGGGCGTTTTGCCCGGTGCCGGCATCCAGCACCAGCATCACTTCATGGGGCGCAGAGTCATCCAGCTTTTTCATCACCCGGACGACCTTTTCCAGCTCACCCATCAGGTTGTCTTTGTTTTGCAGTCGGCCTGCAGTATCGGCAATCACCACGTCTACGCCACGGGACTTGCCAGACTGGATCGCATCGAAGATCACCGACGCGCTGTCAGCGCCTGTGTGCTGGGCCACAACCGGAACATTATTTCGCTCTCCCCATACCTGCAATTGCTCCACGGCAGCCGCACGGAAGGTGTCACCAGCGGCCAGCATGACCGACTTACCTTCACCCTGGAACTTCTTGGTGAGCTTGCCGATGGTGGTGGTCTTGCCAACGCCATTTACACCGACCATGAGGATTACATAGGGTTTTTTCGTTGAATCAATCGTCAGCGGCTTGGTGACATCCTTGAGCAAGCCATACAGTTGGTCACGCAAGGCTTTGCGCAACGCTTCGCCATCCTTGAGCTGATTGCGCTGGAGCTTGTCGGTAAGCGACTCAATAATTTCCGAGGTTGCGGTGACGCCCACATCTGCCATCAACAGTGTGGTTTCGATTTCTTCCAGTAGGTCTTCGTCAATTTTCTTGCCGGCGGAGAAAAGGTCCGTCAAACCGCCGGTGAGGCTTGCCCGGGTTTTACCCAAGCCCTGCTTGATACGCTCAAAAACACTGACCGAAGGCGCAGGTTCGGGAACCTTTGCTGGCTCTGGCACAACAGCCGGCTCAGCGGCTGCCGGTATTTCCCCGGCTTCCTCAGGTACAGGCCTGGGAGCTTCTGTGGCTGTCTTCTCAACCGGTGTCTCGGGCGCAGGGCCTTTCATAGCCTCCGGTTTGCGCTGCGGAACAGGTTTGGGTCGCGGCACGCGGCGGCGGTTGCTGGCGATATCCAGCACAAACACGAACACAAGAAGGGCCAGAAGGCCGACGGAAATCCACTCTGCCATCATAAAGTCATACCATCAGTCTGATTGGGCGGGACAAATAAAGCGCACATTCTAGCAGAGTGTCTTCAGGAAGTGAGGATCGCGTGGATTATCACGGGAGGCGGGATTTCCGTTAACATACGCAACCTGCAGTGACCGCGACCCACTTCCAGAGCTACCGACATGACGCGCAGAAGACCAACAGGCTCTCGCCTGTCACACAAGCCTTCCAAGGGGGCAACCCAAGGCCCCGGCCACAATAAGAATTCTGCAGGGGAGTTGCGCATTATCGGTGGTGACTGGCGTAGCCGGAAGCTCCGTTTTCCTGACGCGGGTGGCGTTCGTCCAACGCCGGCACGCACACGAGAGACTCTCTTTAACTGGCTTTCATTTCATATTGCGGGGAGCAACTGTCTGGACCTGTTTGCCGGCTCCGGCGCGCTGGGTCTGGAGGCACTTTCCAGGGGCGCCGCCCATGCCACCCTGGTTGATAGCAGTGCGGCACTGGCAACTGCGCTGCGAGATAACCTGCGGCTGCTCGATTCAGAGTCCGGTGCGGTGGTTTGCACCAGTGTCGACACCTATCTCGGCCAGCAAGCGCAGCAACCGTTCGACATTGTCTTCATGGACCCGCCGTTCAGGAAGGGCTGGCTGACCACCCTGCTTCCACTGATTGACGTTCATGGCTGGGTAAAACCCGGTAGCTGGGTCTATGTGGAACATGAGAGTGACCTCCCGGCGCCGACGGCACCCGCCAACTGGCAGTTGTACCGTCAGAAAACATCTGGCCAGGTCACTTACTGTTTATTCCGGGTGGTTCAAGCCGCCGGGCGCAGTGAGTAAGCCCGCAAATGAGCTGCAAAATCTTCCAGATACCGGATTCCGCTGGCCTCTGCTTCTTTGCACCATTCCATTAGCGCTTGCAGCTTTTCGTGAGGCTTGAGCCCACGCTGGCGCCAGAGCGCCTGTAATTCATGACTCTTCTCGTAAATCTGGCGCAAAACGGCGTTGCTCTCCAGAACCGACTCCAGCGTCTCTTTTTCCCGGGGTTTTATCAGCGTTACTTCCCGTGACAGAAGTTGCTTGAGCTTACGGTACCGTGGGCGGATCTCATCGTCCATCAGGCTTTTTTGCTGACGCAAAGCCGGCTCCGTCACACGCTTGCGATACTGACGCATAATATCAAAACGGTTGTTGGCAATGGCCTGCACGGTTTCTACATCCATATCCTGCTTGCCCGGCACATAATGGGCAATCGGGCGATACCCTTTGGGTTTGGCAAGACCGAACAACTGAAACAGGCGGATGTAGCCCCACCCCATATCCACTTCGTACCAACGACGCGAAAGCTTGGATGAGTTCGGGTAGGTGTGGTGGTTGTTGTGCAGTTCTTCACCACCAATCAGAATCCCGACAGGAGAAATATTGCGGGCGTTGTCCGCGCACTCAAAATTACGGTAGCCCATCCAGTGACCAATACCGTTTACAACACCGGCAGCCCAGAAGGGAATCCAGGCCATTTGCACCGCCCAGATCCAGATCCCGTGCACCCCGAAGAGCGCCAGATCAATCACTGCCATCAACATAATGCCCAGCATTCTGTAGCGGCTGTACAGGTTGCGCTCAACCCAGTCTTCCGGGGTGCGCTGGCCGTAACGCTCAAGCGTTTCCGTCGTGGCCGCCGAGGCGTAGAGTTCTGCGCCTTCAAACAGCACTTTCTTTATTCCTAGCACCACCGGGCTGTGAGGATCTTCTGCCGTCTCGCATTTGGCGTGATGCTTGCGGTGGATCGAGGTCCATTCTTTGGTATTCTGCGCTGTGGTCAACCACAGCCAAAAGCGGAAAAAGTGCTTCAGTACAGGATGCAGATCCAGTGAGTTATGAGCCGAATGACGGTGCAGATAAAGCGTGACACTGATAATAGTGATGTGGGTCATACCCAGTACAACCAGAATCAGCTGCATCACCGAAAGGTCAAGAAGACCGTTAAACCACATAGTTAATCCTCAAATCAAAATTCATGGCGACCGCAGAGGTGCCAGCACGTCTACTTTAGCGTACAGGTGTTAGCCAGAACAACAGGCTTTAGGCGCAAATTTGTTACGCTTGAGATCTGTTGAATAACAAGCTTCCAATTAAATGACCGGAGACCGGCTGAGTGCCTGAATTACCCGAAGTTGAAACAACACGTCGCGGCATTGCGCCCCACTGCGAAGGGCAAACCATCGACCGGATCAAAGTGCGCAATGGCAGCCTGCGCTGGCCTGTGCCCAGTGATCTTGCAGCACGGATGGAAGGCCAGGTTATCCGCACCGTGGAACGTCGTGCAAAATATCTGTTCCTTAACCTGGATCATGGTACCGCCATCATTCACCTGGGCATGTCCGGTAGCCTTCGCATAATCATCGACGACACACCGGCACTGACACACGACCACATAGATCTTGTGCTACGCTCCGGCGCTATTCTGCGCTTTAACGATCCGCGCCGGTTTGGCTGCTGGCTATGGTCTGACTCTGCAACGACACACCCCCTGATTGCCAACCTCGGGCCAGAGCCATTGTCGCCAGAATTCAGCGGCCGGATGCTGTTCCGGTTATCCCGAAGCAAAAATACGCCGGTAAAATCCTTCATCATGGACAGCCACGTGGTTGTCGGCGTAGGGAACATCTACGCCAATGAAGCCCTGTTCAAAGCCGGCATTCATCCCCGGCGCAAGGCCGGCCGCATAAGCCTGGATCGCTACCATCGCCTTGCAGAGGCTATCCGGGAAACCCTGAGCGCTGCGATTCTGATGGGCGGCACTACCCTGAGAGACTTCGTCAACAGCGACGGCAAGCCGGGCTATTTTGCGCAGTCTCTTCTGGTGTATGGGCGAACCGGGAGTCCGTGCCCGGAGTGCGAAGCGCCGTTGAAAGAAATCCGCATGAGCGGCCGATCCACGGTTTACTGCACCCGCTGCCAACGTTAGCCGAAGTAATGCTCTGCCTGAACTGCCCGGAATTGCACCATTCGCAACTAAAATTCGTTTGAAAATACACAAATATGATTCATAGTTAACAGAGGATTAATGCCCGATAGTTACAATAAGGTTCGATCTGCCCGATACGAATCCGATACTGGCGCATAACAACCCAGTATCAACGGGACCCAAAAAGTTCAGGAGACAGACTAATGACCCGCAAGATTTCACGCACCCTGATGGCCACTTTGGCGGCCTGCCTGCTGGCTTTTTCATCCGTAGGCCACGCACGCGCCATTGACGAAAGCCCGTCTGCACTGGCTATGACAGGTGATGCCATATTTGTCCGTCCTGTGCTCCTGGCCACTACTATCGTGGGGAGCGTTGTCTACCTGGTGTCCCTGCCGTTCTCGCTGCTCGGCGGCAACGCTGGAGAAGCAGGAGAAGTTCTGGTCGTAGGCCCTGCGAAAGCAACCTTTGTACGCTGCCTGGGCTGCACCAACTCAGGTCGAAAAACAGCCACGGTCGAGCAGGCCGGCAACTGATTCTGGCCTGCAATCCCGTCTTTGCATGACATCAGTATCATCCCGGCTTGCCTCAGGCCGGGATCTGCGGCAGCCTGACGAAAATTCTTCAGGCTGTTTTTGTTTATGATTAACTGGGCTTCCCTGGAAACCGTGTTCCTGGATATGGATGGGACACTGCTTGACCTGCACTTCGACAACCACTTCTGGCTTGAGCACCTGCCGCGGCGCTATGCCGAGCAATACGACCTGCACCCGGATGAAGCCAGAGATCAGCTGCTCAGCATGATCATGGCCGAAAGAGGCACCCTGAACTGGTATTGCACCGATTACTGGAGTGACCGGCTCGCCATGGACATCACCAGCCTGAAATCCGAGGTCGGCGACCGCATCGGCTATCGCCCTCATGTGGCAAGCTTTCTTCGGGCGCTCAAGAGTACCGGGCTGCAATCCGTCATCGTAACCAACTGCCACCCGGACCCTCTGGAACTTAAACTGCAGCGCACAGGCCTGGACAGTTTCGTAGATGGCATCGTCTCCAGCCACCAACTGGGAAAGCCCAAGGAAGACACAGCGTTTTGGCAGGATCTGCAGCAACTGGCGCCCTACCGGGCCGCTGCCACACTGATGGTGGACGACAGCTTTCCCGTGCTGGAAAGCGCACGATCCGCCGGAATTGCCCAGTGTCTGGGTATTCTGGCGCCTGATAGCAAGCAGGTTGCACGGGAAACTCACCCGGAAATACCCTGCGTACATCACTTTGATGAAATTCTGACGGCCATTCACCAGCAACGGCCCCTGCCATCTATCGGCTGAGAGCGCTATAATCCGGGCATACGCCCATCAGGTGAGGAGACATGGCGGCATCCACTTCGGACGATCAACGGGTAAGGCTCGACAAATGGCTCTGGGCTGCGCGCTTCTACAAGACACGCGCCCTGGCCAAAGAAGCGGTAGAAGGCGGCAAGGTTCACTATAACAGCCAGCGCTGCAAACCCGGCCGACTGGTGGAGCCCGGCGCTACGCTCACCTTGCGCCTCGGTATGCTGGAAAAGATCGTAGTCGTAGACGATGTAAGCGAGCGTCGGCGCGGTGCGCCCGAGGCTCAAAAGCTTTACCACGAAACCGAAGACAGCGTGAAAAAACGGGAGGATCTCTCGTGGCAGCGCAAGACCATGCAAGCCGCTCAACTGCCACCAGCCCGGCGACCTTCCAAGAAAGACCGCCGCAATATTCAACGATTCCGTGATCAGAATGGCATCTGAGCCAGGCCGCTCTACCACTTGTTCCTGCCATCCAACGTTTCACGTACCGATTCAGTCACTCAGCTTCAGGAGAACCACCATGGCATCCCGCGACCAGTTTCAGCGTTTTATATTTGAGCACAGCCAGGTACGCGGAGCCTGGGTGAAGCTTGACGAAAGCTACCGGGAAATTACCAGCCAGGCACCCTACCCCGAATCCATTCGCGGCCTGCTTGGCGAAGCGCTTGTAGCCAGCATCGTGATGAGCAGCAGCCTGAAGTTTGAAGGCACCTTGTCCATCCAGGCTCAGGGCGAGGGCCCATTGCGAACGCTGATGGCGGAATGCAGCCATGACCGGAAAATCCGCGGCCTGGCGCGATTTGATGAGCACGCCGTAAGCGAAGAAAACTTCCATGACCTGTTGGGCGACGGGCGCATGGCTATTACCATTACGCCACAGCAAGGCAGCCGCTATCAGGGCGTTGTTCCCCGGGAACGTGACAGCCTCGCGGGGTGTATTGAGGAGTACTTCGAACGCTCAGAGCAGATTCCGACCAGTCTGTTCCTGTTTTCCAGTGAACAGGGGGCTGCGGGACTGATGCTTCAGCGCCTGCCCGGAGCCACAGAAAAGGACGACGAACTCTGGGAGCGGGTCAACCATCTTGCCCGAACGGTGAAAGCGGACGAACTTTTGGAGCTGGACAGCGAAACCTTGCTGAACCGGCTGTTCCATGAAGAAACGGTACGCCTTTTTGACGCCGAAGCCGTCGCTTTTCACTGCAGCTGCTCCGAGGAGAGAACACTTAGTGCGCTTGAGGCCATTGGCAAAGAAGAATGCTACAGCATATTGGAAGAACAGGGCGCCATAGACATGGACTGCCAGTTCTGCCATGCGCACTATCGCTTCGACAGGAATGATATTGATCATCTTTTCACTGGCCATACGCTACACTAGAAAGGGTTTCGAATTCGCCCGAAAGCCAGCAATCATGCGGCTTTCGGAGTAGTCGTTTTTTACCGGCGCCTCTGGCATAATAGCGCGCCTGAACTGATCCGATTGTTCAGTTTTCCGCCAATTTCCGGGGGGCGGCCTGGGCAATCACCAAGACATCCCGAGGGCGAGGTCGAAGTGAGCAACACTTATAATGATCTGAGTACAGCACAGCTGGTTGAGCAGGCTCTGGCACGTAGCGAAGGCGAGCTGGCTTCCAATGGCTCACTGGTCGTGAAAACCGGTCATCGCACAGGCCGATCCCCCATGGATCGCTACATTGTCGAAGAGCCGAGCACGTCTGACGACATCCAATGGGGGCCGATTAATCGCCCGTTTGAGGCCGATAAATTCGATGCCCTGTGGGATCGTGTAGAAGCCTACATTGCTGAAAAAGACAGCTTTGTTTCCCTGGTTCACGTCGGTTCCGACCCCGAGCACTACCTGCCGGTGAAAATGACCACCGAGACCGCCTGGCAAAACCTGTTTGGCCGCAACCTGTTCATTCGCCCGGAAAACTACAACCAGGCCGACAAACAGGAATGGCAGATTCTGAACGCTGCCAATTTCGAATGTGTACCAGAGCGCGACGGTACCAACAGCAATGGTTGTGTGATCATTAACTTTGCACGTCGCAAAGTGCTTCTGGCCGGCATGCATTACGCCGGTGAGATGAAAAAAGCCATGTTCTCCGTGCAGAACTTCCTGCTACCGGAAAAAGATGTACTTCCGATGCACTGCTCAGCCAACGTAGGCGAAGATGGCGAGACCTGTCTGTTCTTTGGTCTCTCCGGCACCGGCAAAACCACACTCTCCGCTGATCCGCACCGCTTCCTTATTGGTGATGACGAGCATGGTTGGGGCCCAGGCACCGTCTTCAACATCGAAGGTGGCTGTTACGCCAAGTGCATCGACCTGAGCAAAAAGAACGAACCGATTATCTGGGACGCTATCCGCTTCGGCGCTATTGTTGAAAACGTCACCATTGATCCGGAGACCCGCGAGCCGGATTACAACGACGTTTCCCTGACCGAAAACTCCCGTTGTGCCTATCCGCTTGAGCACGTGGAAAAGCGCGTACTTGAAAATCGTGCCGGCGAGCCGTCTCACATCGTGTTCCTGACTTGCGACATGACCGGCGTACTGCCGCCTGTGTCGATTCTGAGCCGTGAAGGCGCGGCTTATCATTTTCTGAGCGGCTATACCGCGCTGGTCGGATCCACGGAAATGGGTTCTTCGTCCAAGCTCAAGTCCACGTTCTCTACCTGCTTTGGTGCCCCCTTCTTCCCACGTCCTGCGGGCGTTTACGCTGAACTGCTTATGAAGCGTATCGACGAGTACGGCAGCAAGGTCTTCCTGGTCAACACCGGTTGGACCGGCGGTCCGCACGGCGAAGGCACTCGTTTCAGCATCCCGACGACCCGCGCGATCATCGGCGCGATCCAGAACGGCGATCTGGACGATGTGGAAACCGAGCACCTGCCTGCCCTGAACGTAGATGTTCCCAAGCACATACCTGGTGTAGACACCGGGCTGCTGAGCCCACGTAACACCTGGGGCAGCGCTGACCACTATGATGAAAAAGCCAAAGAGCTGATCAGTCAGTTCGTCGAGAACTTCAAGAAATTTGATGTATCCGACGCAATAGTAGAGGCAGGCCCGAAACTCTGAGTCTGCCCGCTACAGCAAAGCGCCCTGCGAAAGCACGGCGCTTTTTTTGTCCCCGAATCAACGCCCTCCTCATTTCACCGGGACCAGGGCCCACCGAACCTTATTATCTGATTGATCGCCCGTTGTTGGTTTTACGGCTATGCTTGTTCAGAAACAGCCCGCACGTTGCTCCCAGCAGCGTATTCCCGGAAGCAAGCTTGGTGGAGGTAGAACTTGGCTGACAATAGAACTGTAACCGTCCTGTACGATGAGAGAGTACTTGCCCATTTTCCGGATACCAACTCCGAGTTCCTGCCGGGCAGGCTGGATAAGCGAGTTCGTGCAATTCTGTCGGGATTGAATGTGCAGTGGAAATATCCCGAGCACCCCGGTCGGCTGATCGCCATCATGGACCTGCTGGCCAAGGAGCCCATTCCCGGCGTCCAGATTGCCGGCGGGCAGAAAGCAACCCGGGACCAGCTGGCACGGGTTCATACAACCGGTTTTCTGGATCAGATTTTTGAACTGCGCAATCAAAGCGCCTGGCTGGACGTGGACACCACGGCCGTCTCACCGGGCAGCGTTGAAGCGGCGGAAGTAGCGGCGGGCACTGCCATCGCAGCGGTTGAAACGGTCATGAAAGGCGAAAGCCGCAGCGCGTTTGCGCTTGTCCGCCCGCCGGGGCATCACGCCGAGCCCACCCGTGCGCGGGGCTTTTGCCTTTTCAACAATGTTGCTGTGGCCGCAGCCCACGCCCAGGCGGAGCTCGGATGCCAGCGGGTGCTGATTATTGATTGGGACGCCCATCACGGCAACGGTACGCAGGATATTTTCTGGGCCGACCCGGACGTGCTGTTTTTCGATCTGCACCGGGCCTCACCCTTCTACCCCGGTAGTGGGTTGCTCACGGATACCGGTGCAGGACTGGGTGAAGGTACCATCGTCAACGTTCCCATGGCTGGCGGTGCGGGCGACGCAGCGTACCTGAAAGCGCTGAGGGAAATCCTGGTGCCTGCTGCAGACCATTTCAAACCCGACTTGATCCTGGTCTCCGCAGGCTTCGACGCGCACTCTTTTGATCTCGCCCTCAACGTCACATATGAAGGCTTTGCCTCAATGACCGGCGTTGTGCAGCAGATTGCGGATAAACACTGCAACGGCCGTCTGGCCATGATTCTTGAAGGTGGCTACAACACCGAATCCCTGTCCAAAAGCGTGCATTCAGTTCTGCGGGTATTGGCCGGCGCTGAGCCGCCAGAACCCAGAGTCTCCGGTATCGAGGAAGTCGATACCGCCATCGACTTTCACAAAGGCGCTTTCGAGCCGGATTGAGCCCTCTCAGGCGTAGAACAGCAAGGGCACAAACGCGACCAGACAGAACCGTACCAAGGGCCAGAGCGACAACAAAGCCTCTGAACCGGTAGGCCGAACGCATAGGTCCTTTCCCGGGAGAATGAGGGCGGGCGTTACCCCGTACGGAAGACTCTGGACATGGCATTCCGGAATACATCATGGTTTCTGCACCTTCCGAACGTTTTGTATTATTGTTCTGATCGCGTCGTCATCGCGCCTGGTTTTGCCGGCCTCTGTTACAGACTGTAACCAGAGCGGCATTATGGCCTACAGCGCCCGTGGTTTTTGAGACAGGCGCCGCAAATGACGCCTGTGCACACAGTTTTAACCGCACCGGGATTTGCACAAAACGCAGCAAGCCACTATAGATTCAGGCAGCCGCACGCCGGCCTGGCTGCGGCCCCCATGGACAAAAACAAAAAAGGAATACCCAATGCGCAAACCTGAACTCGCGGCCGCTATCGCCGAACGCACAGGCCTTACCCGCGAAAAAGCCAGTGAGGTGATCACCGCCTTTACCGATCAGATCTCAGCCGCCGCTGCGCGCGGTGAAGACACGACCCTGATCGGCTTCGGCACCTTCAATATCCGCGCCCGCGAAGCACGGGATGGCAGAAACCCTCAAACCGGAGCGTCTATCCGCATTCCCGCCAGCAAGACCGTGGGCTTCAAAGCAGGCAAGGCATTTAAAGACGCCTTCCGCTGAGCAAAAACCCGCCCACTCTCACGGGTGGGCCTTTTACACCAGCAACGCCGCGTATCAGTTGCCAGCCACAGAAGCGCATTCGGAACAGGTTGCGTCCACACGACAGCGAATAGCTTTCATAAGTTTGATCGCCCGCTCGTCGTAAACCCCGTCGTCGAGCAGTGACAAGCGCACTTTACGTAGCATCTTGTCGTACTCGGCCGTGTCTTCCTGCGGCAAGTTCATCCGCACGGATTCCGGTATCCCGGCTTTTGGGCGATAATTTCGTAGGCTTCGTCGAGGCGCTTGATGGATTCATCACGCACCATCTGGCCCGCAGATTCCGGGAAACGATCGCTGTGAATAATGACCTGGAAATTCATATACCGCAGCGCTTATGATTGCGCCGGCCGTATCACGTTTCGTTGTGCCAACGGTATGCCGGCAGGCACAAGAATACGTTGGCACAGGCGCCCTGTTTCAAGAGTTTTTAGGCGACATGCGGGATTATGTGATGGTGTCGACAGAGGTTGGACAACCCCTGCCGCATTTTCGACAGGATTTACGGCTTTAGGCGCTGGTCCAGGCTTCCTGCCCTTCCACCAGCGTTAATCGAACAACACCGGGTAAGGGTTGGCCCAGCACCGGCGCATGTTTACCCGCCGAGATCAGGGACTGGCCACCAGGCGTCCAGTGCGCACCAGGATCGAACACGCACAGATCAGCGATGTCATCATGACCAATCGAGGCCGTCCGGCCAATCACCGATGCCGGGCCCGAGGTAAGCCCCCGCACCAACTCTGCAAGTGTTAGTTCCCCGCGCCGTACCAGCCCGAGACCCAGTGAAAGCACGCTCTCTACACTGGAAAGGCCGGGCTCAGTCGCTGGCAATGGCGCCTGTTTGGCAGCGCTGTCGTGAGGCAGGTGCTGGCTCACGATCGCATCGATCACCCCCTCGCGAACGCCGGCAACCAGAGCCTTGCGATCCGCTTCCGAGCGCAGCGGCGGACGCAAGTGAAAGCGGCTGTCAAAACCCGCCAACGCGTCTTCTGTGAAGACGAGCTGGTGCATAGCCACGTCGGCTGTCACAGCAATTCCGCGGCGGCGCGCCTCGGCAATCATTTCAACACTGCGACCGCAGGAAAGCTGGCTCAGATGCAGCCGCACGCCGGTTTCTTCCGCCAACAGAAGCATTTCCATGACCGATGCGGTTTCAGCCACTTCCGGAATACCCAACAGGCCGAGCCGGGACGTCACCAGACCATCATGGGCATAGCCGTCTGCAGCCAGGGACTGGTTTTCCGGACGGAACATAACAGTAAGGCCAAACGTCTGGGCGTATGCCATACAGCGACGCAGAATTCGCGCATTGCGCACTCCACGGGATCCATTGCCTACGGCAATACAACCGGCGGCGGTAAGGCCCGCCATATCGCTGAGCATTTCCCCTTCCAGCCCCCGGGTCACCGCCCCCACTGGCAACACCCGGATGGGAGAATCGGTAACTGCTGCGTCCCGGATAAGGTGTGTGACCGCCCTCGAATCATTAACCGGTGAGGTTTCCGGAGACACACACACCGTCGTGAAGCCACCCCGCGCCGCAGCGCGGGTTTCCGAGGCAATGTTGCCTTTCTGCCCATTACCCGGCTCGCGCAGATTGCAGTAGAGATCCACAAACCCCGGAGTGATCAAACAGCCATCGGCATTAAACGTCTGATCTGCATCAGCTTGTTCGGCGGCCTCGCCTGTGGCAGCAATGCGACCACCACGTATCAGCAGAGCCTTGTTTGACGTTTCAACGCCATGGCCATCCAGTAGTTGGCCACCGGTAATTTTCAGGCTGGCACCGAAGGGTCGCTCGTTACCACTCATGCCTGGCCCCGCTCAGTCAGTTCAGTCAGTTTTTGCTGGCGCTCAGCCACCTGCCCGCCCATGGCCATGGACATCACAGCCATGCGGATGGCGATACCGTTGGTCACCTGGTTCAGGATGACCGATTGTGGGCCATCCGCTACAGAGGACTCGATTTCCACACCGCGATTGATCGGGCCGGGATGCATCACTATGCATTCCGGATGCGCCAGTGCAAGCTTGTCCTGACTCAACCCGTAAAGCCGGTAAAACTCACGTTCGCTCGGCAATAGCGCACCCTCCATTCGCTCCTTTTGCAGACGTAGCATAATCACCACATCCAGATCCTTCATGCCTCTGGCCATATCGTATTCCACGGTGCAACCAAGGCTCTCAACATCGCTCGGCAACAACGTGCCCGGCGCAATAACCCGGATCTGTTCGGCGCCCAGCTCATTCAGCGCACGAATCTGGGAGCGAGCGACCCGCGAGTGCAGAACATCCCCCACGATAGCCACTTTCAGGCCTTCAAACGCGCCCTTGTGTTGGCGGATGGTCAGCATGTCCAGCATGGCCTGGGTAGGGTGTGCGTGACGGCCATCACCGGCATTGATAATAGCAACCCCGGGGGTAACGCTTTCAGCGATGAAGTGCGGCGCGCCGCTCTGTGCATGGCGCACCACAAACATATCGCTGGCCATCGCCTCGAGGTTCAAAAGGGTATCCGAGAGCGATTCGCCCTTGGACGTAGCAGAGGTATTGATATCGAGGTTAAGCACATCCGCAGAAAGCCGTTTGGCGGCAAGCTCAAAGGTGCTGCGAGTGCGGGTGCTGGACTCGAAGAACAAATTAACCACCGTTCGCCCCCTCAGCAGGGGCACTTTCTTAATGCTTCGCTCACCCACTTCAATAAACGAGTCTGCGGTGTCGAGAATGTCAGTCAGCAGATCCCGGCTCAAACCGTCCAGTGTCAGAAAATGCCGCAACTGGCCATCCCGGGTGAGCTGCAAATGATTGGGGGAAGCTGCGTTTGCGGTCATGGTGTGCCTGCTATCGGGTTCGGGAGTTTACTGTCCAGCTGCCTGAATTTCGATCCGGAGTGGATCCGGGCCGCGAAGTTTTACGCGCTGCTGCGCCTCAAGCGTCAGTGCCTGTCCTGCCACATCGGGCTGGATGGGCAATTCACGGGCACCAAGATCAATCAGGGTGGCAAGTATGATACTGGCTGGTCGACCATAATCGAATAGCTCATTCATCGCTGCACGAATTGTGCGGCCACTCATGATGACATCATCAACCAGTATGATGTCCCGATCTTCGGTATCAAACGGCAGGCTTGAGGGCGTTACTTTGGGATTCAGGCCGATGCGGCTGAAATCATCCCGGTAGAAGGAAATATCCAGCTTTCCGAACGGTTCCTCAATACCGAGACGCTTACCCAGAATATCCGCCACCCAGACACCACCTGTGCGTATACCAATCAGCACCGGCGACTCAATACCACGCTCAGTAAGCAGGCGGCGTAGCCCCGCTTCCAGCTTATCCATCAACTGGTCTACATCAAGCAGTGCGCTCATTAATTCCTCTCTTTTTGTTCTGTTTGCAGCCGACACCAGGTTTCCAGTATCAGCACTGCGGCACGATCATCCACCCCGTGGCGACCAAAATCCCGACTGCCTCCGGCGGCTATAATGTCGCCCTTGGCTTCGTAGCTGGTCAGGCGTTCGTCTACCATTTCCACAAGAACATGAAAGCGACCATGCAGGCGCTTACCAAATTTGCGGGCACGACCACACATGTCGTTTTCACTGTCGTCCATATTCAGAGGCAAGCCTACCAGCACGATATCCGGCTGCCATTCCTCCAGCAGTTTTTCGATCTGAGCCCAGTCCGGTGCTCCGTTGTCAGCGGGAATCATGGCCAAAGGCTGCCCTGTGCCGAGCAATTCCTGGCCGGTAGCCACGCCAATTCGGCGTAGCCCGAAATCAAAAGCCATAACACTGCGACGACCAGCTTCAGGCATGCCCCACCGTCTCACTGAGCTGGCTCAGATCAATTCCGATTAGCTTGACGACGGCGTTGTAGCGGTCAGACCAGGGTGTTCGGAACAGAATGTCGGTGTTTGCAGGGCAAGTCAGCCAGGCGTTGCTCCCCAGCTCTTCTTCCAGTTGCCCCTCACCCCAGCCGGAATAGCCCAGAGCCATCAGAAATTCCTGCGGGCCTTCATTGTGGCCAATGCCGGCCAGTATGTCGCGGGAGGTGGTCAGCATGACATCGTCAGTGACTCTCGCAGTGTTCTGCCAGCTCGCGCCCGGCGAATGCAGAACAAAGCCCCGTTCGGTCTCAACCGGACCACCGCCGAACACAGGTAAGTCGAGCTCGCCACCCTGAAGATCAAGCTGCTCCAGAATTTCCCCAAGATGAATATCCAGAGGCTGGTTGATCATCAACCCGAGGGCGCCATCTTCAGAATGTTCGCAGAGGTAGATAACAGCACCGTGGAACCGTGGGTCCGCCAGATACGGCGAAGCCACCAGAAAGTGGTGCCTCAGGCTATGAGGAGAATGTTTTGATGCCGTCATCCGGATGTCAGCCCCCGTTGCTGGAAGGACCAGGTGCGTATGATTTCCAGTTCATCCACGTCTTTCCGCATCTCATCCGGAAAGGGCGCGAAGGGTGCAGCCATCCTGACAATACGAATCGCCGCATCATCAAGCAGAGTGCTGCCGGACGATTGCAGGATAGCCACTTCCTTGATTGTGCCATCTTTCTGCATGGATACCAGCATTCGCAAGGTGCCATAAACTCCGGCACGGCGGGCTTCGGTGGGGTAATTGATATTCCCGACCCGCGTCACCTTGCTGACCCAGTTCTGCACATACCAGGCATTGGTTGACTTGAGGGTGGAGGCAGCCGTTACCCGCATCACTCTGGGTTTACGGGCATAGGCTTGCTGCTGGGCATCAAAACGGGCTTCGAGGCTGGCAATTTCCAGGCTGCGCTCCATCAGGCTCTTCTTTTCTTTCACCGGCAACGGCTCGTCTTCCGGCTCGGTGCGTTGCTCCGGCTGCTGAACCTGTCGGGGCGACTGGCTCTGAGTCTGTACAACCGCCTGTTCCTGACGGCGAACTGGCGCAGTTTGTGCCTGCGGTTCAGGCTGTACCTGAGCAACCTCTGGCTGGCTGATTTCGGAGGGTTGCGGCGCGGTCATCTCCCGGGGCTCATCCTCGGTGCCACTGCCCTGCTGACTGGTCTGGGCCAGGAAGTCTGCCTTCTCGGGCGCCTGCTCGTCATCAAATTGCGACAGGGTGATTTCCATAGTCTGGGCAGAAGAACGTGGCAACTCCGGAGTAAAAGTGATTCCCAGCACCACAACCGCATGCACCGCCAACGCCATGAACAACGTAAAGGAAAACCTGTCGAAATCACTGACCTGCACTGCCATTACTGCGCCCGTTTCTGTCGTTGGCCCTGATCCATGTTTTCCCCGTCAGCTCCGGTTCTGGTTCAGACGTTTCTCGACCGCATCCATCAACATGCCACCGATGTCTGTTCCAAAAGTGTCATCCAGCTCCCGGATACAGGTCGGACTGGTCACGTTGATTTCCGTGAGGTAATCACCGATAACATCCAGCCCAACAAACATCAGACCTTTTTCCTTTATAACCGGGGCCACCCGCGCACAGATCTCACGGTCTCGGGCGGTTAGCTCGCGACCCTCGCCTCGGCCACCGGCCGCCAGGTTGCCGCGATTCTCGCCCTGCGAAGGAATTCGTGCAAGGGAATAAGGCACAGCCTCACCCTCGATCATCAGAATGCGCTTGTCGCCGTCGCTGATTTCCGGAATGAACTTCTGGGCCATGGCCTGGTGTGCGCCATAGTTGGTCAAGGTTTCAATTATCACCCCCAGGTTAAAGTCGTTTTCCTTGACGCGGAAAATGGAGTGGCCGCCCATTCCGTCCACCGGCTTCATGATAATGTCGCCATGCTGAGCGTAGAACTCCCGAAAGCGCTTTGTCGATCGGCTCACCAGCACAGGCGGCGTCAGGTCCTCAAACTGCGTTGCAAACAGCTTCTCGTTACAGTCCCGCAAAGTAGCTGCCGGGTTAACCACCAGAGCACCCTGCTGCTCGGCAGATTCAAGAATATAGGTGGCAATCAGGAACTCACGATCCACGGGTGGATCCTTGCGCATCAGGATCACATCAAGATCGCCCAGAGCACGGTCCCTGGACGGGCCGAAGCTGTACCAGTTCTCCGGATCCATATGCACTGTCAGGCTGCGTGTGTGAGCCATGGCCTTGCCGCCATCCAGATACAGGTCCGGCAGCTCCATGTACTCGATTTCCCAGCCGCGATTTTGAGCCGCCAGCAACATCGCCAATGAACTGTCTTTTTTGAAATGGATGTCCTCAATCGGATCCATCACTATCCCGAGTCGAACTGTCATAGTGCCTCTTGCGTTCCTGTAGAGTTAAAAACACGAACCGGTCTGCAGAGTGAACCGGACAATAAGTGCTATGCTGAGACATCAGATGGTATTGTACCCGAGCCTCGAATGCATCCGCAGAAATCCTTGGTCAATTACGTGATGTTTCGGGCAGAAGTACATTTAGTCACAAAGTAATACTTTTTATCAGACCATCGATAATCTATAAATGAGCGGGGCTTATAGAAGAACCTTTAGGTTTATGCTAAAAACCACCGCTTGAAAACAATGACAGTCGCTGAGCGCAAGGCACCTGGACAATGGATGACAACTTCGAGAACTTGAAGATCATGGTGATCGACGATAGTAAAACCATCCGTCGCACCGCAGAAACCCTCCTGAAAAAGGTTGGCTGTGAGGTTATCACCGCGACAGACGGTTTTGATGCTCTGGCTAAAATCGCCGACTCACAACCAGACATCATTTTTGTGGATATCATGATGCCCCGCCTGGACGGCTACCAGACCTGCGCGCTCATCAAGAATAACTCCTCATTCAAAAAGACGCCGGTCATCATGCTTTCCAGCAAGGACGGGCTTTTCGATAAAGCCAAGGGCCGTATCGTCGGCTCTGATCAATACCTGACGAAACCGTTCAGCAAAGATGAACTGCTCAATACGATCCGTCACTACATACCCGTGACGTCACAGTAAACCTGCTGACGCAAAGAACCATCGAGGAACCCATGGCTCGCATTCTGATTGTTGATGACTCTCCTACCGAGGTTAAGAAAATCTCCACCATTCTGGAAAAGCACAAACACGACGTGCTTACCGCCGATAACGGCGCCGATGGTGTTGCCAAGGCTCGCGCCGAAACCCCGGATCTGGTGCTCATGGATGTGGTCATGCCCGGCCTCAACGGCTTTCAGGCAACACGTCAACTGACACGCGCTCCGGAGACGGCGTCCATTCCTGTGATTATTGTCACCACAAAAGATCAGGAAACCGACCGTGTGTGGGGCACCCGCCAGGGCGCCAAAGGTTACCTGGTAAAGCCGGTTAAAGAAGACGACCTGATCAAGACAATCAACAGTCTGATTTCCTGATCCCCAACCGTGGAGTAAGCATGTCCGCCCAGGCCGCCCCTTTTGCCGTTCTGACGGATATCGCCCAGCGCAGCCGGTCTATGGCCGCTGGTCTGCCGGAACAACAGGAAGCCGTAGAGCTCTGGAACGGCATTGGTTTTGTTCTCGCTGGTGAGCGCTATGTGGCTCCCATGGGTGAGGTCACCGAAATATTGCACGTGCCCAGGTTTACGCACATTCCGGGCGTGCGGCCGTTTCTGATGGGTGCCGCCAATGTTCGAGGGCGCCTCCTCCCCCTGGTAGATCTTGCCGGATTCTTTGACATTCCCCGCTCATCCCGCAGCCAGCGGGAACGGCGGGTTCTTGTTATTGAACAAGGTGATATTTTCAGCGGCCTGGTTGTCGATACTGTGCTGGGCATGCAGTACTTTGCAACCGACAGTTTCAAGGCAGCGCCAGCTGGTGTGCCTGAAAGCGTTCAACCGTTTGTCGCAGGCGGATACGAACGAAACGAAGAAGTCTGGAAAGTGTTTTCCGCCGTCGACCTGCTCGAAGACGAACGCTTTCTCGACGTCGCACAGTGGTAAGGGTGATGACCGTGGCAGGACAAACGCCCTGACTGCCTGAAGCCTGATTAAAACAACTTGCCAAATTCTTGAAGAGGCCGGGAGCCAGAAAATGAAAAACAGAGCCGGAAGAATCGGTATGAGCCAGGGAGGCAACAAGCTCGTTGCCGGCCTGATCGCCTCGCTGATCGCACTCACCGTCCTGCTCGTTGTGGTCCTGTTTATCGTTAACAGGGACAGCCAGAACGACCAGCAATACATCGCAAACGCAGCTGAACTCAGGGTGCTTTCTCAGGAAATCGCAAAGAACGCGACTGAGGCCGCTGGCGGTACCGCCGAGGCATTCAACCAGTTACGCCGCTCCCGCGATGAATTCCAACAGCTCTGGGCCAACGTCACTGAAGGCAACCCGGAAACCGGCCTGCCTCCCAGTGAACTGGCTGGCGAAAGCGGCGTTCAGCAGCACTGGAATTCGGTGCGAGAGAACGCCGACAGCATTCTGTCCACCCAGGACGCCGTACTCGGCCTGCACGAAGTAGCGCGCACCCTGAACGAAACCATTCCCCAGCTTCAGGTTGAGTACGACGACATCGTACAGATCCTGCTGGACAACGGCGCGCCAGCGGAGCAGATCGCACTGGCTCAGCGTCAGTCGCTGCTGGCAGAGCGGATTGTTCGTTCGGTAAACAACGTACTTTCCGGTGACGAAGACGCGGTTATCGCCGCTGACCGTTTCGGCCGTGACGCCAGCCTGTTTGGCCGTGTACTCGAAGGCCAGCTCAACGGCAACCAGGCGATGGGTATTTCCAAAGTAAACGACGAAGATGCCATTTACGGCCTTGAAGCCGTTGATGAGCTGTTCGCGTTCGTTTCCCAGAACGTAGACGCTATCCTTGAAGCCTCTCCCGACCTCTTCAAGGTACGCACCGCAGCCAGCGACATCTTCCAGAATTCCGAAATCCTGCTTTCTGAACTCTCTGTTCTGGCCGAAAGCTTCCGCGACCAGAGCGCCTCACGGCTTGTAAGCCCGACTCTGGCATTTATTATCCTGGCCGCAATGGCTGCCATGGTTGTGTTTATCGGTCTTGCTCTGTACCGGGAAGCTCAGGCTCGTCTGGCAACAACCCAAGAGCAGAATGAGCAGAACCAGAATGCGATCCTGCGACTGCTGGACGAACTGGCCGATCTGGCCGACGGTGACCTTACCGCAGAAGCGACGGTAACCGAGGACTTTACCGGTGCCATCGCCGACTCCATCAACTACGCGATCGACCAGATGCGTGGCCTGGTACAGGCGATTCGTGGCACAGCAGTACGTGTAGCCTCAGCAGCCCAGGAAACCCAGTCTACCGCCATGCACCTGGCAGATGCTTCCGAGCACCAGGCTCAGGAAATTGCTGGCGCCTCTGCAGCGGTTAACGAAATGGCCGTATCCATCGACCAGGTATCGTCCAACGCTGCAGAATCCTCTGCGGTAGCGGAGCGCTCGGTTGCTATCGCCAAGAAAGGCGCGGAAGTGGTGCAGAACACCATTCGCGGCATGGACAACATCCGTGAGCAGATCCAGGAAACATCAAAACGGATCAAGCGCCTGGGTGAGTCCTCCCAGGAAATCGGTGACATCGTATCCCTGATCAACGACATTGCCGACCAAACCAACATCCTGTCCCTGAACGCCGCTATCCAGGCGTCCATGGCCGGTGACGCGGGCCGGGGCTTTGCGGTCGTTGCAGACGAAGTCCAGCGCCTTGCGGAACGTTCCTCTGCTGCAACCAAACAAATTGAAGCACTGGTCAAGACGATCCAGTCCGACACCAACGAAGCCGTTATCTCCATGGAGCACACCACCGCCGAGGTGGTACGCGGTGCTCGTCTGGCACAGGATGCGGGTATTGCGCTCGAGGAAATCGAAAACGTATCCATGAGTCTTGCGGAGCTGATTCAGAACATCTCCAACGCCGCACGCCAGCAGTCATCTTCTGCGGCACACATTTCCAATACCATGAACGTTATCCAGGAAATCACTTCCCAGACATCGTCCGGTACCAACGCAACCGCGAAGTCGATCGGGAATCTGGCAGAAATGGCCTCCGAGCTCCGGTCCTCCGTTGCAGGCTTTACGCTGCCTGAAGAAGATATGGTGGATCAAGAGGAAGAGGAAGACAGCAACGTTCCGGTGGTGGGCTGATACACAGCCCGGAGTTAATGACGGTTTATGTCTGAGCTTCATAACAATCCGTCACCTGCTGAAAGTACTTGGTTTCTGCGCCGTCTTCCTCGCATGGACGAGACGCAGCTCAGCCAATGGCAGGAACTCCTGGAGCACCGCACCGGCATGACACTGCCTGCAGAGCGCCGCTCGTTTCTGGAAACCAATCTGGCCATCCGGATGCGGGAAATAGGCTGCACCAGTTATCAGGCCTACTACGAGACGATTGTCTCGGGACCGGATGCCATACGGGAATGGTCGACGCTGGTTGACCGGCTTACGGTGCAGGAAACCCGTTTTTTCCGGGATCCTGACGCCTTTCGCCTGGTCGCCGACTATGTTCTCACGCGGCCCAGGGAGCAGTTCCGGAAGCATGCGCTTGAAGCCTGGAGCGTCGGGTGCTCCACCGGCGAGGAGCCCTACACTCTTGCCATGGTACTGAACGAGTGTATGAGCCAACTGGATCTGCACCCGCTATATGGCGTGACCGGCTCGGATATCAGCTTGCCGGTGATCGAGAAAGCCCGGACTGGCCAGTTTAATGCCCGCAAATTGCTGGGTATGGAAGAACACATGAAGACCCGGTATTTCCGCACGGCCGAGCGAAATACCGTTGAAATTGTCGATAGCATCCGGGAACGGGTCTGCTTCACCAGATTGAATGTGCTGGATCTGGATAAAGCACCGATGCACGGGATGAACATTATTTTCTGCCAGAATCTGCTGATCTATTTCCGTCGCTGGCGCCGGCGGGACATTGTCAAGCGACTTGCAGAGCGGCTGGCGCCCGGGGGACTACTGGTTCTGGGCCAGGGAGAGCTGACCGAATGGCAGCCCCCCGGCCTGCAAAAAGTTCCCTCGGAACATGTACTGGCGTGGATAAAACGCCAGGCTGACGAAGAATAACCGGAGAGGTTATGGGCAACCACCATGACAGCATCGCCCTCGACTGGGTTCGGGGCGAGATACAGGACACGCTGACTCAGGGTCAGCATGCGTTGGAAGCGTATGTCGAGAATCGTGACGACACAGCTCGCCTGCGCTTCTGCCTGAATTATCTCCATCAGGTGCATGGCACTCTGAAGATGGTTGAGCTTTACGGTGCAGCCTTGCTGACCGAAGAGATGGAAAAGCTCACCCAGGCGGTGCTGAACAACAGCGTCACCAGCGTAGATGAAGCCGTTAATGTTCTGATGCAGGCGATTCTTCAACTTCCACAGTATCTGGAACACCTGGCCAGCAGCCAGGATGATTTTCCCCTGGTGCTGCTGCCACTGCTGAACGATCTCCGCGCTGCCCGGGGCGAGTCCTTGCTCTCGGACACCTCCCTGTTCAAACCCGATCTGAGCCCCTCACGCATGCAGGTCGCAGGCAGCGTTTCGCAGCGCCTGCAGGATCCAACCGTACTCGGCCATATCCGCAAGCTGCGCCAGATGTACCAGTTTGCCCTCGCCGGCGTCATTCGCGAAGATGACCTGAACGCCCAGTTTGTTTACCTGCAGAAAGTCATTCATCGACTGATTCGCCTGTGCCAGAAAACGCCCCGTGGGGAACTCTGGAAAGCCGCAGCGGCCTTCGTAGAAACACTCCAGGCCCGGGCTAATCCGGTCAACGCAGCGGTCAAATCCCTGCTGCGGGACCTCGACAGCGAAATCCGTCGTCTTATAGACGAACATACCGATATCCTCGCTCAACCAGCACCCGACGCTCTGCTGAAGCATCTGCTCTACTACGTAGCCCGGGCTCGGGATCTGGATTCCGAAAAGGTCCAGGAGCTGCGCAGCCGCTATCAACTCGAGCAGGCCCTGCCCTCTGAGGATGACGTGGATGCGGCCAGGAATCGCGTTTCCGGCCCTGGCCGAGAAGCCATCCACTCGGTTGTCAGCGCCCTGAATGAAGAGCTTGCCAAGCTGAAAGACCAGCTGGATCTGTTTGTCCGCTCAGAAGTGCGACAGAACAGCGAACTTGAAGATCTTCTGCCCGGCCTGGTGCAGGTGGGTAACACACTCGCGGTATTAGGCCTGGGAATTCCACGAAAAGTCATTACAGAGCAAATCGAACTGGCAGAGCAACTCAGCGCACAAGCAGAACCGGTCGATGATGGCACCTTGATGGACATCGCCGGAGCTTTACTCTACGTGGAAGCCAGCCTCGCGGGTCTGGACAGTGATCGACAGCCGGAGCGCTCTGGAGACCGCAGCGATAACCTGCCTGTCAACCATGGCTCACGGGAACTTGGTGAAGCCAGCAGCGCTCTCCTCAGGGAGTCGCGTAATACCCTGGAGCAGGTGAAATCTGCTGTCATCAACTTTATTGCCTCCCAGTGGGACGCCCGTGAAATCGAACATGTCCCGGGCCTGTTGCACAGCATCCGCGGTGGCCTGAGTCTGGTTCCACTGGAACGTGTAGCCAGCATGCTAGCGTCCGCCGAGCGCTACATTTCGGACGTTTTGCTCAGCGGTCGACACGTGCCCGACTGGAAACAACTGGATACCCTGGCCGACGCAGTTACCAGTATTGAGTACTACCTGGAGCGGCTGGCTGAGGGCATCAGCGATAACGAAGACATCCTGAAAATTGCTGAAGAAAGCCTTGCCAAGCTTGGTTTTCCTGTGGGTGAGGAGCCCACATGGGGCCACGAACCTGTCCAGGAAGACATACCGGTTGTAGAGCAAGCCGAAACCAAAACATCGGATGAAGATCTTCTTGACGACGAGATTCTTGGCATTTTTGTGGAGGAAGCCGAGGAGGTTCTGCAAACCATCCACGAGTTTTACCCACGCCTGCGTCAGAACCACGACGACCGTCCGGCACTGACCGAAGTCCGTCGGGCGTTCCATACGCTCAAAGGCAGTGGTCGTCTTGTTGGCGCAAACAGCCTTGGAGAACTGGCTTGGTCGGTGGAAGACCTGCTGAACCGCGTCATCGACCAGAGCGTCAAGCCGAACGATGACCTGTTCACTTTGCTGGACGAAGTCAATGCCCGCCTCCCTTCACTGATTCAGGAATTCCGTGATGGTCAAGTAGCGGGTGATGTGGCCGGGCTGACCGAGCGCGCAGAGTCCATGACGACAACTCGCCGCAGCGACGGCGACATCGAGCCAACCGTTACGGCTGTGGCGAGTCCGGAAGAGCCGGCGCACGAGGAAATCCCGGAGCTCGAAGCGACGGTCAGCAATGACCAGCAAGACGCTCTGATTGACGATGAAATCCTGGAAATCTTCATCGAGGAAGCCGGCGAGGTTCTGGATACTGTCCGCGAATACCTGCCCATGCTCCTGCGCCAGCATGATGATCGCAGTGCTCTTTCGGAAGTGCGTCGAGCATTTCATACCCTGAAGGGCAGCGGTCGCATGGTTGGTGCGATGGTGGTAGGTGAGCTGGCCTGGTCTGTAGAAAACATGCTGAACCGCGTGATCGACGGCAGCATTTTCATGAATGACGACATAGCCAGCCTGTTGGATGAAGCCACCGCCATTCTCCCAACACTGGTGAGTGATTTTGAAAACCATCAGCCGCCGTCAATTGACCCGGCTGGTCTTGAAGCACGAGCCACCGCTCTGGCCAACGGCGAAATCCCCGACACCATGCCAGCGGCTGAAGCCGAGAGCGCCGCTGGGGCAGTTGAGCCAACCAAAACTGACTACGACGAAGATGAAGGCGTTGATCCGGTGCTGCTGGACATCTTCGAGAGCGAAACAGTGACCCACCTGCAGACTCTTAATGAGTTTCTGGCGTCAGCGGGCGACAAGGTCAACGTTTCCTATACAGACAACCTTTCCCGCGCTCTACACACTCTCAAGGGCAGCGCCCATACGGCAGGAATTGCCCCGATTGCAGCGGTCATTGCGCCGCTTGAGCGCTTCGTCAAGGAATCTCGCGCCCAGAACTTGCGCGCCGACCGCGATGTGCTGTCGCTGATCGAAACAGCCTGCGACTTCCTGACACAGGGTCTGGCGCAGATTCGCCGAAAGCCCCAGGCCTCCCTGCCTGGCACTGAAGCCTTCCTTGAAAAACTGGAGCGCGTTTCCAGTGACACGCTCCGTACCTACAACGGAGACGCAAACTACGACCATCAGCAACCTGCACCCTCACAGCTTTTGCAGCTGTTCCTTAATGAGGGCCTGGACGTTGTTCTGGATGCCGACCTTATTCTTGATCAGTGGGCAGATAATCCGCAGGATATGGGGCCGCTCCATCGCCTTAATGCCGAACTGGTAAAGCTTACCAATGCAGCGACCGAGGCTGGCGCGCCAGACGTTGCCGCGTTGTCGGAAGCCTTGCAGGAGGTCTACGAGGCGGCCATCACCCGGAATGCAGCACCGGATGAACAGTTTTTCCCCACCGTTCGCGACGCCCATGAACACCTGATCAATATGATGGATCAGGTTGCAGCCGGGCTGGCAATCGAGCCTGGCGACGAGCTGATTTCCGGGCTTGAAACCCTCATTCTGTCCCTGGCCGGGCAGGAAGCCCAGGCCGTCAGCGCTTTCGACCAGGAGTTCACCGAGAACCTGGAGGAAATTGATCTCAGCTTTGACATGGATGAATTTGAAACGTCTGCAGCCGAGGAGACCGGCACGGATCAACTGCCGGCGTCCGACAGCGAGCTGGATGAAGAGCTTGCGGAAATATTTCTCGATGAAGCCCGAGACCTCATCGATAGCACCGCCGATGCGTTGCAGAGCTGGAGCGACTCTACAGGCAACCTGGATATCCTGCGCTTGCTTCAACGGGATTTGCATACCCTCAAAGGTGGCGCGCGCCTTGCCGATATTCCTGCAGTAGGCGACCTCTCTCACGAGCTTGAAAACCTGTTTGAAGGGCTGACAGAAAAACGGTTGTCGGTTAATGACGAGCTGTCAGACCTGTTGTTCCGCTGTCATGACCGGCTGGCCGGCATGGTAGAAAACATGGAAGCGAAGGAGCTTCCGCGCCCGGCACCGGACCTGATCAGCGAAATCCGCGCCTACGTGGACAACTCGAGCGGCTCGCGACCAGTCACAGATATAGCGGTATCCGACGAGTACACTGAAGCAGCATCTGATGAGATTGGGCTCCCGGTACCAGAACTTGAGGAAGCTGACGAAGCTGAAGAGAGCGGGCACGGAACCTATCTCTCACATCTGGACCCGGAACTGATCGGCATCTTCCTCGAAGAAGCCTACGATCTGATCAACTCCACAGGCAGTGCGCTGCACACCTGGAGCGAGGATCCGTCCAACCGCTTGGTAGCAACGGAACTGCAGCGGGACGTGCACACTCTCAAGGGTGGCGCCCGGATGGCCGGTGTGGAAGCCATTGGCGACCTGACCCACGTGCTTGAAGATCTGTTCGAGAAAGTGGCGGAGGGCCAGCTGGAAGCCAGCAGTGCCATGACCGATCTGCTGTTTGCCTGCCACGACCGGCTGGCACAGATGGTTGAACAGGTCGCAACCCGTAAACCCTGCCCACCCGCCGCCGACCTGGTGGATCAGGTTGAGGCCATTCTCCGCGGCGAACCAATGCCTGCGAGCAGTGACATTGCTGCACCGATTCCGGAAACCGACACTGTCCAGACGGAGTCCAGTGACCAGGAGCTCACCGGCATCTTCCTGGACGAAGGCCACGAGATCCACGAAGCCATTAGCGAGTGCCTCGATCAGTGGCGCGAAGATCCGCAGGCAATGGACGGTGTTGCGCAGCTGCAGCAAGAATTGCATACGCTCAAAGGTGGCGCACGGCTATCCGATGTCGACCCCATCGCGGAACTGGCTGACGCCTGGACGGGCGCGCTTGATGCGCTGGTTTACAGCCCCGGCAACCAGAAGCTTCTTTTGACGCTCAGTGGCCGCGGGCTCGCCGACCTGACATCCATGCTCAACGCTTTGGCGCAGGGTAACGAACCCGCTGCGGATCCTGAGCTTCTTGCAGCGTTTAACAGCGCACAAAACCCTGATGCCGGTAGCCTGGAGCTGTCTCAAGAGCAGGCCGCAGCGGCAGATCAGGAAACGGCTGATCCGGAAATTCTGGAAATCTTCCTGGAGGAAGCCAGCGAAATCATGGATCAGCTGGAGCAGCTCCTTGATGACTGGCGTAAAGATCCTTCCAGTAACCATTTCAATCAGGAGGCGCAGCGCGCACTGCACACACTCAAGGGCGGTGCGCGTTTGTCCCAGCTCTCTGTGCTGGGCGACAAAGCCCATGGTTTTGAAACCCGCCTGACCGAACTGGGCGGCAAAGCACCAGACGACAGCCAATGGCAGGCCATCACCGAAGACCACGACGGCATCATGGCCCTGGTGGCAGACGTACGTGAGCGCTTCGACTCCGGCGCGGCGGCACAAGAACCGCAGAGCGAAGTTGCGTTAGAGCCCACGCCCAAATCTGCACCAGCAAAAGCACCGGCAAAGCTCCGAAACAAAGGCGCAGACGCACAGCGCACTGCCGCACAGGAGACCATCCGGGTATCTGCTCCTCTGCTGGACGAACTGGTCAACCTGGCGGGCGAAACCAGTATCACCCGTGGCCGACTCGAACAGCAAAGCAGTGATTTCGGCAATACCCTGGATGAAATGGCTGCGACCATCGAGCGTTTGCGCGAACAGCTGCGCAGGATGGAAATCGAAACCGAGACACAGATCCTCTTCAGTGCCGAGAAAGAGCACGGCCCGGACTACGGCGACGACTTCGATCCGCTGGAAATGGATCGTTACTCATCCATCCAGCAGTTGTCCCGAGCTCTGACCGAGTCATCTTCGGACCTTGCAGATCTGCGCGAAACATTGTCCGACCGGGTTCGGGACACTGAAACCTTGCTGGTTCAGCAATCCCGCATCAACACGGAACTTCAGGAAGGTCTGATGAAGACCCGAATGATTCCGTTTTCCTCCATGGTGCCGCGCTTGCGCAGGATTGTTCGCCAGATCAGCGGCGAGCTGGGCAAGAAAGTAGAGTTTGATGTGCGCAATGCGGAAGGCGAAATGGATCGCAACATTCTGGAGCGCATGATCGCGCCGCTGGAGCACATGTTGCGTAACGCAATCGACCACGGCATCGAAAGCCCGACCGACCGGCTGAAAAACGGCAAGGCAGAAGCGGGTCGGGTTACCCTGTCGCTTGTCCGGGAAGGCGGTGATGTGGTGCTTCGCATGATAGACGACGGCGCAGGCATTCCTTCTGCAGTCATCCGGGACAAGGCTATCCGCCAAGGTCTCTTGCGGGAAGATGAAGATCTCTCCGAACGGGAAGTTCTGCAGTTTATTCTGCAACCCGGGTTCTCGACCGCACAGCAGATCACCCAGATTTCCGGTCGCGGCGTTGGAATGGACGTGGTCGCCAGCGAAATCAAACAGCTCGGCGGTAGCCTGGACATCGAGTCACAGCTGGGCCGGGGCGCCGTATTCACCGTTCGGCTGCCGTTTACCGTTTCGGTAAACCGTGCCCTGATGGTCTCCACGGGTGAAGATTTTTACGCTATCCCGCTGAACACTATCGAAGGTATTGTCCGGGTTAGCACCTATGAGCTTGAGGAGTACTACAAGCCGGATGCTCCCATGTACGCATACGCCGGCCAGGAGTACCGTCTGCAGTATCTCGGCAGCCTGCTGAACAGTGACCATCATCCCAAGCTCCAGGGTCAGGCCCTGCCGCTGCCGGTGATTCTGGTTCGCGGCGCCGAGCAGCCCATGGCTCTGCAGGTAGACAACCTGATGGGCAGCCGGGAAATTGTTGTTAAATCCCTGGGCCCGCAGTTCGGCACCGTTCGCGGCGTATCCGGTGCCACCATTCTTGGTGATGGTAACGTGGTAGTCATTCTCGACTTGCCGGCCATGATCCGCTCCGACATCCTGTCTGAACGCCAGCGCCTCGCCGATCTGGAAAAGGCACGGGAGTCGGTCCGCTACGAAGAGAGCGCTACTGTCGTTATGGTGGTGGACGATTCGGTTACCGTACGGAAGGTTACCTCTCGCCTGCTTGAGCGCAATGGCATGGAAGTTATCACCGCGAAAGATGGCCTCGATGCGGTTGCGCAGTTGCAGGATCACAAACCGGACATCATGTTGCTGGATATCGAAATGCCGCGTATGGATGGCTTTGAGGTAGCGAGCTTCGTGCGGCACGACGACAACCTGCGCGATATGCCGATCTGCATGATCACGTCGCGAACCGGCGAGAAACACCGTGAGCGGGCATTGGCTATTGGCGTGAACGAATACCTCGGCAAACCGTTCCAGGAGACTGACTTGCTGAAGACAATCGAACGGCTGACCGGTAAGCAGTGATGACCGGCCAATACGGCCGGGCTCCGGTCGGAATTGTGTCGGATGTTGTCCTGCAAAGGCACCGTCTGCAGGCTGCAGCCGCCAAGTTTGGCCTTGAAGTCTGCTTCTCTGGTGACCCTGAAAGGCTTCAGGGACAACCCGGGTTTCCAGAGGCCGGTTTGTGGCTGGTCACCCTGGAGGATGAGGCGGACCACCAGGCTCTGTTCGACTATTTGCTGGAAAATACCGAAGCGCCCGTTCTGTTCGGGTTGGACCAGGCACCCGCGTCCGGCAGCTTAGAGTATTTTCGCTGGGAGCGCAGGCTCCTCGGCAAGCTGGAGCGCCAGCTGGGAGAGCGAGTTGAGCCGACGCAGCTGGATTCCAAAGCCAGCCTTGAAGAGCTTGCGGAGCAGGCTCCGGAGACCGATGTAACGTCGGAACTTCCTCAGTGGCTGACGCCCGCTACACCTGGCTCTGTAGCAGAAGAAGTTTGGGTGTTATGCGCCTCACTCGGTGGCCCGGCTGCCGTGAAGGCATTTCTGGATAACCTGCCGCCAGGCTTGCCCATAGGTTTTATATACGCCCAGCATATTGATGGGAATTTTGCCGAGGTACTCGCCCGGGTGCTCGGACGTCATGCGCACTACAAACTAAAGCATGCAGAGGAAAACTACCGGGTAAAAAACGGCGATGTCGTACTGATGCCGGTTGAGCACGAATGGACACTTGAAAGCACCGGTGTACTGACCGAGCTTGAAAACCCCTGGCCGGGGCCTTACGGCCCCTCTATTGACCGGGTGTTGCTGAATACTGCAGATCATTACGGCGCACACTGCCATGCAATCCTGTTTTCCGGCATGGGGAACGACGGTGTGATAGCGGCGCCATTGCTCAAGGCCTATGGTAGCCGGATCTGGGTTCAGGAAAGTACCAGTTGTGGCAATAGCTCGATGCCGGACTCCGTCGCCGCCACCGGCTGCTCCAGCTTTACCGGCACGCCCGAACAACTGGCCCGGGAATTGGTCAAAACCATCGAAAAATCCTGCTTGCTTAAAGGCCGGCAGAAACGGGACACCGCCTGAGGACACAAGCAATGAAAGACAACAGCCAGACCCTCTCCTGCGTTATGATCCCCGTAAGCAGGCGGCAGCTTATATTGCCCAACGTATCCATTGCCGAGGTGGTGGACTACGCCAGCAGTGATGCAGGTATCGGCGCACCGGACTGGCTGGCCGGCCGGTTGGAGTGGCGCGGGCTGAATCTGCCCGTTATATCCTACGATGCAGCAAACGGCGGTACTCTTGCAGTGCCCGGCGAAAATCGTGGCAGGATAGTTGTGCTCAACAGCGTCAGCGACAGCAACAAGAAACTTCGTTTTATGGCCCTGATCACTCAGGGTATCCCCAGCCAGGTTCGCATCACCGAAGATCAGGTCAAGCAACTGGAGGGCGAAAACGGCCCTGCCGATCTTATGCTGGTCGAAGTAGATGGCGAAGCCGCCTGGATTCCCAATCTGGATTATCTGGAATCTCTTGCCTGCGAATCACTGGTCTAAACCCGGGTTATCTGCGTGCCTCGTGGCAGGAGGATCTGTGCAACTGTTATAATGTTGCACTTTTTTGCAAATGCAGGATCCCGACCATGTCCGCCCGTGCGCTCCCGTACCGCCCTCACAACCACGATGCCTGTGTCAGCCAGGCTCTGTCCGACGCCAGGGCGATCTGTCAGCAGCAGAGTGCCCGCCTGACACCCACCCGAGAGCGAGTACTGGAGCTGGTCTGGCAATCCCACAAACCCCTCGGGGCCTACGATGTACTGGCAAAGCTTACCGCTGAAGGCCACAACGCAGCACCCCCAACGGTATACAGAGCACTGGATTTTTTGCAGCAACACGGGCTGGTACATCGTATAGCCTCGCTTAACGCGTTTATCGGTTGCGCCCATGTGGGCGAGCATCACACGGGTATGTTTCTTATCTGCCGCGTTTGCGGCAATGTTCTCGAGCTGACCGATGCGTCTGTATCCACAGCAATACGCAACGCAGCCGGTGCCGAAGTATTCCGGGCGGAAGCGGTTACGCTGGAAGTAGCTGGAGTCTGCCCTGGCTGTCAAACGGAACCAAACCATGAGTGACGCGCTGGTTGCCATCGAAAACCTTACCGTCCGGTTTGGTGACAGGCCGGTTGTCGACCGGGTAAACCTGTCACTGTACCGCGGTGATATCATTACCATTATCGGGCCCAACGGCGCCGGTAAAACCACGTTGATTAAAGCCATTCTGGGCATTCAAGCCGCAACCAGTGGCCGCATCATCCGGAAAAAAAATCTGGTTATCGGGTACGTGCCTCAGCACCTGAGCCTGGAATCAACGCTGCCCCTGAGTGTCAGGCGCTTCATGCTACTCAGTGGCCGGCCGCTGGCAGAATGTGAATCTGCGTTGGTGAGAACCGGTGTCAGCCATCTGCTGGACGCTTCAGTGCATCATCTTTCAGGGGGCGAGCAGCAACGCCTGCTGTTGGCCAGGGCCTTGGCCCGAAAACCTGATCTTCTGGTACTTGATGAGCCGGCCCAAGGCGTTGATATTAATGGCCAGGCCGCGCTTTATGACTTGATCCGCCAGTTACGGGACGAGCTGAATTGTGGCGTCATCATGATTTCCCATGACCTGCATCTGGTCATGGCCGCAACCGACAAGGTTATCTGCCTGAACCAGCATGTATGCTGCAGCGGATATCCCGCAGATATTTCCCACGACCCGGCTTTTATCGAAACCTTCGGCCGGCCGGTGGCTGAGGCTCTGGCGGTATACCACCATCATCACAACCACAGCCATGATCTGCATGGCAACGTGGTCGATAGCGACCACTCCAGCCCGGCCATAAGCCATGGCGGCAGTCATGAAGATAGCCATACAGGGTGCCAACATGACCATCATTGATGCCATACTGAACGATTTCTTCTGGCGAGCGCTTCTTGGTGGCCTGGGAGTGGCACTGATCGCAGGCCCGCTGGGCTGTTTTGTCGTGTGGCGGAGAATGGCCTATTTTGGCGACACCCTGGCTCACTCGGCGCTGTTGGGCATTGCTTTGAGCTTTTTGATCAGTGTTCCGTTGAATCTCGGGGTTATCACTACCAGTGTTATTCTGGCCATCGCCCTGATGCTGTTTTCCCGCAACAAAACGCTCGCCACCGACACCCTGCTCGGCATTCTCGCACACAGCGCTCTGGCCATTGGCCTGGTAGCACTCAGCTTCATGCCGAATGTCCGAATCGATCTGACTGGCTTGCTGTTTGGTGATTTGCTGGCCATGAACCGCAATGACCTGCTTTGGATCTATGGCGGTGCCGCTCTGATTCTGACGCTGTTAACCGTACTTTGGCGCGGCTTGTTGATGAGCACCATTCACGAAGAACTGGCGCGGGTGGAAGGCGTACCGGTTGAGCGCCTGCGCCTGTTGCTTATGTTGATGTTCGCACTGGTGATCGCGGTCGCCATGAAAATGGTGGGCGTTCTGCTGATTACCGCACTGTTGATCATCCCGGCAGCCACAGCGCGCAGGCTCGCCAGCACCCCGGAACAGATGGCGGCCATGGCGGTAGTATTCGGGTTTATTGCCGTGGCAGGTGGTTTGAGCATGTCGTGGCATCTGGATACACCCGCCGGCCCCTCCGTCGTGGTAACGGCCTTTGTCACGTTTCTCGTTGTCTATGGCGGCGCTGGCCGGCTCTCAACAAGGCGTTCTGCTTAAGCGGCCGTCTACCCAGCCGTCATAAAGGCTGAAGAACATCCACCATGCGGCCGGTTTCCAGCAGTTCCAGAAACTCATCGCCCAGACGTTCACTCTCTGCAATGGCTTTTCGCCATGAGCGCTCTCGGCTGCCGTCATTCCCTGCGTAAGTTTCGAAATCCTCGCGATCAGGCAGCTTACCGTCCGGCAGCCGTTCCAGATAGTCCGCGGAGGGCGCCACCAGCAACACATCCTGCAGGCGAGTCGCATCGCCGCGACGCCAGGGCAGCGTCTTATCAAACCAACCGGGCACGATGCGATCGGTGAAGTGCGGGTACAGAACCACGCCCGGCTGCTCATAAGGCAGATCAAGATGGTAATCCAGAAGCCCGCCATCCCGGTATATACCCTCTGGAGCGCCGGGAATATTCCGGACACCGGACATCACCATGGGAATAGACGCTGATGCCAGCAAGGCAGGTAGCAGGTTGTCTCGGCTCAGCGGCACCTCATGGCTGTGGAAATCAGCCAGTGGCGACAAGGGCGCCTTCAACCTGGCGTCGTGGAGAATGCCCCGTTCCATAAAACGCCCCAGGTGCCGCCGGCCAATCATATTGGCACTGATAGCCGTCATCAGACCGAAGCTCAGGCGGGCTCTGGTATCCGGTTCGAGCATGCCAAGGCTGCGGACAACAACTACATTCAGGCGGTACCACGGATGCTCAAGAATGTATTCCTCCCGGCCCCCGATCAGTTCTTCAAGGAACTGAATGCTTTGACGAGTAACCTCAGCAGCGCTGACTCCTTTCGAGAAGCGCTGGGAGGTATAGAGTTCGGCCAGTTTGGCAAGTTGAGCCCGCGGGTTACTCGAGGACGCAATGGCGGCAAACCGCCAACTGCCAATTGACGAGCCAATGAGGGAACGCTCTTGTTCAACACGGGGCAACCAGTCACCAAAAATGGCTTTATCCAGGCCGCTGAGACCAAGGGCCTTGGGGCCGCCGGCCGCACCGGGTATAACGTGCACATCATCCGGGATCAGAGGTTTTTCCTGCAACCGCTGCAGGGTTCTGCGGCCTGCACGGATAGTGAGCGCGGGCGCGCGAGTGTGGATGGCTGTCATATCAGTTTTCCGTCAGCATGATTGCAAGAATGAAAGTCAGCGTAAAAGGTACGAATTTTAGCGAGCCGGGTATCACGGGCCAACTGAAGAAAACTAATGGCGCCAATAAACTGATACTCGGGCATCGCCCGACGGATACCCGTGCTAAACTTCAGTTCAGGCCAGCCAGCGGCTTTATCCGGACAACAGGAGTATGCTGTGAACACGCTTTCCTCCACCGGTTCGAGATCTACCAATCCGACAATTGCCGTGCTTGGCTTCAAGCACCAGCTCGTCTATCACTTGCATTTTTGGGCCTTCATCGCCGTGGCTCCGCTTGTCGTTGTGCAATGGCAGCACCATCATTTTCTGCTTTCAGGCCTGTTGATTCTTTTTTGTGTTAACGCTGCTCTGGTGATCGGCCTGCTGCGATTTCGCGGCACTTACTTCCTGAAAGGGCGCCTGTTTCCCCTGCTGGCGGTGGTCAGCGCCGCATACTCAACGGCCATTAATGGACACGCGGGCTTATACTGGGCTTACCCTGCCGCGGCGGCCCTGTTTTTCCTGTTACCCCTGCGGGAAGCTACTGCCAGTAATATTGTTTTTGTCAGCGTTATGGCCGTGGTTTCTTTCATGAAGTTTCCCGAAGCTGATTTCTGGCGCATTACCTTCTCGCTGGGTCTTACTTGCCTGTTCTCCATGATTTTTGCCTGGCTGGTCGGCAAACTCCAGACTGAACTCTCCCGGCTTGCAACCACCGATCCGCTCACCGGCTGCCTCAACCGATCACAACTGGCCGATGTTCTGAACAGCCAGATTCAGATGCGGGAACGCTATGAGCGGGTATCCAGCCTGATCCTTCTGGACCTGGATTACTTCAAAATGATCAATGATCAGTGGGGACATCTTGCGGGCGACAAGGTGCTTACAGAAATGGCCCTGCGGCTGCGCAATCGGCTCAGAGAAAACGACCAGCTTTTCCGTATCGGCGGAGAAGAATTCATGATCGTGCTACCTGAAACCGCTCAGCAGGAGGCCAATTTTCTGGCCCACCAACTCCTGACCAGCATCAGCGCCCGACCGTTTCTCGAAGATATCAAGATAACTGCCAGCGCCAGTATTGCCGAGGTCAGCAAAGGCGAAACCTGGTCCGTTTGGCTAAATCGCGCTGACCAGGCGTTGTACGACGCCAAGTCCCAGGGGCGTGATCAGGTGGTCGGTGCTGCCCGCCAACTTGCCACAGACAGCAGCAATCCTGGCGAATCTCCCGCACCCGTTGTCAGCTAGATTACTGGTTGGTGCCTCACCGGTGTTTGCGGAAATCCCTGTAAGCGCAGAACACCTCCCAGGGGCTTTCAAAGTGCGGGTAGTGCCCGACATTCCGCAATTGCACCACATCGGCCCCAGGAATCATTTCCTGATAACGCAATGCCATGGCCGCTCCCGATACGGGGTCTGCCATTCCTGAAATCAGTCGCATTGGCTGCGTGGCATTTTGCAACGCGGACACCCAGCGATGACGATGGCATCGGCGATCTTCCATAAACTGGATCAGATGATGCAGAATTCCACGGCCGTTGTTGTAAGTGAGCAGGTGCCAGAAATCGTCCATATCCCGTTGGTCAGGGAGGCTCTTGCTGCCAAACAATTTCAGAAAGCTGCGCTCGAAGCTGCGCCGCGTCAGGGCCCGGCCGAGCAAACCGCCAAATGGGCTGCGCAACAATCTCTGGATCATCAGCGGACGGTGCACTTCCGGAAACAACGCGCCGTTCAGGAAACAGACACTGGCAACCTGAAAAGGCAACACCCCTTCCTGCTCCCGGGCCAGAAGCTCCTGGGCGACACTGCATCCATAGTCGTGAGCTAAAAGATGCACCGACTCCAAACCGAGGCCTTCCAGTAGCCCCTGCACCAGATCTGCCTGGTCTTCAATGCTGTACGCATGCTCCCGGGGCTTGTCAGAGAAGCCGAACCCAAGAAAATCCAGAGCCAGCACATTGTTGTTCTGAACCAGCATGGGCCAGATCCGATTCCAGTCCCAGCTTGCAGTAGGGAATCCGTGCATCAATACAAGCGGCTCCCCCCTGCCTGCCATACGGCTGAATATCGCGTGGCCCTCGTAAGTGAACCATTTACCGCCCTGTTGCCACTCCTCAAGCACAGGCGCTCCAGTGCCCGCTGCCGTTCCATCCCTGATACCCGGTATCTGCTGTTCCACGCGCTGTCCCCGATAGATCCTTCATACCCTGCGACTTTAGAATAAACCCGGCCCTCCTGCCAGAGGTAGCAATTGTGTTTGATAATCTGTAAACGGGTGCTGGTCTTTTCTGAGCGCGCCATCGTAAACCGTAGAGATGCCAATCAATTTCACTTAAGCTTTGGCCTTCGTACCCCAAAGAGAACCGGAAACCACTATGACCAAACTCCTTGACGACCTCGCGGGCCACTACCGCGCCATCATCAACGGGCTGGGTGAAGACACCAACCGCGAAGGTCTGCAAGACACTCCGATTCGTGCCGCCAAAGCCATGCAGTTCCTGACCCGAGGCTACCAGCAGGATCTTGGCGATCTCGTAAACAATGCCGTATTTGAATCGGCAATGGATGAGATGGTTGTGGTTCAGGATATAGAGCTCTATAGCATGTGTGAGCATCACATGTTGCCGTTTATTGGCAAGTGCCACATTGCCTACCTGCCTCAGGGTCGCGTTCTCGGCCTGTCCAAGTTTGCACGCATTGTGGACATGTATGCCCGCCGCTTGCAGATCCAGGAAAACCTGACGCGCCAGATCGCCGAAGCCGTAGAGAGCGTTACCGATGCCAAAGGCGTTGCGGTGGTTATCGAAGCACAGCACATGTGCATGATGATGCGCGGAGTGGAGAAGCAGAACTCGAAAATGAAAACCTCCATGATGCTCGGGCAGTTCCGTAAATCCCAGGCAACGCGTTCAGAATTTCTTAACCTGATCAGCAGTCATCGTTGATCAAAGCAGTTCGGATGGAGGCGATATGACAGGGGTTTCCTGCAACCACAAGGCAAGAGTCCAGATCAAGAATTTGCTGTTGCGAGCGTACATTGGCATCAAGGATGAAGAGATTGACAATCTGCAGGACGTTATCATCAATGTCTGCCTGACCTACGATGCCGCAGAAGCAATCGACCGAAACGAAATTACGGCTGCGCTCAACTACCGCACCATTACCAAGCAGATCATCGGCCACGTGGACAGCAATCGCTTTGCGCTTCTTGAGCGCCTGACCCACGAGGTGCTGAATATCGTTATGGAGCACGGAGCCGTGCAGTGGGCGCAGGTGGAAATCGACAAGCCACACGCGCTACGCTATGCGGAATCTGTGTCTGTCTGTCTTGAAGCGCGCCGGTAATTCAATACCGATAGCTCAACACCGTTAATCCAAGCAGGTGGTTCGATACGATGCCAAGCAATCAACCTGATCAAATGCGCGCTATTCTTGAAAGCGTCCGCACCATCGCTCTGGTAGGCGCTAGCGAGAAAACGCACCGGCCCTCCCATGAAGTCATGGAGTTCATGCAGGGGCATGGATACCGGGTTATTCCGGTCAACCCTCGCCTTGCCGGCCAGAAGGTTCTGGGCGAGACCGTTTACGCCGACATCACTTCTCTGCCGGAGCCCGTCGATATGGTTGAGCTGTTCCTGGCTCCGGAACGCACAGATGCGGTGATTGATCAGGCCATTGAGCTGAAGGTACCGGTGATCTGGATGCAGATTGGCGTTATCAACGAGGTGGGCGCGGCCAGGGCCGAGGCCGCAGGGCTGACGGTTGTGATGGATAAGTGCCCCAAGCAGGAGATTCCGCGCCAGGGTATTCCGGCGATTGGGTCTGATTTGTAATCGCACTTTGGTCCCGCCAACGTCGCGATTGAATTTTTCAGGTGAGATTTTATGGCTACGGGTTATCTGACGCCGGAACAGGACAGTAAGCTTCGCCGATGGGAGCGCTGGAACCGGAATTATTTTATCTTTGCGTTCGTTGCTCTGATTGTTGCTCTGGTGTTCAGTAGCCAGCTCGGGCTTTCCAGCGGTGACGACTGGGGGCCTCTGGGCTTGTTGATTATTGCACTGATTACTCCGATCATTATTCTGCAGCTACGCTTGGCCTGCCCGGCTTGCGGTCAAAAGATTGGCTGGCAGGCCAAGTTGATGGCGCCTGACCAGTGCAAAAGCTGCGGTACCTTCCTTCGGGCGAAAAGCCCCTCTTCCTGAAAACCTTTGACCTATGAGTTGGTCATAGGTTTTATTGTCACTCCGGTTTTACATTCTGGGCGATCCAGTTTCGGTTATAGCCGCTTTGATGTGGGTCACCCATACCAAAGCTCGTTTAAATTTGGCGGGCACTGCTGAATATGAAAGTTAAAGAACTTGCTACCTCTGCGGGTGTGAACCCGGACACTGTGCGTTTTTACACACGTGAGGGATTGCTTAAACCGTCTCGGAACCCCGATAACAACTACCAGCATTACGACGCTGAGGATCTTCGGCGGCTGCGTTTTGCCCGCAAGGCCCGTCAGTTGGGGTTTTCATTGATCGAGGTTCGTCAGATTCTGGATCAGGCAGATGACCATCACTCGCCCTGCCCTTTGGTTCGGGATGTATTCCAGCAACGGCTGGCAGAGGTGGAGCGAGAGATTAACGAGTTACAGCAACTGCATAAGCGGATGAAGACGGCACTGGCCGCCTGGCAGAATATGCCGGACGGTACGCCGGATGGTCATACCATTTGCCGTTTGATTGAACATTGGGATGATAACACTCCCGATAAGCAGGTTGAGGAGTAAATCACTATGAGCGAAGCACCTGTGTTACAGACCACTCTCAGTATTTCTGGCGCCACCTGTCAGGGATGCGCGAAGAAAATCCGCAACGCTCTGGAGCCTCTGACCGGTGATGCTGGTCTGGTGGAAGTTAATCTGGAAGATCAGACCGTAGCGCTGCCCGAAGATATTGATGCCACCGAAGCGGCCAGGATTGTGACCGAGACCGGGTATCCGGCGGAACCGGTGGCTGAGGCTGAGAAGCCCGCCAGTTGCTGTTCTTCCAAATCTGGAAAAGCAGACGCTATCGCCGATACAACATCAGTTCAAGCGACGGATGAGGGCGAACAGGCCGAGGTTCCAGAGAACAAACCTGAAAAAGCGGCAGCACCGGCTCCAGAGGACGATGAGGTTCATCTGGCGGTAACCGGCGCTACCTGTGCTTCCTGTGTGAATACCATTGAGAAGGCATTGAAGTCGGTGCCGGGCGTGACCCATGCCCATATGAATCTTGCGGACAATACTGCTACGGCCACCGGGGTGTCCGATCCGCAAGCTCTGATCAAGGCGGTAGAAAGCTCCGGTTACGGCGCCAGTGTAATTGAAGATGCAGACGCCGCAGACGATCAGAAGCAGGAAGAGGACAAAAAGCGGTACAAGACCCTGCTGGTGAAGATGGCTATCAGTCTCGGCTTGGGCGTTGGCCTCATGGTCTGGGGCATGGGTTTTGGCTCCATGACGATAACCGAAGCGAATCAGGGCATCTGGTTTGGCCTGGGCATGCTGACGCTGGTGGTTATGGCCGGTACTGGCGGGCATTTTTTCACCGGTGCCTGGAAGGCTTTCCGGCACCACAACGCCAATATGGATACATTGATTGCATTGGGCACAGGCACCGCGTGGCTGTATTCCATAACGGTGGTGAGTATTCCCGAAGCCTTGCCGGAGATGGCGCGGCATGTGTATTTTGAAGCCTCGGCCATGATCATCGGCCTGATCAATCTGGGTCAAGCGCTGGAACTCCGGGCTAAAGGCAAAACATCCGAGGCGGTTCGCCGGCTTCTGGATCTGCGAGCGAAAACCGCCCGGGTTATCCGAGATGGGCAGGAGCGGGATATTCCGGTAGAAGATGTTCGCAAAGGCGATCACATTCGCGTTCGCCCCGGCGAGAATTTGCCGGTCGACGGGCGGGTCGTTGAGGGCAGCACCCGTATCGACGAAAGCATGCTCACCGGCGAGCCCATGCCCGTGAGTAAAGCGGTGGATGACGAGGTTTCCGCCGGTACGCTGAATACCCACGGCGCGATTGTTTACGAAGCAACACGGGTGGGCAGCGAAACCGCATTGGCCCAGATTATCCACCTGGTGAAGAAGGCTCAAGGCTCAAAACCCGCCATTGGACGGCTGGCTGACAAAATATCGTCGGTATTTGTGCCCAGTGTCATGCTCATTGCCGTGGCCGCAGCACTGGTCTGGTACAACGTGGGGCCGGAGCCTGCCGTTGTGCATATGATAATCGCAGCGACCACGGTTCTGATCATTGCATGCCCCTGTGCCCTGGGCCTGGCTACACCCATGTCGGTAATGGTGGGTGTTGGCAAGGCGGCGGAATACGGCGCCCTGATTCGCCAAGGCGATGCCCTGCAAACCGCGGGCAAGCTGGATCTGGTGATTCTCGACAAAACCGGTACCATTACCGAAGGCCACCCGGCGGTGACCAGCGTGCAGGCGATATATGGCGATGAGCAACAGTTGCTCGCACTGGCCGCAGGTTTGGAGCAGCATTCCGAGCATCCGCTGGCGGAAGCTATCGTTAATAAAGCCAAAGAACAAAGCGCACAGCCCCTGAGCGTCACAGACTTCGAAGCATTGAATGGCAAAGGCGTGACAGGTCAGTTTGAGGGCGAACCGGTTCGCCTCGGCAACCGCCGCTGGCTGGAAGCCGAGGGCATTTCGCTTGATGGCTTGGTCGATGCTGAAAAAGCCATTACCGAGCAGGCTGGCACACCACTGTTTCTCGCCCGTGGCACAGAATTGCTGGGCGTTATGGGCGTTGCCGATGCCATCAAAGCGGATTCGGAGGCCGCCATCCGGCGCCTGCACGATGCCGGCATCCGGGTAATGATGGTTACCGGTGATATAGACGCCACCGCCAAAGCCATTGCCGCAAAAATCGGCATCGACGATTACCGTGCGGAGGTCCTGCCGGAAGACAAGGCCGACGTAGTGAACGAAATGCGCGACAAAGGCTACACCGTCGCCATGGTAGGTGATGGCATCAACGACGCACCGGCGCTGGCCGCAGCCGATGTCGGCTTCGCCATAGGCACCGGCACCGACGTCGCCATCGAAAGCGCCGCCATCACCCTGATGCGCGGTTCCCTGCACGGCGTGCCGGATGCCATCGAAATCTCCCGGGCCACCGTGACGAACATTCACCAGAACCTTTTTGGTGCCTTCATTTACAACACCCTGGGCATTCCCATTGCCGCAGGCCTGCTGTATCCAATCTGGGGTATATTGATGAGCCCGATTCTTGCCGGCGCCGCCATGTCGCTGTCTTCGGTTACCGTTGTTACCAACGCCAACCGACTGCGCCTGTTCAAATCCAGTCACAAGCCGGCTCAATCGCCAAACCAAAGCCAACAACCGAATTGGGAGCGGAACTGATGGAAACAATACTGGTCAATGCCGGTGGGCTTGTTCTGATGGCCGCAACCGTCTGGTGGTTCTGGCTTTCATCATCGGATAACGATGCACCTGCGCAAGATCACAGCCATCACTGAACACGACATTAAAGAGAGAAAAACCATGAAAAAACAGATTCTCGGAATGACCCTGGTCGCCACCCTTGGCTTTAGCACCCCACTTTTGGCAGCGGGCGCTGCACAGAACATCCACGTGTACAAGTCGCCCACATGCGGCTGCTGCACAGACTGGGTCGACCACCTGGAAAACAACGGTTTTGAAGTGGAAGTCACCGAGACCCACGACATGAACCGAGTCAAAATGGAAGCGGGCCTTAGCCCCAACCTCGCAAGCTGCCACACCGCTTTCGTGGGTGACTATGTCATCGAAGGCCATGTGCCCGCTGACGATATTCACCGGCTGATCGCCGACGCTCCGAAAGCCAGAGGCCTTGCCGTTCCTGGCATGCCCGCCGGCTCACCGGGTATGGAAATGGGCGACCGCAAAGATCATTATCAGGTACTGATGTTTAACGCCAACGGCCAGACCAAAGTGTATTCCGAGCACAACTAGCCGGCAGACAATGGCCTGCCCAGACTGACCTTCGCATGAAGCGCAGATCAGTACCGGTGCGATAGAAGCACCGGTACTGATCTGTAACAGGTTCTCATGCTTTTCTGACATTATTTTCTACACACCCACCAGCCTGTGCTCTATGATTGCTCCCGATCCCCCGGAAAACGGAGACGGAAGTTTTTGAGCCTTAAATCCCGGTTTCTCAGCATTGCCGCCGCCCTGATCGTTATCGCTGCAGGTGCTTCATGGTTAGCTTACCAAAAGCTTTCCGAAGACCTCATCGAACGCTGGGGACGTCAGGTCGCTGAGATACAGGTGCGTTATGACAGCGCCCGCCTCCTGCAATCCCTGGAGCGCGAGATCGGCCTCGCCCGTCAGATGGCAGACTCCACTGCGCTGATCAACTGGGCTGCCGACACTGGCGACCAGGCCCTCGAAGATGACGCTATTCGCGAAATGGAAAGCTTCCGCGCCAACTTTCGCGACAGCAGCTATTTTGTCGCGCTCAGAGAAAATGGACGGTATTACTTCAATAACGAAAAAAATGAGTTTGCCGGGAAGCAATTCCGTTACATTCTGAGCCCTGAAAAGCCTGATGACGCCTGGTTTTACAAGCTGATAGAAGAGGGCCGTGACTTTCACCTGAACGTGAATCCGGATACGGAGCTGGGCGTTACCAAGCTCTGGATCGATGTCCTGATGCGCAACTCTGCAAAACAGATTGTGGGTATAGTCGGCACTGGTCTGAACCTTGACGCCTTTCTGCAGGATATCGTCGATATTAACCAGGAAGGTATCACCACTCTGTTTGTAGATTACAATGGTGCGATACAGCTGTACCGGGACCGCAACTACATTGATTTTGCGAGCGTTATCAAGCCCGAAGGCCAGAAAAACACGGTCGATCTGTTGTTTGACGCCCCCGAAGACAAACAGAAAATTCTCGGCATGCTGCAATTGCTGAAGAAAAATTCTGGCAAGGCCGGTCACTTCGAGAGCGGTTTTGTCACCGTAGATGGCCGCAAAAACCTGGCCGGCGTGGCTTTTTTACCTACAATTGGCTGGTTTGAAATAACACTTCTTGATCTGAACACGCTGCTGCCCAAAAGCTATCTGTGGCCTCTTGTGGCTGTTTTTATCGCAAGCCTCCTGATCACACTGATTGTGTTCCACCTCATTATCCAGTCGCGCATCGTAAAGCCCATCGTAGGGCTGGAAGAAGCAGTGGAGAAAGTTCGCGGCGGCAGCTTTATGCTCCCCCGGCTGGATAAACCGGATAACGAAATCGGGCGTCTCGTCGACCACTTTGAAAAAATGACCGAGAGCCTGCGTGACACCACTCGTGAACTGGAAAACAAAGTTGTCCAACGTACCGCCGACCTGCACCGTCTGGCTCGAATTGACCCGCTCACGAACCTGAAAAACCGCAGGGGGCTGGACGAGGCTCTGGATGAGGAAATTCAGCGGGCAGAACGATCGGGCAACGGTTTTGGCGTCATCTGGTTGGACATTGATCACTTCAAATCAATCAATGACCAACTTGGCCATCAGGCCGGCGACGAAATCCTCTGCCGTGTCGCTCTTTGGCTGAAAGCCGGCGTTCGCCCCTATGATCACCCGGGGCGTTGGGGCGGTGATGAATTCGTAATTCTGCTTGCCCCCTGCGACCTGTTAACGCTGGAACATGTCGCCCGGCGTGTTCGCGAGACCGTTGAGCAGGAAAGCCGCAAAACCGGCACGCCTGTCACCATAAGCGTTGGTGGCTATTTTTCAAAGCCCGGTGACAACATCGATACGGTGCTGCGGAATGCCGACAAAGCCCTTTACCATGCCAAGAATGAGGGCCGCAACCGCGTTTGTATTGGTCGCCCGGAAGATACGGAAATTAACCCCACGTAACGAGTCTGACTCGTCTGGCCATAAACGTTATACTCCGCTCCATCATTCATTTTTTCAGCCAGGTTAACCCATGCTCAACGCCGACGCTCTCAACCAGTTGCGCCAGCTAAAGTCTGATATTGAGGAAAGCAAAGTCGTTTCTCCCGGGACGGTTAAAGCCACCAACGGCCGCTTCGGATTCGTCGCTCTGGATGAGGGGCGGGATGTGTTCCTGCCTCCCGAAGAGATGCAAAAAGTGCTTCCGGGTGATCGAGTTAATGTCATCGAGCAGGAAGTGGATAAAGGCAAAACCCAGGGTGTGGTGGACGAGCTCATTGAGAGCCGGCTGAGCACCTTTGTTGGACGCTATCTGGTGAAGGGCAAAGGGCATTTTGTGGTGCCGGAAACGCCGGGCATCAACCGCTGGATTTTTATTCCCCCGAAAGAACGCATGAACGCGCAGCCAGACGACTATCTCTACTGCTGCATACACAAACATCCGATCCATGACGGCAAAGGCCAGGCGAAAGTACTCCGGGTCATTGGCAAGGCCGGCGATGCAGGTATTGAGCGCGCTCTTACCCTGGCCACCTTCGATCTGGCAGACGCCTGGCCCGCTTCCGTTGTGCAACAAGCGGAAAACCTCGACGAGGCGGCCATAGAAGCCCTTGCCGCCGGGCGGGAAGACCGCACCGACCGCGCATATGTCACTATCGATAGCCCCGCCACTCAGGACATGGACGATGCGTTGCTGGCTGAGCCCAATGCCACGGGTTGGGCGCTGTCCATTGCCATTGCCGACCCCTCCGCGGTCATTGGCCCGGAAAGTGCGGCAGAGCAGGAAGCCTTCAACCGGGCAACCGCCATTTATTTCCCTGGCGATCCTCTCCCCATGTTGCCAGACACCATCAGTACCCGGCTGTGTTCACTGATGCCGGAAGTAAAACGTCTGGTTCTGGTCTGTGACCTGCAGGTCAATAACGATGGCACTCTGGGCGACTACAGCTTCCATCAGGCAGTCATCAGCTCCCGGGCCAAGCTCAGCTATGACCTGGTATCAAACCTGATTGAAGGGCGCGGAGACGAAGACATCAAAGCCCTGCCTGACGCCGTTGCCAATAGCCTGGATCAGCTCCATCAGGCCGCGACAGCGCTGCGCAAATGGCGCAACGAACACGCCCTGCTCAGCGGTGACCGGCCCGAATTCCGGCTCAGGTTGGATGAAAACCGGCGCATTCGCAGCATTGAGCCTTCAGTACAGAACGAAGCACATCGTCTGGTAGAAGAGTGCATGGTGGCGGCCAACCGTTGCGCTGCGGATTTTCTGGCAAAACAGCCATCGGGTCTGTTTATCCAGCACCCGGGACTGCGGGACGACCGCGCAGACAACATACGCGCCCTGATCGAAGGTTATGCGCCACACCTTGCGGACATCGACGCCACCAAACCGGAAGGCTTCAAGGCGCTGATGAAGCAAACGACAGATCTGGACGCGGAATTGCCCGTGAAGGCTGTCCTATCGCGCCAGCTGGCCCGGGCAGAGCTGGCATTTACCGCCGCTCCGCACCAGGGCATGGGGCTTAACGCCTACACCACATTCACATCACCCCTGCGCAAGTATTCTGACCTCTATGTTCATCGCGTGATCAAAGCCGCGCTCTGGGACACCCCCATGAAGGCGTTGAGCAGCGACCAACTATCAGCACTTCAGAGCACTCAGTTCAAGGCTCGCCAAGCGGCCAATAGCCTGGAAACCTGGCTCAAAAGCGACTTTGCAAAAACTCTGGGTGAGGAGCCGATGGACGGCGTAATCAGCCGGACGATTCCTGCCGGCTTTTTCGTGCGCCTGGAGGCGAACGGGCTGGAAGGGTTTGTCAGTTGCAAGGATCTGAACGGAAAGTACAGCTTTGATCCGGTCACTCTGCGCCTGGTTCACAACAAGAATGGCCGTATCTTCCAGCTGAATCAGGCTGTAAAAGTCAGTTTTTCAGGAGTAGAAGAGGAGCGCCGGCAGATCAACTTCAAACTGGTGGAAGCTGAAGAAATTCCTGTAACTGCCGGCTCCTGAGCCGGTTGAAAAACCATAGGGGCAGGTGCATCGTACCAATAGGAATAAACCGATCCTTCAAGGAGGTGCACCATGCCCATCAGCCCGGATGAGTTTCTGAAAAAACACGGTTTCGACAAGGAAGAGGAAAGCCCTGATCACAGCCTTCGCCACAACGCGATAGAACACGCCAAACACCTGCGCCGACCCCATGCCGGCACACCTCACGATTGGGAAGACTGGGAAAGATACAAGGGGGAACACCCCGATGAAGTCGAGCCAGACGAGAAGGAGAACGACGACAGGGAAGGCTGAAGTCGCTCCAGTCTGCCAGGGGTGCTAAAGAGCTCTATCGGCGGAGCATTTCTTCCAGACGGGCATCCTTGGCCTGCCACTGCTCCGCCAGCCAGTTCTTCACGTTGCGCCGGTGTTGGCCATCGGTTGAGTAGTCCCGCCCTTTCAGGTGCTCTGGTATAGCAACCGTCTGAATCTCCATTTTCACTTCCGGCACCCGACCACAAATAAAGTCCCAGAACGAAGGCGCGCCGCCAGGATAGGCAATGGTTACGTCAACAAGCGTCTGTATCGAATCCCCCATGGTGTCCAGAACAAAGGCTGCACCACCGGCTTTTGGTGTCAGTAGATGGGTATAGCGCGATTTCTGCTTGTCGTGCTTGGCCTGGGTAAACCTTGTACCTTCTACAAAGTTCATCACGCTCACCGGGGTGTAGCGGAACTTCTCGCAGGCGCGGCGAGTGGCTTTCAGATCTTCCCCGCGCTTCTCCGGGTGCCTGATCAGATACTCCCGGGTGTAGCGCTTCATGAACGGGAAATCCAGGCCCCACCAGGCAAGCCCGATAACCGGCACCCAGATAAGCTGCTGCTTCAAAAAGAACTTCAGAAAAGGTGCACGGCGGTTGAAGACTCTCTGCATGGCAAAGATATCCACCCAGCTCTGGTGATTGCTGAGCACCAGATACCAGCTTTCACGACGCAGGTTTTCTGCACCAGTAACGTGCCATTGCGTGCCGTGGGTCAGCTTCATCCAGCCGGTATTGCACGCCACCCAGGATTCCGAAATCCAGATAATGGCGCGGGTGCAGAGAACCCGGAAGCCTTTGTGAGGGATAATGAGTTTCAGCAGCGCTGGAATATAGAGCAACAGACACCAGAACAGCGTGTTGATCGCCAGCAAAAGGGAGTTGAGTACGCCGATAACGGGAGCAGGTAGGAAGCTGAGCATGCAATTCCTGTTGTGATTATTTGGCCAGTGATGGGTAATCATACCAATCAGTAAGGGCTATGGGCAGTGGCCGATTGTGACCGCATCGCCAACCGCAAACGACACGGGTGCCATAGCACGGCCAAGCGTTGCACGATAGCCTTGTTTTTTTACCATGGATTTCTTTGATGCGCGATTTTATCCAAGCCGCGACCGAAAAAACTGCAGGGCTGGCGCGGCAGACAATGCTTTATGCTGGCAATGCCTTTGATCGTGTATTCCGCTCCGCCAGCATGGTGCAGGCAGGGCAAACGCCCTTTGAAACACTTCATACAGACGGGTTGGTCAGCCTGCGTTATTACCCGCCCCTGCAGGAAGATTTCATCGAACTGGATGGCATTACCATTCCGGTTGAGCGGAGCAGCCATCGAACGCCTGTGGTCATTGTCCCGCCACTGGCGGTGAATATGTTGATCTATGATCTTTTCCCACAGCGTAGCCTGGTTAGATTTCTGCGGGCAAAAGGCTTTGAGGCGTACCTCATTGACTGGGGCACACCAACCCGGGCGCACAGCCACTACAACTTGCACACCTACGTAGCGGAACTGCTGCCCGCCGCCCTGAACCGTGTACGCGAACACAGTGGCCAACAGGAACTATCGCTGCACGGCTGGAGCCTCGGCGGCATGTTCACGCTGTTTTATTCCGCCCTGAGTAAAGATCAGAACGTGCACAACGCCATCGTTCTGGGATCACCTGTCGATAGCCACGCGTCCGGCGTTCTGGGGTTATTAAATCAGCGGCTGGCGGATGTTGCCGGTTTTATCCGTAAGCGCACTGGTTTTCGAATACACGACCTTCGGCCTCACTGGTTTCACAGCCCCGGCTGGGTGAACACCATTGGTTTCAAACTGACCAACCCGGTTGGCAGCTTTATGGGTTACTGGGAGCTGATTATCCGGTTAGGAGACCGGGAGTTTGTTACCAACCATGCCACAACCTCCGCCTTTCTTGATCGTATGGTGGCCTACCCCGGCGGGGTTGTTCAGGATACGGTCGTCCGTATCTGGATCGACAACCAGTTGTCCCGGGGTACCGTGCAGATTGGTGACGCTGAAGCCCAACTGGCCAATGTAAACGCTAACCTGTTTGCCGTAGCAGGCAGCGAGGACACCATGGTGACGCCGGCAGCGGCAAAAAGGCTGATGGATCACGTCTCCTCGTTGGACAAGACCTTTCGCGTTACCCAAGGCGGACACATGGGCATTCTGGCCGGCAGTAAAGCGCCCAACGAAAGTTGGCTGGAAATCGCAGAGTGGCTGGCTGAGCGTTCGGATTGATGTGACGCCCGGTTCCGGGAGCGGCGGTTCTGGATTACACTGCTATCCATGAACCTTATTGATACATTCAATCTTGATATCCGCGCGCTCCACACCTTTGTCGCGGTTCTCGACGAAGGTAGTGTTTCCCGCGCGGCAGTCAAGCTGGGAGTCAGCCAGTCGGCAGTCAGTCACACTCTGGACCGGCTGCGCAACGCCTTGGGCGACCCTCTTTTCGTCAAATCCGGACGTGGCATTGCTCCCACCCGATATGCGGTGCAGGCAGGCCCTCACGTTCGCCAGATTCTCGACGACATGCACTCGCTGGCATCCGGCCCGCCCTTCACACCGGAAACCACCGAGTTTACCTTCACCGTAGCCGCCAACGACTACGAGCGGGACCTGCTCCTGCCTCCGTTAATGCAGCGCTTGCGGCAACAGGCGCCGGGTATCATGCTGCAGGTAATTGCCTCGGGAATCCCCAACGCGGACATGCTGCGCAAGGACATCTGCGATCTGATCATTTCCCCCCACGCCCCGGAAGCCACCGACATTATGCAGAGGGGCCTGATGGGCGATCGCATGGTGGTTTTCTACGACCCAAGCCAGCGCGAAGCGCCAGAGACCGTGACCGATTACCTGAAAGCCGATCATATCGCCCTGGTCTTCGGCAGCGGCGAGAAGCCTGCCATCGAAGCCGGGCTTACTGCCCGCGGACTGACCCGTCGCAACGTGATTACCGTTTCCAACTTCTCCGGCCTGCCAGAGTTTCTTCGGGGCAGCGACATGCTGGCGACCGCGCCTGAGCTCATGAGCAAACACTTACTCCGGGACTTCGCCTGGGTGCCTTTACCCTTCAACTACAAGCCCTTTACCTTGCTCATGGTCTGGCATCGTCGCAACCAGAACGACGCGGCCCACCGTTGGCTGAGAAACCAGGTAAACGCCGTAGCGGCCACCATGAATGGCCTGAACGAGTAACCTATCAATTTTGCTCATATATCCTATGAGCAGCACCCCTGTTATTTTTTAGCAAGGCACCCCCTAGAATCCATCCCACACCGGCCTTCCTCAATGTATGTATGGACAATAAATGCTCGCACTCACCAGTATATGGACAACCATACTGCTCGCCGCCGCCGTCGCCTTGGGGCCGTTGGCCACCGACATGTATCTGCCGGCACTGCCGCAGATCGGCAGTGATTTTGGCGCGGGCACCAGCCAGGTTCAGCTAACCCTGAGCCTGTACATGGTTGGTTTTGCCATAGCGCAACTGGTGTGCGGCCCCCTGGCTGATCGGTTTGGCCGCAAACCGATCATGATTGGCGGTTTTGTGCTGTTTGCCATCGCCAGCATTGGCTGTGCACTTGCCAGTAATATTGAAACCCTTATCCTGTCCCGCTTTTTACAGGCGCTGGGCGGGTCGGCCGGGCCAGTTCTGGGGCGTGCTGCTATCCGGGATATCTACACACCCCGTGAAGCAGCAAAAATCATGGCGCTTCTTGCCAGCATCATGGCGCTTGCGCCTGCAGTCGCACCCACACTCGGCGGTTTGATGGTAGCCGGTCTGGGTTGGCACTCCATTTTCCTCGCACTGGGCGGCTATGCCCTGATCATGGCCGTGGTGGTCGCCTTCGGCATTCCCGAGCCAATGCGGCCGGAATACCGCCAACCCCTTAAGCTCTGCAGCCTGTTACGGAACTATCGCGCCATCGGCACCGATATCAGTTTTCTTGGCTATACCCTGACAAACGCGCTGATATTCTCCGGGCTTTTTGCGTTTCTCTCCGGCTCCTCGTTCGTACTGATCGATTTTCTTGAAGTTCCACCGCAACAGTTTGGCCTGTACTTCGCCGGCATCGTGGTTGGCTATGTAACCGGCAACCTTTCAGCGATCCGCCTTGGCAGCCGACTGGTGCCAGACCAGATCCTCGTTCGCGGGCTGCTTATTGCCGTTACCGCGGGCGGCCTGATGGTTGCACTGGCAGTCGCTGAAATCTTCAGTGTGTGGGCCGTTATCCTGCCCCAGGCATTGTTTATGGTCGGCACCGGCATGGTTCTGCCCCAGACCATGGCAGGCGCCATGGCCAACTTCCCGCGCATGGCCGGCTCCGCTTCGGCGCTGTTCGGCTTCGCACAAATGTCAGTCGCAGCCTTCGCCGGCATGCTCGTGGGTTACCTGCACGATGGCACTTCATTGGTGATGGCGACTATCATTTCCATCTGCGCCGTTGCTTCTCTGGGCAGCTACCTCCTGCTGGTTCAGCGCCACCCTGCTCCCGGATTCGAGCCACGGACAGGATGAAAACTCATCCAAAATGGTCTAAACAGAGTAAGCTGGTTCTGAACATTTATGGAAAACAAGGAGCAACCCATGAGCACAGTAACTCTCGACGGCAACCCCATTGAACTGAGCGGCAAGTTTCCACAGATCGGCGACACCGTGCCTCCCTTCACACTGACCAACAGCGGTCTGGAAGATGTAAAACTCGATAACTGGGCTGGAAAACGCAAGATCCTGAACATCATCCCCAGTATCGACACCGGCGTATGCGCCGCCTCCACTCGCAAGTTCAACGAAAAAGCCGGCGCTCTGGATAACACCGTTGTACTGGTTGTCTCCGCCGACCTGCCGTTTGCAGCAGCCCGCTTTTGTGGCGCTGAAGGCCTGGAAAACGTCATAACGCTTTCATCCTTCCGGAACTACAGCTTTCAGCAGGACTACGGCGTCAGCATTCAGACCGGTCCACTGGCTGGCCTTTGCGCCCGCGCAGTGGTGGTTCTCGATGAGGACAACAAGGTTATCCACAGCCAGCTCGTCAACGAAATCAAAGACGAGCCCGACTACGATGCAGCGCTGAAGGTTCTCTGATCAGGCTTTCAAAGCGGCATTAGGAAATCCCGGAGGAAAACTACCCGGGCCTGGAGCCTTTTGGGCGGATCGGCCTTCGCACACTGTGATTGCCAGGGATGGCAATGCCAAGCCCCCAAGGATGGGTTTACGGCGTGTCTGCGGAGGCCGATCCGCCCGAAAGGCCAACTGCAAAGTAAACCTGTTAGACTTCAGCACCCCATTCCAGACCAAGGCACCACCCCCAACCCGTGAGCAATACCACCCAAAACGCCAGCCTCCCCCACCAGCTCTACATCATGACCTGGCCCATGCTGTTTGGCGTGCTCTCGCTGATGACATTTCAGCTCGCCGACAGCGCCTTTATCGGCCAGCTTGGCCGGGATCCACTGGCAGCTCTCGGCTTCACGCTCCCCATGCATCAGCTCATTATCGGGCTACAGGTGGGCCTGGGCATTGCCACTACCGCCATCATTTCGCGGACACTCGGCGCCGGCGACAAGCTCCGGGCGTTTCGCCTGGGCGGACTGGTCATTACCGTTGGCAGTGCACTGGTGTTTTTACTCTGTGTCGGCTTGTGGCTTCTGCAAAGCCCGATCATGACTGCACTCGGGGCAGAAGAAACTCTGCTTCCTCTGGTTCGCAGCTATTGGGTACCCTGGCTGTTCTCCGCCTGGATCGGCGCCTTTCTCTACTTCGGTTACAGCATTTGTCGCTCCCACGGCGACACCAAATTGCCCGGCTACATGATGGTGGCGACCAGCCTTTCCAACATCGCCCTCGACCCCCTGTATATCTTCGTATTCGACTGGGGGCTACCCGGCGCCGCCTGGGCCACGGTTACCTCTTTTGGCGTCGGCTGCCTGTTTATATACCCAAAGCTGCTGAAACGCGGCTGGGCACGCTTTGATCTTCGCGAACTCGCTCTGGGCCGAGCCCTGAAACAGCTCAACAGCATCATGGCCCCCGCCATGGTCAGCCAGCTCATGCCGCCAGCGTCAGCCATGCTGGCAACCGCTATGGTCGCCGGCTTCGGCTCGGCCGCTGTTGCCGCCTGGGGGTTAGGGACACGCCTCGAGTTTTTCTCCATTGTGGTAGTACTTGCGCTCACCATGTCCATGCCACCGATGATCGGCCGCATGCTGGGTGCCGGAGACATAGAACAGATTCGCAAGCTGGTAAGGCTGGCGGTGCGCTTTGTGGTGATCTGGCAACTGGCCATTGGCCTGCTCTGGCTGATCGCCTCCGGCCTTGTCTCCGAACTGTTCAGCAGCGACCAACAAGTTCAGGACCTGCTCGGAGCCTACCTTGTGCGAGTGCCGCTCAGCTACAGCGGCCTTGGGGTGTGCATGCTGATGGTGTCGGTGTGCAACGCGCTTGGCCTGGCCATGAGGGCGCTACTGGTTTCGACATTGCGGTTGTTTCTGTGCTTCCTGCCACTGCTGTGGCTAGGCAGTCAGCTCAACGGCATCTATGGCCTGATGAGCGGTGCTCTGGTGGGCAACCTGTTCGCCGGTGTCATGGCATACAGTTTCTATCGCACCGGTATGAAGCAACTTCGCAAGGGCGGGAAGAATTCAAGCGAAGCGTGACCGGAAACTCTCCGGCATGGGGACCACTTTCTTCTGGTGATAATCAAAAAACACGAATCCATATTTCGCCAGAGCAACGGCCTGGCCACTCTCGACCTTGGTCACCCGGAACACAAAGTCGCCACCGTATTTGTTGAAGTCCATTACACCGACCTCAAAGCGCAGCATTTCCGGAAAGAATGATTCCGACTGATACATAGTGGCCAGATCAGTCACGATAATACCCTCACCGCCGCTATCGCTCTCTGGAATGTCGTAACATATCAGGAACTGGGCTCGCGCTTCAGATAGCATCGATACCAGAGCATCGTTGCCCAGATGATTGGCGCCATTGATATCGGTCGTTCGAACCTGCATGCGCGTTTCGAAACAGAATACATCGTCAGGGAAAGAAAGCTCGATTCGGGCCACTGTGGAAGGTACCTGTCTGGCAAAGTGTCGGGACGCGGAACCGGATGATACTCTGTTAAGTTAAGGTGTTCATCTCAAGAACCGGTCGCGAAAATCGGTTATCTTCATTTTTGATCTTTTAGCGCTGGGGTTACAGTTTTGAATAACGGAAACTCTATGGATATTCGACCTGCTGCCACGCTGGCACTGGTAAGGGATACCCCGAATGGCATTGAGATACTGCTGTTACAACGTACCTGGGACGCGGTGTTTCTGCCCGGCTATTACGTTTTCCCTGGCGGCGCGGTAGATCAGAAGGAATCCCATGGGCGTATGCATGCAGCTGGTCCGGAAGACACTGAAATCAGCCACACCATGAGCCTGAGCGACGGTGGCACAGATTATATGCTGGCCGCCGTCCGCGAATGCTTCGAAGAAGCCGGCGTGCTGCTGGCCGTCGATGCCGACCGGCGGACAATCAGCGGAGATCACGCCGCTCATGATGATCGCAAGGCCGTGTTCGGAGGCAAGCTCTCTCTGGCTGAACTTTGCCAAAAGCACAAGCTGACGATCCCTCTGGACCGGATGGCCTACCTGAGCCACTGGATTACCCCACCCGGCCCTCCCCGGCGCTTCGATACCCGGTTCTTTGTGACTACAGCACCAGAGAACCAGCGCGTAAGCCATGATGGCGAAGAAACCATCAGCCACGTTTGGCTCAGCCCTGCACAAGCACTGGAAGAGCATCGCGCGGGCCATCGATTAATGACACTGCCGACCATAAGAACGCTGCGGGTTCTACGGGACTTTGAGACCGTCGAAACCCTGATGCGCTATGCCTGGGCGAATCCGCCGGAATCCTACCCCAGCCAGCCATGGCCAGCCATCCGACGCGGTAAACCGGTGATTCTGGAGCCTGGAGCGCCAGCTTACGATGAAGCTGCAAAGCTGGATCCGGAGGGTGCAGGTACCACGAAATCGGAGATTGTTCCCGGTGAAGCGGTTGAGGTTGCAGCAGGCGTGATCCGCCTGACTGCGCCCAACCCCGGCGTGATGACCGGCCCGGGCACAAACACGTACATTCTGGGGCACAAGCGCTTTACCGTTCTGGACCCCGGCCCGGATCATGCGGGTCATATTGAGCGGATTCTGGAGGTGACCGGTGGGCAGATTGACGTTGTAATCGTTACTCACACCCATCTTGACCATTCCCCCGGCACCCGTACACTCAAGGAAAAAACCGGCTGCAGAGTTTATGGCCAATCAGCCCCGGAAGGAGCCTCACAGGATCAGAAGTTTGCGCCCGACCACCAGCCTGAGCACGGCGATCTGATCAAAACCGATGCCGGCACCTTGAAAGTGCTGCACACACCGGGACACGCCTCCAACCACCTTTGTTTTCTGCTGAGAGACCAGGAGCTGCTGTTTTCGGGGGATCACATCATGCAGGGCTCAACGGTGGTTATAAACCCTCCCGACGGCGACATGAAAGCCTATCTGGAGTCACTCTACGATTTGCTGGCAGAGCCCGTTCGCTATATAGCGCCGGCTCACGGCTTTCTGATGGGCCACCCCGAAGCCATCATCGATTACCTGATCACCCACCGCCTGTCGCGGGAGCACAAGGTTGCAAGGGCTCTCGACACACTGTCACCCGTGAGCCTGAAAGACCTGACCAGCAAGGCCTATGGTGATGTGCCAACGGCCATTCACGGTGTCGCCGCCCGCTCCGCACTGGCCCACCTGTTGAAACTGGAGGCCGATGGCAGGGCCTTGCTGGAAGACGGGCTGTGGCGGGCCACGCCAACCACCTGAGCCACGTCTGCCGGTAGATGCCGGTGATGCCGCAGCATCTGCCAGTTTCTATTTTTTGGCGATAATGTACACCGCATGCACGATGCCAGGGATATAGCCCAAAATGGTTAGCAGTATGTTGATCCAGAAGTGCTTTCCAATACCTACTTGTAAGAACACGCCTAGCGGCGGTAACAAAATAGCAATAAGAATTCGCAAAAGGTCCATATTGTTTACTCCCTCCGTCGGTTATAACTGACACGCTTGCAGGCATTGTCCCTGCAAGGTGGCTAAACCAGTAACTTTGCACAAGTTTGCCTGAAGTGCATCGTCACACAATGAAAATGGCATTAAACCTTTGTTATTGCCATATTCATGAGCACCACTCGACCTTTATCCTTGGGCCCTTATCGATGACCCGCGAGGAATCATGCTGTTTTCCAGGCTGCACAAGCTGACCGATATTAAATCCTTTCTATGCCTGCTGATGCTGGCTGTACCTGCCGTAACAATGGCAGACCCTCCCGCCGACAAAAAACAGGTGAAGGCCGCCCGTGAGATTCTGCTGGCAGAGCTGGCGGAAGACGAAAGCGTTGAAGATGTGGAGCAGTCGGAGCCACGGCGAAAAGCCGGCAAGGCGCCTGTGCCTGCCGCAGATGCTGCGCCAGAAAACCCGAAACCAAAGCCTGCGGCCACGCCGAAGCCGAAGCCCAAAAAAGTAGCGCCCAATATAGACCTGAAAGACGTAGCACCGGCGCCAGCTCCAGAGCCACCAACTGACCCCGGCAGTCAAAAAAGCCCGGGCAGTGAAGGCCAGGAAAACCACGAAGTCGAGGACGACAATACCGCCACCGATGCAACGGAACCCCCGAAGCAACCGGCGCCCGAACCGGAAGCAAAAGAGCCACAGCGCGCCAAAAATCTCGTTCTGCTTGGCAGTGAAGTCCTGCCTGGTACATCCACGCGCCTGGGCTGGTCATCTGGCATTCAGATTGCCGGCCTCTCGCAGCCCACTCCGGTACTGGTGGTTAATGGCGCCAATGCGGGTCCAACCCTTTGCCTGACAAGCACAATTCATGGCGACGAACTCAATGGCATCGAGATTATCCGCCAGACCATGTATGACCTTGATCCAGCGAAGCTGAGCGGCAGCGTAGTGGGTATCCCCATCGTAAACCTGCCCGGTTTCGAACAGGGTAGCCGTTACCTGCCGGATCGCCGTGATTTGAACCGGCACTTTCCCGGCACTACGAATGGCAGCCTTGCCGATCGGATTGCCAACTCGCTTTTCGAAAACATTATCCGGCACTGCGACATGCTGGTGGATATCCATACAGGCTCACTGAAGCGGACCAACCTGCCGCAGCTGCGTGCAGACATGAACAACCCGACGGTTGCAGAGTTTACCCAGGGCTTTGATCGCATGGCGGTGGTACACAGCAGTGGATCGCCCGGAATGCTTCGCACCGCAGCCGTGAATGCAGGCATTCGTGCGGTAACGCTTGAGGCTGGCGAATCCCATCGCATTCAGGAGCACCAGATTGATGCCGGCGTAAACAGCCTGGCCAGCCTGATGGAAAAACAAGGCATGATTTCCCGCATGTTTGTGTGGGGTGATCCGGAGCCGGTGTATTACGACTCAGCCTGGGTACGGGCAAACCATGGCGGCATTCTATTCAGCAAGGTTGAGCTGGGCGCAAAGGTTTCCATGGGCCAGATCCTTGGCTATGTCGCGGACCCGATCACCAATGCCCAGTACCCCATTAACGCCAATAGCGATGGCCGCATAATTGGCATGGCAGTGGATCAGGTGGTTATGGCGGGTTTCGCTGCTTACCACATTGGTACCAAGGCAAAAGTTCCAGGAGAATAGTATCCTATCGTTTATACGCTTTCGCGAATGACCGACAGGAGCTGATGTGTATTCAGAAAACAGTCCAGCCAGATCTGCCACTCTCACCTACGCAGGGCTGGTTCTGACCCCACTGTTCTGGGCCGGCAATGCCGTTGTTGCACGAGGCACGGTTGACAGCATACCGCCTCTTTCCATGGCGTTCTGGCGCTGGGTGATCGCGCTCGCCATTTTACTGCCTTTCGCCCTGCCCGGTATTTGGCGACACCACAGAGTGATCCGCCAGCATCTGGGTTCAATGCTGGTGCTCGCTACCTTCAGCGTGGGCGCCTTCAACTCACTGTTGTATGTTGCTGCGGTTACCACCACAGCCACCAACATCGCCCTGATCAATGCCACCATTCCGATTTTCGTGTCCCTACTGGCATGGATTGTCCTGGGCGATCGTACCCGACCAATTCAGGCGCTGGGGATTGGCTTGGCGATATTTGGCATTCTCACCGTGGTGGCACGGGGGGATCTTTCGGTACTCACTGGCCTGCAAGCCCAACCGGGAGACCTGATCATGGTGGCCGCCGTGTTCAGTTGGGGCCTGTTTTCCGTACTGCTCAGGCGCCAGGCCGTACCTCTGCCCGGATTTACCTTCCTCAGCACGCAGATTCTGCTTGGTACTCTGGTTATCCTGCCGTTTTACCTGAGCGACCTGCTGTTCTTCTCAGGGGGCTTTGAGCTGACCCGGCAAACGGCTATGCCGCTTGCCTACTTCGCGATCTTCCCGGGGATTCTGGCCTATGGCTTCTGGAATTACGCGGTGCACAGCATCGGCCCTTCGCGGGCAGCCATTTTCATTTACCTGACACCGGTGTTTGCCTCGATTCTCGCCAGCATTTTCCTTGGAGAATCGCTGGGGCTGTTCCATGTTATTGGCGGTGCGTTTATTCTCGCTGGGTTACTACTGGCAACCCGAGCCGGCCGACAAGCACCGGATTACAGCAAATTGTCCTGACAAATGCTTAAGGAGCCCACCATGCTTATGACATCCACTTTCAGATCCGCTCATCGCACGCTGGCGTTATCGCTGCTGGTTTTATGTATTACAGCATTCGGTTCTGCCGCCACCGCCCAGAGTAATGAACCCTCCCAGGTTAAATCACCGGACCCAGCCACAAACTCAACCAGCACATCCGGTAAAAACGCTTCTGGCCTTTGCGAACGTCCAGAACAGTGGCTTTGGGCCGAGACTTACCAAGAGGGCGAAATGGCCTTCCACGGCAGCAAGGTGTGGAAAGCCATCGAAAAAACCAACGGAGATATGCCGGGGATGAACGAGCCTTCGCGCTGGGAACTTGTCGACGACCACTGTTCTATAGTTGACCAGTAGCCTGCCGGATGGCTGGCAGTGCCGCTTCAATACGCTGCAGCACATCGGCCAGTACCGTCTTGGGGCAGCCGATGTTGAGCCGCATGAAACCACTGCCCTGCTCACCAAATGAGATGCCGGGATTCATACCCACGCCGGCGTCTTCCACAAAAAACCGTTTCAAAGCGGCATCATTCATGCCCAGGTTCCGGCAATCGAGCCACATCAGGTAGGTTCCTTCGGGCGCGCTGGTTCGAATGCCAGGCAGGCGGGCGTTAACCGTTTCCACCACAAAATCCCGGTTCTTTTGTAAATACGCCATCAGGTCATCCAGCCAGGGCGCACCATAGCGGTAACCGGCTTCAAATCCCGCAATGCTGAATGGATTACATTGTGGCTGGTGCATGGAGTCGAATACCGCTTTCATGGCATTGCGCTGCTCCCTATCCGGTATGACCAGAGCGGACAACCCCAACCCCGGCATGTTAAAGCATTTGCTCGGCGCCACCGCGGTTATCAGGGCATCGTCCCGCCCGGCAAGTGTTGCCAGCATGCGGTGTCTGGGTTTATCGGTGAAGGTGAGATCGCAGTGGACTTCATCGGAAATCACTGTCAGCTCATGACGACGGGCAATATCCAGCACGGCCTTGAGCTCCTGTTCTGACCAGATACGTCCGACCGGGTTGTGGGGCGAACACAGCATCAGAAGCCTGGCATCCGGGCGCGCAGCGCAGGCTTCCAGATGCTCCAGATCCATCCGGTATTCCCCGGTTTCATTGTCACAGACCAGCGGATTTTCAATCACCACCCGGCCACTGAGCTGCACGGAGCTGAAGAACGGCGGATACACCGGTGGTTGCACAATCACTCCCTCACCCGGGGCCGCATAAGCCATACAGGCAGCGTGCAGGGACGGCACCACACCCGGCGCCATCAGAATCCATTTGCGCTGAATGTCCCAGCCATGTCGCTCACGAAACCAGTCCATTATTGACTGGAACAGGCTATCGGGAAACAGGGTATAACCATAAACCGGGTGCGCGGCGCGCTCCGAAAGCGCTTGGGTAACGGCCTCAGGGGCGGCAAAATCCATGTCGGCCACCCAGACCGGAATCACATCCTCACGACCGAACACCGCCCTTCGGGCATCGAACTTTACCGAGCAGGTATTTTCCCGCGTAAGGGGCTGATCAAAAAAGTCTGTCACTGGCGTACTCCACAATCGGTCAGCAATCGGGTAACTCTGGCTCTTATTGTGGGTGGGTATTGTCGCCCCCGCAACTCGCCCCTTCGCACACTGGCATTCTGCTTTGGTCGAACGGAATGCAATAATACTTGCCGAGTTACCCACATACTTGCGAACCTAACGGTTTACCCGCGCAAAACCTCCCCCGCGCCTTTGGAGCTGTAAATGATTGGTCAGATCCTGTCCACCCTGCTGCCAGTATTTCTGATTGCCGGCTGTGGAGCCCTTTACGGACGATTTCGCACGCCGGATATTCGTGGGTTGAACGTTCTGAACATGGAGCTGTTTGTCCCCATGCTGATCTTCGCCGTGTTGGCAGACCAGCAGGCGCCACTGCAGGATTATGCCGGGCTTGCGCTGGCGGCAACGGTTGTTGTTCTGGGCTCCGGGATTGTTCTGTATCCGCTGACCCGACTTCTCAACCTGAATCCGAAAACCTTTCTGCCACCCATGATGTTCAACAACTCAGGCAACATGGGCCTTCCCCTGCTGGTTCTGGCCTTCGGTGAGGCGGCGCTGCCAGCGGCCATCGTGCTGTTTATCGTGGAGATGCTTCTGCACTTTTCCGTGGGTCTGTACATGCTTGACCCACACACTTCTGTTTTACAGCGCCTGAGACTTCCTATTGTGTTTGCCAGCATCGCCGGGCTGACCGTGAACCTCGGCGGCATACCGCTTCCGGACTGGCTGCTGCAGGCGCTGAATATGCTCGGCGAAGTCAGCATACCGCTTATGCTGTTTACCTTGGGCGTGCGAATGCTGGACATCGACTTCAGCGACTGGAAACTGGGCATGCTCGGCGCTATCGCCTGCCCGGTCAGCGGTCTGTTACTGGCCTGGCCCATGATTCTGCTGCTGGACTTGCCCGATTTTCAGATCGCTGCGCTCTGGGTCTTCGCCGCCCTGCCTCCTGCAGTGCTCAACTACATGGTTGCAGAGCAGTACCAGCAAGAACCTCATAAAGTGGCTTCACTCGTATTATTAAGTAATCTGGGCAGCCTGGTTGTCATGCCGATTGTGCTCGGGCTGGTCTTTTCCGCTGGCTATATCTGAAATATGCTCGTTGTATACGGATATCTGTGAGGACCGTGTGAATGTCTGAAACAGTCGCTGTGATTCGCGCCTCCCGCCCCAACTTTCTGGTTCTTGCGCCTCTGTGTGTCGGGCTGGGGGTTGCAGTAGCGTGGCAACAAGGCGAGCCACCAGTAATACTGGACACGCTGTTGGTCTTTGTGGGTGCCTTGCTGGCACATGCGGCGGTGAATCTGCTCAATGAGTACGAGGATTTTGTGTCCGGGCTGGATCTGATTACCACCCGAACACCGTTTTCCGGCGGCAGCGGCGCACTTCCGGAGGCTCCCGGCGCCGCAAAGCGTGTACTGGCGGCAGCCATTGGCACTCTGGCTCTGGTTATCCTTATTGGCCTGTATTTTCTCTGGCAACGCGGTCTGCCCATGCTGGTTCTGGGCACCGCCGGAGTAGCGCTTGTGCTTACCTATACCCGCTGGATTACCCGCTCCCCCTTGCTGTGCCTGCTTGCACCGGGCATCGGCTTTGGGCCGGTAATGATTCTGGGCACGCTGGTAGCACTTGGAGCAAAACTTGATGCCACCGCGATCACCGTATCCGTTATCAGCCTGCTGCTGGTGAGCGAACTGCTGCTGATCAATCAGATCCCGGATGCGGAAGCAGATCGCAAAATAGGTCGCCGTCACCTGGTCATCACCCTCGGCACGCTTGCCGCCGCGCGGCTGGTGTCAGCCCTGTTTGCTGCGGGCTACGCGGTTCTGATAACGGGCATACTCGCCGGCTGGTTGCCATTGCCATCTATACTGTCACTGGTAACCGCTCCCTTCGCTCTCTGGCTTGCCTGCAAACTACCCGGAGCTATTGATCAGCCAGACGCGCTCAACGTGATGCTAGGCATCAACGTCGCGATTCTTTTGGCTACACTGGCGCTGCTGATTGTTGGCCTGAGCCTGTAAACCCGGGTTCAAGTAACAAGTTCAGCAACAAACAGGTACACAGGCGCGGCCCTTGCATGTTCGAGGACATTGGCCGAAGGTTAAAACTGACATTTCAAGAATTCACCCCTGATACGGAGGTCTGCCCGTGAGTGTACTTTTACTGCTCATCAGTGCCCTGATTTTGATCTATCTGGGAGTTGGCGGCACCACCGCTGCTCTGGTGATGTCCATCGCCACCCTGGTGGGCGTGTTCCAGGATGAGTGGCACCTTGCCAGTGTCCTGTTTGGTGGTCTTTTTCTCGCGTTAGCTCTGATTCTGGTTATTCCCAGCGAGCTGCGCCTCGACAAGTTCAGCCGACCACTGCTGGGTTGGGTTCGCAGCCGCCTTCCCAAACTATCGTCCACCGAAGAAGAAGCCCTGAAATCAGGCTCTGTGGACTGGGATGGCGAGCTGTTTTCCGGCAAGCCGCAGTGGTCAAAGCTTCTGGATGCCAGGCCTGCGCACCTGACCAGCGAAGAGCAAGCGTTTCTGGATGGCCCGGTAGAAAAGCTCTGCGCCATGCTGGATGACTGGAAGATTACTCACGAACACTACGATCTGCCGGACAAAGCCTGGAAGTTTATCCGTGAAAACGGCTTTTTCGGCCTGGTGATTCCGAAAGAAGACGGCGGTATGGGGTTTTCCAACACAGCCCATTCAGAAATCGTGATGAAGATTTCTACCCGCAGCGTGTCTGCGGCGGTCACCGTGATGGTACCCAACTCCCTCGGCCCGGGTGAGTTGCTGATGCATTACGGTACTGACGAACAGAAAAAACACTACCTGCCGCGGCTGGCCGGTGGCGAGGAAATTCCCTGCTTTGCCCTTACCTCCCCGATCGCGGGCTCCGATGCCGGCGCCATTCCGGATAAAGGCATTGTGTGCAAGGGCGAGTGGAACGGCAAAGAAGTGCTGGGCCTGAAAGTCACCTGGAACAAGCGTTACATCACCCTGGCTCCGGTCGCCACACTGATTGGCCTGGCCATCAAGGTTTACGATCCGGAAAGTCTACTGGGCGATAATGCCGACATCGGCGTGACCTGCGTTCTGGTTCCCCGCGAAACCGAAGGTGTGCACGCAGGTGCAAGGCACCTGCCCATGAACACTGTATTCATGAACGGGCCGACCTGGGGCAACGAGGTATTCATCCCCATGGACCAGGTCATCGGCGGCCAGGACATGCTCGGCAAGGGCTGGACCATGCTGCTGGAATGCCTCTCCATAGGCCGTTCCATTTCACTGCCCGCGCTCGGCACCGGTGCCGGCAAGGTTGCGAGCCTCGCGACTGGCTCCTACGCCTACACCCGGGAGCAGTTTGGCCGCTCCATAAGCCAGTTCGAAGGTGTACAGGAAGCCCTGGAGCCCATCGCCGGCTACACCTATATGATGGACGCAGCGCGCCTGTTGACCTCCGGCATGCTGGATAGAGGCGTGCGGCCGGCGGTGCCCTCAGCACTCCTGAAATACCGCAATACCGACCTGATGCGGATCGTGATCAACCACGCCATGGACGTGGTAGCAGGCCGTGGCGTGATTACCGGCCCCCGCAACTTCATGGCCCGCGCCTACAACGCTGTGCCCATTGGCATTACGGTGGAAGGCGCAAATATCCTGACCCGCAGCCTGATGGTGTTCGGCCAGGGCGCCATTCGTTGTCATCCGTTTATTGTTGAAGAAATCGCAGCCGCCGGTATGGAAGATGAAGACAAAGCCGCGAAAAAGTTTGACGGAATCTTCTATCGTCATCTGGCCCATACCACTAGAAACGCTCTGCGGGCGCTGGTTCTGGGCCTTACCGGAGGGCTGCTGGAATCGGTACCCAGGCAGGGCGGTATCAAATCATCGTATCGTCAGCTCGCGCGCTTCTCGGCGGGGTTTGCACTGATGACCGATGTAACTCTGCTGTCCGTAGGCGGTGGTCTCAAAGCCCGGCAGAGGCTGTCCGGGCGCATGGCGGACTGCCTGGTGCAGCTGTATTACGCGTCGGCGGTGATCAAGCAATGGCATGAAGAGGGCTACCCGGACGATCAGCGCCCGCTGGTAGAGTGGTGTCTGCAAACCTGCCTGCGGGATCTGCAGCACTCCATGCGTGAAGCAATTATCAACTTCCCGGTACCTGCCTTGCGCTGGCCATTGCGTCTGCTGGTGTTCCCATTGGGTGCGACCGGTCTTAACGGGCCCGATGACAAGCTGGGCACCCGCGTGGCCGCCAGCATTGTTGAAGACACCCCGCTACGCCAGCGCATCAGCCGCGGCGTCTACACCACCATGGATCCCGACGATTCTCTTGGCCGTGTTCTGAATGCCTACAAACTGGCAAACGAAACCGCCGATATGCGCGGCCGTTTACATGACGCCGTTCGCAATCGCGACGAGGACGACCTGGACGGTATCGCACTGCTGATGGGCCATCAGCGCAAGGAGCTTGTAGATTGGGCCTGCGCTGAAGGCGTCGTGAAGGCAGATGAGTGCGATAAACTTGAGGAAGCGCTGACTGCTCTGTACGACGTTATACGTGTGGACGCCTTTGATGAAGAGGGCTTGAAGGCGCTGTCCCGGTGCGCCAAGGGCAAACGCAAGGTGGTTGAAAGGCCTGCCAGGGACTAAACCACGTGATTAAAGGGCTACTTAAGCGGGCCCTTACCTGATAACTGCCGGGCCTTGCCCGGCAGTTATTCAATACACGTTCCATACACTCCACTCTATTCGCATAACCCAGCCCTGCCTTTTCCAACCAAAGTTCACTGCCTAAGAAATCATCCAGAGAAAAGTAGGTAAAACACTTTTTCAATCTCTCATTTAGTAATAAAATATACGATTGTTATGCAATTTAAGAATATATCAATATTCCGGTGGGCTATATGGAACTGACATTCAGCGAAGTGGCAAAGTCGTTTGGCGACCTCAACGTCATTGACCACTTCAATACGACAATCAGAACCGGAGAGATTGTGGCTCTTCTCGGGCCGTCTGGCTGCGGGAAATCGACGTTGTTGCATATGCTCGCAGGCCTTCAAACACCCTCTACTGGCACTTTGACCGCTGGTGGCAAGCGTATCGAAAAACCTTCACCACGGCGCACTCTGGTATTCCAGGAACATGCTCTGTACCCATGGCTGACACTGGCCGGAAACGTAGCTCTCGCACTGGAATTTCAGAACACCCCGAAGCAAACAGCGTTCGCAGAGGCTCAAAAATGGCTGGCAAAGGTAGAGCTGTCAGGCTTCGAGCACTACTACCCGCATCAGGTTTCAGGTGGTATGCGGCAGCGCTGTGCTCTGGCCCGGGCTTTCATCGCACGGCCTGAAGTGTTGTTGCTGGATGAACCCTTCGGTGCGCTCGATGCACTGACACGAATGACGCTGCAAAGTGTTCTGAAGGATCTGATTGAAGAAGAACGCCCTACTGTCGTGCTGGTTACCCACGATGTAGACGAAGCCCTGTATCTTGCCGACCGGGTGCTGGTATTCAGCAACCGACCTGCCACCGTGCTACGGGAAATCGAGCTTGGCCATATACCTAAAACCCACGATTTATCAGCCTTCGCCGATATCCGGCGTGATGTGCTGAACAAGTTGGGGATCGACACTGACACAGCATCGGCTCACGCCGAAGAGACAGGAGAAACTGTATGATTCGCTGGTTTATGACATCCGTTCTGGCACTGGCACTTGCAGTGCCTGCGTCCGCCAAAGAAGAATTTCGCGTGGGCTATGTCCGTGTAATGGACGATGCCCAAGCCATGCTCGCGCACGAAGCGGGCCTTTATGAAAAGTATGGCCTGGATGCAAAGCTGATTGAATTCAGCTCTGGCACTGATCTGATCAAGGGCATCGTTGGGGGCCAGCTTGATATTGGCGTGTTGGGCTTTTCAAATGCCTTCACCTGGTCATCTCGCGGAGCCGACCTGAAGATTGTTGGCGGCGCCCAGCGTGGTTACCACTCACTGGTTGTGCGCAACGACTCGGGCATTGAAACGGTTGCAGACCTCAAGAGCCGCAACCTTGCCTCCCAGAAACAGGGCAGCACTGCCGATATCGTCCTTAAAGGCGTTATGTTGGCCAATGCCGGCCTGCAGCCAGACGACCTGAATATTATGGGCGTGGCGCCGGCAGTAGCGGTTCAGTCGCTGGTGGGTGGCCGAGTCGACGCCGCCTTCCTGTTTGAACCTTATGACCGAATTGCACAGCTGGTTGCACCGGTTAAGCAGATTTATGAAATCGGTGAAGTATGGCCCTTCCCATGCATGGTAGTGATTACCTCCGGCAATACTCTGAAAAACCGCAAAGACGTGATCTGGGCTGCGCTCGACGCCCAGCGTGACGCCATCGAAATGCTGGAAAACCAGCCCGAGAAAGCCGCTACTTACATCACCGATTACTTCATTAAAGAAGATGTTGTTAAATCCCTCAACGAAGGCGATATTCCTTCAGAAAAGGTAATCGCCCAAGCCATTCAAACCAACGATTTCAGCTCCAAACTGACCGAAGCCGATATTAACCGCATGAAAGAGCTGGCAGGCATTATGCAAAAACAAGGCATTCTTCCTGATGAAGAAGCTTTCGATGTTGACGCCTTGCTGGACCTGACCTGGCAAGAGACTCGTGAGCTTTAAACATGAGCAATAGCCAGACAATGGGCGTCGCAACCAAACGGGCTTATGTTGTCGCCATCGCTTTTATCCTGTTTTTCTGGCAGGTAGCGGCGTGGTTTCTGCCCGACTTTTTGATGCCGGATGTGCACACAGCCATTCTCCGGTTGTGGGAGGAGCTGAACAGCGCCGAGTTCTATGAAGGGCTTGGCAACAGCATGACACGGCTCGGAGCCGGCTACGGTGCAGCACTGTTCTTCGGAATCCTGCTGGGACTGGTTGGCGGCACGATCAACGCGGTGCGCAGCCCCCTGAAGGCCGCCATCATTATTCTGCAATCCATTCCGTCGATTGCCTGGGTGCCACTGTTCCTCATTCTGATGGGCTTCGGTAACCTGCCCATCATTGTTGTTGTGGCGATTGGTGCGTTCTTCCCCACAGCGTTGAGCGTGATGAACGCCACGGAAAGCGTTGAGAAAGTGCATATTTCTGCGGCACGGGTAATGGGCGCGTCAAAAGCACAAATGCTGAAGCGTGTGTACTTCCCCGCAGTTACGCCGGAGCTGATTACCGGGGCCCAGCTGGCTTTTGGTAATGCCTGGCGTGCACTGATATCGGCGGAAATGATTGTTGGGTTCAGCGCCGGGCTTGGCAAATCCCTGGCCTATTCCGGCGAAATTGCGGACATGACCGGTGTGATGACCAACATTCTGGTGATTGCAATTCTGGCGGCGGTGATCGATCAGGTGATTCTGGAGCGCATCAAGCACCGGTTGCTTCGTTATCAATACCTTTGATTCAAAAGTACACCAGTGCCTGTCGTCAAGACCCCTCTTGATAGACAGGCCAGATTTACATTATTCAGATCTCAAACCACCTCTGATGGCTTCATCGACCAGCCAACCTCTTAGCAGTTGTATGCTTCGTTCCCGGCGCCGGCTGGTTTTCCAGGCGAAATAGAACCGATCGCCGGTTATCACCGGGTGGCAGGGCAAGCGCACAATCTCCTCAGAATCCTTGCGAGTGCTCAACATGTAATCGTTGGTCAGTGCAATGCCCTGATGAAAGCGCGCGGCTTCCAGGGCCAGCAGCATATGGCTGAAATGCTGAACGCGAGCACCGGAAGGAATCGTTTCGCCCACCGCTTGATACCAGGCGTCCCAATCGCCTGCGGCTTTATCGTAAATGCTGTGGGTAGATAACAGGGGAAAGCGGGCTATCTCCTCTGTGGTCATGGCGGGCTCATCGCGCCCTGTTACATCTGTTTCCCGCCCCAGTTCCCGGCGGATGCGCTGCCAGTAGTCCTGGCTGCACACGGGAAAGAGGCGTTCCACGTACAAGAGTTCGTAACTGTAGGCCGGTGAATCTCTGTGGATGGTGATAAAACAATCCGCAACCCGATCGGACAGCACCGGGTTCTCGCTGCTCATTTCCAGCGCCAGCTCTACCTGGGGGTGCAGTCGCTGCAAATCCGGTAATCGGGGCACGAGCCAGCGCACCGCAAAGGAGCTGAACAACGATAACCGCAGCCGTGACTCTTCGTGTCCCAGCAGTTGCTCACTGGCCCGCTCAATCTGGAGCAATGCGGTGCTGATGGCGTCCAGATACTGGCGGCCTTCGTCGGTCAACGCGAGCGTGCGGCCACTGCGCCAGAACAGTTTTTCACCCAGATAGGTTTCCAGCTGTTTGATCTGATGGCTCACCGCACTCTGGCTTACCGCTAGCTCTTGGGCAGCCATGGAAAAGCTGTTGAGGCGGGCAACCGCTTCAAATACGGGTAAGGCTTTGAGAGGAGGCAGCTTCATTATCTATTTTTCTAATACCTGAGCAATAAACATCATTTTATCGGATATTAAAACGTAAGTAGCCTAAGACTTCCACCCTCTACGTGCGCGCTTTATTCATACCCGGATATCAGGAAAGAAAACATGTCAGGCAAAACCGTAAACAGCGCAATACTTCTGCTTGTGTTAGGCAACGCCATGGCGCTGGTCTCGGACGTATTTATCAAGCTGATGGAGCCGGGCGCACCAATTTTCCAGTTTGCGTTCGTACGCTGCATGCTCACTCTTGCGCTCCTGCTGCCACTGGCGCGCAAGATCGACCGCAACAACCTGTTTTCCGGCATCAAAATACACGCGATGCGGGCGCACATTCATCTGGTGGGCCTCCTGTGCATGATCGTGGCCCTGAGTAACCTGCCCCTGGCCACGGCCAACGCAGTGTTTTACGCAGCGCCGATTCTGGTGATGGTGTTTTCCGTGGTCATCTTCCGGGAATCCCTCACACCACTGAGTGTGTTTGCGGTATTCAGTGGTTTTGCCGGCATCATCGTTATCCTGCGCCCGGTAGAGTTCAACTGGGCTGCCATAGCGGCTCTGGGGTCCGCGCTCACACTGGCTATTAACGCGGTGATGGTTCGCAAGCTGCCGAAGAACCAGACGACGGTGCATAAGCTGTTTCTCAACTACTTGCTGGTTATTCCTGCGTCTGCGTTACTTGCGATTTGGGAGTGGCAGCAGGGTGCGACCTGGCATCCAGAGATTCTGTTTACCGCTGCCGGCTCCGCAGTGTTTATTCTCGGCTACAACATAACCGTGTTGCTGGCTTACCGTCAGGTAGATGCAAATCAAGTGACCAGTGCGGAATATACCGGGCTGATCTGGGCTGTGGGTATCGGCTGGATCTGGTTTAACGAAGTGCCGGATTGGTGGTTCTTAGTAGGTAGCCTGATGGTTGTTGTGCCACTGGTACTGATTGGCCTGAACCAGCGTCGCAATTCACCTCCCAGAGGGTTTAATCCTGCCGCTCGAGAGGAGCCCCGAGCCGCTTCGGTGGAGGCCTGACGCAACCGGGGAAGAAGCACTCTCCGAAACACGCTGTGAATACGTCCGTGTACGCTTGGCTCCGCCATCCATGGCTCCGCACAGTTTCGGAGAGTGCTTCTTCCCCGGCTGCTTTTTAGGAGCTGCGTATCCAGCTTAGGAGTCTGCTTTTAAGAGCGCTTCAATAGAGAATGTGTGGGTACACTCATCACCTAGTGCACGCAAAGACTCTGCAAGTCTCAACAGATATTCAGAGTTGGGACCGCTAGGGCCAACAGCTGCAGCAATCTGACGGGCAATCTCGGCTTCAGGAGCATCACCAAGGAACGCTTCGTTATCCTCAGTAGCAATATAAACCAGCCCCTCACCATGACTGCCGTTATCGAACGTCAGGGTTGTGGTGAATCGCAGGTAGCCATTCTTCTCCCGCACATCCAAATGCTCGAATACTTTCGGTGAAACCCGAAACGCCATGCCTTTGCACTTGGCCCCGGGCTGCTCAATCAATGTCACCACTCGGCCCGGCGCTTCCGGAGTACCCCGGTGATCGTGGGATCCCTGCCAGAATCGACGTGCCCAGCCCTGGATAGAAGCGGGGCGTTCTTCGAGGAACGGGAAATCCACTTTGTAGATCAACGAGCCATAACCAAACAACCAGATCGAGTCGATACCGGAGAAATCCTGTCGGTTTCGGTTGTGCTCTGTGGTGTCGGTGGACATCGCGCCTCCTTAAGCTCCTATTAGACCCGTGCTGGCGATAAAGCCAGTGATGCCTGTCAGAACAATTTCCGCTGCCATGGCCGAGAGTACCAGGCCGCTGATTTTGGAGAGGATGTTGAGGCCGGTTTTACCCAGGGCCTTTTCCAGATACCCGGACAGATGCAGCAATATACCCAGAATCAGCAGACCAGATAGCAACCCCAGCAGGCCTCCGGCAACTTCGGGTACCTTCTTGAGCTCAGCACCGTAAACCAGAATAGCACCAATGGTGGCAGGGCCGATCATTACCGGGACTGCCAATGGCACCACAGCGATGTCATCGCGCTCTTCCTCCGGCAGGCCGGTGGCGTGGTTGCGGGTGCCGCTGGTGACAAGGCTGATGGCGGTCAGAAACAGCAGCGTGCCGGCACCAATGCGGAAGGAATCCAGAGTAATACCAATGGCACTGAACAGCACAGGGCCGCCAAAGAACAATATCACGCCCATAACGGAGGCAGCGATGCATGCCCGGCGAATAATCGAGATTTTTTCGGCTGCGGGCAGCCCACGAGTCAAGGCGATAAACATGGATACCGCAAAAAAGGGGGCCAGCAAAAACAGGAAGCGGATCGTACTGCTGATATACGTACTGAAAAACATCTCGAACATCGAAAAAATCCCGGCGGGTGCAAAAACGCGAAGCATAACGCCTTATCCGGATATCCGCCGTACGCAACAGAACGTATGGCAGGCAAAGTCTTGAACTTGCACTAGGATGTAGGTAGCTCACTTTTGTTTCACTGGTCCAAACAGAGGGTGTTTGCATCATGCAGATTGGTATTCCGAAAGAGATATATACAGACGAGCGACGGGTTGCAGCGACACCACCATCGGTGCACAAGCTGATTGCTCTGGGCTACGAAGTCGCGGTTGAGTCCGGCGCGGGCGAAGCGGCGCACTATCGTGATGAAGCCTATGAGGCCGTTGGCGCGACCATTGCTGCAGATGCCCACTCGTTGTGGAGCGACGCGGATTTCATCCTGAAGGTTCGCGCACCCATGGATAACCCGGCGCTGGGCAAGCATGAAGCCGATCTGATGAAGGAGGGTGGCTTTCTCATCAGCTATATCTGGCCCGCCCAGAACTCTGAACTTCTGAATAAACTTGCGGCCCGCAAAATCACCACCTTTGCCATCGACAGCCTGCCCCGAATCAGCCGCGCCCAGAAAATGGATGCGCTGAGCGCCATGGCCAACATCGCCGGATACCGCGCTGTGGTGGAGGCGGCCAATCACTTCGGGCGCTTTTTCACCGGCCAGATGACGGCAGCAGGCAAGGTGCCGCCAGCCAAGGTAATGGTTATCGGGGCTGGTGTAGCAGGGCTTGCGGCGGTGGGCGCAGCTAACAGCCTGGGGGCTATCGTGCGGGCGTTTGATACCCGGCTGGAGGTGAAGGAACAGATTGAAAGCATGGGTGCTGAATTTCTGCAGCTGGATTTTGGTGAAGAAGAAGGCAGCGGCACTGGCGGTTATGCAAAACAGATGAGCGATGAGTTCATCAAGGCGGAAATGGCCCTGTTTGCCGAACAGGCCAAAGAAGTGGACATCATCATCACCACCGCTCTGATTCCCGGCAAGCCGGCGCCGAAGCTGATCACTGCCGAGATGGTGAAATCCATGAAACCCGGCAGTGTGATTGTCGATCTGGCGTCGGAGCGCGGCGGCAACTGCGAACTCACCGAACCCGGTAAAATTGTCGAGCAGCACGACGTCACATTGATTGGCTACACGGATCTGCCCAGTCGCATGGCCAAGGTGGCCAGTGATCTGTACGCCACCAACCTGTTCCACCTGATGACTGAACTGACGCCAGAGAAAGACGGCCAGCCCCAGGTGAATATGGACGACGACGTGATTCGGGGTCTTACAGTTGTGCTGGATCAGGATGTGACCTGGCCACCGCCACAACCGCAAGCTCCAACGAGTCCCAAGCCCGCACCGGGCACAGAAGAGCCTTCAGCAGAACAGAAAGCAGCCGCGCACAAAGAATCTCAACGCCGCAGCCTGGTTGGCAAGGGCGCCGTTCTGATCATCACCCTTGCGGCGCTGTATGGCGTTGGTGCTCACGCACCTGAAAGCTTCCTGAGGCACTTCACGGTGTTTGTGCTGGCCTGTTTTATTGGCTGGCAGGTTGTCTGGAACGTAACCGCCTCCCTGCACACACCCCTGATGAGTGTAACCAACGCCATCAGCGGCATTATCGTGATTGGTGCCATGTTGCACCTGGCCCAGGCAGAAAACGTCGCGGTCGGAATCATGGCGTTTGTGGCGGTGCTGATTGCCAGCATCAACGTAGGGGGTGGCTTCCGGGTTACCCATCGCATGCTCAAAATGTTCCGCAGATAGGAGGCGACCACCATGAGTACAGGACTCGTCAGTGTGGCCTACGTGGTCGCCAGTGTATTGTTTATTCTCAGCCTCGGAGGCTTGAGCCATCAGGAATCGGCGCGCCGGGGCAACCTTTACGGGGTTGCCGGCATTCTCATCGCACTGGTAGCAACCATGGCCAGTGTCAGTGACAGCGGGCTCGTCGCCATTGTGATTGCGGTGCTGGTGGGTGCCAGCATTGGCATTGTCATCGCCAACAAAGTGGAAATGACCCAGATGCCACAGTTGGTGGCACTGTTACACAGCTTCGTGGGTCTGGCTGCAGTATTGGTGGGCTTCACAGGCTATATTGAGCCGCTGAGTCACACCACAGGTGCCGAGCACACCATCAAACTGGTGGAAGTGTTTGTGGGTATCTTTATTGGCGCCATCACCTTCACCGGTTCGCTGGTTGCCTGCGGCAAGCTGGATGGCCGTATCGACAGCAAAGCCCTCACCCTGCCTGGCCGACATCTGATGAACCTGGCGGCGATCGCGGTATCGGTGCTGCTGGGTGCCTGGTTCCTGGGTACCGAGAGTATGGCGCTGGGCATACTTGCCCTGGTGCTGATGACTGTAATAGCCGCCGTTTTGGGGGTTCATCTGATCATGGCCATTGGCGGTGCCGACATGCCGGTGGTGGTGTCCATGCTCAACAGCTATTCCGGCTGGGCCGCGGCATCTATCGGTTTCATGCTGGGCAATGACCTGTTGATCGTAACCGGCGCGCTGGTGGGCAGTAGTGGTGCTATTCTCAGTTACATCATGTGCAAGGCCATGAACCGGTCGTTTATCAGCGTTATCCTCGGTGGCTTCGGCCAGACCAGTAGCAGTTCTGCCGCTGCAGGCTCTGACGACCAGATAGCTGTAGAGACCAGTGCGGACGAGGTGTGCGAGGAACTGCGCAACGCCGATTCAGTGATTATCGTACCGGGTTACGGCATGGCAGTGGCCCAGGCCCAGAGCGGGGTCAGCGATATGACCAAACTGCTGAGGGAACGTGGCGTAAATGTTCGTTTTGGTATTCACCCGGTCGCCGGTCGCCTGCCTGGGCACATGAACGTGCTCTTGGCAGAAGCCCACGTGCCTTACGACATCGTGCTGGAGATGGACGAAATCAACGCGGATTTCCCGACAACAGACGTGGTGCTGGTTATCGGCGCCAACGATACGGTGAACCCGGCAGCGGCAGAAGACCCGGGCAGCCCGATTGCCGGCATGCCGGTGCTTGAGGTCTGGAAGGCACGCCAAGTGGTGATTCTGAAGCGGGGTATGGCAACAGGCTATTCCGGGGTGGAAAACCCGCTGTTCTTCAAGGACAACGCCCGCATGCTGTTCGGCGATGCCAAAGACAGCATCGACAAGCTGGTGAGCGGGTTAAGGGACTAAACCAAGCGAGTCACGCAAGTCTGATGAATGCGGTATCCGGATCTTGTGGATACCGCATCACCAGGGCGTTTATTCGGTGGTGTTGTATACGTAAGAAGAAACTGTGCCATCTGGATTGAAGCGTACAACCAGATCCGTGGTTTCCGCATCGCCGAAGGCTGACCAACGGTATTTGCCGTAGGTCCAGGTGCGCTTTCCGTCTTCAACACCTGTGCGCCAGGGCTCTCCGAACATTTCCTGAATTTCGGCCCGGGTGGTTTCATCCACCGTAATCTGATCAATATTGTGCGTGGAAAAGTCTTTGCCTACGGTGGCACAACCGGCAAACGCCAGCAGGCTCGCAAGCATCAAAACTGAAAGACTGTTCTTCAAAGACATTGCCTTCCCTCCTGTAAACTTCTACCCATAAAAAAACACCCCCATCATACGCTCAGGCAATGGGGGTATGCTGTTACAGAGAGGAAATATTCTGTCCGGGCTCAGTACAGTTTGGTGAGGGAGTTGCGGGCGAAATCATCCACTTCACCAAGCCGTCCTTCCTTTACCTTGGTGAGCCACTCGGGGTCCTGCAGCAGCGCCCGACCAACCGCAATCAACTCGAACTCATGGTTGTTCATGCGCTCTGCCAGTTCGTCGATACCCGACTGTTCAACCGATTCTTGCTTGCTGGCCATGGTGCCGCTGATGAAATCTTCGGTCAGTCCAACGCTGCCAACAGACATGGCGGGTTTGCCGGACAGCTTTTGCGTCCACCCAGCAAGGTTAAGGTTAGAGCCTTCAAACTCCGGCTCCCAAAAACGACGGGTTGAGGCATGGAAAATATCCACACCGGCTTCAACCAGAGGCTTGAGGAACTGCTCGAGCTCGTCCGCGCTGTTTACCAGTCTGGCATCGTAATCCTGCTGCTTCCACTGGGAGAAACGCAGCATGATCGGGAACTCGGGACCCACACGTTGACGCACGGCCGCTACGATATCTACTACAAAACGCAGGCGGTTTTCCATGCTGCCGCCATATTCATCATCCCGCTGGTTGGTACCTTCCCACAGGAACTGGTCCAGCAGATATCCGTGAGCGCCGTGAATCTCTACGCCATCAAACCCGAGCGCTTTGGCATCCTGCGCGGCATCGGCAAACGCGGTGACTACATCGTCGATGTCCTCTTTGCTCATCGCCTTGCCGTTAGGCTTGCCAGGCGCAAACAGACCAGACGGGCTATAGCCGGGAACAGACGGATCGGGGTCTGTGCCTTCCTTGCGCACGGAACCGACGTGCCAAAGCTGCGGGAAGATAGCGCCACCGGCTTCGTGCACCGCATCTACCACCTTCTTCCAGCCTGCGAGCGCTTCGTTACCGTGAAACGCGGGTACGTTCGGGTAGCCGTTGGCACCGGGATGGTTCACCGTAGTGCCTTCAGTAATGACAAGCCCCACACCGGCCTCGGCGCGCCGCCGATAATAAGCGACCACGTTCTCGCCGGGAACGCCGTTGGGTGAGAAGTTCCGGGTCATGGGCGCCATGGCAACCCGGTTGCGAAGGGTAAGGTTGTGAATATCGAATGGCTCAAACATAGGGCCCAGATTCATGGTCATCGGTGATTACTCCCTGAAAAGAATCGATTTTAGCGATTGATGTTGATTACAGTGACTCGGTAACCTGTATAGCTACCTCACCAATTTGGTTTCTTAACGCAACTCTATTTAATCTGGTTTTAATATGCAACCTTATTCTGTACAATTCATCTCATGGCCAGAAAACGTTTTGATGACTCCAATTGCTCCGTCGCCCGCGCCCTGAATCAGGTGGGGGACTGGTGGTCGCTGCTTATAGTTCTGCACGCCATGTACGGCACCCGGCGTTTTGTGGATTTTCAACAGGAGCTGGGTATCGCCAAGAATATCTTGTGCGACCGTCTTGCCCGACTCGTGGACAACGGGGTGCTGAAAAAAGTGGAAGTTGGCGAGCACGGCTCCCGCTTCGAGTACCGGCTTTCCGAAAAAGGCCGGGACCTGTTCCCGGTGGTTATTGCCCTGCGCCAATGGGGTGACAAGTGGAATCCTGCACCAGATGAGGCTCCACTGGATTTGCGCGACCGGGCAACCGGGCAACCTGTCCAGACGGTTCAGGTACTAAACGCGAAAGGCGAGACCATCACGGTACGAGACGTGTTTGTGCCTGGTGCCGGCGTACCCGGCAGCAAAAAAAGCTCCGCCTGACAATCCGAAAAAATACACTGCACATCAATTTCTTGAGTTGCGTCAATCCGTCGCTCTAACGCAAATCATCCATCCGCGATTATTGCGCTATATCAAGTTCCCTATCTCTGAGGCCTTTAATCTGGGCGCAACAACGATTCAGGTTAAGGAGATAGATATGTCCCGTACGTTCAAACTCAGTGTTATGGCTGCCGCCGTTATGGCCGTTGCACCCGCCGCTCAGGCTTTCGAAGCCGGTGATTTCATTCTGCGCGCAGGTGCTGTGCATGTGGCGCCGGATGATTCGAGTGAAGTCATTAAAGTTGGTGGAGCACCGATTTTCGGATCTGATGCTCGCGTTGCAGTGGACTCCAATACACAACTCGGTATTCGCGCGACCTACATGTTTACGAGCAATCTGGGCGTAGGCTTATTGGGTGCTACTCCGTTCAAGCACGATATCAATGGCGCCGGAGATCTCGCTGGTGCAGGAAAACTGGCCGAAACCAAGCAACTGCCGCCGACGCTCACCCTTCAGTACTACCCGATGCACAGCAGCTCCGCGCTGCAGCCGTTTGTAGGTGTGGGCGTGAACTACACCACCTTCTTTGAAGAAAAGACCACCGATACGCTCAACGGTGCGGTTGCTGGTACAGTTCCTCTCCCTGGAGCAACCACTAAACTGAACCTGGATGACAGCGTTGGCGTTGCCTTTGAAGCAGGCATTGACTACATGCTGAGCGAAAACTTCGGTCTGAACGCAGCAGTCTGGTGGGCAGATATCAACACAGACGCAACTATTAAGGTCTACGATGCAAGCGGCAACTTCGCGGCCAAAACCGACAAGTTTGAAGTAGAAATTGACCCAATGGTCTACATGGTAGGTTTCACTTACAAGTTCTGATCCCCGAAAACAACAATGCGGAGCTGAAGCTCCGCATTGTTTAATCCGTTACCTGTCGCCGACAAGGCGTCAGGCACTCTTCAAGCAACCTTCAAGCGCTCTTTATGCACTCTGGCGCTGGCCTGAACGTCCACGCTGACCATTGCCACTCTGGCTACGACCACCACTGCGTCCACCGGGCTTATCGCCAAAATTGCGGGGCTTGCCATCAGGCCGACCGCTTCCGCCGCCACTGCGACCACGTGCCTTACTCGGATCTGCCTTGGCCTTGGGTTTGAGCGCAAGATTGTTCTTTGGCTCAAAACCTTCCAGTTCCTTGCGCGGCAGCTGCTTTTTGATCAGTTTTTCGATGCCGACCAGCATCTTGAGTTCATCAGCGCTTACCAGCGACAACGCATTGCCACTCTCACCAGCTCGACCGGTCCGGCCGATGCGGTGAACGTAGTCTTCCGGCACGTTAGGCAGCTCGAAGTTAACCACCTGAGGCAACTGTTTGATATCCAGGCCACGGGCCGCGATATCAGTGGCAACCAGCACACGCACTTCCCCGGCCTTGAAGTCGGCCAGAGCGCGGGTGCGGGCACCCTGAGACTTATTGCCGTGTATGGCTGCCGCAGTGATGCCATCTTTTTCAAGCTTCTGGGTCAGGCGGTTGGCACCGTGTTTGGTGCGGGTAAATACCAGCACCTGTTCCCAGCTGTTATCACGCACCAGCTTGCTCAGCAGAGCAGTTTTCTGGCTCTGATCAACCGAATACACCGACTGGACCACGCTCTCAGCCGTGGTATTCCTGACCGCCACATCAACCTGTACAGGGTTGTTCAAAAGGCCTTTAGCCAAGGCCCGAATCTCACCGGAGAAAGTGGCCGAGAACAGCAGGTTCTGGCGCTTGGCAGGCAACAACGCGAGAATTTTTGTGATATCACGGATAAAGCCCATGTCCAGCATGCGGTCGGCTTCGTCCAGTACCAGGATCTCCACTTCGTTGAAACGCACAGCATTCTGCTGATACAGATCCATCAGGCGGCCCGGTGTTGCAACGAGCACATCCACACCTTTGCGCAGCTTCATCATCTGCGGATTGATTTTCACACCACCAAAAACCACAGCGGCCTTGGTAGGAACATATTTGCTGTAAAGATTTACGCTGTCATGAACCTGCGCCGCCAGTTCACGGGTGGGCGTCAGAATAAGTGCACGCGGGCCTTTGCCGGTGCGGGGGTTCTCCGCCAGGCGCTGCAATAATGGCAGTGTAAAGCCGGCGGTTTTGCCTGTGCCCGTCTGGGCTGCTGCCATCACATCTTTGCCGGAAAGTACGGCAGGAATGGCCTGAAGCTGAATGGGGGACGGGGTGTCATAACCCTGGTCGGTGGTTGCACGGACCAGCTGCTCGGAAAGACCGAGTGAAGAAAAACTCATATATGATTAACTCTTGATTGCTCTGCCTCCACGAACACCGTTCTCGGCGAATGTGGGCAGATGCCATGAATATTCATGGAATAAAAGACGACTACAGTCACGCGCCGGTAATCGGGGTGACGTCCTCTGACAGGTCGTATGGATGGTTCGCAAGAAGGCTTGAAGCCTGAAACTGCGGAATCCCTAGAGGCAGGATGCGACGAACCATAACAGAGGCACGGAGAATTAGCTATAAGTGATTATTGTAGCTATTAGAGACAATTCGCTGCCAGCCAGCTTCTTCGTGGCTCATGCCATTGATGTCAACCAATGGGCGGTAGAAGGTGCCGATGGTAACCCGCTCTCGGTGCGAGAGGTGTTTATGCCGGAGCACTCCGAAACCGATGCAAAAACAATCCGCAAAAAGACCGGTTAAGCGCTACCGTCGGATCAAAGCCCAGCCTTCACCAGGGTAATGACAGCAGCCAACGCGCCAGTAAACAACAGGCAACATACCGACAGCGCCATGTTCCAGCGCAAAGAGGCCACTTGGGCACTGTAACCGGTCAGACGCTCCAGCAGCAGTGAATTGGCTGAGTACGGCGTACCCGCAGCAGTAAGACCCCAGCCGGAGACCATGGCGATGCCCAACCCAAGGACCGCGCTCACGGGCCAGATCGGCCCGAGCACGCCGCCAGTCAGGGTGCCGATAACAATCGGGTTAAATCCGATCATACCGCCCAGGAAAAACACCGATGGCACCACGAATGCGACTATCGGGTAGGCCCAGCCCGGCAGGCTGAACCCTGCACCCAGCCACTGGGTGGCAAAGGTGCTGATCAGTACCCCGAGAAAGGCTGAGCCTCCAACTATCACCAGTTCATTGCTCATCGGTGCCATCGACGGCAGGGTAATTTTGCCGCCCTGTAAACGCCGATGCGCCAGCCCGATCACTACCGCACCGAGGCAACTCAGCGTCACCGCACGCGAGTAGCTAAGATCAAAGTAGCCACTGAGGGCGAATGTTGCCCCGAAAATCGCCCCGATGACGGCGGCAAACCTCAGCCAGGGCGCCATACGGGCCCGCCTTGTGCCCGGCTCTGGTGCCGCGACAGGCTGGTACCCGGGTGATTCGGGCTCAAGAAACAGCGCCCCTATTAGCAGGTAACCCACGGCCAGTGGCAGACTGATCGCAATAATCTGCCAACTGTGTAGGAACGGTACAAATGTCACGGTCAGGACAATGGAGATCGACAGCGGTGAGAAAATCGGAGATGCGCCAAAACCGCGCAGTACGCCGCGAGAAGCATTGCGAGTGATTGCAGAGTCGCCTTGCTGGTCCTTTTCGCCCTGGATCATGGTGGCGACCACGCCAACCGAGCCAAAATTCAGCGGTATCGACAGAAAGGCGGTGCCGAAGGTCACGCTGTAGTAGCGGGCCAGCGGTGAGCCCGCAAACAGGCTCTTGGAAATCACCCCCAGATCTGCGGATTTACCCAGCATGGAGGATAACAGCATCACCGTTATGATGAGCGCGGTCAGGCGGGTCATACTGGTGGCTGCGCCGATAAGCGCACTCGGCTCAGTCGCGATCGCAATGGCCGTCATCGCCGTGAGCAGGCCGAACAGCAGCCGCGCCACCAACCGAAGGTCCCGCCAGCCCAGGATGATGGCGCTGATGATCGCGACCGCACCTACAACCCCGAGCCCCGGCAGAAATGACAGCACCCCCGCGCCCAAAGCCAGGTAGGCAAGCACGGAACGCAGGGTCAGCAATGATGAGGCGGTGTCCTGGCTCATAAACTCGGGCGGGGCATAACATCTGTCCATCCAGTGACCAAGAGGTATTTCCCTATAACGGTGGTAACAACGGCGCCGCCGTCAGTGCCTGAACCTCGGCCAGGGTATTGTCGCCATAGAGTTCCCGCACCCGCAAACCCTCGTCGGTGACATCAATCACCGCCAGATCGGTGTAGATGCACTTGACCACGCCCGCCCCGGTAAGTGGGTACTCACACTGCTCCAGAATCTTGGGTTCACCTGTCTTGGTGGTGTGGCGCATCAGCACGAACAACTGTTTGGCACCCACCGCCAGATCCATGGCACCGCCAACGGCCGGTGGAAACTTGTCGTTGTTGGTAGCCCAATTGGCCAGATCGCCGGTGGCCGAAACCTGAAACGCACCCAGCACCGCAATGTCCAGGTGGCCACCGCGCATCATCGCGAAGGATTCGGCGTTGTCGAAGTAGCAGCCGCCCTTGAGCAGTGTCACATACTGCTTACCGGCATTGATCAGATCCGGGTCAATCTTATCAGGCTCTGGAGCCGGCCCTACGCCGAGAATGCCGTTCTCGCTTTGATAAATAACCTGTTTATAATCCGATACATAATTGGAAACCGAGGTCGGCATACCAATGCCGAGGTTCACGTAGGCGCCGTCCGGGATGTCCTGAGCCACCCGACGAGCCATCTCATCCGTACTAAGCCGCATCATGTTGCTGTACCTCTTGGGCGACGACGCGATCGACAAAAATGCCGGGCGTGACGATGCACTCCGGGTCCAGATCCCCCACCCCGACAATGGTCTTTACTTCAGCGATCGTGGTGCGGGCGGCCGTTGCCATGATGGGGTTAAAATTGCGGCCAGCGGTATTGTAGACCAGGTTGCCCCAGGCATCGGCGCGGTCTGCTTTGATGAGTGCCACATCGGCAGGCATGGCGGTTTCCAGCACATAGCCCTTGCCATTGATCATCTTGGTCTCTTTGCCATCGGCCAGCCGGGTGCCATAACCGGTTAGTGTGTAAACCCCGCCCAAGCCGGCACCGGCGGCGCGGATGCGCTCAGCCAGGGTGCCCTGTGGCACGAGCTCCAGCTCAATCTCGCCTTCTTCGTACAGGCGCTCAAACCAGATCGAGCCGGACGAGCGCGGGAACGAACACACTATCTTGCGCACCAGACGGTCCCGCAATAACGACGCAATGCCTTCTTCAGCGGTGCCGGCATTGTTGGAGATAATGGTCAATTCACGGGCACCGTGCAGGCGAAGCGCTTCGATCAGCTGCATTGGAATACCGGAGTTACCGAAGCCGCCGATCATCACAACACTGCCGTCTTCAATATCGGCAACTGCGGCCCGCAGGGATTCACAGATTTTGTTAATCACGATTGTTCACCATCGCATTGGTTGCGGTTAACTGGATTCGAGGGATATAGGCCGCCGCACCCATCGGTGCCACGCGTAGATCAGGCCGATCAGACCAAAGCCAATAACATCCGTCACGATGTCGGGATAGATCAGCACCACACCGGAGGTCATGACCAGCACGCGCAGCGGCCAGACCAGGACGCCCACCCGGTAAAGATAACCCTCCATAGCAGATGCCATCAGCCAGATCGCGGTTACGGCCGTCACCACAGAGACCAGAATATTGCCCAGAGCACCCTGAAGGATCAGCGACGGGTTAAGCACGAACAGGAACGGCAGGATGAACAGAATGCCCCCAAGCCGCATGGCGTACAGCCCGGTTTTGCTGGCGTTGGCACCGGCGACACCGGCCGCGGTAATCGCCGCCAGGGCCACCGGCGGCGTGATATAGGACATCATGCCCCAGTACAGGATGAACAGATGGCTTGCCAACGGATTCAGACCGGCATTGACCAGTGCTGGGGCCAGCAGAATGGAGAGGAAGATGTAGCACGCACTGACGGTCATCCCCATGCCCAGCACAAAGCTGGTCACTGCACCGGCCGCCAGCATCAACGGGATGCTGCCATCGGCGTAGAGTAGCAGCTCGCGGGAGAAGGCACCGGCCACCCCCGTGTAGGACAGGCCACCCACCACCAGGCCAATGCCTGCCAGAATAGCCACTAAATTTGAAACACTGGTGGTCAGATCCATGATAAACGCCAGCGCGCGCTTGAGATTAAGCCGGTGCCGACGCTTGAACATTGAGATGCCCAACAGCACCACTGTGGCGTAGTAAGGCGCATAGGCCTCCAGCCGCATGAACAGCAACATGTAGATCAGCATGACCAGGCTGAACAGGTACGGCCAACCGTCTTTCAGGGTCTCTTTCAGGCTCGGTATGTCCGCTTCCGGCATGCCCTTGAGGCCACGCTTGGCGGCGTAGATATCAACCTGAAAAATCAACGCCAGATAGAACAGCAACGCAGGCAGGAACGCCGCAATAATGATCTCCGAGTAGGGCACCCCCAGAAACGACGCCATGATAAAAGCCACCGCGCCCATGATCGGCGGCATCAGCGTACCGCCGGTAGAGGCGCAAGCCTCGATCGCGGCCGCATAATGGGCGGGGTAGCCGGTTTTCTTCATAGTGGGAATGGTAATCGGGCCGGTGGTCAGGATGTTGGAGATCACGCTCCCCGACAGGCTGCCAAGAATACCACTGGACAACACCGACACCTTGGCCGGGCCGCCGCGACTCCTGCCCATGAGGGCAGTGGAAAAGCGCATGAAAAACTCGCCCCCGCCGGTGACCGTCAACGCAGCACCAAACACCACAAAACCAATGACCAGCTGCGCCACCACCTGCATCGGAATACCAATAATGCTCTCTACGCCCATAACATGAGCACGAATGGTTTCGGTCAGGCCATATTCATTGCCCCAGAGAAAACCCGGCATAGAGCCCGCGTAAAGGGGGTAGCTGCCGAACAGCAAAGCCACCGCGAGCAGCGGCCAACCACCACAACGACGAACGCCTTCCAGCACCAATACCAGCAAGACCGCAGAAGCGGCAGTAGCCTCGATTGGCGCCATATAATCCCAGCCCAGCTGGATCATGATCAAACCGTGGTAGCCCAGATAACCACAGGCACCCAAAGCGGCTAGCGCCAGTGGCCAGTCGTACCAGGACACCCGATGACGAGCTCCCGACCAGGCCGGAAAACAAAGGAAGGCGGCCGCAAGAAAAACACCGATCAGATAATAGAGATAGGCGTTACCCAGCGGCTGGAAACCCAAGATTTTCAGATTAAAAGTTTGGTTGATCGCCATCAGCAAACCCAGCGCGCCCAACCCTAGCGCGCACCAGTAAGCGATGCCTTGGAGGCGGCCAGGAGTGGCGTCAGGCGTACCGGTATGTTCTGCGGGGGTATCGGATGAGGCATTCATAATGGAAATACTCTGAAAAAGAAGATCGAACCGGAACGCGCTGGCACGCTCCCGGTTCGATCTTGCTCAGTTAAAGATCACAGGGAATTCAGAGCTTCCATGCGATGCTTTTCCCAGATAACCGCGAACTCGTCATCGCTTTTGCCGTCCGCTTCAGCCATCGCCTTGGGCCAGGCAGCGATCAACACATTCAAACGCTCAGTACGCTGATCGTTCCAGGCCTGGTGCTCCTCGGTCCAGATACCTTTTTCTTTCAGGTAACGGATGGCACCGGCATGGAAAGGTACATCGATAGCCGGGGTACCGGCTTCGGACAGACGCCAGCGGGGCATAACCGCAGTGGCGTCCTTATACATGTCGTAGGTCTCATCCAGCGCCTTGATGAAGGTATAGACAAGCTCAGGATCAGTGTCCGCACGAACGGTCAGCACCGGGTAACGGTAAGCCAGGATATCCACCGGGTTTTCTTTGCTGATGCCCGCACCGATCGTCTCGGTGTAGGGCTGGAAGAACGGTGCCACTGCTTTCAGGCGCGCCCAGCCGTCCTTGTCCTCAGCCGGCACTTCCAGCCAGCGAATACCACGGGGCGATTCAGCCAGTTCGTAGACATGGCTCGGCGTGGTGGTGGTGCAGGAGGCATCCGCCTCATTGCGGGCCAGAGAGCTCATGGTGTTGCCGTAGGTGGGAAACATGATTGCTTCCACATCGTCCCGGGTCAGACCGGCAAAGGCCAGGAAGGCATCACACTTGACGTTGATCGACGGGTTGCCGGCAACGTAGGCGAAACGCTTACCTTTCAGGTCTTTCAGGGTTTTAATGTTGGCATCAGCAGCGGTGAAAATACCAAACGACGACGGTCGACCAGCGACAGCGCGCAGATCCTGTGGGCCCCAACGGCGGGTCGAGAAATCGTGGATACCTTCAGCCGCGAAAAACGTTTCGGTGGCCAGGAAGCTGAAGTCGGCACGTTCGCTGATCAGTGGCTGCAGGCGGCCAATGGCAGAACCTGATGGTTGAATGCGCACACGGGTGCCGTATTTCTTACCGAACGCATCGGCGATGGCGGAGGCTTCGGCATAACCTGCCGATCCAACGTCATATGATGACCAGGTCATGGTATCGGGCAGCTCGGTTTCGGCGCTGACCGCGGTCGCGCCGAGAGTCATCATGGTGGTGAGTACCGTCGCTGCTGTTACTGTCAGCAACGGGCGGCGCAGGGCAAGGGAATGAATCATTGAGGGCTCCTTACATTCTTGTTTTATGGCCGTGAAGTCTTTCTGCCAGACCGACATCGGATGCAATGACACAGAAAAAAACAAACGGCGAGGCCAGCAGCACAAGTCAGAAATTAGACCGTAGCACTGACACTAGTCAATGATTTTCTCAAATTGATCAATTTATTTATCGTATATTGAGAATATTTATTTATGGGAACTCAGTAAATTGACGAATAATTTACAAATTATTCTAATTTTATTAAGTAGAAACAATATCTTAAATTATATTTGGATATAAGATTTGATAGATTCGGGGGCTATAGAATGAATTTCAGGTTTGCAGAGCGGAATATAGGGCTTACTCAAACGAATGGCGGAAACTGCTCCCAGCACAGCTTCCTTTAAAAGTCAGATGATCCGCCGTTTGCGAGACCCACTGACAAATCTCATCCCGAATGACGTCGATAACGAGTTGCCGGCGCTCGGTGTTCATACGAGACACCACAGAAGCAACACTGATAGCTACATAATGCCCGCTATCCGGCACTCTGAAAGCCACCCCAAGCGCCGCGACTTCCGGCACGATACGCCCGTTGTTGAACGCAAAGCCCAATCGGCGGCACTCACTCAGGCCTTGCTCCACCTCGGTCAGAGTAATATCGGAATAGCGCTCATAGCGTTCCTGGTTCTGTAATACCATCCGGTTACCTTCCGCCAGAGGCAACGCGGCCAGCAGCGCCATTGCGCCCGCACCTACGCCAAGAGGCCGACGCGCGCCTGCCACCAGGGTATTGGCGCTGATGGGGTACGTGCCCTCGGCCAGATCAATGCACACGGAATCACGATTGGCGAGTATGGAAAGGTAGGTGGATTCTTCGGTGCGCCGCGCAATGCTGGCCAGCATCGGTCGCAGGTGGTGACGCAACTTTAAATCCGGTGCCACCGCCTGCGCTGACTCGGCAATCTGCAGCAGCTCAAAGCCGACATGATAGGTCTTGGCGTAAGGATCAAAGGTGAGTAACCCTTCATGAGCCAACGCCGTCAGCAGACGATACGTTGTGGCCGTGTTCATTCCCACCTCCCGGGCAATGCGGGACAAGGTGCCTCCGGTCGGGAAGATTTTCGCAACCGTGCGCAAAAGCAGGGAGGCTTTTGCCAGCGTTGTGCTGGAAGCTACCGGTCGGACTTTGGTCTGATTGTTTTCGGTGGTCATGGTTAATCGGGCTAGTCAAGTGATCTGTTTTACCGAGCGGATATTCACCCGCAGCTCATTTTTACCACATGTTGATAAGATTATCTCAGATAATAAGATAGCATCGGAATTACTGGGAAATCTGACACGAACAGGTGGGAAAACCGAAGTAAAGGTAGGCAAAGAAGATTAAGCGACGAAAAACGACAACATCAGGCCCTGAAATCAGGCGCTCTGTCAGCGGGTTGCGGCGCTGGCAAATTTCGCAAGGGCCCCACTCACTTTTGCCAGCGCAGCGTCGCAGCCTTCAATGGCATGCCTGGTTTTCAGGTACTCCGGATCATTATAACCAAGCCAGACCTGACCCCCATCATCTTCCCAGATCAGTGCTTTCTGGGGCAGGTCGACTGCCACACTTTGAGCACACTGCATGAGTGGCGAACCCACTTTAGGGTTACCAAAAATCACCACTTCAGTCGGTCGCAGCTCCAACCCAGCCGACTCAGCGCCGGCGGCATGATTGATACGGTTCATGATTTTCATGCCATTTTCGCTCAGAACCGCTTCAAGTTTGTCGGCGGTAGCCGCTACGCTCTGGTTACTTTTAACCACGATCAGGCCTTCTGCAGCCTGGGCCAGGCCCGAACAGAGCAAGAAGGTAAGAGGCAAAGCGATCATTCTGAAAACATTCATAAAACGCATCCTTTCATGACAGGCAAACCTCATACTAGACCACTCTGGCCTTACGGGGGAATCCGGATACCTGGTCAGAGAGTTTGTTTTCATCCAACCAGGTTTTAATACGTATACACCAGATGTTTCGCCTTCGCACGATCGTCAACAGACAACAAGGAGCGCAGCACACGCTGCACCCGGGTATTACTCAGGCGCCAAACAGAGCCGAACGCAAAGGCCGGAGAAAGCCACGAGGTTCACTTTCCCGGGCTATGGGTTTCTTGCCATCAAACTCGATGTAACCGTCTTCAATTGGTTCAAATCGAAGGGTTTTCACATCCTCCAGGTAATTCTGGGAGGATTTCCACGGGCCGTGGGTGCCTTGGCGCGGAAGGCGATCCGCAGCGCGCTTGATGTAACCGGCGTCCAGTGAGCCCATTACGGTATCCTCACCCAGACTGTTCCCGGTATCCCTGGCCACGGCCACGCGCATCCCGCGCCGATCCATGTGGTTGATCAGGCGGCACAGGTATTCACTGGCGATATCCACTTTCAGGGTCCAGGAAATATTGGTGTAACCAAAGATCATCCCCGCGTTTGGTATGCCTTCAACCATCACGCTCTTGTAGACAACTTTGTTTTTCAGAATCACTTCCTCGCCGTCCACCTTCGGTTTGATACCGCCGAGCATCTGAATATCCAGGCCGGTGGCTGGAATGATGATGTCAGCATCCAGGTGCTCACCAGATTCAAGATGAATGCCGGTTTCTGTGAAGCGCTCGATATGATCGGTCGCGATGGACGCCCTGCCTGCTTTCAGTGCCGTGAACAGGTCGCCGTCTTTCACCACGCACAGGCGCTGATCCCATGGGTTGTAGTCTGGCGTGAAATGACGCATATCGGTTTGGTCATCCACCTGGCGTTTGATAATGCTCAGGAACAAACGGCGCATAGCCTTAGGGCTCTTGCGGGAGCGCTGGTACAAAAACCGGGAAATTGAGATGTTTCGGGCCCGGGTCAACCGATAGGCTGCTCTGGCAGGCAATACTTTCTGCAGAGCGAGCGCTATCTTGTCCATTGACGGCAGTGGCATCAGGTAGGTTGGTGAGCGCTGCAGCATGGTCACGTGGGCGGCTTTTCCTGCCATGCCAGGCACCAGGGTAATCGCCGTTGCCCCACTGCCAATCACCACCACCTTTTTGCCCGTAAAATTCAGGTTTTCTGGCCAGTGCTGCGGGTGCACGATCTGGCCTTTGAAATCCGCCTCGCCGGGAAAATCCGGTTTATAGCCCTGATCATAGTTGTAGTAGCCGGTACACCCGATCAGAAAGCTCGCGGTGTAGGTTTCCGTCTCTCCGGTCGCCTCATTCAAGGCAATCAGTTTCCAGCATTTATCCAGGCTGGACCAGTCAGCGGTTTGCACCGAAAGGCCATAGCGGATGTGCCGCTCAACGCCATGTTCCTTTGCGGTTTCACTGACGTAGCTTTTAATGGAGGCGCCGTCTGCCAGCACCTTGCCACCCGTCCACGGGCGAAAGTTGTAGCCGAAAGTAAACATGTCAGAATCCGAACGAATGCCCGGGTAACGGAACAGGTCCCAGGTGCCTCCGAGCGACTGACGCCGCTCCAGAATGGTGAAAGATTTGCCCGGGCACTTTTGCTTCAGATGGCATGCCATGCCGATGCCGGACACCCCGGCTCCGATGATCAAAACATCAAAATGCTGTTCGCTCATAACCAATCTCTCAATTTCACTGTCGTTATTCTGGTAACGCGTTGGAAATCAAGATAGCGCAGCCGGGTATCCTGCGAAATTGGCCTGCACGTTCTCAGGTCGCGGTTGTTTGGGCCAGTCTACGGATGACGCTGGCAGTGCGTTTACGCCCAATCAGTCGTGGTGGCCGATGGGACCTTCAGTAAACAGGAACTCGCGCAGGTGCTTGTCCATCGTGGGATCCTTGCGGCGGATCCATTCCAGCACCATCGCTGCGTGTTCCTTTTCCTCGTCGCGGTTGTGCTCAAGAATCGCTTTCAACTCAGGATCCTTGCAAGCATCCACTCGCTGGTTGTACCAGTCCACCGCTTCAAACTCTTCCATCAGAGAGCTGACCGCACGATGCATGTCGCGGGTTTCATCCGTCAGTTCGCCTACCGGTTCGTGGTAACTGTCGTTCGCCATAACGGGTTCCTTTTTTACAAATCAGTGAAGTGTTTTCAGCACAATGACATGTTTTGACAATAACCGGAAAATCTCCGCTTAAACACCCGGGGTTCGTTTGAGCAACTTCGCATCCTGTGGCAAAGTCAGATGTCAAAACAGCCCGGATAGCCGCTCCATGAAAACCGTTTTCTCGCCTCTGCACAACCGTCGCTCCGTCAAAACCGAACTGGATGGCGGTATGCTGATTGAGCCCCATGAAAAACCATCCCGGGCAGAAACCATTCTGGCCCGAGTGAAAGCACAAGCTCTGGGTGAGGTTCTAGAGCCAGAGGAATTTGGTCTGGACCCGGTCAGGCGGGTGCACAAATCAGATTACGTAGAATTTCTGGAGCATTGCTGGGCGGATTGGGTGGCTGAAGGCAAGCCCGGCGAAGCTATCCCCGCTGTGTGGTGTGGCCGAGGCATGCGCCCCCGTGTGCCCAAAGACATCGACGGTCGGCTTGGTTATTACAGTTTTGCGGCCGAAACCTCTATCTCTGATGGCACATGGGAAGCCGTCTGCGCCTCTGCCAACGTTGCTCTGACCGCTCAGAAGCTCGTCGCCAACGGCGAGCACGCCGCCTTTGCACTGTGCCGGCCACCCGGCCACCACGCCCACGCAGACCTGTTCGGCGGTTACTGCTTTTTCAACAACGCCGCCATTGCAGCTCAGGCCTTTCGAGATCAGAGCTACCAACGGGTTGCTGTTCTCGATGTGGATTTCCACCACGGCAACGGTACCCAGGCCATTTTCTATGATCGCAGTGATGTACTGACCATCAGCCTGCACGGCGACCCGGATCTGGTCTTCCCGCACTTCCTCGGTTTTGACGATGAAACCGGTGAGGGCGAAGGTGACGGCTATAACCTCAACATTGTTTATCCTCCGGGAACACCCTACAGCGTTTGGAGCCAGGGGCTCGAAACCGCCTGTGAGCGCATTGCAGCCTTTCAGCCGGACGCGTTAGTCATCGCTCTGGGTGTGGATACCTTTGAAGAAGATCCGATCTCGTTCTTTAAACTGAAATCGGCGGACTACGTGTCTCTGGGTAAACGAATTGAACAGCTGGGGCTGCCCACAGTATTCACCATGGAAGGCGGGTACGATGTGGACGCCATTGGCGTGAATGTTGTAAACGTGCTCAAGGGCTTCGAAGGCCGCTGATTAACCGGGGCTGGCCGGGATCCGGTTCAGCCCTTGAAACCCTTGCCAACGATATAGACTTCCCGGGAGCGGGAGCGTGAAGAGTCCGGCTTTCGCGCCACGACCTTATCAAACACGGCCCTGACGGCTTTCAGATACTCATCGTAGCCTTCACCCTGAAACACCTTGGCCACAAAGCTGCCTTTGGGTTTGAGCACCTGGCTGGCCATATCCAGCGCCAACTCTACCAGATACATCGAAGATGCCTGGTCGGAAACCGTAACCCCGCTGATGTTCGGAGCCATATCGGAAATCACCACATCCACCTGGCTGTCGCCCAGAGTTGCCATGATTTCTTCAAACACCGCGTTTTCGGTAAAGTCGCCCTGAATGAACTCCACACCGGCAATGGCGTCCATAGGCAGTATGTCGGAGGCCAACACCCTGCCCTTATGGCCCACCAGATTAACCGCCACTTGCGACCAGCCACCCGGAGCAGAGCCCAGATCCATTACCACCATGTTGGGGTGAATCAGCCGGTCCTTCTTGTTGATTTCAAGAAGTTTGTAGCTGGCCCGTGAGCGATAGCCGTCGACCTGCGCCTGTTTCACGAAGGGGTCGTTTACGTGCTCTTCAAGCCAGCGGTTACTGCTTTTGGATCGGGCCATAGGCGCTCTTAAAAAGGGTCGTCAAAAAGGTTGTCAAAAAAGGGCAATCAAGCGTTCATTGTACGTGTCGCGCGCCCTCCCGGCAAAACCCTGACATCCGGGCCGGGCGCACGTACAATTGCCACAACATTTTCCGATTTCTTTATACCCGGCAACCAGCCCGCCATCGGCGGCCAGAGCCGCGCAGGACTGATTATGATCCGCCTTACCGAACTGGCGCTGCCGCTGGAGCACCCCGAAAGTGCCCTGAGAGCCGCTATCATCGAGCGTCTGGGCATCGACGACGCCGACCTGGCGGAGTTCACCGTGTTCAAGCGCAGCTACGATGCCCGCAAGAAAAACACCGAGATCAAGTTCGTTTACATTGTTGATCTGAAGGCGCGCAACGAAGACGCCATTCTGGCCCGCTTTGAAAAAGATCAGCACGTGCGGCCGGCACCGGATACCGCTTATTACCCGGTCGCACAGGCACCCGCTGGCCTCACCGAACGCCCGGTGGTGATCGGGTTCGGCCCGTGTGGCCTGTTTGCCGCCCTGATTCTGGCCCAAATGGGGTTCCGGCCCATTGTGCTGGAGCGCGGCACTGACGTACGCCGTCGCACCAAGGACACCTGGGCCTTGTGGCGGAAAAAGCAGCTATCACCGGAGTCCAACGTGCAGTTTGGTGAAGGCGGTGCGGGCCTGTTCTCGGACGGCAAGCTGTACAGCCAGATCAAAGATCCGAAGTTCTACGGCCGCCAAGTGATGCGTGAATTTATCCGTGCCGGTGCCCCCGAAGAAATTCTGTATGTCAGCAAACCCCACATCGGCACCTTCAGGCTGACCGGCGTGGTAGCCACCATGCGTGAGGAAATTATCCGCCTCGGTGGCGAGATCCGCTTTGAAAGCAAGGTCACTAACCTGCGCACCCGCAATGGCCGCGTTGAAGGCGTAGAGTTGGCCAGCGGCGAGCGCCTGGATAGCCGGTATGTGATTCTGGCGCTCGGTCACAGCGCGCGCGATACCTTTCGCATGCTCCAGCGCAACGATGTGTTTATTGAAGCCAAACCCTTTGCCATCGGCTTTCGTATCGAGCACCCGCAATCGCTTATCGACAACGCTCGCCTGGGCAAATACGCCGGACACCCCGCCTTGGGCGCAGCGGACTACAAACTGGTGTACCACGCGAGCAACGGGCGCGCAGTCTACAGTTTCTGCATGTGCCCGGGAGGCACGGTGGTGGCTGCGACCTCCGAACCCGAGCGGGTTGTCACCAACGGCATGAGCCAGTATTCCCGCAATGAGCGCAACGCCAATGCCGGCATTGTAGTGGCCGTGCATCCCGAAGAAGACTTTCCAGGCGGCCCGCTGGCCGGAGTGGAATTTCAGGAGGCCCTGGAGTCCCTGGCCTATACGCTCGGCGGCAGTGATTACTGCGCGCCTGCCCAGCTGGTGGGAGATTTCATCAAACGCAAACCCTCCACCGAGTTGGGCGACGTCGAGCCGTCCTACAAGCCCGGCATCAAACTGGGGGACCTGGCGCCTTCCCTGCCGGCGTATGCCATCGAAGCCATTCGCGAGGCATTGCCGGCTTTCGGCAAGCAGATCCGGGGCTTTGACCGGAAGGACGCCATCCTGACCGGCATCGAAACCCGCACTTCCTCACCGGTGCGCATCACCCGCGATCGCACCAGTCTGCAAAGCCTGAATACTCGCGGCCTTTATCCGGCAGGCGAAGGCGCAGGCTATGCCGGTGGCATTCTTTCGGCCGGCGTAGACGGCATCAAGGTGGCCGAAGCACTGGCCCTGGCCATGCTGGAAGATCTGGACACGAACAGCGGAGCCCCATCGTGAAGCTGGAGGACATCAAAAAACTGCACCAGAAAAAATACCGTCAGGCGCTGGGCCACTATCTGGTTGAAGGCGAACACCTTGTGCTGGAACTGCAGAAAGCCGCAGCCCGCCAGCCCGAGCTGAACGCGGCCGAGCTGTATGTAACCGGCGCGTATGAGCATTGGCCGAGCCCGCTCAGGACTCACCAGGTTAACGAGCGCCAGATGGCACAGCTCGCCGATACCCACACGCCCCAGGGGATTCTGGCGGTGGTGCCCATGCCGGATAAAAGCGTTGAGCCTGCTCCCAAGCCCTGCCAAAAGGCCATTTATCTGCACGAAATTCAAGACCCCGGCAACCTCGGAACGATTTTACGCACCCTGGCCTGGTTTGGCGGTTTTCGCTGCCTGCTGAGCCCCGGCAGTGTTGATCCTTACAACCCGAAAGTGGTGCGCGCCAGCATGGGCGCGATTTTCCACGTGCCGATTGAAACCGAGGTGCCCCTGGACACCCTGAACAGCCGCTACCGTTCTGTTGCCTGCCTGGATCTGGACGGTGACAAACTCACAGCAGAGTCTTTCAGCCGGCACGATTGCTACCTGTTCGGGAACGAAGCCCGCGGCGTTCCGCCCGAAGCGCTGGCACAGCTGGGTGCAACGCCTTACACCATACCGGGCAAAGGCGAGATCGAATCCCTTAACCTGGCCTCGGCGGTCAACATGTGTGCTTATGAACTGGCTCGGGGCTCCTGACCGGCGAGCGTGATCCATTTCGGCAATCATCCTGGTGGTTATCGCCATTGCCTGTAGCTTGCTAATTGGCGATGATCAGAACCTGATGCTCTGAACCGGACACCCGATTATGGAACGCTATCTCCAGCCCACTGCTTATTTTGACTACAACCAGCCCGAGCTGAAGGCCTGGATTGCGGCCCGACTTGAAGGTGTATCCAAGGATCCGATAGAACAGGCAAAAACTCTGTATCTCGCTGCCCGGGACAGCGTTAGCTATAACCCCTACGTTTTCCGCCCCGAACCCGAAACCTTCAGTGCCAGCTATGCACTTAAAACCGGCGAAAGCTACTGCATTCCAAAAGCGGTATTACTCGGCGCTGCAGCACGATCCATCGGCATTCCCAGCCGTCTGGGCCTTGCCGATGTGCGCAATCACCTCTCAAGCCCCAAACTGATTGAATGGCTGCGGTCAGACATTTTCCGCATGCACGGATTTATCGAGCTTTACCTCAACGGTCGCTGGGTAAAAGCCACACCCGCTTTCAACAAGCATCTGTGCGAGATGATGAAGGTAGAGCCTCTTGAGTTTGACGGCGTCAACGACTCCATTTTCCAGGAATACACCGAGGCCGGGGAAGCACACATGGAATACGTGAACGATCACGGGGTTTTCGACGACGTTCCCCACGACTTCATTCTATCCGGGATAACAGCCGCATACGGGCATCTGTTTTCAGGGAAAGGCGCACCGGCGGCTGTTGAGGGGAGCCTGGCGCGGGGAATCATGCCCGGCTCGTGATTACCCTACCAATTACCTTATTCCACAGAGTTGCGGATCAGGAAGTCAAAAGCACTCAGTGCGGCTTTCGAGCCTTCGCCCATGGAAATCACAATCTGCTTGTAAGGCACAGTAGTGACGTCGCCGGCAGCAAAGACTCCCGGAATTGAGGTTTCGTTACGGTCGTTGATGATGATTTCGCCGTGCTGGCTCAGCTCGATATCACCCTTGAGCCATTCGGTGTTTGGCACCAGGCCAATCTGAACGAAGACACCTTCCAGAGCTACATGATGGCTTTCGCCAGTGTTGCGATCCGTGTAGTTCAGGCCGCTCACTCTGCCGTTCTCACCAACCACTTCGGTGGTCTGGCCAGACGTAATAACGTCTACATTGTTCAGGCTGCGCAGCTTTTTCTGCAGTACATCGTCAGCACGCATTTCGGCGCCGAACTCGATCAGTGTCACATGACCCACGATACCGGCCAGGTCGATGGCGGCTTCAACCCCGGAGTTACCGCCGCCAATCACCGCAACATGCTTGCCTTTGAACAACGGGCCGTCGCAATGCGGGCAGTAAGCCACGCCCTTGTTCCGGTACTCCACCTCACCAGGCACACCCAGCGGGCGCCAGCGAGCGCCGGTGGACAGCACAACCGTACGAGCCTTAAGCGATGCACCATTGGCCAGACGAACCTCATGGGGCATTCCACGCTTGGTAGCCGGAATCAGCTTCTCGGCCAGCTGCATATTCATAATATCCACTTCGTATTCTTTAACGTGTTGCTCCATGGCCGCAACCAGCTTGGGGCCTTCGGTATAAGGCACGGAGATCAGATTCTCGATCCCCATGGTATCCACTACCTGTCCACCAAAGCGCTCAGCTGCAATACCTGTGGAAATACCTTTACGCGCCGCATAAATAGCCGCCGCAGAGCCAGCCGGGCCGCCACCAATCACCAACACCTCAAAGGTGTCTTTCTGGTTGATCTTCTCGGCTTCTTTCTCGTCCGACTTTGTGTCCAGCCTGGAAACAATCTCTTCCAGCGTCATGCGCCCCTGACCCCATGGCTCACCGTTCAGGTAAACACTCGGTACCGACATGATCTCGCGTTTTTCCACTTCATCCTGGAACAGGGCGCCGTCTATCGCCGTATGGCGCACACCGGGATTCAGAACGCTCATCAGGTTCAAAGCCTGAACCACGTCCGGGCAGTTCTGGCACGAGAGTGAAAAATAGGTCTCAAACTCGAAGTCGCCGTCCAGTTGCTGAATTTGCTCGATCACACCCTGAGAGGCCTTGGACGGGTGACCACCCACCTGCAGCAATGCCAGAACCAGAGACGTAAACTCGTGGCCCATGGGGATGCCCGCGAAGCGAACACCCATGTCGCTACCCACACGGTTTATCGCGAAAGACGGGCGACGCACATCGTTCGACTCTTCCGTGCGCAGGCTAATCTTCTCGGACATCGGCTCGATTTCTTCCAAAAGCTGCCGCAACTCCTGAGATTTAGCACCGTCATCATAGGCGGCAACCAGCTCAATCGGCTGCTGCAGTTTTTCCATGTAGGCTTTCAGTTGCTGCTTGATATTGGCATCCAACATGTAACGATTCCTCTAGTAGACTCTTTAGACTGATCGTCTGAATTTCTGGATTCAAAATGATCTGTGATTCGGATATATCCAAACGATACGGGCCGGCAACAAAATGCTCAAATTAATTGATCCAAACCAATTGATAGTAAACTGCTATAGACCGATCATTTGCCTTGCCTGTAAATGGACAAATAGCGCATATCCATAAGCGCCCGACCCCGGTACCATATCGAAAGGCGTTGCGACGCCACCCCTTGCACCCAGGACAAGTAGCACATGTTTCCAGACCGCTTTCATTCAATCCAGGACGGACGCGTACATATTTCTGCGTCTCAGGCCAGCCTGTTCGCCAAGGAAGTGGCCGGAGATTTCAATCCGATTCACGATCCCGATGCGCGCCGGTTCTGTGTCCCCGGAGATCTGCTTTTCGCCGTGGTGGTTTCACGTTTCGGGCTTTCCCGACACATGACCTTCCAGTTCCGCGCCCTGCTGGGCGGCGGCATACCACTGGAATTCAGGGAAAGCGATGACGGAACCATTGAAGTGTGCGATCAGAATGGCAAGGTCTATATCGAAGTAACGCGCAGTGGCGATATAACCCGCGATGAACAGGTTATCGAAGAGTTTATCCGCTGCTACGTGGCTGCCTCCGGCAAGAACTTCCCTCACACGCTGAAGCCATTAATGGAATCCAAGGATGTGATGTTCAACCCCGATCGCCCTATGGTGATGTACGCGAGCATGAGCCTCACACTTGACAGCCTGGACGCCGCCTCACCGGAGCTGGAACTGCACAATGCCGATCTGGAAGCGAACGGCAAGCGTGGCAATGTCACACTTGAATACCGTCTGCTCTCTGATGGCAAGCCCGTAGGCGAAGTGTCGAAGCACCTGGTTCTGGGTGGTTTAAGACCTTACTGCCCGGATGCCATGGCCGGCATCGTTGAGGAGTTTTATCGCCTCAAGGCGCGGGGCTCCCGCTACGGTATCGACACCGTAGATTCGTAAACCGCAGACACTGAAAACCCCGGAAGACCGGGGTTTTCGATCAGTAGCAGGCCTGTGTAACGAGCCTGCACTGCGTGCTTCTGATTAAAGCAGAGCTTAGATCTTGCCAACCAGATCCAATGAAGGAGACAGTGTAGCTTCGCCTTCCTTCCACTTGGCCGGGCAAACTTCGCCAGGATGCTTGCGCACGTACTGAGCAGCCTTAACTTTACGCATCAGTTCAGACGCGTCACGGCCAATACCTTCTGCTGTAATTTCCATCGCCTGAATCACGCCATCCGGGTCGATCAGGAAAGTAGCGCGGTCTGCCAGGCCCTGGCCTTCACGCATTACGCCAAAGTTATTGGTAATGCTGCCGTTCTGGTCACCAACCATGAAGTAGTTGATCTTGCCAATGGTCTCGGAGCTGTCGTGCCATGCTTTATGGGTGAAGTGCGTGTCGGTAGACACGGAGAATACTTCAACGCCCATCTTCTGCAGTTCGCCGTAATGATCCGCTACGTCGCCCAGTTCGGTGGGGCAAACGAAGGTGAAATCTGCAGGATAGAAGAAAAAGATCGCCCACTTACCCTTCACATCCGCATCGGAAATTTCTACAAACTCGCCCCGTTTGAAGGCGGTTGCGTTAAACGGTTTGATTTCGCTGTTAATCACGCCCATTAAAAACACTCCTGTTGGTTCGTTTGCGTGTTGATTAATTTTCGTTGCTCATATTATCCAACGAGCCAGCCTTGGTAAAATTGATTATCTTCAAGCTCTCGATAGGCGATATCTATTTACTATCTGCGTTGCTTTCCTGGCTCTACCAAGGCCCTACAACATAGCCGAGCTTCTCCGGAAGCCAAAGCGCAATCCCTGGCACCAGCATCACCAGAAGCAAGCTGACGCTCATCGCGGCAATGAAGATCAACGCCCAGCCTATGGTATGTTCCAGGCGAATATTAGCAATACGTGTTGTAACCATCAGGTTGACCGCCACCGGCGGGGTAAACTGGCCAATGGCAATGTTCATGGCCAGCAGGATACCAAACCACACAGGGTTCCAGCCAAAATGGTTCATCAGCGGCAATACGATGGGGATGAGGATCAGGTAGATCGACACCGCATCCAGCAGCATGCCGGCAATCAACACAAGCACCATTACCAGGCCCAACAGTACCCAACCGTTGTCCGAAAGGGATAACAGCGCATCCGCCAGATGCTGGAACGTACCCAGTGTAGTGCCCGCCCAGGCAAAAATACCCGCCAGAGCAATGATCAGCATGACTACGCCCGAGGTTACCGCCGCATCTGTCATCAGCTCAAACAGGCTGCGCAAACTCAGGTTTCGGTATACCAGGCAACCCACAATGACACCGTATGCCACCGCAACGACCGCCGCTTCGGTAGGGGTGAACAAGCCAGAGCGGAGGCCACCCAGAATAATAATCGGGGCAAACAGGGCCGGCAGTGCCGCCTTGAAGCTGGGCCAGAATGGCGGACGCTCAGAGGTTTCCGGGTTCTCCCAGCCGAACTTGCGGGCGAGGTACAGCGCCGGCACCAGCAACGACAGGCCGGCCAGAATGCCCGGAAACAACCCTGCCGCAAACAAGGCTCGCAAATCCACGCCAGGCACCACAATAGAGTAGAGAATCAGCGCAATGGACGGCGGAATCAGAATAGCAGTCGACGACGATGCCGCAATCAACGCAGCGGAAAAAGGCTGCGGATAGCCTGCCTTGCGCATACTGGGCAGCATCACCATGGCCACCGCTGCCGCATCCGCGGGTCCCGAACCACTCATTCCGCCCATGATCAGGCATACCAGCACCGCAACAACCGTCAGGCTGCCGTGGCGAGGGCCGATGATCGCCTGAGCAAAGCGCACCAGGCTGGCAGCTACACCGGCACGCTCAAAAATAAGGCCGGTAAGAATAAACAGTGGTATCGCGATAAGCGGATACTTCGACACACTGTTGTAGGTATTGGTGCCGAAGGTGGCAAGCATATCGGGTGACAAGCCAGCGACGATGCCCACCAGCCCACCAAATCCAAGCGCAATGGCAACGGGAACCCCCAACAGCAAGGCCACCAGGAAACTGCCGATCATCAGCAGGTCAGGACTCATGGATGACCTCCGCATCTTTCTTGCCATGCAGGCGGTCAATGAAGTTCTGAGTCATCCGGAAAATAATCGCAGCCGACATCAGCGGCAGCCAAATTACATAAATCCAGTTTGGCAGGCCCAGCCCCGGAGACAGGGACTCCCATTCGTATTCCTGCATCGCAAAAATAGCGCCATACCAGGTCGTTACCCCCATAACCGACACGCCCACCAGCCATTGCACTACAAACAGCCCCTTTAGCGCAGCAGGCGGCAGGTAATGCTCAATCAGCTCAATCCGGATGTGCTGATTACTGCGCGCGGCCACGGCTGCGCCAGCGAACGTAAGTAACACCAGAAGAAAGACAGAGAATTCTTCAGTGAACGCAAAAGAGGCATCGGTGGTATAGCGGACAATCACATTGCCCAGACTGATGACACAGATTGCGATCAGAGCCAGCGATGCCAGCCAGGCTTCCGGCCGAAACTTCGGGGGGCGGGAGGGCATGAATACTCCGTTTCAGAAAAAGGCACCCCCCGGAACCAGCGGGTGCCTGAACAGCAGCGTGTTACTGCTTGCGGTTGGCGACAGCAGACTGGGCCTGCTTCACCAGATCTTCACCGATGCGCGGTGTCCACTTTTCATAGACTGAGTGGGTCGCCTTAACAAACGCATCGTGCTGCGCCTGGGTCAGCTCAGTTACCGTTACACCACGATCCTTGATGGCCTGCAGCGTGTCCTCAAGCTCGGCACGGGATTTTTCAATCTCCCACTTGCCGGCGTCCACAGCCGCCTGTTTCAGAAGGGCCTGGTCTTCTGCATTGAACTGGCCCCAAACACGGTTGCTGACCGCAAACACCAGCGGATCGGCCATGTAGTGCCACAATGTGAGGTGCTCTTGCCCTACCTGGTCAATACGCGCCACGTCAAAAACCGACAGCGGGTTTTCCTGGCCATCGACTGCACCGGTGGTCAGTGCCGGCTTTGCGTCCGCCCAACTCATCTGTGTAGGGTTAGCGCCCAGTTCAGAGAAGGTATCCTGGAACAGTGGTGAGCCTACAACCCGGATTTTCAAGCCTTCCAGATCCGCCGGCTCGCTGATAGCCCGCTTGGAGTTGGACAGTTCACGGAAGCCGTTCTCGCCCCACGCCAGCGGTGTTACACCGCGCTTTTCAATCGCTTCAAATACGGCTTTACCCGCATCACCCTGAGTGATTGCATCGATGGCAGCGTTATCCGGCATCAGAAATGGCAGGGAGAACAGGTTCAGTTCCGGAACCTGGGGCGACCAGTTGATGGTAGAGCCCACAGCCATATCGATCAGCCCTGAGCGCATGGCGGAAAACTCTTTGGTCTGATCCCCGGAAACCAATTGGGAATTGCTGTAAATCTTCATGTTAATGCGCCCTTCCGAGCGCTCTTTTACCAGCTCGACCCATTTATCGGCAGCCTGGCCCCATGGAAACGCCGACGGCAGAACAGTAGAAACCGTGTATTCATCTTTGTATTGAGCGTTCGCCGCAGAGCTGAGCAGCAGAGTCGCCGCAGCAACAGCGATCAAAGAACGGGATTTCAGCATTTTGTTTTCCTTTTTTATTAGCACGGGAGAGTCTGCGACGGAGTACCAGACACATCGCAGCAATAGAGGATTATAGGAGCGGGTGTTGTTGCGACGCAAAACAAAAACAATGGAGAAAGACCAGGCGCGCAGAAATTAAAATTGCCGTCCCATTAAAGATCTGTTGTTTTTATTGGCACGCCGCCGGAGCCGTCTACAATTGAAGAGAAGTAAAACCCGCAACAACTGCAGTGGTGACCATGATAAGCGAAGAGCAGAACGAGCGCAGCCTCAACGACACAGATAGCAGCAGAACTCCGGGGAAGGAGCTGATTGAGGCGGTTAATGTCCGCAGCATGTCACTGATCATTCTCTCCAGCATAGCCACCATTTATTTCATTAACTGGGCGCAATCGGTACTGCTTCCACTGGTCGTGGCCGTATTAATCAGCTACGCCCTGGATCCTCTGGTATCCATGCTTGATCGCCTGAGAATGCCCCGGCCATTGAGTGCGGCGATCGTCTTGATTACCTTGCTCGGCGCTATCGCTGCAACAAGCATTCCCCTGCAGCGTGAAACCATGGCGATGCTGGACAAAATTCCGGTAGCCATCAACAAATTCCAACGCAACGAAGCGGCCAATCCTGATAAAGAGGAAGGCCTGGTGGAAAAGGCCCAAGCCGCTGCGAAGAAGATCGAGGAATCTGCTGCCCAGGAAAAAAAAGCCACGCAGCCCGCACATCAAGGTGTAACACCTGTTCGCGTGGTAGACAACCCCATGGATATCCAGCAATACGTTTTGAAGCGCTCGCCTGCCGCGCTGGTGCTGATATCCCAGTGTTTCTCAGTGTTATTGCTGGTGTACTTCATATTAGCCATAGGGTCGCTGTACAAGCGCAAAATCGTGAAAATCTCTGGCCCTTCCTTCGGGCGAATGCGCAAGGCCGCCCGGATCATGAACGACTTTCACCATCAGGTGCGGCGATTCCTTTTCGTAATGCTGCTCGGCGCCCTTTTTGTCGGCATATTGACCTGGGTGGCGTTTCTCGCCATGGGGGTGGAACAGGCCATGTTATGGGGCGTGGTTGCCGGTGTAGCCAGCGGCATCCCCTATCTCGGGCCATTTCTGGTGCTGGTTGCTACCGGCGTAGCAGCATTTATCCAGTTTGGTGAGGCCGACATGGCGATCATCGTCGCTGGCACGTCACTGGGGATCACAAGCATTCAGGGATACCTGCTGACCCCCTGGCTAACCAGCCAGGTTTCGAGCCTCAATGCCGTGGTTATTTTTATCGGGCTGCTTTTCTGGGGCTGGCTCTGGGGGCCGGTGGGGCTAATCATCGCGACGCCGGTTCTGATGATTATAAAATCCCTGTGCGACCACGTTGTAAATCTTCGCCCGGTAGGCGAATTGTTGGGTAAATAAAACCACAACCAACAGCCGAACAAAAAAGGGAGAAACGCCATGTTCGATACTGAAATCCCTGTACTGGATATGTTTATCCGGCTTCTTGCAGCGGCTGCCTTGGCGCTGCTTCTGGGGCTGGAGAGGGAGCTAAGAGGCAAGGCAGCAGGCTTGCGCTCTCACATGCTTGTTTCGTTGGGCGCTTCGGCTTTTATTATTATGGGTATGCACATTCTGTTTGCTACCGCAGAAGGCGACCCCTCAGCCCGTGTCGATCCAACCCGCATAGTGGAAGGTGTCATTGGCGGCATAGGGTTTCTCGGGGCCGGCAGCATTATCCAGAGCCGTGGCAGTGTTCAGGGCATCACCACCGGAGCTTCAATCTGGATGGCCGGCGCCGTTGGCGTGGCCTGCGGCCTGGGTATCTTTGCCTTGGCTGGCATGGTGACCTTGATGGCACTGATTATCATGGCGGTACTCGGCCGGTTCGAGCATGAAGTTATCAAGGGTAACTGAAACGCATTCGGCTGGCCCGGTTGTCACCCGAGTTTTCTGTAATCCATTTCGCTCAGAGGTATTGGCCGGTAAAAGTGTGACTCGCTATTATCAGCTTTCAGCCAACCCGTCATCGCAGACAGCACGTCAATCTGGCTAGGGTAATCATCATAACGCTGCGCACTCCAATGCCCCTGATTGTGAACAAAACTGTCGAAGAGGGTCATCTGAATATCGTATTTTGGAGACTCTCCCCCATCCGCTATTTCCGGACGCGCCAGAATCGTAACTTCCGCCAGAGACCCTGCTTCAGGGCAACTGATTGAGCACTGCCGGGTATCCAGATCCATACGGATAACACCATTTTCGAACCCTATCACCATTGAGCGCTCTTTAGCCGCCATAAATTTACCCGTGCGTATATTGATTGCGCAGGCTGCATTCCGGGGGGAGCGCAATGACACGTAGCTGGCACCATAATCATTCAGGGCAAGCGATTTGCTGCACAACAGGTCAGGCAAGTTTTCCAGCACGTACCACTGCGCATGCAAATCTTTTAGCTGCAAAGGTTGATCCAGCACATGGCTCAGCAGTGTTATCGGGTGTATCAGAGTCTCAAAGAACAGGCCACCGGTCTCCTTCGCCAGGCTCCACTCGCGGGGATCCTCGCCTTCGAAAAAGGTGATATCAACGCTGACAAGCTTCCCGAGTTGCAGGCGGAGATAGGCAAGCGCATCGGGCCCGGCAGTGCGATCGTCCGGTCTACTGTTCACGTTGATATCAAGGAAGCGGTGATACTGCGGGTTCAACGTGAGGAAATAGTTGAGGGGCAGTGCTTTTTCCAGCCAGTAGTAACTGAACAGGAACCCCCGTTCCATCAACTGGTCCTGGCATTGCCGGAGAACCGCCAGCTCGGCAGCCGTAGCGACCAAAGGTTTTTCAACGCCAAACACAATACCTTCCTTTGCCAGAGCTGAAACGTATCCAAGATGGCTCTCTGTCGGTGTTGCGATAATCGCATAAGATGATCGCTTTTTTATGAACTTGACTACCTCCTGTAATTTTTCCTCACTGCTCGAACCGCGCGTCAATAGCTGAAAAGCCACGCCATCTTTCTTGAGCTGGTTCCGAAAGCTCTCATCGATACAGTCGCTGATGATGGCCACCTGGCCCGGCAAATACAGCTTTTCTCCGATCAACGCGGGCAGCATGCGATACCGGACAACATCACCCGCACCGATAATCGTGATATTCGGCCGTCGACCAACGGGAATCGCAGGAATCAGGTTAATAATATTGGCGATAATCAGAGCCGTGTAAATGTAGCCGAAGGTGCCTATGGCCAGCTGTGCGCTCTGGGTACTCTGATACCCGTCAAACTCCAGATTCAACGCCAGCGCCAGCACTTCAGACACACTGACCCCAAGAAGCCCGGCCAAAAGGAAAAACTGTGTCGCCAGGACAAATGGCAATGCAATGAAATACTCGGCCTCGTTAAATATGGTCAGGTGCTTTTCGATAAGAATCCGAAGCAGCATGTAGTAAAAAACCCACATCACCGATTCAAACAACAACAGTGCGGCAATGACATCCGACACCAGGCTCAGGTTTGCGTTTATCGACTCTGGAATGCCGGGCAGGGCCGGCGTGGAAGACAGAATAAAATAGAAGACCAGCGACAGGCCCAGCACTACCAGCAAATAGCGCTCTGAGTGCATCGCATGGAAATCAACCCGTTCTTTCTCATCGTTATGGCCCGCCTGCCGTTTCCGGAAGATGAGCTTTATCCACTGCAGCGGCGAAAAGATTCTGAGAACGAAAATCAGCCAGTAAATAACCGATGCAAAAATGCTGCGGTGCTTGCCCCAAGTATAGGATTCGTAGTGTGGCTTGGTGCTGACTTTCGAGAACAAATCCATCGGATTGAACCTTTCACCTGGCTGGTATGGCCGTTAATTATGGATCGCAAGTGCCCTGGCCCTGGCACTCGCGATCTTTCGGGTTCAGTTCCAACATTCCACTGCTTATGCCGCTTGAAATCAATGTGATATGTTGTCCCTTAAGACACGTAAAGCTACTTATGACATTAAGAAATCAAACGATGAGGTCTTTCATGGCTCATAAGCTGCGCATGTTGGGGGGAGTGCTTCTTCCGCTGGCTTTCATTATTACGACTGGCTGCAGCCAGGGCAACTCTGGTTCTGACGCCAGTGCCAAGCCATCAGAACAACCAGCTCCCCCGGAAGAGACCGGCATACTGGAGGTAGCCACGCGCAACGGCGCGACCACTTACTACCTCGACCGCAATGAAAATCCGATAGGCCCGGAATACAGCCTGGTATCCCAGTTTGCGGCCAGCAAGGGATGGACGGTTAAATGGACTCTTTATGATTCAACCGCCGCCGTTCTGAAAGCACTGGAATCCGGCAACACTCACATGGCCGCAGCCGGACTGACTCACCTGCCATCGCGCACCAAAAAGTTCACCCGTGGCCCGGCACACACCGAAATTGTCGAACAGTTGGTGTGTCACCGGGAACTGCGCCCGATGCCCCGCAAACCTGACAGCATAGCCAGCGTCGGCATCGCAGTAACAGCCGACTCCAGCTATGTGGAAACATTGAACAAGCTTGCCAGCGAGCACGAAGGCATCACGTTTACCGAAGACAACAGTAAAACGACGGAAGTGCTGCTGTCTGACGTAGCAAGGCAAGACATCGATTGTACCGTAGCCGACTCCAACATTGTCCAGGTGATGCGCCGCCATTTCCCGCACCTGGAAGTGGCCATGAACCTGACTCAGGGCAACAACCTCGGCTGGTATCTGCCGGCTGGCTCTGATGAACTGGCTGGAACAGCACGTGAGTGGATGAACAGTACAGAAGGTGACGAAGCCATCGGCTACGTCGAGAGCCGTTACTATGCCTACATTGGCGAATTCGATTTTGTGGACCTGAGAGCGCTCAACCGCCGTATCAACGACCGTCTTCCCGGCTTCATCAATCGGTTCTCAGAGGCCGAAGCTGCCACTGGCATGCCGGCCGATCTGCTGGCGGCACTGGCCTACCAGGAATCTCACTGGGATCCGTCTGCCATTTCACCCACAGGCGTTCGCGGCATTATGATGCTGACACGGAACACGGCAGAATCCCTCGGCGTGATGAACCGCCTTGATCCTGCAGCTTCCATCGATGGGGGTGCCCGTTACCTGGCCGATCGCCACCGCCGGTTGCCGGATACCATTCCGGAGCCAGACCGCACGTTTCTGGCACTGGCCAGCTACAATATTGGCCGCGGCCATCTTCTGGACGCCCGACAGTTGGCGCGGGAGTTGGGCAAAAATCCGGATTCCTGGGACGACATGAAAGAAGTACTGCCGCTGAAAGCCGACAAACGCTACTACCCGAGTACGCGTTACGGCTACGCCCGGGGCTATGAGCCAGTGCACTATGTACAGCGCATCCGGAACTATCGTGACGTTATCAGTGCGGCCTTCGAGTAGCCTTCAGTAGACTTTGTCTGCCCCCTCAGGGCGGGTTTTGAAGCGCTTGTGCAGCCATAAATACTGATCGGGCTGCTCACGAATGGCTTCCTCAATATACTGGTTCCAGAACTCGGTATCTTTTTGCTTGTCGGCTCCGAAATCGGCCTGTACCGGTGAGAAGACCACGCGATAGCCTCCGGTGGGCAGCCGCAGGTGGCTGACGCAGATCACCGAGGCGCCCGATACCTTGGCGATATAGCTTGGAGAAGCAATGCACCCGGTTTCCACACCAAAAAAAGGCACGAACAACTCAGTTTTTCCACCGAAATCCTGATCGCAGGCGAACCAGATTTCGCCACCTTTTTTAAGAAACGAGACCATCGGCCGCAGTTCACGCTTGGCGAATGCCCGGATCCCGAAATGACGACGGCGACCGTTTTCGATCATCCGATCAATGACCGGGTTTTTGTTAGGTCGGTATACGTACCCCGGGTTTTTCAGGTGGCAGGCAACCAGCGGCAGAGCGAAGTCAAAAATACTGTAGTGCCCACCAATCAACAGCACACCCTTGCCTTTGTTTCGGGCTTCTATGAGGTTTTCCAGCCCCTGCACCTCGGCCGCCTCGCAGTAGGGCGACATATCTTGCCACCAGGCGTAGGTACTCTCGAGGAAACCCCGGCTGCAGGCGACAAAATTGTCCTGCACCAACTGGTTCCGGGCTTCCTGGTCAAGCGCCGGGAAGCAGATGGCAAGGTTGCGATCAGCAACTCGCGCGCGGGATTTCATCTTGGTGCTCAAAAGAAGACCAAGTCGCCTTCCCAGTTTCTGCCTGGCAGGCATTGGTAAAAATGACAACGAATATAACGTAAAAACCAGCACCCAGGACGGCCATAAACGAACGTGCCACAGCGATGGTTTTTTGTTTTGGGGTGGTCCTGACATACATCACTGCCTGTTAAAAGATAAGCAACGAGCCTGCCACATTTCCGCCCGACACTGTACTTGCATTTGTAAACAAGCTCGTCCGATCACACACCAGGCCGCGCCAGCCCGAGATGGTCACGCAAGGTGCGCCCTTTGTATTCGGTACG
>TARA_R110001606_G_scaffold71247_16_pt1 | contig 114632 bp, 123 predicted proteins | sample TARA_R110001606 | Tara Oceans TARA_R110001606 (sample SAMEA4398315) | marine metagenome | biome: Polar Biome; feature: [SRF] surface water layer (ENVO:00010504); material: water (ENVO:00002006), including particulate matter (ENVO:01000060) such as... | depth 5 m | reverse complement strand
TCGGCGTCGATGACAATCCATTTCTTCACAACGTCGGCCGGCTTCAACGCAGCCGTAGTGCTCTTCAGCATGACGTAGGGTTCCTGGGAGACGAACGGTGTGGCCCGAACCGAAGATGGAACGAGCGGAAGGCGCGCTGATAGAGGATGGATCGGCTGCGGTCAATGCAGCTTGCGCTCCGACATTGGGCAAAGCGTGTTGATTTCAAAGAGAAAACTGTAAGCGGTATTAAAATACCGTATGTTTCGGTTCCTTTTCGGCCGTTTGCGGCGCGGAACGGCGTCACAGAACCCTGATGACGGGACCGAATGTCCGGGTCATAAGCCGCCATCAGTTGTCCGGAGTCCTCCATGCGTCTGCACCGCCGCGGCCTGCTTACCACCGGGGCCGCCGCCCTCGCCTTCACCGGCCTGGCGCATCAGGCGCGCGCCGCCATCCAGGAGGCGAACGAGACCTATGTCAACGAGGTCGAGGGCTATGGCCCGCTGATCGCCGACCCCAACAAGCTGCTCGATCTGCCGGAGGGCTTCTCCTACCGTGTCATCTCCCAGGGTGGCGAGACGATGGACGACGGCCTGCTGGTGCCGGGCCAGTTCGACGGCATGGGCTGTTTCGCCCTTGAGGGCAGCCGCATCGCCCTGGTGCGCAATCACGAACTCAAGGGGTCCTCGGCCCTGCATCGCAACTGGGGTCCTGGCGGCTATCATCAGGAACGCATCGGCCGGCTCGACGTCGCGCGGGCCTATGACACCTACAAGGATGGCCGCCCCCTGCCCGGCGGTACCACCACCCTGATCTATGACATGGCCACCGGCGAGACGGTCAGCCAGCACCTCAGCCTGGCCGGAACCAGCACGAACTGCGCCGGCGGGATCACGCCCTGGGGCTCGTGGCTGACGTGCGAGGAGACCGAGATCACGCCGGCCACCGCCGATGTGATGAAGGCGCATGGTTATGTCTTCGAGGTCCCGGCTACGGCAACGGGTCTGGTCGATCCGGTGCCGCTGAAGGCCATGGGGCGTTTCGACCATGAAGCCGTCTGCGTCGATCCGCGTACCGGCATCGTCTATCAGACCGAGGACAAGATTGACGGCCTGTTCTACCGCTTCATCCCCATGACCCCGGGCAAGCTGGGCGACGGTGGCAGGCTGCAGGCCATGGCCTTCCGCGACGCGCGCGGCTCGGACTCCTCCAACCATGACGAGCGGCTCTGGTCGGTCGGTGACTGGCGTGAAGTGGTGTGGATCGACATGGAGGACGTCGATAGCCCCAACAATGACCTACGCAAGCGTGGCCATGCCGCCGGGGCCACCCTGGTGTCGCGTGGCGAGGGTCTGCACTGGGGCGACGGGGAAATGTTTCTGACCGCCACTTCGGGCGGCCCGATCCGGCGCGGCCAGGTCATGCGCTATGTCCCCTCGCGCTTCGAGGGGACGCTGGGCGAGCGCCTGCGTCCCGGTCGTATCCAGCTGTTCGTCGAATCCACCGACGAGAAGGCGATGAACATGGCCGACAATCTGACGGTCGCGCCCTGGGGCCATCTGATCTTGTGCGAGGACAACTATTCCGAGGAGCTTCGCAATCACCTGAAGGGCGTGACGCCCGACGGCAAGCTCTACACGCTCGGCCGCAACGCCTTCCTCGGCAATGCCGAATTCTGCGGGGCTGTGTTCTCGCCCGACGGCAGCACCCTGTTCGTCAACATCCAGTACCCGGGTATCACCCTGGCAATCACAGGCCCTTGGGACGCCATCCGGACGTGAAGATCCGCGCCTGTGATCGACGCACCAGCCACAGGTTGACGGTCGCGGCACCCAACACCACCACGGCCCCGGCCTGGTGCAGGGCCCCCAGCCACAGCGGTACCCCGTGCATCAGGGTGGCGATACCGAGGGCCGCCTGCAGCCACAGGGTGCCGGCCACGACATAGGCCGAGGCCCCGAGGCCCTCGACCAGCCGTCCGCGCCACGCCAGTACGGCATAGGCCGTCCCGGCGAGCAGAAGGCCATAGGCCCAGATGCGGTGATTGAACTGGGTCAGGGCCTGGTCATGCAGAAAGGCCAGGACTCCGTTCGACCAGTCGACCGGGGGCAGTATCGCCCCGTTCATCAGCGGCCAGTCGGTGTAGATGAAGCCCGCCTTGCCTCCGGCCACCAACCCGCCCAGCAGGCACTGGACGAAGACCGCCGCCAGCAGCAGGCCCGCGGCGCGACTCCAACCGACCGGCGCACGTGACGCATGAAAACCGGCGTGCGCTTCCAGCCCGGTCCACAGCAAACCGATGAACAGCAGCAGGGCGAGGCCCAGATGGATGGTCAACCGTTCGGGCGCGACATCGACCCGGTCGACCAGGCCGCTGGACACCATCCACCAGCCGATCAGCCCCTGAAGGCCGCCCAGACCCAGCAGCACGCCGCAGCGCCAGATCAGCCGTTTCGGGATCCATCCCAATACCAGGAAGATGGCAAAGGGCACGGCAAAGGCGACGCCGATCAGTCGTCCCAGCAGCCGATGCGACCATTCCCACCAGAAGATCGTCTGGAACTCGGCCAGGCTCATGCCGGCATTGACGTGGCTGTATTGCGGAATGGCCTTGTAGCGGGCGAAGGCGTCGGCCCAGTCGGCGGCGTTCAGCGGCGGGATCGCCCCGACCAGCGGCTTCCACTCGGTGATGGACAGGCCCGACCCGCTCAGCCGCGTCACCCCTCCGACCACGACCATGGCCAGCACCAGCGCTGCGCAGGCAAACAGCCAGATCGCTATCGCCCGGTTCCGGTCACTATCAAAACGCTTCATTCGACGCCCGCTGTTCCGCTCGATACAATGTCCGGCGCGCCATCCAGTGCGCCGGGACACGGGCGGTATGCCTGCCTCTCGTGGCCAGATCGAGTCGCAATCGACGGACGTGTCGTCGCAAGCAGGAGTGCTCCCGGGTGGAATACGCCGATATCATCGCCGCCGTCGTCGGCGCTTTCGCCCTGGCCTGGATTGCTGACCAGTTGACGGGCCGTCGCGGCCTGTTCGCCACCCTGCTGGTGTCTGGCGTCGGGGCCCTGTGCGGCTGGTTCCTGGCGGTGCGGGTGTTCGCCGTCGGGACCATGGACGACTGGCTCTGGGTCGTCGCCGCCATGGCCGCTTCGGCTGTGTCCCTGTTTGGATTCTTCCTGTTCCGGAACAAGCGCTGATGCCGCCGCGCCTGCGCCGCTTCATCGCCGCCGTCGGCGTGCTGGCCTTCCTGACCTTCTATGTCTGGGCCGCGATCAGCATCGGCGACCGCTTGCCTGACGCCTGGTGGATCGACCTGCTGTTCTACGGCATCGCCGGCACCGCGTGGGGCCTGCCGCTGATCCCGCTGCTGCGCTGGGCCGAACAGGGCGGCCGTCGCAAACAGGCGACCGGTACGACGGACGACTAACCGTCGGCCCGCGGAATCGTCGTGGTTCTAACGACCGACAGCAGCCTGACCGCCCCCGGTCCGGGGCAGGACCAGCAGGCGCGCGGTGTCGACCGCAAGGCCGACCGTCGCGCCGATCGCCGGTGCTTCGTAATCGACGTGGACCGACAAGGTTTGCGGTCCGTTGCTGACGCGGACAATGCGGAACTTACCGGCATAGCCGACGGACTCCACCCGGACCTGAAGACCTGTTCCGGCGTCGGCGAGCCGCAAATCGGATGGACGCACGCCGATCCACGCCTCTCCGTCAGGCAGGATGGTGGCGGCCTGCCCCAGTACGGAGGTCGCCAGCCCCTGCCGGACCCCGGCTTCGACCAGATTGAGCGGCCCCAGCAACCGGGCGGCGGCGACCGAGGTCGGGCGGGTGTAGAGCGCGTGCGGCGTGCCGGTCTGGATGATGCGACCGGCGTCCATCAGGGCCAGATCGTCGGCCATGATCATGGCGTCCTCGGCGTCGTGGGTGACGACAATGGCAGAGGCACCGCTGTCGCGCAGGGCCCGGACCAGATCCTCGCGGACTTCGGCCCGCAGCGAACTGTCCAGGCTCGAGAAGGGCTCGTCCAGCAGGATCACCGCCGGGTCGCGCGCCAGGGCGCGGGCCAGGGCGACGCGCTGTTGCTCACCGCCGGACAAGGTGTGGGGAAAAGCGGACGCTCGATCGGCCAGACGCAGGCGCGTCAGCAAGGCGGCGACGACGACATCACGGTCGCGGCGTCCCTTGAGGCCGAAGCCGACGTTTCCGGCGACTGTCAGGTGCGGGAACAGGGCAAAGTCCTGAAACACCATGCCGACACGCCGTGCCTCGGGTGGCACCCGGCGATCGGGGGTGGTCACGACCTGGCCGTCGATGACGATGGACCCCGCATCAATCGATTCCAGGCCGCTGATCGCCCTCAGCAGGGTGCTCTTGCCCGAGCCGGATGCGCCCAGCAGGCCTAGGATGCGTCCCCGCGACAGGGTCAGGTCAGCCCCGTCCACCGCGATCTTGCGGCCATAGGCGCGGCGGACGCCGGTAACCGAGACGATGGCGTCAGTCATGGCCATGCGGGTCTCCGGGGCGCGAGGCAGTGATCTTGCGCGTCAGCCAGATCACGGCGGGAAGGGTCAGGGCGATGATCATCAGGCTGGGCCAGCCCGCATACGCAAGGCGCTCGTCACGGGCGTAGTTGTCGGCGATCACAGCCAGGGTATCGACGTTGAAGGGTCTCAGAATGAGGGTGGCGGGCAGTTCCTTCACCACATCGATAAACACCACCAGGATGGCGGTCAGAAGGGCCCCGGAGGCGATCGGCAGGCGCACCGACAGGGCGGCACCGACTTCGCTGCGGCCCAGCGTCCGGGCGGCGGCGACCATGGACGGGGTGACGCGGGTCAGGCCGGCCTCGACCGGCTCCAGTGCCGCCGCCATCAGCCGCGCCGCATAGGCGTAGATCAGCAGCACCAGCCCGACGCCGAGACCCGAGACCGCCCCGGGCATGTTCTGCCAGACCAGCGAGGCCGGAGCCAGAAGTCCGATCGCCATGACCGCGCCGGGGGTGGCATAACCCAGACTGCTGATCCGGGCGACGATCGGCATCCGCTCGGCCGAGAGGGCCAGACAGGTGGCCAGCACAACGGTGACGCAGGCGCCGGCGAGGCCGAGGCCCAGGCTGTGCGACGCCGCGCGGGCCAGCCGGCTCCACTCCGGGCTGACGTCGAGCGCATTCACGGCCAGCCAGCCGACCGGCAACAGCAGGCCGAGCGTCAGCAGGCCGAAGCAGAAGACGAAGGCGAGGACGCCGCGTCCGCCGGTCAGGCGCGTGGGCGCGATCGGGCGCCACCGGGCCCGGGCGGCTTCATCGGTTCGGCCCCGGCGACTGAGGCGCTCGATCCAGAGCAGGATCGCCGCCGCGGCGAGAAGCGGCAGGGCAAGGCGGGCGGCGGAGGCCAGCGAGCCATAGACGAACCAGGACCGCACCACGCCGGTCGTCAGGGTCTGGACGCTGAGAAACTGCACCGCGCCGAAATCAGCCAGCGTCTCCATGACGGCGAGGGCGACGCCCGCCGCCAGCGCCGGGCGCAGCAGGGGCAGGCCGACGCGAAACAGCGCCTGGATCGGCGTGCAGCCCAGACTGCGAGCTGCCTCGATCGCCTGGGCCGACTGGCTGACCAGCGCCGCGCGCAGCGTCAGATAGACGTATGGGTAAAAAGCCAGGGACAGGACGAAGGCAGCTCCCGGCAGGCTGCGGATATGGGGCCCCCACGCGATACCGGGCACGGCGCGCATCCAGGTCCGCAGATCGCCCGCGACATCGAACAGGTCCGCATAGGCATAGGCCAAAGCAAAGGCCGGTGCCGCCAGCGGCAGGGCCAGGGCCCAGGCGAAGACCGATCGGCCGGGAAAGCGATGCATGACCACCAGCCAGGCGGAGACGGATCCGAGAACTGCGGTTCCAATGGCGACCATCAGGGCTAGGGCGGCAGAGGTCAGGGCATATCGGATCAGGTCCGGGGCCGCGATGTCGGCCCGCCCGTCTCCAAATGCGGTCGCTACCACACCGACCAGGGGGGCAAGGGCGACGGCGGCGGCCAACCAGGCCAGCAGCCCCAACAGCGAAGGCCCGCCGTGCCGGAGGGCGCGACGGGCCGGTGGCGTCGAGTTGTTGTCGGCGGCTATCGCCAGCCCGCCGCGCTCATCAGGGTCTGGGCCTCGGCCTGGTGTCGGCCATAGACCGCGACTGACATCGGATGAGCGGTAAAGTCAGCATAGGCGTCGGTAGGGGGCGGAGCCGGGACGTCCGGACTGGCCGGGAACTCGTTATTGCCGGCGGAGACCATCGACTGGGCCTCGGGCGAGGCCAGGAATTCCAGCAACCGGACGGCGTTCTCACGGTTTGGAGCCCCGACGGCGACGCCACCGCCCGAGATGTTGACGTGGGTGCCCTGCCCGTCCAGCGACGGGAAGGCCAGCTTGACCTTCCGGGTAACTTCACGGTCGCCGGCGTCTTCGCCATTGGCCATCCGGATATAGTAGTACGAATTGGTCAGGGCGATCTCGCAGACTCCGGCGTTGACGGCGCGGATCTGGTCGCGGTCACCACCTTCCGGCGGGCGGGCCATGTTGGCGACGACTCCGCGCGTCCATTGGGCGGTCTTCTCGGGACCCCAGGCCTCGATCAGGGCCCCGACCAGCGACAGATTGTAGACGCTGTCGGCCGAGCGCACGCACAGGCGACCGCGGAAGCGGGGCGAGGCGATGTCCTCGTAGGTATCGACCTCGTCGGGCTGAACCTTGCTGGAGTCATAGGCGATGATGCGGGCGCGGCGGTTCAGGCCAAACCAGCGGCCCTCGGGATCGCGCAGATTGGCCGGGATGGCGGCGTCCAGCACAGGGGAGGTCGTGGGCTGGAACAGGTTGGCGCTTTGCGCGCGCCACAGGGCCCCGGCGTCGGCGGCTACGAACAGGTCCGCGGGGCTGGCGGCCCCCTCGCTGGTCATGCGGGCGATCAGCTGATCCGCATTGCCCTCGATCAGGTTGACCTTGATGCCGGTCTCTTCGGTGAAGCGCTCATACAGGGCCCGGTCGCTGTCGTAATGGCGTGCGCTGTAAAGATTGACTTCACCCGCCCCGGCCTTGTCGGCGGGAGCATCGCCCTGGCCACAGGCGGCCACCAGCATGGTCAGGGCGACGGACAGCATGAATGAGGTTCGGATTTGCATGCCGTGTGTCTTTCCCTTGATTGGGAGCGGGGTCAAGGGGAAACGACTTTGCGACGCGATAGCAGGTTGGTCCGGTGGCGATGGCGCTGAACGCCCGCAGCGCAACCAGACCTGAAACCCGGTCGCCCAATTGCAAAGGGGCCGCTCGAAAGCGACCCCTTCAACCAACCGTCTTCATTGAGGAAGATGGTCGGAGCGACAGGATTCGAACCTGCGACCCCTTGACCCCCAGTCAAGTGCGCTACCAGGCTGCGCCACGCTCCGGGAGGCGGCTCTATAGCCGGGGGGCGGCCGGCCCGCAAACCCAAAAGCGGGCATTTGTGCTCAGGGAGCCAGAACGGCCTCAAGTCGTAACCGCGCGCCCTCGATTTCGGCCAGAACCGTCTGCAGTCGTACCGGATTGGCCGCGGTCGGCGACGGTGTCGGGCTGGTCTCGTCGTCTCCGGCACCCATGGCGGCCGGGCTGTAGCTGACGCCCGCCTCGGGATTGCCGTAGGCGGCCAGCTTCTGCACCCCTTGCTCGCGATGCAACCGCTGGACGCCCTTGATGGTCAGGCCCTCATCGTGCAGCAGACGCCGCACGGCCTTCAGCAGCACAATGTCCTGCGGCCGGTAGAAACGGCGGCCCCCGGCCCGCTTCAGCGGGCTGATGAAGCTGAATTTGGTTTCCCAGAAGCGCAGCACATGCTGCGGCGTGCCGATGTCGTCGGCGGCTTCGGAAATCGTGCGAAAGGCGTTGGGGCCCTTGGCCATGGCGTCAGGCCTTGACGACCGCGTCGTGTACCCGGCCCTTCATGATCTGCGAGGCGCGGAAGCTGATGACCCTGCGCGGGTTGATCGCCGCCGGCTCGCCCGTCTTGGGGTTGCGGCCCATCCGGGCGCGCTTCTCGCGGACCTGGAAGACGCCGAAGCCTGACAGCTTCACCATCTCGCCGCGTTCCAGTGACTCGACTATCAGCTCCAGTGTGCGCTCGACCAGGGTCGAACACTCCTGGCGAGACAATCCGACCTCATCGTGCACGGCGTCGCAAAGATCCGCGCGGGTCAGGGTATGGTGATCGCTCATGGCTGGCTCCCCTTCCAAACAGTCCCTCACCCCATCAAAGAGCAAGCGGGATCAAATGGAAAGCGCCAAATGCACGTTACAGGCGAAGCGCGCACGCGCCCCACGTCAGTCCGCCGCCCATGGCCTCCATCAGCACCAGGTCGCCACGCTTGATGCGGCCATCGCGGATGGCGGCGTCCAGCGCCAGCGGGATCGAGGCCGCCGAGGTATTGGCATGGGTGGCTACAGTCGAGACGACCTTGGATTCGTCCAGCCCCAATCGGTCACCGACACCCTTGATGATCCGCTGGTTGGCCTGGTGCGGGACGAACCAGTCGACGTCGGCGATTTCGATGTTGGCGGCCTTGGCGGCGGCGGTGATGGCTTCGGCGATGTTGACCACGGCATGGCGGAACACCTGATTGCCGGACATGCGCAGATGGCCGACCGCGCCGGTCGTGGCCGGTCCGCCGTCGACATACAGTAGCTCGGACTTGGTGCCGTCGCAGCGCAGGGCGAAGCCCAGCAACCCCTGATCGGCCTTGGTTCCCTGCCCCTCGCGCGGCTCCATGACCACCGCCCCGGCACCGTCGCCGAACAGCACGCAGGTGCTTCGGTCGGACCAGTCCATCAGCCGGGTCATTTCCTCGGCCCCGATGACCAGGGCGCATTTGGCCAGACCGCGGGCGACGAAGCCGTCGGCGACGCTCAATGCATAGACGAAGCCCGAACAGACCGCCTGCACGTCGAAGGCCGGGCAGACGCCCACCCCGAGCTTGCGTTGCACGATCGCCGCCGTGGCCGGAAAGGTCATGTCCGGTGTCGTGGTGGCGACGATGATCAGATCGACATCGGCCACGCTGCGTCCGGCGTCGGCCAGGGCTTTCAGCGCAGCTTCGACGGCCAGGTCGCTGGTCGGTTGGTCCTCGCGGGCCTTGTGGCGTTGACGGATGCCGGTGCGCTCGACGATCCATTCGTCGGAGGTGTCGACGAATTTCGAAAGGTCGGCATTGGTGACGATATTCTCGGGCAGATAGGAGCCGACGCCGGTGACGGCGCTGCGGGTAACGCTCACTATAAACTCTCCCCGGCGGGATCGCTGTCCGACGCCGTTGCAGGTGGATGTTCAAGGACGGTAACGAGCCGCTGCAGGCTGGTGCCCACCTTGGTCATATAGTCGCTTCGCGCCAGTTCGACAGCGACCCGGATGGCATTGCCGAAACCTTTGGCGTCGGCCCCGCCGTGACTCTTCACGACAATGCCGTTCAGGCCCAGCAGCGGCCCGCCGTTGATGGCGCTGGGGTCGATTCTCTGGCGCATCTGCTGCAGCGCCGGCAGGGCGATCAGCGCGCCCAGCTTGGCCTGCAGGCTGGAGGTCAGGGCCTCTTTCATCAGGGTCGAGATGAACCGGGCCACACCTTCGGCCGTCTTCAGCGCGATATTGCCGGTGAAACCGTCGGTGACGATGACGTCGACCGTGCCCCTGGCGATATCCGTTCCCTCGACGAAGCCGTGATAGTCGAGGTCGAGGCCGCCGTTACGCAGGATGGCGTGAGCCTCGCGCACGTCATCGTGACCCTTCATGTCCTCGGAACCGATATTGAGCAGGCCGATCGTCGGCCGCGCGACGCCGTGCACGGCGGCGTGGAAGGCTTCGCCCATGATGGCAAACTCGACCAGCTGTTCAGCGTCGCACTGGATGTTGGCCCCGACGTCCAGCACGGCAGTGACGCCGCGCGATGTGGGCCAGCTGGCGACAATGGCCGGGCGCTCCAGCCCTGGGACCGCCATCCGCAGCAGCAGTTTGGAAATGGCCATCAGCGCCCCGGTGTTGCCGGCGGACACCACGGCCCCGGCCTCACCGATCTTGACCGCCTCGATGGCGTTCCACAGGCTCGACCCCTTGCCGCGACGCATCGCCTGGGCCGGCTTCTCGTCCATGGCCACGACCTTGTCGGTATGGCGGATCTCGCAGACTTCGGCCGTCAGGTGACAGCGCTTCATCTCGGCGGCGATTGCCGCCTCGTCTCCGTGCACCAGAAAGCGCACGCCCTCCCCGCCATGGCGCTGGCGGTAGTCACGGATGCCGGCGACCACAACGACGGGACCGAAGTCCCCGCCCATGGCGTCGAGCGAGATCAGAACAGGGGATACCAAGTGGAATTCGACTCCGTCGCGCCGAATGCTGGGGCACCGGCAAGGGCGGCTGACGATAGCGCCGCTCAGGGGGGATGCAACTGGCTCGCCGTCGCGTCAACCTTGCTCGGGCGAAGCCTTGGGATGAAGCGTCTTCAGTACGGCGAACGGTGACACCTCAGCGGGCTCGTCCGGTTGGACGAACTCGGCCCCCGGCTTGCGCGGGAACGGGTCGAGGCACAGGGCCAGTTGCTCGACCGCATACTGGCCGAGGTCGATACGACCGTCCTCGATCAGGTCGGGCGAATCATCCTCGACGGTGATGACGATTTCGTCGGTCTCGGGCTCGACGGCCTCGCTCAGGGTGATCGAGAAGGGCGAATCGACCTCCACCGGCAGGGGTTCCAGCGTCAGACCGCAGGTCTGGACCGCGCTGGCCTTGACCCGACCGGACAGACGCCAGCCCTCGGCCACCGGCTTGAGGCTCATCTCGGCCACGAAGGCGTCCAGCGAGGCCAGGTCGAGGGCCCTGGCGATGCGCTTGCGGGCCTCGGCGTCAGGCTCAAGGGTTCGCGTCACACCGCCAAGGGTCTGGTTCAGCCGTACGGGATCGCTGAAGGGAAGGTCGGGCAGCGCACTCATGCTGAAATCTCCGCCCATTGGGGCTGACGGACCACGGCATCGAAGTCCTGAGCCGCCAGGGTGGCGCGGCTGGCAACGACATAGCGGGCCAGGGTTTCGGCGGTGGCACTGTCATCGTTGCCATAGACATTACGAGCCAGTCCGGCGGCCAGGGCGGCCTCGTCCCCGGCCCGCAGCGGGGGCTCATAGGTGGTCATCCGCCCGTACAGCGACTCGCCCAGCTTGCGCATCTTCTTGCCGACGGACACGTCGCCGACGCCCAGTTCGCGCAAGGAGTTGTCGAGGGCCGAGACATAGGTGTCGAACAGGACCTGGGCCGCCTCCCCGCCCCGGTCGCCGTCATCGCGCAGACGCAGGACCAGCAGCAGGACATGCAGCGTATAAAGTTCAAACCGCGCATCAATCCGGTCGTCCACGCCCAGCCGGGTGTAAAAGTCGGGACGGCGAGCCTGGGTCACTGCCAGAGCATACAGGGCATCGCCGTCGAGGGCGGCCGGTCGGGATCGGAGCAAATTCTTGAGCATGATATTACGGCCCCTTTTCTGCCGCGCCGTTGAACTAGGACGCGGGTCCGGTTAGGTCAAAGACCTTGTTCTGTCACAGGCTCCTGCACATGCCCCGTCTGACGCCGATTTCTACCGCCCGACTGCTGGCCCTCGTTTCGATGGCAGCCCTGGCCACGGCCTGCGCCCCGACCGTTGGAGTCAACGGATTCCAGAACGTCGATGCCAAGCCGACCGACATCGTCGCGGGTACGGACACCAAGGAAACCGTGATCGCCCGGCTGGGCAGCCCGTCGACCACCTCGACCTTCGAGGGCGACAGCATCTGGTACTACATCAGCCAGACGACCGAAAAATACACCTACAACCTGCCGCAGGTCACCCAGCGCAGTGTCACCGAAATCACCTTCAACGACGCCGAACAGGTCGCTGCGGTCCGGACCCTGGGTCTGGAAGATGGTCAGGATCTGACCATGCAGCGCCGCGAGACCCCGACCCGGGGCCGTGAGCTGACGATCATGGAACAGCTGCTGGGCAACGTCGGCCGCGGCCAACTGCCCCGGACCGACGAGAACCAGCCGGGCCAGCGCCGCCCCGACTAACGAACCTTCCGACATCCATACAGACAGACGCCCCGGAGATCGCTCTCCGGGGCGTCTTTCGTTTCGGACCGGATGAACCGGTCCGCACCCCGGGCATGACCCGGGGCGCGGCCGGACAGTCGATCAGAAGATCTTGTTGCTCGCCAGCACCGCCAGCAGCAGCAGGGCGACGATGTTGGTGATCTTGATCATCGGGTTCACCGCCGGGCCGGAGGTGTCCTTGTAGGGATCCCCGACCGTATCGCCGGTCACCGCGGCCTTGTGGGCTTCGGAGCCCTTGCCGTGAACGACACCGTTCTTGTCGGTGAATCCTTCCTCGATCACCTTCTTGGCATTGTCCCAGGCCCCGCCGCCGGAGGTCATCGAGACCGCGACGAAGAAGCCTGTGACGATGACGCCCATCAGCATGGCCCCGAGCGCGGCGAAGGCCGTGGCCTTGTCCGAGATCGACAGCACGGCGACGAACAGGACGATCGGCGACAGCACCGGCAGCAGCGACGGTACAATCATCTCCTTGATCGCCGCCTTGGTCAGGATGTCGACGGCCCGCCCGTACTCCGGCTTGACCTCATAGGTCATGATGCCGGGGTTCTCGCGGAACTGACGCCGGACCTCCGCCACGACAGCCTCGGCGGCGCGACCCACCGCCATCATCGACATGCCGCCGAACAGGAAGGGCAGCAGCCCCCCGAACAGCAGGCCGACGACGACATAGGGGTTGGTCAGGGCGAAATCGATCTCACCCATATTGGCGAAGAACGGATACTCCGCCGCATTGGCCGCAAAATACTGCAGGTCGGACGTATAGGCCGCGAACAGCACCAGCGCGCCGAGGCCCGCCGAACCGATCGCATAGCCCTTGGTCACGGCCTTGGTGGTGTTGCCCACGGCGTCGAGAGCGTCGGTGACATGACGGACGTCAGCAGGCAGACCCGCCATTTCGGCGATGCCGCCGGCGTTGTCGGTGACCGGACCGAAGGCGTCCAGGGCGACGATCATCCCCGCCACACCCAGCATGGTGGTGGTGGCGATGGCGATGCCGAACAGGCCCGCCAGCTGGAAGCTGACGATGATGCCGACGATGATGGTCAGGGCCGGCAGGGCCGTCGACTCGAGCGAGACGGCCAGACCCTGGATCACATTGGTGCCGTGACCCGAGACCGAGGCGTTGGCCACCGACCGCACCGGGCGGAAATTCGACCCGGTATAGTATTCAGTGATGACCACGATGGCCGCGGTGACGCCCAGACCGACCATGCCGGACCAGAACAGGCTCATCGGTTCGATGACCAAGCCGTTGTTAGTGACGATGTCGCCGGTAACCAGATGCTTGATGACGACATACACGGCGATCGCCGACAGCACCCCGGTGACGACCAGCCCCTGATACAGGGCCCCCATGATGTTCTGGCCCTTGCCCAGACGGACAAAGAAACTGCCGATGATCGAGGTCACGATGCAGATGCCGCAGATAGCCAGCGGCAGCAGCATCATCACGTCGACATAGGGCTGGCCGCGGAAGAAGATCGCCGCCAACACCATGGTGGCGACCGTGGTCACCGCATAGGTTTCGAACAGGTCAGCGGCCATGCCGGCGCAGTCGCCGACATTGTCACCGACGTTGTCAGCGATAGTCGCGGCGTTGCGGGGATCGTCCTCGGGGATGCCGGCCTCGACCTTGCCGACCATGTCGCCACCGACGTCCGCACCCTTGGTGAAGATGCCGCCGCCGAGACGGGCGAAGATCGAGATCAGGGAGGCACCGAAGCCCAGGGCGACGAGGCCGTCGATGACCTCACGACCGGTGCGCGGCAGTTCGAGGACCTCGGTCAGGACGCCATAGTAGCCTGCCACGCCCAGCAGGGCACCGCCGGCCACGAACATGCCGGTGATGGCCCCCGAGCGGAATGCGAGATCCAGTCCCTTGCCGAGGCTCTCGGACGCGGCCTGGGCCGTGCGCACATTGGCGCGGACCGAGATCAGCATGCCCGCGAAACCGGCCAGGCCCGACAGGACCGCACCGATCACGAAGCCGATGGCCGCATAGATGCCGATCAGCAAATAGGCGGCGATCAGGATGACCACCCCGACCATGGCAATGGTTGTGTACTGCCGCCGGAGATAGGCGGATGCGCCCTCCTGAATCGCCGCGGCGATCTCCTGCATTTTCTCGTTGCCTGCGCTGGCCTTCATCAGCGAGGCGGTCTGGACGGCACCGAAGAGCACGCCGAGCGCTCCCGCTGCGATGACCAGCCATAGGTATGACGTCATGGCGTTTCGTTTCCCTGTGCAAACATGGCGCCCGGACCCTTGGCGCGGTGGGGCGTTTTCGCCTCTCTCCGCCTTCCGGTCCCCCCGTGCGCAACGGACGCGAAGATGCGTCCATGGGGAATTGCGGCGGAAAGTTGCCAAATGCGCCGGTCAGACGCAACAACGGTTTTTACAGGATCACCTGGGTTGGACCCGGGTGCGGTTCCGGGGGGTCTGGTTGACCACCTCAACCCGGGCCACGGCCCCGCGTCCGGCCAGGGTCGCAGCGGACCGCAGCAGGCTCGCGGACAAGGCGGAGACGTCGATCACATCCCAGTCGTCGGCGACTGTGAAGGGGGTTCGGTAGGCTGCCCGGGTCAGCGCGTCGCGGAGATAGGGCTCCTTCGCCCGCATCCGTTCTATCGTCTGTCCCCGGCCGAGATGCAGCCGCAGCGATACAAACACGTAATTGCGAATTCGCCCGTCAGCGATGACCGGCAGACCCACACCGGCGATCGATAGCGGTGGAGCGTCCAGCGGTGATTCGCTGGTCGAGGCCAGGACGGCTGACGGCGCGGCGGTGGCCACGGCAATTGTTCCGGCGATGAGTTCACGACGACGCATGGTCGGACCATGGCGATCATCCCTTAGGATTCCGTTGCGTTCAGTCGTGGGTCCAGCCCGGCTGGCGGACGGCGACGATGTTGTCGGCCCAGCGAACCGTCACTCCGGTCCCCGCGACAACCCGACCGATGGCCGTCAGGCGCAGATGCTGTCGCTCGGCGGCGCGGCGCAGATCGGCTTCGTCACCGGCGCGCGCGGTGAAGGCGATCTCATAGTCGTCTCCCCCGGTGGCCAGCTGGACCCGGGCGTCCTGCGGGTCGACCCGCCCGTCCAGCCAGGCCTGGGCGGCCGCCGAGACCGGCAGGATACCGAGGTCGATTTCCAGCGCCACGCCGCTGGCGGCCGCCACATGCTCGAGGTCCGCGATCAGTCCGTCCGAGACGTCGATCGCTGCGGTCGCCAGATCACGGATCTGTTCGGCAAAGGCTGTGCGCGGCATCGGTGAGCGGTAGTGTTCGATCAATGACTTGATCCGCTCGGGCTCCAGCGAGAGCAGGCCCCTCGCGGCCTGCAGGCCCAGATAGCCGTCGCCGATTGCACCGGTGACCAGGATCACGTCACCCGGCCGGGCACCGTCGCGGCCGACCGTCCGGCCCTTCGGCATCCATCCAAGCATGGTCAGGGAAAAGCTTGCCGGTCCCGGGGTGTTGACCGTGTCCCCACCCAGCAGGGCCACATCGAATTCCGCCTGATCGTGTTTCAGTCCGGCCGCAAAGGCCTCGCGTTCGGGCCAGCCGCAACGCTTCGACCAGAAACAACCCAGCATATAGCCGAATGGTTCGGCCCCCTTGGCGGCCAGATCGGACAGACTCACCCGCAGCAGCTTGCGCGCCACTGTGTCCATCGGGTCCTCGGCCAGAAAATGAACGCCCTCGACGATTGAGTCCTTGGTCAGGACCAGATCGTATCCGGGTCGGGACGGGACGACGGCGACATCGTCGAGTAGTCCCCGGCCCCATTCCGGATGAGCCAGCGGCGCGAGCAGCCGGCGGATGGTTTCGAACTCTCCGGCGGCGTCAACCGAGGGCATCACGCGCCACGCCGTCGAGCGCCGCGTTCACGAATTTCGCCTCGGCATCGTCGAAGAAGGCCTTGGCCAGCTCGACGTATTCATCGATGACGATTTCGCGCGGAATGTTGCGCTGTTCCCGCAATTCCCAGGCCCCTGCCCGCAACAGGGCGCGCAGGGTCGAATCGAGTCGTTCCATGCGCCAGTTGGACGCCAGACGCGCCTTGATCGCCGCGTCGATGTCACGCTGACCCCCGATCACGCCGCGCACGATCTCCTGGAAATAGTCCTCATCGGCTTCGGCCAGGACCTCGCCCTCGATGTCGGCATCGAAGCGGTGGGACAGGAACTCGGTGATCACGGTGTCGACGCCCTCCCCGGCCAGTTCCATCTGGTACAGGGCCTGAACGGCGGCCAGGCGGGCGACCGTGCGGGCACGACGCTGGCGCGAGGTCAGATGGGGCTCGGCGCGCTGCTTTTGCGCTTCGGCGAGCTGGGCGATTACGGCCTGGATGCTGTTGGGTTCGGTCACGACCCCAGTCCTACCCGCAGCCGCTTCTTCAACGCAATGAGCTCCAGACAGGCACGGGCCGCGCCGCCACCCTTGTCACCCTCGCTGAGCCGCGCCCGGGCCCAGGCCTGGGCCTCGTCCTCGACGGTCAGGATGCCGTTTCCGATCAGCAGGCCCTTGATGCCCAGCTGGCACAGACCGGCCGCTGACTGGTCGGAAACGATCTCGAAATGATAGGTCTCGCCGCGGATCACGCAGCCCAGGGCGACATAGCCGTCATAGCGCGGGGCCGTCGGAAAACGACCGGCCTCCTCGGCCAGGGTGATGGCCGTGGGGATTTCCAGCGCGCCGGGTACGGTGACGACATCGTACTTTGCCCCCCGCGCGGTCAGGGCATCCTTCGCCCCCTCCAGCAGGGCATCGGCCAGATCGTCGTAATAGCGCGCCTCGACGATCAGGATGCGGTCAGGTTCGGTCAGGATTGGTCTTCTCCGTCCATGTCACGCCAGCCGACGATGCGCAGGCCATAGCCTTCCAGCGCCGTCGGTGACGGTCGGGTCGAGCTCATCACGATCATATCGCGCACGCCGAGGTCGAGCAGGATCTGAGCCCCGACGCCGTAGTTGCGGATCGACCGGTCGACGGCCGTCGGTTTTTCGCCGCCGGACAGACGCTCGGCCAGACCCCGCAATTCGGGATCGCGCAGGAAAACGGTGACGCCGGCCCCGTCGTGTTTGTGAATGGCCTTCAGGGCCAGCGGCACATAATCCTGACGGGCCTCGACATGGCCCAGCAAATCAGCGGCGAAATCGACCTGGTGCATCCGCACCAGCGTCGGCTTGCCGGCCTCGATCTTGCCGCTGACGAGGGCGACATGCTCGACCCCCTCAATGGCATTGCGATACAGCATCAGCCGGAACGGGCCGCCGTGGACGCTCTCGAACGGCGTGTCCATGACCCGCTCGACCAGCCGTTCGGTGCGGCGGCGATAGGCGATCAGGTCGGCGATGGTGCCGATCTTCAGCCCGTGCAACTGGGCGAAGGCCACCAGGTCGGGCATCCGCGCCATGGTGCCGTCGTCATTCATGATTTCGCAGATCACGCCGGCCGGGGTCAGTCCGGCCATGCGCGAGATGTCGACGGCGGCCTCGGTATGACCGGTGCGGACCAGCACCCCGCCGTCGCGGGCCACCAGCGGGAAGACGTGTCCGGGCGAAACGATGTCGTCGGCCCCCTTGGTCGGGTCCGCCGCCACCTGGACGGTGCGTGCCCGGTCGGCGGCCGAGATGCCGGTTGTCACGCCGTCCTTCGCCTCGATCGAGACGGTGAAGGCCGTGCCCATGCTCTCGCGGTTGTCGGCGGCCATCGGCGGCAGGCGCAACTGGCGGGCCCGCTCGCCGGTGATGGCCAGACAGACCAGACCGCGCGCATGGCGGACCATGAAATTGATCTGGTCCGGCGTGGCGAACTGGGCCGGGATGATGATGTCACCCTCGTTCTCCCGGTCCTCGGCGTCGACGAGGATATAGGGTTTGCCGTTGCGGGCATCCTCGAGGATGTCCTCGATGGGGCTGATCGGGCTGTCGTTCATATTGGCTGCCAATTGCATCAGGCCGTCTCCTGCCATCGCGCGAGGTATCGCGCCAGCATGTCGATTTCGAGATTGACCGGATCGCCGGCCGTTAATTCGCCGAGCGTCGTCTCCGACCAGGTGTGCGGGATGATGTTCAGGCCGAATTCCCGGTCCTCGACCGTGTTGACCGTCAGCGACACCCCATCGACCGTGATCGAGCCCTTGGCAGCGATATAGCGGTGCAGCGGGGCCGGGGCCGCGATCGTCAACCGGTGCGACCCGCCCTCGGGCGTCACCGACACCACCCGACCCAGACCGTCGACATGGCCTGACACGATATGACCGCCCAGTTCGTCGCCCAGTTTCGCGGCCCGCTCCAGATTGACCCGCGTTCCGGCTTCCCAGCGGCTGAGCGTCGTCTTCGACAGGGTCTCGCCCGAGACCTCGACCGCGAACCAGCCGGGGCCGGTCTCGACCACGGTCAGGCAGCAGCCCGCGTGGCTGATCGAAGCCCCAAGAGCCAGCGTCGCCGTGTCCCAGGCGGTCTCGATCTCATAGCGCCGGTCGCGCGCGGTCTGGCTGACTGCGCGTACCCTGCCGATGTCGGTGACGATGCCGGTGAACATTCAGAGCCTTTCGTAACGTTCCCACAGGTCGTCACCGCAGGGCTCGACCGCAAGGCGCCGGAAGGCCGGGGCGTCGGAAAGCTTGGCCAGCGCCAGGCCGGCGACGCAGGCGCGACCGTCTCCCCCCAGCATGATCGGGGCCCGGAACCACTCCAGCGTATCGACCAGTCCGGCGGCGATGAAGGAGGCCGCGACCCGGCCGCCACCTTCGATCATCAGGGCTCCGATCCCGCGCCGATGCAGGGTCGCCAGCACCGCCGCCGGTGCCGGACGGCCCTCCAGGGCCTCGACCTGCTCGATTTCGGCCTCGCCAACCGGTGACGGTTCAGCGGCGGTCAGGATCAAGGTGTTGGCCCCGGCGATCCGGGCCGTGGCCGGGGTTCGTAGCCGGCTGTCCAGCACGATCCGCAGCGGCTGGTCGACCGGCCGCCCCGGCAGGCGCGCCGTCAGTTCAGGATCGTCGACCAGCACCGTCTCGACCCCGACCAGAATTCCGTCATGCGAAGCGCGCAGCCGATGCCCGGCCAGTCGCGCGGCCTCGCCGGTGATCCATTTCGACTCGCCCGACGCCGTGGCGATGCGACCGTCCAGCGACGTCGCCAGTTTCAGGGTGACGCGGGGCCGCATCAGCTGCGGCCGGGCTCGTCCAGCCCTTCGTCGCCGAGGAATTTGGCGAAATCGCCGGTGTGACGGAAATCCTTGTAGACCGAGGCGTAGCGGACATAGGCCACTTCATCGACACCCTTCAGCGCCTTCATGATGAAGTCGCCGACGGTGCTGGACGGGATCTCGGTCTCGCCCAGACTCTCCAGTTGACGCACGATGCGGCTGACCAGCTGTTCGATCTGTTCCGGCTGCACCGGCCGCTTGCGCAGGGCGATGCCCAGCGACCGCTCCAGCTTGTCGCGGTCAAACGGGGTCCGGCGGCCGTTGCGCTTGAGAATCATCAGCTCACGCAGCTGGACCCGCTCAAAGGTGGTGAAACGCCCGTTGCAGTTGGGGCAGGACCGCCGACGCCGGATGGCCGCGCCGTCGTCCGACGGGCGGCTGTCCTTCACCTGGGTGTCCTGATGTCCGCAGAAGGGGCATTTCATCGCGGTCTATCCATAGATCGGGAAGCGACGGGTCAGCGCCCGCACCTCGTCGGCGACCCGGGCCTGAACGGCGGCGTCGGCCTCGTCCGTGCCCTGCATCGAGTCGATCACATCGGCGATCCAGTGGCCGACCTGCTGGAATTCGGCGACGCCGAAGCCGCGCGTGGTCCCGGCCGGGGTGCCCAGACGCACGCCCGAGGTCACCGTGAAGGGCGCAGTGTCGAACGGCACGCCGTTCTTGTTGCAGGTCATCAGGGCGTGCTCCAGCGCCGCCTCGGTGGCCTTGCCGGTCACGCCCTTGGGCCGCAGGTCGACCAGCATCAGATGGCTGTCGGTGCCGCCCGAAACGATGGCCAGACCGCGTGACTCCAGCACCGCGGCCAGGGCCCGGGCATTGTCGACGACCTGTTGGGCATACATCTTGAATTCCGGTTTGAGCGCCTCGCCGAAGGCCACGGCCTTGGCTGCGATCACATGCTCCAGCGGGCCGCCCTGCAGGCCGGGGAACACGGCCGAGTTGATCTTCTTGGCGATGTCGCCGTCGTTGGTCAGCACCATGCCGCCGCGCGGACCGCGCAGGGTCTTGTGGGTGGTGGTGGTGGTGACATGGGCGTGGGCCACCGGGTCCGGATAGGCTCCGCCGGCGATCAGGCCCGCATAGTGGGCCATGTCGACCATCAGCCAGGCCCCGACGCTGTCGGCGATCTCGCGGAAGCGCTTGAAGTCGATGTGGCGGCTGTAGGCCGAGGCCCCGGCCACGATCAGCTTGGGCTTTTCCTGTTCGGCCATGGCCTGAACATGATCATAATCAATCAGATGGTCGTCTTCATTGACCTTGTAGGTCACCGGCCGGAACCACTTTCCCGACTGGTTGGCCGGGCTGCCGTGGGTCAGGTGGCCGCCGCAGGCCAGGTCCATGCCCAGGAAGGTGTCGCCGGGCTGCAGCAGGGCCATGAACACCGCCTGGTTGGCCTGGGCCCCGGAGTGCGGCTGAACGTTGGCAAAGCCGCAGCCGAACAGCTGTTTGGCGCGCTCGCGGGCGAGGTCTTCGGTCACGTCGACGTATTCGCAGCCGCCATAGTAGCGGCGGCCCGGATAGCCTTCGGCATATTTGTTGGTCAGGACCGAGCCCTGGGCCTCCAGCACCGCCTTTGAGACGATGTTTTCCGAGGCGATCAGCTCGATCTGTTCCTGCTGTCGACCCAGTTCCCCGGCGATACCGCGAGCGATCTCCGGGTCGGCCTCGGCCAGACCGCGCGAGAAATAGGCGTCGTGGATGAAGGGTACGGTCACGGCAGGGCTCACGGCTGGACGAGGGAGGCCACTTATCTAGGCCGTGGCGCGTCTGGCCACAACATCTAGTGGTCGGACTGCCCGGCATGGGCGTAAACCGCGACGGAAGAGGCTATGCCGCCGTCGGGCCACGCGGCCAGCGCAGGGCGTAGGCTACGATCCCGAGGGTGACGAAAATCTCCAGCACCACGACGAGCTGATAGAATGGGGCCGAACCGAAAAAGGTCAGCGCCTCTATAGCCGTATAGGCGAGACCGAGCACGACATTGAGCCAGCGGCTGATCAACCGCGGCAAGGCAGCGGACAGAAAGATCATCAGTGCCGGGACAGCGAGCACGATCGCCGCGCCGAGGAGGACTCCGGCGGTCGCCTCACCCAGCGGTCCAAATTTTCCGGCCGCCATCCCCTCGATTGTGCCTGGACGATAGAGGCTGAAATAGTCGTTGTAGATGTAGAGGCCCATCAGAGAGGCCCATAGCAGCGAAATCGCCAGCCCTGTGGGCAGCCGGAATGTCTCAGATTGACTGTCGCTCAACGGAACCCCCTGATCGTCAATGGCACCCCACAGTCCAAGCCTAAGGGCGCATTTTCAGTGAGGCAAGACAGCTACGCTTGAGTCAGGGCGCGTTTCAGCTTGGCGATGGCCAGCCGTTCGACCGCCTTGGGCTCGGCCGCCGGACCGACGGCGCAGGCTTCGCGCCCGGTCGCCACATGGATGGCCGAAACCTTCAGATACAGGCCGTTGCGGACCTTCTCGATGATGATCCCGCCAACGCCCGGGTCACTCATCAGGCGACGGCAGGGAGGCGCGCCACATTGCAGTGGGTCCACAGTCGGTCCATCGCCTTGACCAGATCATCCATCATCGCATCGGTGTGATTGGGCGACGGGGTGAAGCGCAGGCGCTCGGTGCCCTTGGGCACGGTCGGATAGTTGATCGGCTGGACATAGACGCCGTGCTCTTCCAGCAGCATGTCCGAGATCAGCTTGCAGTGTACCGGATCGCCGACGTGCACCGGCACGATATGGCTCTCGCTGGGCAGGACCGGGATGCCGGCGGCGGCAAAGCGCGACTTCAGGGTGGCGGCGCGTTCCTGGTGGGCCACGCGCAGCTCCGGGCTGGCCTTCAGGTGGCGGACCGAGGCCAGGGCCCCGGCGGTCAGGGCCGGCGGCAGACTGGTGGTGAAGATAAAGCCGGCGGCCCAGCTACGCACGGCGTCGACGATCACGGCGTCGGCGGCGATATAGCCGCCCATCACGCCGATGGCCTTGCCCAGGGTGCATTCGACGATGTCGATGCCGTCCAGCAGGCCGTCGCGTTCGGCCACGCCGGCACCGGTCGGGCCGTACAGGCCGACCGCATGGACCTCGTCCAGATAGGTCATAGCTCCGTATTTCCGGGCCAGGGTGATGGTGCCGGCCAGGTCGGAAATGTCGCCGTCCATCGAATAGACGCTCTCGAAGGCGATCAGCTTGGGCGCGTCGGCCGGCGCATCGCGCAGCAGGACCTCAAGGTGCGCCAGATCGTTGTGGGCGTAGATGTGCCGTTCGCAGCCGCCGTTGCGGATGCCGGCGATCATCGAGGCGTGGTTCAGCGAGTCGGAGAAGATGATCAGGTTTGGCAGGATGCGCTGCAGGGTCGTTAGCGTCGCCTCATTGGCGACGTAGCCCGAGGTGAACAGCAGGGCCGCTTCCTTCTGGTGCCAGCTCGCCAGTTCGGCCTCCAGATCGACGGCTGACCGGGTCGTGCCAGAGATATTGCGGGTGCCGCCGGCACCGGCTCCGACCGCATCGATCTCGGCCTGCATGGCTTCCAGCACCGCCGGGTGCTGGCCCATGCCCAGATAGTCGTTCGAGCACCAGATGACGACGTCTTGCTCGGACCCGTCCTCGCGCCGGCGCGTCGCCAGCGGGAACTGACCCCGCACGCGCTTCAGATCGGCGAAAACGCGGTAGCGTCCCTCGCTCTTGACCTGCTCCACGGCGGTTTCGAATGCAGTCTTGTAGTCGTACAACGTAACAGCTCTTCTCAGCTCCGGGCGGTGCGCGACCGTCCAGGAAAGACGGGCGCGTATTGCGCCGATTGGCTTCGTCTGTCCACGCAAACGCAAGGACAAATCGCCGCAAACCCTTAATTGATAACGGTTCTCAATTATGAATCCACGGCGATTCCGCAGGCTGATTTCTTGCCCGCGTGGAGATCAACCCGCCTTGATCTGGATCATTTCGGCAATTGATCCAGCTGCCCGCGCAGCATCTGCAGGATCCCCGAAAAGTCGCGACCGCCATAACCCAGCCGGTCGAACAGTTGATATAGCGCCTCGGATTGTGCCCCCAGCGGGGTGCTGGCCCCGGACTTGGCCGCCGCATCCTGGGCCAGTTTCAGGTCCTTCAGCATCATGGCCGTGGCGAAGCCGCCGTCATAGTTGCGGTTGGACGGCGCGGTCGGCACCGGACCGGGCCACGGATAGTAGCTGCTGACGCTCCACGACTGGCCCGATGACTTGGAGGCGATGTCGAAGAATTTGACCGGGTCCAGCCCCAGTTTCTCGGCCAGGGCCACGGCTTCGCAGGTGCCGATCATGGTGATGCCCAGGATCATGTTGTTGCAGATCTTGGCCGCCTGCCCGGCCCCGTGATCGCCGGCGCGCATCGTCACCCGGCTCATCGGCTCCAGCGCCGGCTCGACCCGGGCGAAGTCAGCCTCATCGCAGCCGACCATAAAGGCCAGGGTCCCGGCGTCGGCCGCGACCGTGCCGCCCGATACGGGGGCGTCTGCGAAGGCGTAGCCTGCGGCCTTGGCCAGTCCGGCGACCTTGCGGGCCGTGTCGACGTCGATGGTCGAACAGTCCAGCAGCAGGGCGGTCTTCGGTGCGGTACCGATGATCTGTTCGGAATAGACCGACAGCACATGCGGTCCGGCGGGCAGCATGGTGATGACGATGTCCGCTCCGGCGACCGCCTCGGCCACGGAACCGGCGGCGACGCAGCCCGCGGCCACGGCCCGTTCCAGTGCCGCCGGCGACAGGTCAAAGGCCTGGACGGTGTGGCCGGCCTTGGCCTGGTTGGCGGCCATGCCGCCGCCCATGTTGCCGAGTCCGATGAAGGCGATCTTGTGCGTCATGGCGAGGGTTTCCCTGTGCGATTTCGCGGCAGGGGTAGCGCCTCCCGTCCCGCTTCGCCAGCGGGGCGGTGTGGTTTCGCTCAGCCCGGCTTGCGGAAGCGCAGCATGAACTGGCTGGTGTGGCCGCGGATCGACGGATCAAAGACATTGGCGGTGAGCGGATCGTCGGGATTGATCAGGGTGTCGTCCTCCGCGTCCAGCACGAAGCCGGCCGCCTCGACCTCGGCTCTGACCGTGGCCGGATCGATCCGGTGCTGGCTATCGGCGACCTCCAGTGACGACCCGGCGGCGGCGACATGGTCGACGATCACATACAGGCCGCCGGGCTTGAGCGCCGCGAAGGCGGCCGCATTGATCCGGGCTGCCGTGTCGGGCGGCACCACATCCAGATGCAGGTCATGATAGTTCTGGGCCGTGAAGATCAGGTCCAGACCCTCGGGCCAGGCCGGTGTAGCCAGCGGCGAGTCGATGGCCGTGACATTGGGCAATTCCGCAATGTCGACCAGGGCCTGGCCATAGACGGCGGCGAAAGCCACAAATTCGGCCGGCTGCCAGCCGGTGACATGTCCCTCAGGCCCGACCGCAGCCGAGAAGACGCGGGTGAAATAGCCGCCACCGATGATCATGTCGCCGATCGACTGACCCGGGCCGACCTCGGCAAACGCCAGGGTCTCGGCCGTGTGCCGCGCCGCATCCCGCGCCCGGTCCGCGTCGGTCCGAACCGGATCGGCCAGGGCCGCCGCATAGACGGTGTCCGCTGTCGACTGGGCGGCGACCGGCCCGGCGATCGCCGTGCTCAGGGCCAGGGCCGCCGTGGCGGCGAGGAACAGGGACCGACGCATCGTAAACCTCCATCGCGCCCGCATGACGCAACGGCAGACTAACGCGAACGGCGTTCGGTGTCAGTCGGGTTTGCGGAAGCGATAGACGAACTGGTCGGTCTGACCGCGAATGGCGGCGTCGAAGACGTTCAGGCTGTGATCGTCGGCCGGATTGGCGACGGCCCGGCTTTCGCCCTCGAAGACGAAGCCGGCGGCCTCGACCTCACGACGCAGGAAATCACCCTCGATCCGGTGCAGGGTCGAGACCTGGCTGTTGCCGGTCCCGGCCGCACCCTGATGATCGATGACCACATACTGACCGCCGGGCTTGAGCGCCGCAAAGACGGCCCGGTTCATCCGCGCCACGTCGACGCCGAAGCCGGGGATGTGGAAGTCGTGATATTCCTGGCTCATGAACACGACATCCAGCGGCTGGTCGAAGGTCATGGTGTCGAGGTCGCCGTTGACCCGGCTGACGTTGCCATAACCGGCCACCAGGGCGTCAGCCGCCCCGTTCTCGCGTACGGCGGTGCGGTTGGGCACAAAGGCATAGACCTGACCGCTCGGCCCGACGACGCTGGAAAACAGCCGGGTGAAATAGCCGGCTCCGGGCCGGATGTCGGCGATGCGGTCGCCGCGGTCCAGATCGATGAAGGCCAGCATGTCGGCCGGATGGCGCAGGGCGTCACGGGCCACCTCGTCGGCGGGGCGGCGCGGATCGGCGATCGCGGTCCGGTACCAGGCTGTCGTGGGAGCCGGGGTGGCGCTGGCGGCGGGCGCGTGGACCACAGTCCGCTCACCGCCGTCGGTCGCGATGATCAGACAGCCGGACAGGGCAACCGAGGCCGCGGCGGCGAGAAGCAGGGTCTTGAACATGGCGATTTCCCGAATGGCGTTGGCGCAGATACGCCCCGATTGTGCGGCGGACGCAAGAGGCCTTACAGCGGCGTCCACTCCTCGCCCGCCGGCAGCGGCGCGAACAGGGCGTCGAGGGCGGCGTCCGTAACCCCGGCCAGATCGGCGGGCGACCAGTGCGGTGTGTTGTCCTTATCGACGATGACGGCCCGCACCCCCTCCTGGAAATCGTGGGTCCGCACGACCCGGCCGCCGAGCCGGTATTCCATCGCCATGTTCTCGGCGAAGGACGTCAGATGTGCTCCGGTCCGCAGTTGGCGCAGCGTCACCTTCAGCGACTGCGGTGACTTGGTCTTCAGCACCGCCAGCTGGGTCCGGGCCCAGTCGGTGTTCTCGGCCTCCAGCGCCGCGACGATGGCCTCGACCGTGTCGTGGGCGAACAGCCGGTCGATCGTGTCGATATGGGCGTCCAGCGGGGCCTCGCCCGGATCGACGGCCAGTTCGTCGGCGATGTCGACCGGAAAGCCCGGGTCGGCGGTCAGAATGGTGCGGAACACCTCGACCTCGTCGGACGGCATGAAATGGGTATGGATGCCCAGGGCTACCGTGTCCGCCGCCTTCAGCCGCGCCCCGGTCAGGGCCAGCCAGGTGCCGGCGAATCCCGGCAGGCGCGGCAGGAACCAGCCGCCGCCCACGTCGGGGAACAGGCCGATGCCGGTCTCGGGCATGGCATAGGTGGTGTGTTCGGTGGCGATGCGGACCACGGCCGGTTCGGAAATGCCGACGCCGCCGCCCATGACGATGCCGTCGACGATGGCCGTGACCGGCTTTGGATAGTCGAACAGCAGATGATTCAGCCGGTATTCGGCATGGAAGAAGGCCCGGGCGGCGCTGGCGTCCCCGGCCCCGCTCTCGGCGATCATGCGGATGTCGCCCCCGGCGCAGAAGCCGCGCTCCCCGGCATGGTCGATCAGCACCGACAGCACCGCCGCGTTGTCCTGCCAGTCCAGCAGGGCCGCGATTATCAGGTCGCACATCGGATGATTCAGCGCATGCAGCGCTTTGGGCCGGTTCAGGGTGATGCGGCCGACGCCGGATTCGACGCGGGTCAGGACTTCGGGTTCTTCGGTCATAGGCCCCGACTTAGTCGCGAAGATCGAGGACGGGAAGACCGGCGGCTGCCGCGGCGTCCAGAAGATCGCCGTCGCGGGACGCCAGGGTGCCCCCAACCGCCATGGTCAGCCACAGATAGCTGGCATCAAAAAGGCTGAGGCCGCGGGCGGCGGCCATGCCTGCGAGAGAGCGAATCTCGGCCTGCCCCGGAGCCGCAGCGACCGCGATCCCGAAGCTGTCGAGGACGGCGAACGCCTCGCGCAGGTCAAAGCCCGGTGCGCGGCGGGTCTGGCGAACGAGCAGGTTTCCGACCTCCCACTGGAACACATGGGGCGCGATGGGCGTGTAGGTCGAGATCCGGTCCAGCAGATTCACCGCGGATGAAGTCGTCTGCGACGCCAGAAGCCAGGCGGCTGCCGTCGACGCATCAACGATCAGTTTCGTCACGCGCGATCGCCTTCAGCTCCTCCCACGACAGGGACTCCCATTCCGGATCGGGGGCCTGCTTGTCACGAAAGACGCGGGCGCGTTCGGCGACGCCCGGGGTGCCGGCAAGACGCGCGGACGGTTCCGGTGCGAGCCGGGCCACAGCCTTGCCGTGCCGGGTGATCACGATGGCCTGTCCTGACGTTTCGACCTCATCGATCAGCGCGGACAGATTCGTCTTGGCTTCGAGTACGCCAACTGTGCGCACAATATTCTCCTGACCATATCTCTGGTCAGAATAGCACAAAATGCGCGGCAGACCTACTGCCGCAGCATCTCCCGCGCGGTGATCACCCGCATGATCTCATTGGTGCCTTCGAGGATGCGGTGCACCCGCAGGTCGCGCACGATCCGCTCCAGCGGATAGTCCTTCAGATAGCCGTAGCCGCCGTGCAGCTGCAGGGCCTCGTCGGCGATCTGGAAACAGGCGTCGGTGGCGAACCGCTTGGCCATGGCGCACCATTTGGTCGCCTCGGGGTGTTTGTTATCCAGCGCCCAGGCTCCGCGCAGCACGAGTAGCCGCGCCGCCTCCAGTTGGGTCGCCATGTCGGCCAGTTTGAACTGGGTATTCTGGAAGTCTGACAAGGGCTTGCCGAACTGTTTTCGCGTGGTGACGTAATCCTGGGCCGTTTCCAGCGCCAGCCGCGCCCCGCCGATTGAACAGGCGGCGATGTTCAACCGGCCGCCGTCCAGACCCATCATCGCATAGCGGAAGCCGTCGCCCTCCTTGCCCAGCAGATTGGCCGCCGGGATGCGGCAGTCGTCGAATTGGACGATGGCGGTGGGCTGGCTGTTCCAGCCCATCTTCTTCTCCTGCGCCCCGAAGCTCAGGCCCGGCGCGTCCTTGTCGACCACGAAGGTCGAGATCCCCTTGGGCCCGTCCACCCCCGTGCGGGCCATCACCACATAGACGTCGCTGGTCCCGGCCCCCGAGATGAAGGCCTTCGACCCGTTCAGCACATAGTGGTCGCCGTCCAGCCTGGCCGTGGTCCGCAGCGCCGCCGCGTCCGACCCCGAGCCCGGTTCGGTCAGGCAATAGGAAGCAATAAGATCCATCGTCACCAGTTTCGGCACATAGCGTGCACGGAGGTCGTCCGAGCCGATCCGGTCGATCATCCAGGTCGCCATGTTGTGGATCGAGATAAAGGCCGCCGTCGACACATCGCCGCGTGACAGTTCTTCAAAGATCACCGCCGCCTCAACCCGGCCCAGCGCCATGCCGCCGTGCTCCTCGCCCGTATAGATCCCGCAGAAGCCCATCTCGGCGGCGTGTTTCATCACATCGACGGGAAAATGTTTGGTCTCGTCCCATTCGGCCGAATGCGGGGCCAGCTCGGCCTCGGCAAAGGCGCGGGCGGCGTCCTGGATGGCGCGCTGGTCGTCGTTGAGGGCGAAGTCCATGGGAAAGTCCTGACGTCTGGAATCGGCATGGTTCTAGCCGAAGCGCGCGCAAAACGAACCCCTCTCCCGGAGAGAGGGGGCTTTGTATATAGAACCCGGATGACCCTGCCCTTTCCCCCCGCCCCCTTCCCGCTGGCCCGGCCGCGCCGTCTGCGCGCGTCGCCGTGGGTGCGGCGGCTGGTGGCCGAGACAACGCTGACGCCGGCCGATCTGATCTGGCCGCTGATCGTGCACGACGGGGCCGAGGACCGGGTGCCGGTCGCCTCCATGCCCGGCGTCTTCCGCCTGTCGCCCAAGGCCGCCGCCGCCGCTGCGGTCGAGGCGCGTGATCTGGGCATTCCGGTCGTGGCCCTGTTTCCCCACGTCGACGCCGCCATCAAGGACGCCAACGGCACCGGGGCCACCGATCCCGACGGCCTGATCCCCGACTGTATCAAGGCCATCAAGGACGCCGCGCCCGAGATCGGCGTCATGTGCGATGTGGCTCTGGACTGCTACACCGACCACGGCCACGACGGCCTCATCGCCGACGGGCGCATCCTCAATGACGATTCGCTGGAGCGGCTGGCCGAACAGGCCTTCATCCAGGCCCATGCCGGAGCCGATATCGTCGCCCCCTCCGACATGATGGACGGCCGCATCCAGGCGGTGCGCGAGGCGCTGGAAGCCAACGGTTTCCACGACACCATGATCCTGGCCTATGCCGCCAAATACGCCTCGGCCTTCTACGGTCCGTATCGCGACGCGGTCGGCTCGGCCAAAGCCCTGACCGGCGACAAGAAGACCTATCAGATGGACTACGCCAACAGCGACGAGGCCCTGCGCGAGGTGGCCATGGACATCGCCGAGGGGGCCGACGCCGTCATGGTCAAGCCGGGCATGCCCTATCTCGACATCGTTCGCCGGGTCAGCGAGACCTTCCAGGTCCCGACCTTCGCCTACCAGGTGTCCGGTGAGTACGCGATGATGCAGGCCGCCATCGCCAACGGGTGGCTGGACGAGGACCGCGCCATCCTCGAGACCCTGCACGGCTTCAAACGCGCCGGCTGCGCCGGTGTGCTCAGCTATTTCGCCCCGAAGGCGGCACGGTTGCTGGGGGGATGAGCTGGCGCGACGTCCTTAATCGCTTGGGGGCGAGAGACGATTTTGCTGTCTTCGTACTCAGGGATACCAACCCCACCGGGGACAATCTCAAGCGCGTCTCGGATCAGGTTTTCACCGCAATCGAGCAGTTGGGCTACAAGCCGATCGACCCGCCGTTCACGGTCGACGGTCTGTATATGGCGGTATTCGACTTTGGGGTCTGTGAATTGACGGTGGGGTTATCGGAGGATGAGACGGCGACCTGGCTGCTTCACATTCAGTTGCCGGAGCAGGGAATCCTGAGTGAAACCTATAACCATCGTCTGACGATCTCGAATCGACTGGCTCAGGCCCTGCACAAAGTTCTGTCTGCTCGTGCAGACTTGGTCGAGATCGAGTGGTTCCAGGGCCGTAAATTTGTCCGTGGCCAAGGCGCAACCCGCCCGCGCTGAACCTGCCAGGTTGGGGGGGCGCGTCCGATGCAATGTGTAAGATTGTGCAAGGGAGCACACATTCATGCGCACCAATATCGTCATCGACGACCAGCTCATGGCCGAGGCCCGGGCGGCGACCGGCCTGAAGATTAACCGTGAGGCGGTCGAACTGGGTCTTCGCACCCTCATCCGTTTGAATCGTCAGGCTGAAATTCGCAACTATCGCGGCAAGCTGCCGTCGGCGGTATCGCTTGTCGGCCCCAACCCGCAGCCATAGGCTCAGCCCCATGATCAGACGCACCCTCGCCGCTCTCGCCCTGCTGCTGCTGTGGCCGACCCTCGCCGTGGCCCAGGACGCCGTGCCGCCTGTCCCCCTGCCCCGGGTGGTGATGGAAACCTCGGCCGGTCGCATCGTCATCGAGGTCAATGATCGTCAGGCCCCGATCACTGGCACCAATTTCCTCAGATATGTCGATGAGCACCGGTTCGACGGTACCAATTTCTATCGCGCCGTGCGTTCGGCCCCCGACCTGGGGCTGGTCCAGGCTGGCACCAACAATGACCCGGCCAGGACCCTGCCGCCGATCACCCATGAACCGACCACGGTGACAGGCCTCAGCCATGTCGATGGCGCGGTGTCGATGGCCCGCTATGGCGCCGGTACGGCCACGGGCGACTTCTTCGTCTCGGTGGGATCGACACCCTCCTACGACGCGGGCCGGCCATTCTCGATCGACGCGCACGGCTTCGCCGTGTTCGGCAAGGTGGTTGAGGGGATGGAGGTCGTGCGCGGTATCCTGGTCGCCCCGACCTCGCCGACTGAAGGAGACGGCTTCATGCGCGGCCAGATGCTGGAGCCGCGTATCGACATCATTACCGCCCGGCGTGAGCCCGTTCCGGCGACCTAGTGCCTCGACGGTGCCGGCAACCCGGACAGGCCAACCCTCCAGCACCCTGACCGTTTTTGGTGTGATTCAGATGACCGGCACAGCACGTTCGGACAGACCCGGTTCGGGCGAATTGACCAGGCCATTGGATGCTGCCCAGCGGTGCCCCAGGGACCCGGAAGGTCAGGGGGCGAGGTTCGGATCCAGGGCTTGCCGAAAGAACCTGACGACCTCCCGGTTGAACTCGACCTTGAACGCGGCGCGATCGAAACCGGGCGCGGACGAGCACAGGTCCGGCGCTTCGGCCTTCAATTCCGGACCGCAGGGGGGCAGGAAATCATAATGACCGGCGTTGTCGACACGGTGATATTCGGGAGCCCGGCCCAGCCGGTCCCGCACGGGTTCGACATTGTAGGGCGACGGCAGGATCTGGTCGTCGGCGGCCTGCCACAGCTGTACCGGACGGGTGATCGCTTCCAGACTGTCATCGGTGAACGACAAGCCCAGCGCCGGTGCGGCTATGACGGCCGCCTTGACGCGAGGGTCCCGGGTCTCAGGCTGCCAGGTTGCCAGATCCAACCCTCCGAGCGCCTCTATAAGCCGGCAGGCGAAGACTTCCGGATGCGCCACGCAGTGGGCCAGAATTGCCCGGACGTCCGAAACGCCCCCGATGATGGACATCACCGTGAAGCCACCCGCCGAGAAACCGAACGCACCGACCCGCTCCGAATCGATCGTGACAGGACCGGCCCAGGTACCGGTCATGTAGTCGATCAGACTACTCAGTTGGGGGGCTCGACTTGTCAGGCGCAGGCCCCGGCTTTGATCCCGGAAATTGTCGCCGGGATGGGTCAGCGCGGCAACGACAAAGCCGGCGTCGGACAGCGCTCTGGCGGTGTCGGCGTGGCCGCCATACCAACCGCCGCTGCCGTGTGAAATGACCACCAGGGGATGGGCGGAACCATCATCCGGCCCCGCTGGCAGCCAGACACCACCTTCGATAACCTCCGCGTTGGGACCTGTGAAATGGATCACCTGATCTGGTCGGGCGGCTTGGGCGCATGCCGCTAGCGGGACCGCACCGATGAGGACGAAGATGAACAGGGCACCCAGAATGTGCAGGCTGGGAATGAGAAGGCGCATGGGAGTCTCCGGATTGGACAGGCCCATTTGCGTGATTTCAGATTATGATCGCCAGCCGGTTTTCGCCAATGGGCGAGCGGCTACGCGAGGCGGCGAATGGTTCCGCTCGCTGCAGTCATCGTTATAGTCAGGCGATGAGGGACGCAGCGATTCAGGCGATGAATACCACCCGGGCCTGGGTGATCGACCTGTCTGCCTTCGCGGTAGCGGGCGCGATCCTCGGCGTCATCGGGCCGTTCGGGACCTTCTTCAACGATGCCCTACCGAGCCGGGTCGCCTACTGGATGACTCTCTCCCTGATCAGTGGCGTCGTCATCGGTGCGGCTGTGCGCTGGATGTGGCCTCGGGCCCGGCGACGGGAACTGCCTGCGTGGGCCTGGGTCCCGGCCCTCGCCGTGATGGTTACGGTGCCGCTGGGGTTGCTGTCGCGAGTCATCGCCATCGGTCTCTGGCCGGGAGTCCGTCAGGCCGTCGGTTGGGTAGAGTGGTCTGGTCAGGCGCTGTTGGTCGAGCTCGTATTTGTCGCCCTGTACGTCGCCGCTCATTCCCGGGCCGGTGCGATTTCCTCTCCCGAAGTGCCAGCGAACTTAAGCGGTGCGGCTGGGGAGGCCCGGATTCTGGATCGTCTGCCCGGACGACTGGGGCGAGACCTCCTGTGTCTCCAGATGGAGGATCACTATGTTCGTTTGCATACACTGCAGGGGTCGATTCTGGTTCTGATGCCCCTGACCCGCGCCATCGCCGAAATCGGCCCTCTCGAGGGCATGAGGGTGCATCGCTCGTGGTGGGTGGCCCGCCAGGCAGTCCAGGGGGGCGTCTACAACGGGCGAAACCTTCGCCTGAAGCTGACATCGGGCCTGGAGGCTCCGGTTGCCCGCGCCAAAATCGCAGAACTCAGGGCCGCTGGATGGCTTGTTGACGAGACCTGACCTTTTCGCACTCAGGGCTTCAGCCGCGCCTTCAGGCTGGAGGTATCCCAGCGATTGCCACCCATCGCCTGGACCTCGGCATAGTAGCCGTCGACCAGCGCCGTCAGGTCCAGCGTCGCGCCGTTGGCCCGCGCCTCGTCCAGCACCAGCCCCAGATCCTTGCGCATCCAGTCGACGGCGAAACCGAAGTCGAACTCACCCTGCGCCGCCGTCTTCCAGCGATTGTCCATCTGCCAGCTCTGGGCCGCACCCTTGGAGATGGCGTCATAGACCGCGTCTGTATCCAGACCGGCGCTCCTGGCGAAATGCACCGCCTCGGCCAGTCCCTGGACCACGCCGGCGATGGCGATCTGGTTGACCATCTTGGTCAGCTGGCCCGCGCCCGACGGCCCCATATGTTTGACCGCCTTGGCATAGGTCATCAGCGCCGGTTCGACCCGGGCCAGGGCCTCGGCGTCGCCACCGGCCATCACGCTCAACTGGCCGTTCTCGGCTCCGGCCTGCCCGCCCGACACCGGCGCGTCGATGAAGAACCGGCCCACTTCCCCCACCAGCGTCGCCATCTCCCGGGCCACCTTGGCCGAGGTGGTGGTGTGATCGACAATCACCGCGCCGGCGGCCAGATACGGCAGGGCCTCGGTGACCACCTCGCGCACATCGTCGTCATTGCCGACACACAGCACGAACAGTTCGGCCCCGTCGGCGGCCTTGGCCACGCTCGGCGCAAACGTGCCTCCGGTCGCAGAGGCCCAGGCTTCGGCCTTGGCCGGTGAGCGGTTGAAGCCGGTGACTGTATGGCCGGCGGCCAGCAGGTGACGGGCCATCGGGGCCCCCATGACGCCCAGTCCGGCGAAGGCGATCTTCATGCGAGGGACTCCGACGCGACTCCGTAGCGGCCGCGGAAATAGGTCAGGGCGTCCCCGTCCCGGCTCTCGACCGCCCGGACCGCGCCGATGATGACGAGATGGTCGCCCACCCGGATGCGGTCGTGGGCGGTGCAGTCCAGCCGCACCAGGGCGTTTCGTAGACGGGGCGGTTCGGGATTGCTGATGTCGAACTCTTCGGGGCTCAGCCGGCAGGTGCCCCAGGCGAATCGGTCCGACATCTCGCGGTCCTCGACCGGCAGCACATGGATGGCGAATCGCTCGGCCGCGGCGAACACATCGTGCCGGTCCGAACTGTCATCGAGGCACCACAGTACCAGCGGCGGATCCAGAGATACTGACGTGAAGGAGTTGACGGTGATCCCGATCCCGCCGTCATCCGACTGGGTCGTGACCACGCAGACTCCGGTGGCGAATCCGCCCAGCGCCTTGCGGTACTCGGTCAGGTCGAACGGCGGGGCGGCGGGAGTCTGGGTCACCACACACGACTAGGCGAGCCCCCTGCTGCGGGCAAGGGCAGAGCGGCGTTCAGGCCCGGATCGGCAAATGCTCGTGAAATGAAAACCGCTTCTTAACGTCGAGGGCCGATTTTACGCCTAACGAACAGCGTTAAGAGCAGCCCGACCATGTCCATGAGCGACCGCCCGATCCTGATCAAGAAGATCAAGAAGGTCGTCGCCGGTGGCCACCACGGCGGTGCCTGGAAGGTCGCCTACGCCGACTTCGTGACGGCGATGATGGCCTTCTTCCTGCTCATGTGGCTGATCAACATGACCGATCCGGAGCAGAAGCGCGGCATTGCCGAATATTTCGCTCCGGCCAGCGTGTCCCAGACGACGTCCGGCTCAGGCGGCATCCTTGGCGGCACGTCGCTCGGCGATGACGGTGGCAAGGGCTCCGGGTCCATGTCGGTCGTCACCCAGCTCGCCCCCGAGGCCCCGCAGGACGCGCCGCCCGAAGCGGGCCAGAGCAGCAATCTCGCCGCCGCCAGCGAAGCCGAACTGCGCGAGGAGATCGCCCGGCGCGAGGCGGCCGATTTCGCCAGCGCCGCTGCCTCGCTGCGTCAGGCCATGCAGTCGATGCCGGAACTGGCCGAGCTGTCGAAACAGCTGATCGTTGACCAGACCCCTGAGGGCCTGCGTATCCAGCTGGTCGACCAGGAAGGCCGCTCGATGTTCGAGACCAACTCGGCCCGTCCCAACCCGCGCGCCCAGATCCTGCTGCGGGCCATTTCCCGGGTCATCAACCAGCTGCCCAACCGCATTTCGGTGACCGGCCACACCAGTGCCGCGCCCGGCAGCAACCGCGCCACCGGCCCGGCCGACTGGACCCTGTCCTCGTCCCGTGCCGATGCGTCGCGTCTGATCCTGCAGACGGCCGGGGTCGATCCCGACCGCGTCTATCAGGTCTCGGGCAAGGCGGGCTCCGACCCGCTCTATCCGGACGACCCTACCCTGGCCGGTAACCGCCGCATCGCCATCATCCTGCTGCGCGAGGCCCCGGTCCTGCCATCGGACACCAGCCTGTGACCCGGGCGCGCTACCGCTTCGGCTGGCGCGAGAACCCCCTTGCGTCCGACCGCAAGCTGTCGCCTGATCGGGCCATGGATGGCCTGCAGTCAAAATCTCGTCGGATTCCGGTGCGGACCTAGGGCCGTGACCCAGCATATCCCACAGCGTCAGCTTCGCTTCTTCATGACGGCGACCGCGCCCTGCCCCTATCTGCCGGGCCAGACCGAGCGGAAGGTGTTCGCCAACCTGCCGTTCAGTGACGGGGCGTGGGTCAATGACGAACTGACCCAGGCGGGGTTCCGCCGCAGCCAGAACATCGCCTATCGCCCGGCGTGCGAAACCTGCGATGCCTGTGTGTCGGTCCGGTTGCCGGTCGATGAATTCAGTTTCTCAAGATCCCACCGCAAGGTTCTGTCCCGGAACGCCGATCTGTCCCGCGATCTGGTTGAGGCCGAAGCCACGACCGAGCAGTTCGACCTGCTGCGCCGCTACCTGCACCGTCGCCATCCGGCCGGCGGCATGACCGACATGGGCTGGCTCGACTATGTCGCCATGATCGAGGACACGGCGGTCCGCACCCATCTGATCGAGTACCGCCTGCCCTCGCCCGACGGCGGGCCCGGCGACCTGGTCGGGGTCAGTCTGACCGACCTGCTCGGGGACGGTCTGTCGATGGTCTACAGCTTCTTTGACCCGGACTTGGAGCGGCGTAGCCTCGGGGTCTTCGCCATCCTCGACCACCTGCGCCAGGCCGCCATCGTGCGCCTGCCGTTTGTCTATCTGGGCTACTGGGTCCGCGGCTCACAGAAGATGGACTACAAGTCGCGCTTCCGGCCGATGGACGCCCTGACCCGGTTCGGCTGGCAGCGCCTGCCGGCTCTTGCAGACACACCGGCTGTGGACAGCGAAGAAAGCTAGGCCGGTCCGCGACGACATCGCCTCAGCGGCTGGGCGGGACCGAAGTGCCGAATGGCGATGGCGGAGGTGCGGCCGGCTCTGCCGTCCCCCACGGACCTGATGCGGTACCCGGCGTCGGGTCCTGAACCGGGGCCTGCCACGGACCCGGATCGCGGCCGCCGCCGAATTTCACCAGGGCGGCAACGCGTTTGTCGATCGACGGATGGGTGGCGAACAGCCCTTCCAGTCCCCGCCCGTCCGGCTGGTTGTCGAGGAACATCAGCTGCACCTCGTCCGGCGCGCGCACATTCGAGCGTCCCTCGATCTTGCGCAGGGCTGCGATCATCGCGTCAGGGTTCTTGGTCAGCTCCACCGACCCGGCGTCAGCGACATATTCCCGCGTCCGCGACAGCATCATGCGGATGAAGATGGCCAGGCCGAACCCGACCGCCGCGATGGCGATGCCGATCAGGATCAGCGGTCCGGCATTCTTGTTGTTCCGGCCCCCGCCGCGCGAGAAGAACAGGCTGCGCACCACCAGTTCGGCGATGACACTGATGATCCCGGCGAAGATCGAGGCGATCACCATCGTCCGCACGTCCTTGTTGATGACGTGGGTCATCTCGTGCGCCAGCACCGCCTCCAGTTCGTCGCGGTCCATCGCCTGCATTAGGCCGCGGGTCACGGTGACGCTGTAGCGGCCCTCGTGCAGGCCTGAGGCATAGGCATTCATGCCCTCGGTCTCGATGATCCGCAGGGTCGGCGTCTTCATCCCGCGCGAGATCGCCAGATTTTCGAGCAGATTGTAGAGTTCGGGCTCGACCTTCCGCTCGACCTTGCGGGCCCCGGTGATCACATCGATCATCGTCTGGCTGCCGAAATAGGCGATGGCGAACCAGATGGCGGCGATGACGAAGGCCATCGGCACGGTCCAGCCCAGCATCGCGCCGGCCCGGGCCATGTCGTCCCCCAGTGTGCCGCCCGTGCCCTCAATGATGCCCATCCCCATCAGGATCAGCTGCACCCCGTACAGGATGCCGATCATCAGCAGGGGAAACCCGGCCAGTAGCAGGACTGACCGGGTATTATTGGCCCAGATATGGGTCTTGAGTCCGACGGCAGCCAAAGCTCAAGGCTCCTAGAAGCTGACCTTGGGTGGGGCGGCCGACATCGTGGCCCGCTCACCCTCCCCAACGTCGAAGAACGGCTTGTCCGAGCCGAAGCCGAACATGCCGGCGAACACGACGGTCGGGAACTGGCGACGCACCGCGTTGAACTCGCTGACGGCATTGTTGAAGAAGCGACGTGCTGCGGCCAGCTTGTTCTCGATGTCCGACAGGTCGGCCTGCAGCTGCAGGAAATTGGTGTTGGCCTTGAGGTCCGGATAGGCCTCCGACAGGGCAAACAGCTTGCCCAGCGCGCCGCTCAACATGTTCTCGGCCTGGACCTTGTCATTGACGGAATCGGCCGAGGTCGCCGCGTTGCGGGCCTGGATCACCGCGTCCAGCGTGCTCTTTTCATGGGTCGCATAGCCTTTGACCGTATCCACCAGATTGGGGATCAGGTCCTGGCGCTGCTTCAGCTGCACATCGATGTCGGCGAACGACTGGTTGGCCGACTGATCCAGTGCCACCAGCCGGTTGTAGGCACCGACGACGACGAACAGCAGAACGACGACGATGACGCCGACGACGATCAGGGTGGTCATGTGAATGGTCCTCCAGACTTCAACCGTCAGTATCGCGCGTCCGGGCGACCGTCTCCAATGAAATCCGCGTCACCTTGGCCATAATCAGCGAAATTTACGCAGACCCCTTGGTCCCATCCGGCCGGCACCGGCCCGTTTGCCCAGCCAGTCCTTCCAGTCGGGCCAGTTGCGTCTGCGCCCGCCGCCGTCAGCCCATTCCGGACCGGTCTCGGCGTCGAACACGGTCAGGCCCTGCAGCCCGCCCTGTTTGTAGGACTGCAGCTTGACCCCCTTGCCGCGGCCCATTTCGGGCAGTTCCGCCAGCGGGAAGATCAGGGCCTTCAGGTTCTCACCCAGGGTCGCCACATGATCGCCGGTGACCCGCAGCGCCGCCAGCAATTCGCCGTTCAGCACCTGTCTGCCACCGCGCTTCTGGGCCAGAAGGTCATCCTCTGGCGCGATGAAGCCATAGCCGGCCTTCGAGGCCATCAGCAGCTTCGCGCCCGGCTGATGCGCCAGCACAGCGATGATCCCGGCGCTTTCGTCGAGGTCGATCATCAGCCGCAGCGGTTCCCCGTGCCCGCGCCCGGACGCCAGCTTGTCGGCCCCGATAGTGAATATCCGCCCGTCCGACGCCGCGACCAGCAGCTTGTCCGTGGTGAAGGCCGGCTCGAGGAAGGCCAGCGCATCGCCTTCCTTGAATTTCAGTTCGGACGGATCCTCGACCTTGCCTTTGGCCGCCCGGATCCAGCCGCGCTCGGACAGGATGACGGTGATTGCCTCACGGGGAATGAAGGCTTCGGCCGGGGCATAGGCCGAGGCGTCGACAGCCTCGGCGATCGTGGTCCGACGCGGCGAGACCAGCGCCTTGCGCACCAGTTCCAGCTCCTTGCCGATGGTCTTCCACTGTTTGGCCGGCGACAACGACAGCGCCTGCAACGCCGCCAGTTCCTCAGCCAGCGCCTTGTATTCCTTCTCGATCGTCATTTCCTCGATCCGCGCCAGCTGGCGCAGTCGGGTGTCGAGGATGAAGTCAGCCTGCAGTTCCGTCAGGCCGAAGCGGGCTATCAGCACCGCCTTGGGCTGTTCCTCCTCGCGGACGATCCGGATCACCTCGTCGAGGTTGAGGAAGACGATCCGCAGCCCTTCCAGCAGGTGCAGCCGCTTCTCGACCCGGTCGATGCGCCAGTGCGAACGCCGGATCAGCACGTCACGACGGTGATCGAGGAAGGCCTGCAGGCAGGCCTTCAGCCCCATGACCCGCGGCGTGCCGCTGGCATCCAGCACATTCATGTTGACCGGGAAGCGCACCTCGAGGTCCGAGAGCTTGAACAGGCTCTCCATCAGCACCTCGGGCTCGACCGTGCGGCTCTTGGGTTCCAGCACCAGCCGGATGTCCTCGGCCGACTCGTCGCGCACATCACCCAGCAGCGGGGCCTTCTTGTGCTCGATCAGGTCGGCCAGCGCCTCGATCAGCCGGCTCTTCTGCACCTGATAGGGCATCTCGGTGACGATGATGCGCCACACGCCCCGGCCCAGATCCTCGGTCTCCCAGCGCGCCCGCAGCCGCACGCCACCGCGCCCGGTCTCATAGGCGTCGAGGATCGAGGCATGGCCCTCGACCGCCACACCGCCGGTCGGAAAGTCCGGCCCCGGCACGATGGTGGCCAGTTCCTCGGTCGTCGCCTCCGGCCGCTCCAGCAGCACCATACAGGCGTCGATCAGTTCGCCGACATTGTGCGGCGGGATCGAGGTGGCCATGCCGACGGCGATGCCTGATGAGCCGTTGGCCAGCAGATTGGGGAAGCCCGCGGGCAGGACGACCGGCTCCTCGTCCTGGTCGTCGTAGGTGGCGCGGAAATCGACCGCGTCCTGATCGATACCTTCCAGCAGCAGGGTCGCCGCCGAGGTCAGCTTGCACTCGGTGTACCGCATGGCCGCGGCGCTATCGCCGTCGATGTTGCCGAAATTGCCCTGACCGTCGACCAGCGGATAGCGTTGGGCGAAATCCTGGGCCAGCCGCACCAGCGCCTCATAGATCGAGGCGTCGCCGTGCGGGTGATAGCCGCCCATCACCTCACCGACGACCTTGGCGCATTTGCGCGCCGCCGCCTGCGGGTTCAGCCGCATCTGGTGCATGGCGTACAGGATGCGCCGGTGCACCGGCTTGAAGCCGTCGCGCACGTCCGGCAGGGCGCGGTTGGTAATGGTCGACAGGGCATAGGCCAGATAGCGCTGCGACAGCGCCTCGCTCATCGGTTCATCGATAATGCGGCCGCCCTCGGGCGTCGGAGTGTGAACGGTCATGGGCTTTCGAATCAGGGAAGCAGGTCGCCGAGTCTAGGGCAGCGCGCCCGATTGCGCTCATCCGGGGGCGCGCGACTGTGGATACACAGGGTTGGCCAGCCCCGCCACCCGGATGCTAGGCTGGACCTCCTCCCCACAGCCGAAGTGACTTCATGGACGCGGCCATTACCTATTTTGACGTCCATCCCCTCGCCGCCCTGGCCGCGGGGCTGGCCGCCCTCGTCGCGGCCGCCCTCCTGTCTCAATGGATCACCAATGAGGTCCTGCTGAGAGCGATCCGCCACGGGTTGTCGCGAATGGGCCTGAACCAGGTCAGCGAGTCGCTGCGGCCCGTGTCGGTGCGGCTGGCGCGGATCGTGCCGGCGTTCATCGTCTATCAGGGCGTCCAGGCTGTGCCGCATCTGCCGCCCGCCGTGATGCTGGTAACCCGTAACGTCGCCGCCGCCTTCATCATCTTGACCGTGGTGATGGCGATTGCTGCCGCGCTGACGCTGGTGAACACCGTCTATTCGCGTCGGCCAGAGGCCGCCAGCCGCCCGATCAAGGGCTATCTCCAGGTCGTCAAGATCATTCTGTTCGTGATCGCCACGATCCTGATCCTGGCCACGCTGATCGATCGGTCGCCGTTGCTGCTGCTGTCCGGCATGGGTGCGATGGCGGCGATCCTGATGCTGGTGTTCAAGGACACCATCCTGTCGCTGGTCGCCTCCGTGCAACTGACCTCAAACGACATGCTGCGCGTCGGCGACTGGATCGAAATGCCCGAACTGAACGCCGACGGTGACGTGATCGACATCGCCCTGCATACGGTCAAGGTTCAGAACTGGGACAAGACCATCACCACCATCCCGACCTGGAAGCTGATCAACGAAAGCTTCAAGAACTGGCGCGGCATGGAGGAGTCCGGCGGGCGGCGCATCATGCGGGCCCTGCTGATCGACCAGACCAGCGTGCGCTTCCTCGAGCCTGAGGAACGTGAGCGGATGCGGCGCTTCGCCCTGATCGACGACTATCTGGAGAGCAAGCAGGACGAGCTGGAAGCCTGGAACGCCCGGATGGTGGAGGCAGGCCGGGACTCAGTCAACGCGCGCCGTGTCACCAATCTTGGCACCTTCCGCGCCTATGTCGCCTCCTATCTGAAGGCCCATTCCGGCATCCACCAGGGCATGACCCAGATGGTGCGCCAGCTGGACCCGACGCCGCAGGGCCTGCCGCTGGAGATCTACTGTTTCACCGCGACCACCTCGTGGGTCGCGTATGAGGGCATCCAGGCCGATATTTTCGACCATCTGATCGCCATCCTGCCGGAGTTCGGCCTGCAGCTGTACCAGCAGCCCAGCGGACGAGACTTCGTCCGGCTTGGTGCGGGTCCGCCGAGGGAACCGGCGGCAACCTGACGCGGGTCAGAGCCGCCCCGCGTCCCCCAGCTTGTCGATCATCCAGACCCGGGCCGACGGGATCGGCCGGTTCTGCGGGTGGAACACGAACTGTTCGAGAAAATGCCCGGTCAGGGCCAGTCCGGCCCCGACATCGCCTGGCCCCAAACCCGCCTGCGCGCCCAGCATGAACGGCGGCAGCACCAGCAGCTTGTCGGCATAGGGCGCGCCGGAGTCGCGGCTGACCGCCCGCCCGGTGCGCGGACTGACCCAGACCAGATCATCCATCGTCCCGCTGACGGCGCAGCTGGACAGGTCGAGGCCGAATCCCAGGTCCTCCAGCAACCCCGCCTCGAACCGCACAAAGATGGCCGGCCAGACCTCGGGGATCGCAAACGCCGCCATCAGCGCCTCGAAGGCCATAAAGGCCCCCGGATGCGGCTCGCGCTCGGGCAGCGCCCCCTGCGCCACTGCGGCGGCGGCGGCCAGTCCGGTCAGGGCCATCGAATCCTCGAACAGGGCGCTGGGCCCCTCGCCCACCGGCTCCAGCCGCGCCGAGCCCAGATGGTCCGAGGTCCGCGCCCGGTAGTCGACGATGACCCGGGCTCCAGGCTGCAGGAACGGCTTCATCCGACGCGACGCCCCACCCGCCACATAGGCGGCGCGACGGCCGTGCGTTTCGGTCAGCAGTTCGGCGACCACCCCGGTGTCGCCGTGCCCCCGGGCCGACAGGACGAAGGCTTCTTCGTTGAAGTCCATCAGTCGGGGGTAACCGTTTGCTGGCGGATCAGGGCGACCACATCCCGGGCCGCGTCGTTGGGCACGGCGAAGCTCAGCACATATTGTTCGATCTTCCAGCCGTCGTCGGTCAGGCGCAGCACGCCGGAACCGCGCGTCTCGCCATAGCTGGCATTGTCGAGTCGCTCGTCGAACCAGGCCACGCAGCGGCAGGCGATCGGGGCGATCGTCACCACCCGGTCATGCGGCACATAGGTCCAGCCCTGACCGCGCGCGAAAAACGGTTCAGCATAGGCGCGGAAGGCGACCAACGACCAGCGCTCGCCGGAGTCGGTGCCGATGAAGCGCGCGTCCGGCGTGAACTGGGCGAAATAGTCAGCGCCGTCGGCCCGGGACGCCGCTGCATGCATCCGGTCAATCACGATGGACACGGCCGCCTGTTCGGCGGTGTCAGCCGTCTGCGGCGCGGCAGTCAGCATCAGGGTGGCGATCAGGACGAACATGGGCGTGCCTCCGTCGATTGGCGCGAATTCCGGGCGGTTCGGTCGGCCGAATACAGGATGTGTCTGATGTCGCGCCTTTTGTCCTGCCTGTCCCGGTTTTTGTCCATGTCGTCGCGGCCGGGCCTGTGTCGATTCGGCGTTCAGAAATCCGGGATCTCAGCGCGCCAATGTCGTCGGGAACGGTCGCCCCAGGACTTCGGCCACGGCCTGCTGGCTGATCAGAAAGACCTGCTCACGCTGGTGATAATTGTTGGACAGGACGATCACCGTGACATCGTCGTCCGGCTGGTAGGTCACCAGGTTGCGGAACCCCGACCAGCTGCCGGTATGATAGATTTGCCGATCCTCGAAGGCGGGGCGAACCCGACGGCCCAGGCTGTTGGTGAACAGGCCGAAGCCCCAGTCGCGTCGGACCCGGCCGCGCTCTTTTGGCGTGCTGTCCGGAGCGTGATCCGCGATCATCTGCGCATAGGACCGGGGACTGACGACCCGTCCGTGATGCAGGGCCCGTTCCCAGACCAGCATGTCGTCCAGCGTCGAATACAGCGCCCCGGCGGCGAAGACGATGCTGACATTGGCGTCGTTCTGCGGCGTCAGGCCGCCGGGAAAATGGGCATAGCCCGTGACCAGGTCCCGGGCCTTGCCGTCGGCGTCAGAGCCGGTGTCCTTCATGCCCAGTGGCGTGAAGAAGGTGCGCTGCAGATAGGTGGCCAGCGGCAGGCCGGACGCCCGCTCGACCACGGCCCCCAGCAGATTGTAGCCGGCATTGTCGTAGCGAACCTTGGAACCGGGAGGGAACTGTAGCCGGTACTGTCTGGAGGCCTCGGTCAGTTCCGCGACGGTGGCGGGCGTGACCCGCTGCAGCCCCCAGGCGGGACGGGCCATCAGGTCAGGCACGCCCGAGGTGTGGGCCAGAAGATGGTGCAGGCGGATCGGTTCCCAGGCGGCGGGACAGGGCTGGATCCATTTGCACAGGGGATCATAGACCGACAGCACCCCCTCATCCTGCAGCTTCAGAATGGCAGCGGCGGTGAACTGCTTGCTGACCGACGCGAGCCGGAACCGGGAGTCCAGAGCCAGTGGCTTGTCGCGTGCGTGGTCGGCCATGCCATAGATCTGACGGAACAGGACCTGATCACCGCGCGCGACCAGCACGGCCCCGCTGAACCCGCGGCCGCCGCGTGACACACGGTCCAGAGCTTCCGTCAGTTCGGGCAGGGTCTGGACCACCTGGACCGGGGGCCGTGGCACCGCGGCCAGAGCCTCGATTGATGGTTCGGTGGCGACCGGTCGGCTCGAGGCGATGCCGGACACGACCGCCGCGCCCAGTACGGTAACCGCAATCAGGGCCATGGTCAGTCGGGGATGGCCACCGGCGTGACGGGGAACATGGAACACGTAACGTCTACTCTCTTACGACCCGGCGTACCCTGCGGGCGGCCTTGCTCAATCCGCTTCAGTCCGGCGATTCTGCGCGATGCGCCACAGCAGGTCTGGCAGACGATCCTGACCGAAGAAGGGCTCGTCCCGGTAGACGAACAACGGCACACCCCAGTGTCCCGCCGTCGCCTGGGCCGCTTCATGGGTCTGCAGCACCGCGTCCAGCCGCTCGGACTCGGCCACAGCCTGCGCCTCAAGCGCTTCCGGCTCCAGTCCGGCCGCGACCGCCGCCCGGGCCAGGTGATCGCCCTGGTCCCAGCCGTCGACCTCACCGGACCAGATCAGGTGTGAGACCGCCTCGACATAGGCCAGCCCGACGCCCTGTTCAGCGGCCAGCACGCCAAGCCGGCTTAGCCGGCCAATATACGGCTGGTCGGCAGCGATGGTGCCGCTGGCCAGATCCTGCACGACCGGGTCCGGTCGCGGCCAGCGAAATGGCAACGCCAGACGCTCGGCGATCCGGGTCACGTCCCGGAACAGATAGGGCGGCCACATCGGATTGACCGTCTTGAAGAAGTCCGGATCGCGGACGGCCAGCGGCCGCACCACGCGCAGGGTGACGTCCAGCGCGTGCTCGGCCGTTATGGCCCGGACCTGACGCACCGCGAGATAGGAATAGGGACTGCGAAACGAGAAATAGAAGTCGACCGGGGCCGGTGTCTGCCCGGCGGCCATCAGGCGTTGAAGTCCAGACCGAACTGGGCGTACAGCGCCTTGCTGTCCTGCCATTTCGGATCGACCTTGACCGTGACGAACAGATGGACCTGACGGTCCAGCAGCAGGGTCAGTTCCTCGCGCGACTTCTGGCCGATCCATTTCAGGGTCTGGCCGCCCTTGCCGATGATGATCGGCCGCTGGCTCTCGCGCTCGACATAGACGGTCTGCTCGATCCGCACCGAGCCGTCCGGCTTTTCGTCAAAGGCCGTGGTCTCGACCGCCGCCGAATAGGGCAGTTCCTCGTGGACCCGCAGATACAGCTTCTCACGCGTGATTTCGGCGGCCAGCACCCGGATCGGCACATCGGCGCTCTGGTCTTCGGGATACAGCCAGTGGCCCTTCGGCATTCCGCGGGCCAGCCGCTGTTTCAGGTCGTCGACACCGTCGCCGCTCAGGGCAGAGATCATATAGACCTCGGAATAGACGCCGGTTTCGAACAGGGCATGGGACAGGGCCAGCAGGGTGTCGCGGCGCATGCCGTCGATCTTGTTCAGGGCCAGGATGACCTGGACCCCGGTCGCCTTGAGATTGGCGATGATGGTTTCGGTGTCTTCGGCCGAGCGGCGGTCGGCCGGCGTGCCGTCCTTGCCTTCCGATGCGATGTGCGAGGCCGCATCAATCAGGTGCACGACCACATCGGCGTCCTGGGCTCCGCCCCAGGCGGCGGCGACCATGGCCCGGTCCAGACGGCGGCGCGGCGTGAAGATGCCGGGCGTATCGACCAGTACGATCTGCGCATCGCCCTCGATGGCGATACCGCGTACCGGAAAGCGCGTGGTCTGAACCTTCTGGGTGACGATCGAGACCTTCGACCCCGTCAGCCGATTGACCAGCGTCGACTTCCCGGCGTTCGGCGCGCCGATGATGGCGGCAAAGCCGGCGTGCTGGTTGGGGTTTTCGGTATCGGTCAAATCAAGCCTTCGCGTTTCAAAAGGGCCGTTGCGGCCGCCTTCTCCGCCTCCTGACGTGATCGTCCGGTCGCGGTCAAGGCTTCGACGCCTTCTACCACGGCTTCGACCGTAAAGGTCGGGGCATGATCGGAGCCACTGCGGTCCACCACGCGATAGGTCGGCAGGGCGCGGCCCAGCTTCAGGGCCCATTCCTGCAGCGTCGATTTAGGATTGGTCACGGCCCGGGTCGGGGTCGCCTGGAATTCCGCCGCCCAACTGGAGTCGAAGACCCGGCGAGCGGCATCCAGTCCGCCGTCGAAATAGACGGCGGCCAGAATGGCCTCCATGGCGTCGCCCAGCACGCTCTCACGCCGGCGGCCGCCCTGTTTGGATTCCCCGGCCGACAGGCGCATGGCCGGTCCGACGCCCAGACTCTCGGCCACGCGGGCACAGGCGACCTTGTCGACCAGACTGTGCAGGCGCGAGGACATGTCGCCCTCATCGGCCTCGGGAAAGTCGCGCATCAGCTTTTCAGCCACCAGCAAACCCAGCACCCGGTCGCCCAGGAACTCAAAACGCTGGTTGTCGCGGATCGGCCGACCGGCGGCATCACGCACCGCCCCCTCCCCGACGCTGGCATGGGTCAGGGCCCGCTCCAGCAAGGCCGGGTCGTGGAAGACGTGGCCAAGACGGCGCGTGAGTTCAGCGACCGCCTCGGCCCGCAGATTGGCCATCACTCCAGAACGGTAAAGAACCGGCTCGGACGCAGCTTGCTGAACCAGCTGATGGGATCCCACAGGGAGGCCCCCGGTGACCAGGAGAACAGGATGATCTGGGCCTTGCCGATCAGGTTCTCGGCCGGAACCAGGCCGACGCCGCCGCGCTCGGGGTGTTCACGACTGTCGACCGAGTTGTCGCGATTGTCGCCCATCATGAAATAGTGGCCGGCCGGGACGGTGAAGACCTCGGTATTGTCCAGCGGGAAGCCGGGGCCGAAATCATTGATGGTGAACTCCCGGCCACCGGGCAGGGTCTCGACCAGTCGCGTCACCGGACGCGGGCCATAGGCGTCGGCTTCTTCAGCCTGGCCCAGCACCACGTCCGGCACGATCGTGCCGTTCAGGTACAGCCGGTTGTTGATCATCTGGATCCGGTCACCCGGCAGGCCGATGACGCGCTTGATGTAGTCGGTCTTGTTATCGGCCGGCAGCTTGAACACGGCGATGTCGCCACGCTGCGGTCCGCGCTCCAGGATCCGGCCGTTGAACAGACCCGGGCTCCCCGGAATGGAGTGTTTGGAGTAGCCGTAGCTCCACTTGGTCACGACGATGTAGTCGCCCTCATAGAGGTTGGGCTCCATCGAGGCCGACGGAATGGTGAAGGGCTGGAACAGGAACACCCGCAGCACCAGGGCGATCAGCAGGGCGAAGACGATCGTCTTCACAATCTCGACGAACTCATTGCCGCCGTCGGAGGTCTTGCTGGCCTTCTTGCCCTTTTTCGAGGGGGGCGGGGTCACCGGCTCGGACTCCTCGAACGGCGCGTCGCCGTGGTCGCTCCACACGGGCGGCTTGGCGGATGCGGCGGTCGCGGCCACAGCCGCGGCGGCCACGGGGGCGGCGTCGCTCATGTTGTGGTCCGACGTTTCGTCAGGGTGAGCGACAGGCTCGTGGTGGACGGCTTCGGCCGGAGTCTCGTGACTGTGATCGGGACCATGATCATCATGAGCGGCATGGGTGTCCTGGTCAGGGTGTCCGGCTTCAGCCGGAGCGTGGTCGTCATGGGCGGCATGATCGTCGGGACCGTGGTCCGCGGTCTCGACCGGTGCGTGGGCCGGTTCATCCGCAGCAGGTTCAGCCGAATGCGCGTCATCAGCCGTCGCCGGGGGCGCGTCATGATGGTCGGAGTCATGCGCATCGTGCGCGTCGGGCGCAGCGTGCGTGTCGTGTGCGTCGTCGGTCTTGTGTTCGTCGCTCATGTGACCCCTGTCCCCCAGCCGTTGTGCACGGTCTTTGACCGCGAAACGGGTATAACGTGATTAAGCCAGCGGCAAGGCTTCGATCACCACGAAGGCGAGTGCGTACGGGTGTTCGTCGCTCAGCGTCAGGTGAATCCGCGCCTCATGACCGGCTGGAATCAGTTGTTCCAGATGCCGGGCGGCATTGCCGGTCAGGGCCATGGTGGGCTGGCCACTGGGGCGGTTCGCCACACCCATGTCCCGCCAGTAGACGTCCGACCGCATGCCGGTCCCCAGGGCCTTGGCGCAGGCCTCCTTGGCCGCAAACCGTTTGGCATAGCTCCACGCGGGATCGGGCTTGCGATCCGAGCGGGTGCGCTCCAGCTCGGTGAAGCAGCGCTGCTTGAAGCGGTCGCCGAACCGGTTGAGCGAGGTCTGGATGCGGCGGATGTCGCACAGGTCTGTGCCGATGCCGATGATCACGCGGTGATTCCGTCCATCACGGTCCGCATCCGCCCGACCGCGGCGTCGAGGCCGATGAAGACGGCTTCACCGATCAGGAAATGGCCGATATTGAGCTCGCGAATCTCGGGAATGGCCAGCACCTCGGCCGCGGTCTCATAGTTCAGGCCGTGCCCGGCATGCACCTCCAGCCCGAGGCTGTGACCCAGGCGCGCCGCCTCGGCTAGACGCCGGAATTCGACCCCGTGGGCGTCGCCGACGGCATGACAGAACCGACCGGTGTGCAGCTCGATCACCTGGGCCCCGACCGCGGCCGAGGCTTTGACCTGTTCCACGTCCGGATCGATGAACAGCGATACCCGGATGCCGGCCGCGGACAGCGTCCCGGCGGCGCGGGCCATGTCGTCGGCCTGGGCGACGACGTTCAGCCCGCCCTCGGTCGTGACCTCCTCGCGCCGTTCGGGCACCAGACAGGCCGCGTGAGGCCGGTGGCGCAGGGCGATGGCCAGCATCTCCTCCGTCAGGGCCATTTCAAGATTGAGCGGACGACCAGCCTCGGCGCAAAGCGCGCTCAGAGCCTCGATGTCCCGGTCCGTAATATGCCGACGATCCTCGCGCAGATGGGCAGTGATGCCGTCACCGCCGGCCGCGAGGGCGACACGGGCCGCGCGCACCGGATCAGGGTGGCTGCCGCCCCGGGCGTTCCGCACCGTGGCCACATGGTCGATATTAACGCCCAGCCGGACCCGTTCGCTCATCGTCTCAACCCTGTTTGGCCAGACGGCGACTGCCGGGGTCCTCAACCGGCAGGGCCGCCAGTTCGGGTGGCAGGGCATCGGCCGGCCAGGCTGGCACGTCCAGCGTCGCAAGGGCGATCAGGGGCACGCCGACGTCGGCCCGCCCACCCGAGCGATCGACGATACAGGCCGCGGCCACGACGTCGCCGCCGGCCGCCTTGATCGCGGCGATACATTCGCGCGAACTCAGCCCCGTGGTGACGATGTCCTCGACCATCACCACCTTCTGGCCCGGCTCGACCTGAAAGCCGCGGCGAAGTTTGAAGGTCCCGCCCTCACGCTCGACATACATCGAGGGCACGCCCAGATGCCGGGCCGTTTCATAGCCGGGGATGATACCGCCCACGGCCGGGGAAATGGCTACATCGACCGGCCCGACGGCGGCGATGATCTTCTGCGCCAGCGCCTTGCACAGCCGCTCGCAGCGCGCGGTGTCCATGAATACCAGGTTCTTCTGCAGGAAGACCGGGCTGTGCAGGCCGGACGACAGCACGAAATGCCCCTCACGCAGGGCACCCACGGCGCGGAACTCGTTCAATACGTCTTCTGAGGTCATGGGGGTCGTCATAACGGGACTGGTCCGCGCCGCAAGGCCTAACCCCGTGGCCGTTCGACCGTATCCACCGAGGGATTGGCTCTCAGCGCGGCCATGATGGTGGTGGCGTGTTTGGCGTCCTCGACCTCGACATCGATGATGACGTCGAAGAAGTCCTGCTGTCGGAGGCTCATTATCAGGTTGAGGATATTGCCGCCGGCCTCCCCGATCAGGGTTGCGACCTCGCCGAGGACGCCCGGGGCGTTCTTGATGGTGGCGTGCAGCCGGGCCGCAGCCACAGCGCCCTGTTCCGCATGCGCCGTCCACTGCAGGTCCTGCCAGACCGAATCATCGTCGGCGTAATCCGCCAGCCTCTGGCAATCGATGGTGTGGACGGTCAGGCCGACGTCCTCCCCGAGGATGCCGACGATGCGGTCGCCCGGCACCGGCGAACAACACTGGCCGAAATGAACGCTGACGCCCGGGGTCAGGCCGCCACCGCGCACGAACAGGCGGGCCTGTTCATCGACAATGCGCCGCCGGTCCGGTCCGGCCTTCATCCGCCCCTTTAAAGCCGGGAACAGGGTCTCGGCCACCTTGCCGGCGGACAGTTGGCCGCGGCCGATGGCCTCAAACAGGTCATCGTCATTGGCGATGGCCATGGTCTCCAGCACCGGGGTCAGGGTCACCTCGGCCAGCAGCTTTTCCCCGCGCGCCAGGGTCTGTTCCAGCGTCGCCTTGCCCAGCTTCTGGAACTCGTCGCGCTCGCTGGTTCGAATATGACGGCGGATGGCCGAGCGGGCCCGACCGGTGACGGTCAGCGAGCGCCAGTCGGCCGGAATCTCGCGCTTGGCTCCGCGGATAACCTCGACCACGTCGCCGTTCTGGAGCTGGGTCCGCATCGGCTTCAGCTCGCCGTTGACCTTGACCCCCACGGCGGTGTCACCGACCTCGGTGTGAACCGCATAGGCGAAGTCCAGCGCCATACCGCCGCGCGGCAGGGTGATCAGCGCCCCCTTGGGCGTGAACACGAACACCTGGTCGAGATACATTTCCAGCTTGGCGTGCTCGACCCAGTCCTCGCCGCCCTCGCCGTGCTCGATCACCTGAACCAGATGACGCAGGTTCTGCAGCGGGTCGCGCCCGCCGTCGCGCTCCATCGCTTCCTGATCGAAGCCATAGCTCTTGTTCTTGTAGGCCCAGTGCGCCGCCACCCCGTCCTCGGCGACCCGGTCCATGGCCTCGGTGCGGAGCTGCATCTCGATGCGTAGACCTGACGGCCCTACGACCGTGGTGTGCAGCGAGCGGTAGTTGTTCGACTTGGGCGTCGAGATGAAATCCTTGAATCGTTCCGGCACCACGGGCCAGGCCCGGTGAATGACGCCCAGCGCCCGGTAGCAGTCGTCCTCGCTCATCACGACGACCCTGAAGCCGTAGATGTCGGACAGGGACGAAAAGCCGACCGACTTGCGCTGCAGCTTGCGCCAGATTGAATAGGGCGTCTTCTGCCGACCGAACACGTGCGCCTTGACCCCCGCCTCGGCCAGGACCTTTTCCACATCGCGCGAGACGCCGTCGATAGCGCGGCCGTGCTCCAGCTTCAGCGCCTCCAGTCGTCGCTCGATCGCGGTGCGGGCCGTGGGGTTCAGATGTTCGAACGCCAGTTCTTCCAGTTCTGACGCGATCGAATGGATACCGATCGACCGACCCAGCGGCGCATAGACCTCCAGGGTCTCGCGGCTGATGCGCTCGCGCTTCTCCGGTTTGACATATTTCAGCGTCCGCATGTTGTGCAGACGGTCGGCCAGCTTCACCAGCAGGACGCGGACATCCTTGGAAATGGCGAGGATGAATTTGCGCAGGTTCTCGGCCTGGCGGGTGTGCTCCGCCTGCAGTTCCAGCCGGCTCAGCTTGGTGACCCCCTCGACCAGGGAGGCGACCTCCTCGCCGAACATGGCCGCGATGTCGTCGCGGGTGGCCGAGGTGTCCTCGACCACGTCGTGCAGCAGGGCCGTGACGATGCTGGCCGTATCCAGCTTGTAGTCGGTCAGGATGCCGGCGACCTGGATGGGATGGGCGAAATAGGGATCGCCGGACGCTCGCAACTGCGAACCGTGCATCTTCATCGCATAGACGTAGGCGCGATTGAGCAACGCCTCGTCGGCAGTCGGGTCGTAGGCCTTGACGGCCTCAATCAGTTCGAATTGACGCAGGATCGGGACGCGCCGCGGCGCAGCGTCGTCGCCCGCAGGCGCAGGATCGTTTCGATTGGCAGTTTCGGGAGACGTCGCGGCCTTGGAAGACCGCGCCGGCAGGATGGTGATACCGTTGGCGGACTCAGCCGTCAGTATCGCTCCTCCTGGCCGCCGTCGCGGTCGCTTTGCAGCGCACGGATCAGCTCGGCCTCGGCCATGTTCATGTGCTGCGGTTCGGCCAGCAGGGCCACGACCTCGGCTTCATCCTCGGCCTCGGTACGCTCGTCGACGCGCTGCAGGGTGACGATGATGGTCTCGCGCAGCTCGTCCGGCTTGACCATGTCGTCGGCCAGTTCGCGCAAGGCGACGACCGGGTTCTTGTCATTGTCCCGATCGAGGGTCAGCGGCGCGCCATTGGCGATCGCGCGGGCGCGATTACCGGCCAGCAGAACCAGTCCGAAACGGTTCGGTACCTTCTCGATGCAGTCTTCGACAGTTACGCGGGCCATGAAAATCCTCTAGCGACGGGGAGAACCGAACAAAATAGAGCGTTACGCGTGATTGTGCAACGCCGCATGGGCGGGAATGAGGCAATGTTTCTGTCGGCGGCAACTACCGTTGTGACGCAGCGTCATCCGGAATCGACCGGGCGTCCCGTCCAACGGGTGCCGTCGTGGCCAGGTCCGCCGCCCGACCTGCGCCCTCCGGATGCAGCCAATCCGGCGCGATCTCGGCCAGCGGCCCCATCACGAACAACCGCTCGGCCGCCCGCGGGTGAGGCAGGATCAGTCCGTTCAGGTCTCCGCGGATACGACCATAGGCGATCAGGTCAAGATCCAGCGTTCGTGGACCGTTGCGTGGCCCTCTCTGCCGCCCGAACGCCTCCTCGATCCGCCCCAGGGCAGCCATTACATCGTGCGGGTCCAGGGCGGTACGAACAATCACCACGCCGTTGAGGAAGGGCGGGTCCGTCGGATCGGGCCAGGCGCTGGAATGCCACCATGACGACTGTGCCACGACATCCAGCCCTTCGACGCGGAATCGAGCGAGTGCCGCCTGGAGTCCGTCGCGGCAGCTCGGCCAGACCCCCTTGTCATTGCTGCCCAGCGCAACGATGACTGCGGCATCCAGATCCAGCCCGCCGTCGATTTTGACGGACACCGGGCCGTTCGTTTTGGGGACGTCCGTGTTCATGACCCTGTATCCGACCGATCGCGTCGCCCTCTTCATCGACGGGGCCAACCTCTATTCGTCGGTCCGCGCCCTGAATGCCGATCTCGACTTCAGGAAGATGGTCGAGTCGTTCCGCGACCGGGCCGTGCTGACGAGGGCCTATTATTACACGGCCGTGGTGGAGGGCGAAGAGTTCTCGCCGATCCGGCCGCTGATCGACTTCCTCGACTACAACGGCTTTCGCGTGGTGACCAAGCCGGCCAAGCGCTTCACCGACGGTCAGGGGCAGGCCCGGATCAAGGGCAATATGGATATCGAGATCGCAGTCGACATGCTGGAATTGGCCCCGCACATCGATCACGCCGTTCTCTTCTCAGGCGACGGCGATTTCCGTCGGGTCGTCGAAGCCGTCCAGGCCCGTGGCGTGCGCGTCACCGTGGTCTCGACGCTGAAGGTTCAACCGCCCCACATCGCCGACGAGCTGCGGCGGCAGGCCGATGACTTCATCGAACTGGCCGAACTGATTGCCGAGTTCGGACGGCCGCGCGCCCCGGCGACGCCACCGTCGGTGCGGACCTTCCCGCCGGAGCCCGAGACATGAATTTCGTCGTCCCGCCCGATCCGCCCCGCAACTGCCCGCTGTGTCCGCGACTGGTCGCCTATCGCGGGGTCAATGCCCGGGAGAATCCGGACTGGTTCAACGGGGCTGCGCCCTCGTTCGGGGATCCGCAGGCGCGCTTGCTGATCGTCGGTCTCGCGCCCGGTCGCACCGGGGCCAATCGCACCGGCCGGCCCTTCACCGGCGATCACGCCGGCTGGCTACTCTATGAGACGCTGAAGAAGACGGGGTTTGCCTCCGGTGAGTTCGAGGCCCGGTCCGACGACAGCCTGCAACTGGTCGACTGTATGGTCACCAATGCCGTGCGCTGTGCCCCACCCGGCAACAAGCCGCTTCCTGTCGAGGAGGCCACCTGCCGTCCCTTCCTCGTGTCGCGTCTGGCCGCCCTGCCCCGTCTCAGGGTGATCGTGACCCTCGGTGACGTATCGCGGCGCAATGTGCTCAAGGCACTCGACCTGCCGGTCTCGGCCGTGGCTCCGGGTCATGGCGTCGAGGCCCCGGTCCGCGACTACATCCTGCTCAACAGCTACCACTGCTCCCGCCTCAACACGAACACAGGGCGGCTGACACCGGAGATGTTCGAGACCGTCTTCCGCCGCGCCCGGGCCCTGATCGAGGGCTGATCCGCTAGACCTACCTGTGTCGCCCGCGCCACGTCGGGCGCGGGCGACGACGATTCCGGCGAAATCGCCGGGAACAGCCCGGCTGTGATCACGTTCTCTGATCGGGTGAGGAACCGGGAGGATATGATGCGCAGATCGGATCGAGTGTTTTCAGCGACGGAACGGCGCGTGGCCGTCATCGCCCTGGTCCTGACGGTACTGGTGACCGTTCTCGGCCTGACCGTCGGTCAGAGTTTGAGCCCGCCGTCGCTCGGCCCCTACGGCACCGATGCCTTTAACGTCGCCGCCAGCCCCGGCATTCTGGACGCGCGTCCGGTCATGAGCGCGCCGTCCGCCTGATTAGCCCTTGTCTCGCATGAGCCTGGCCTTGTCGCGCTGCCAGTCCCGCGCCGCTTCGTTCTCGCGCTTGTCGTGAAGTTTTTTGCCCTTGGCCAGGGCAATCTCCAGCTTGGCCTTGCCAGCCTCGTTCAAGTACAATTTCACCGGAATGATCGTCCGCCCCTCGCGCTGGACGGCCCCGATCAACTTGTCGATCTGCTTGCGGTGCAGCAGCAGCTTCCGGTGCCGGCGCGGCTCGTGATTGAAGCGATAGGCCTGTTGGTATGGCGGGATGTCGGCATTGACCAACACGATCTCCCGCCCCTCCACCGCCGCATAGCTTTCAGCGATATTGGCTCGCCCCGAGCGCAGCGACTTGATCTCGGTGCCCAGCAGCTGGATGCCGGCCTCGATGAAATCCTCGAGAAAATAGTCGTACCGCGCCCGCCGGTTCTCGGCGATCAGCTTGGTCTTGGGCTGTTCGGACGCCATCAGATCACTCCCGCAGCCGCAAGGGCCCGGTCGATCGCCGGCTTTACCGCGTCGGCGGTCGGGGACAGGGGCAGGCGTACGGACTCGTCGCACAGGCCCAGACGGGCCAGGGCGTATTTCGCCGGAGCCGGGGAATTATCGAGGAACAGCGCCCGGTGCAGGCCGATCAGCCGGTCCTGCCACGAGCGCGCCGTGGCCAGGTCTCCGCTGGCGAAGGCCTCATACAGGGCGACCATGGCTTCGGGCGCGACATTGGATGTGACCGAGATCACCCCCGCCCCGCCCAGCGCCATCAGGCCCAGGCAACTGCAATCATCGCCCGAGATCAGATCGAAAGGCGCATCAATATTGGCGCGCATCCAGCTGGGTCGGACCATGTCGCCGGTGGCATCCTTGATGCCGACGATATTGGGATGGGCCGCCAGCCGGGCCACCGTCTCGTTGGCCAGATCGACGCCGGTCCTCGACGGCACATTGTACAGCAGCACCGGCAACTGCACCGCTTCGGCGATCGCCTCATAATGCAGGGCCAGACCCGTCTGTGACGGCCGGTTGTAATAGGGGGTGACCACCAGCGCCCCGTCCGCCCCAACGGTCTTGGCATGGCGGACCAGTTCGATCGCCTTGTCAGTGGCGGTAGATCCAGCCCCGGCGATGACCCGGACCCGCCCGGCGGCGACCTTCACGCACAGTTCAACGACGCGCATATGCTCGTCCGGATGCAGGGTCGCGCTCTCGCCCGTGGTCCCCATCGGCACGAGTCCGTGAACCCCCGCAGCGATCTGGCGTTCAACCAGACGCTCGAACGCACTTTCGTCCACGTTTCCGTCACGAAGTGGTGTGATCAGGGCGGTGATCACACCCTTGAACAAAGGGACGGTCATTGAAACGATGGTCCTGCGTGGAAGTCGGGCGGCTGTCGCCAGATAAGAAGCGCCGGAGGGTAGGTTGCCCGCTGGTCTGCTGCAACCGGGATGAATGGGGATCGAAAAGATCATGTTTGCGACGACCTTGGCCGCCGCCCTGGCGATTCTCGCCCCCGACCCCGCCGTTCTGATCAGCAGCCAGGCGACACCCTATGTCGCCACGTCGGCGTATCAGGGCCGATTGCTGACCGATTCGGACACCGTCCTGTTTCGTGAGGGCCTTGCGGCAGCGCGAGCCCGCGACGTCATCACCACCCAGACCGTCATGGCCCGGATCAGCGATCCGACCGCCCGCAAGCTGGTCGAATGGGCCCTGATCGACACCTCGGCCGAACAACTGTCCTTCAGCGAACTGGCGACGGCCCAGTCCCGCTTCGCCGCCTGGCCCCGGGCCGAATCACGTGAGGCCGCGGGTGAACGGGCGCTGGATCTCGCCAATGCCGGACCCGACACCGTTCTCGCCTTCTTCGACGGACAGGCCCCCGCCACCATCGAAGGCGTGATCGCCTTCGCCGGGGCGCTCGAACAGAAGAATCGCGGCGATGAGGCCCGCCCCCTGATTCGCGACTGGTGGCGGACCCAGTCGTTTGACGCCGCGCCTCAGGCTCGAATTCTGACCCGCTGGGGCCGCTGGCTGACCCAGGCCGATCACGAAGCCCGGCTCGACATGCTGCTGCTGGGTCCGCACGGTCCGGCCACGCGCGAGATGATCACCCTGGTCTCACCCGAGCGCCGCACCGTGGCCGAGGCCGTTCTGGCCCTGCGGACCGCCTACAACGGGGATTCCATCGTGGCGGGCCTGACGCCCGCACAGGCTCGGGACCCCGCCGTTGTGCTGGAACGGGTCCGGCTGTTGCGCGCCGCCGGCCGTCAGTCCGAAGGCTTAGCCCTGCTGTCCGCCCTGCCCCGGGCCCCTTCCCACAGTGACGGGCAAAGCACCCTGTGGAGCGAGCGCCGCAACTATTTCCTCGACGCTCTGGAGCGCCGGGAATGGCGCGCCGCCTATGATTCCATGGCCGGCCACGGCTTCCCGTCCGGCGAACGGATGGTCGACGCCGAGTTCTTCGCCGGCTGGGTCGCCCTGACCAAGCTGAATGATCCCGCCCGCGCGGCCAGCCATTTCGAGGCCCTGCGCGCGATGTCCTCGACCCCGATCACCCAGGGGCGGGCCCTCTACTGGCTGGGACGGGCCGCCGAGGCCGCCGGTGACACCGCCACCGCCCACCAGCGCTATCTCGAAGGCTCAGCGCACATTCAGACCTTCTACGGCCAGCTCGCTGCGGAAAAGGCCGGGATCACCACCCTGACCCTGCCCGCGGAAATCGTCCCGACCCGGGCCGACATCGCCCGGTACGAGGCCGATGAAGTCGTGCGCGCCACCCGGATCCTGGGTGAGACCGGCGAGGCTTCCCTGTTCCGCGTCTTCACCTATCAGTTGGACGACACCCTGCCCGGAGCGGCCGATCTGGCCCTGCTGATGGACATGTCGCGTGGCTATGGCGAGGATTTCACCGCGATGATGGTCGGCCGCGCCGCCAGCCAGCGCGGCTATCTGATGCCCGAGCGACAGTATCCGATCCGCATTCCGCCGACCGTCGCCGGTGCCGCGCCGCTTGAGTTTACCCTGGCCATCACCCGTCAGGAATCCAGCTTTGATCCGCGTGCCCGTTCAGGGGCCGATGCCCGCGGCATGATGCAGTTTCTTCCGTCGACCGGGGCGGCGGTGGCGCGCCAGCTGAACATGCCGTTCTCGGCCGAGCGGTTGTGGGATGCCGACTACAACATGACCCTCGGCAGCTTTCATCTGGGCGACCTGACCAGCCGGTTCGGCGGGTCGATGCTGCTGGCCACGGTCGGTTACAACGCCGGGCCGGCCCGCCCGCCCCAGTGGATCGCCCGCTGCGGCGACCCACGCGACGGCTCTGTTGATCCGGTCGATTTCATTGAATGTGTGCCCTTCACCGAGACGCGTAACTATATGATGCGGGTGATGGAAAACATGGCCGTCTACAAGGCGCGTTTGAACGGTGGGGCGGCGCCGCTGTCCACATCGAGCGACATCGCTCGTGGTGTCTCGGCCGGTCCGCGGCCCTACCGTCCCTGAAGCGAGACTGGTCCGGTCGCGGCGCGGCTGGCCGCCAGCAGCGGGCCGTCCGGCCCGTCCAGCCAGATGGCGGACAGGCCGAACACCGTGCGCAGGATGTCAGGACGCAGGGCCTCCACCGGCGGTCCATCGGCCACCACGCGACCCTGGTCCAGCACTACGACCCGGTCGGCGAAACGCGCGGCCAGGGTCAGGTCGTGCAGGCTGACCAGCACCGCCTGACCGGCCCGCGCCCGCGCCGCCAAACGCTCCAGCACCATCAGCTGGGCATCGGGGTCCAGCCCGGCTACCGGCTCGTCCGCCAGCAGGGCCCGCGCCCGCGTCGTCAGCAGCCGCGCCAGCAGAACCCGGGCCCGCTCGCCCCCCGACATCTCGGACACGCCCCGGTCGACCAGATGCCCGATGTCGACCTCGACCAGCGCCGCGCGGGCCCGGTCCAGCGCCGCCTCGCCTGCCAGCCACGGCGCGCCCAGGGCGGCGACCTCGACCGCCGGCAGGTTCCAGGCGATACGCCGCTCCTGTGGCAGATAGGCGGCGCATTCGGCCCTCTGGCCCGGCGACAGGTCCGACAATGCCTGTCCGTCCAGCAGGGCCCGGCCACGGGTCAGTGGCAGCAGGCCGAGGGCGGCGCGGATCGCACTGGACTTGCCCGCGCCATTGGGCCCGCACAGGGCCACTAGTTCGCCGGGGCTGACCGTCAGATCGACCACATCCAGCACCGTCCGTCGGCCGATCGCCGCCGTCGCTCCATTCAGAGCCACGACGCTCACAGCCGCCACTCCCGCGCCGCGCGCCAGGCGATCAGGGCGAACAAGGGTGCCCCGACCAGGGCGGTGAACACCCCTAGCTTCAGTTCCTGATCAGTCGGCGTCATCCGCGCCGCCAGATCGGCGAGCACCAGCATCAGGCCGCCGCCCAGTGCCGAGGGCAGCAGCAACCGGCCCGGGTCGCCGCGCATCGCCGTCCGCACCAGATGCGGCGCGGCCAGGCCGACGAAGCCGATCACCCCGGCCACGGCGACCGCCGCCCCGGCCGCCAGCGCCGCCGCGATTAGCGCCAGCAGACGCATCCGTGCCATCGGCAGGCCTGAAGTGGCGGCCGTCTCCTCACCCAGCGACAGCATCCTTAGTCCCGGTGCCGCCAGCCAGGCGAACAGGCCCGAAACGATCACCGCCGGCACGATCCAGGCCACATCGATCCAGCTGCGGTTCTGCACCGATCCCAGCAGCCAGCTCATCACCTCGGCCATGGCGATCGGTGACGGGGACAGGTTGAAGATCAGGGCCGTCGCCGCGCCCGCGAAACTGGACAGGGCCACGCCGAACAGGATCAGGGCCTCGGGTGCCCGCACCCGGCTGGCGAACAGGATCAGGGCGGTCCCGGCCAGACCGGCACCGGCCAAGGCGGCGATCTCAACCGCGCCGGGTATTGCAGCCGCGCCCAGTACAATGGCCGAGGCGGCCCCCAGCGCTGCGGTAGCCGAGACGCCCAGCACGCCGGGATCGGCCAGCGGATTGCGCAAAAGCCCCTGCATCACCGCACCCGACAGACCCAAGGCCGCGCCGACCGCGAGAGCGCAGACAGCGCGCGGGGCCCGTACCTGCCACAACACCTCGGCCGGTCCCGAACCGGGCTGGGTAACGGCGGCGAGGTACTGGTCCAGCCCGAACAGGCTTTCGCCGAACGTAATGGCCAGACCGAGACCCAGCACGATCAGGCCGGCCAGCAACAGATTCAGCCGCGCGGCGGTCCCCGAGGCGCTCATTGCGAGTCGGCCAGCATCGCGGCAGCGTCGGCGGCAAACCACGCCGGGCAGGACAGCACCGTGGCCGGCAGGCGCGCAGCGACCCGCCCGGCGGCGGCGCGGCGCACCACGGGATGGCGTCCGGGCCCGCGCCAGTCGGCCCGGATCTGGTCGAAGAAGCCCAGCACAAAGCGCAACGGCGGGTTCAGGGCGATCCGCTCGACACTGACCGGCGCGAATCCGGGTGACGCCGCCAGATTGGCGAAACCCGCCGCCCTGAAAATCGCGCCCACCAGTGTGTCGCGACCGGCGGTGAACCCCCCGGCCGTCAGATACAGCGCCCCCGGCCGAGGCTCCGTCGGCGAGGCGATCGTGGCCAGTTGGGCGTCCATGTGCTGGATCAACGCATCCCCCCGCTCGGCCCGGCCAAGACCGGCCGACACCCGCCTGAGCGTGGCCTGAACCCCGGCCATGTCCGTGGCGTCGTCGATCAGCAGGACTTGCACCCCGCGCCGCTCCAGCGCCGCCAGCAGTCGCGGCTCGCCGCCCCAGTAGCGCACCACGACATCGGGCTGGAAGGCGATGGCGGCTTCCAGTGTCGGCCGGACCTGGCGCCGTCCCCGCGCCGCCTCACGCAACCGGGAATCGGGATCGTCCGCCCGCGGTGACAGGGCCAGTTCGGCCTCGGGGGCCAGGGCCAGCACATACTGATCGGCACACTGGTCCAGCGACAGGACCCGCAACGGGGCTGCCGTCGTCGGCCCGGCCGCCAGCCAGGCCAGCGCGGCCATCGTCACCAGAACCCGCGCGCTCACGGCTTGAGCAACCCCATGAACAGGGCGTCCATCATCGTGTTCACCAGGGTCTCGCGATCAACCCAGTCGAAATTGGGCTTGGTGATCATCAGGGACACGACGCCGTGCCCGCCGGCCCACAGGGCCTGGGTCGTCGCGCGGGCCCCGCCGCGCAGCCGACCGGCCTGCTCTGCATCCTCGACCACGGCCTCGAATGACCGGAACAGCGCGGCCCCCAACTGCTGGGCGACGGTTTCGGCACCGCCCGGTGCCTCCAGGGCCCGGGTCATATAGACCAGTCGATAGGCATTGGGATTGGCGAAGCCAAAGGCGAGATAGGCCTCCATCATCCGCCGCATCCGGGCCTCGGGTTCACCGGACTCGGCCAGGACCGCCTGGTTCAGGGCGATCAGGGTTTCGAACGACTCCCGGCAGATCTCGTGCAGGATCGCCTGCTTGTCGGAGAAATGCATGTAGAGGGCGGTCGAGGACAGGCCGACCTGATCGGCGATCTTGCGGATCGTCGCCCCTTCATAGCCGTGCTCGACGAAGATCTGCTCGGCGGCGGTCAGGATTTCGGCACGCCGGGAATGGCCCTCGCCCTTGGGCTTGCGTGCGGATCGGCGATTGAGACGGGTGACGCCGGACAAACCTGCACTCCAATGGACCAGACGCTTGAATAGCGGCATTCGCTCCGCACCGCCAACACCACACGCTGTGCGGTTGATTAACCATATTTCGCGTATTACGGGTACGCCATGGTGGCGGTCAGCGATCCGGACAGGGGGTGGCTCGGCGTCCGGCCTGCCCGGCCGGCCGTCCCGGACAGTGCCGCCCGCACAGGGGCAACTCCGATACAGATGACGGTCGTCGGCATTGCCATGGCCGGGACAACCACAGCCCTGGTCTTGTGGCCGGACGCGACGATCCGGGCCGCCGTGCTCGGCATAGGGGTCGGATTCTTCCTGTGCGCGGTGTGGCGGCTCCTGCTGGTCGTGTGCAGTGGTCGGAAGCCACCGCGACCGGAGCCGCCGGACCGTTGGCCACGCTATACCGTGCTGGCCGCCCTGCACGACGAGGCCGAGATCGTGCCGCAACTGATCGGCCGTCTGTCGGCCCTCGACTATCCCCGGCACCGGCTGGACGGCTGGCTGGTGCTTGAGGCGGACGATCATCCGACGATCCAGGCGGTCATCGCCGCCCGGCCGCCGTCCTGGCTGAAGCTGCTGCTGGTGCCGCCCGGTGTGCCCCGGACCAAGCCTCGGGCGCTGAACCACGCCCTGACCCGTGCCACCGGCGAGCTGTTGACCGTCTATGACGCCGAGGATGAACCGGACCCGGGCCAACTGCGCGAGGCCGCGGCCCGGTTCGCCGCTGACCAAGCCGGTCGACTGGCGTGTTTGCAGGCCCCGCTGCGCATCCGCACCCGCAGCGGGCGGGCCGGTTTCCTCGAGCACCAGTTCGCCGCCGAATACGCCGCCCTGTTCGAGGTCACCCTGCCCGGCCTGGTCGGTCTGGGCCTGCCCTTTCCCCTCGGCGGGACCAGCAACCATTTCCGTATCGACGTGCTGCGCACCGTCGGCGGCTGGGACGCCTGGAATGTGACCGAGGACGCCGATCTCGGTTTTCGTCTGTGGCGACACGGCTGGCGGCAGGGGCTGATCGCCAGTCCGACCTGGGAGACTCCGCCCGGGCCGATGGAACACTGGCTGCCGCAGCGAACCCGATGGTTGAAGGGTTATATGCAGACCTGGGGGGTGCACAGTCGTGCTCCGTTCGGCCTGGGCGTACGCGGTCTGATCTCGTTGACCATGACCCTTGGCGTGGCCCTGGTATCGGCGGCGCTGCATGCTGTGTCCCTGGCCTGGGTCGCCGCGGCGGTGTTGGTTGCCGGCTTTGCAGGCCTGTCCCCGGCCACACCGTTGCTGGCTCTCGCCGTGCTCGGGCTCGGCGTCGCCGCGGCCTGGCTGAGCTGCGCGGTTGGGGCGAAGCGAGCCGGCCTGTCCTATCACCTGGGCGACATGGTCACCGCCCCGGCCTACTGGTCCCTGCTCAGCCTGGCCTTTGCACATGCCGTCTGGCGGCTGATCCGCGAGCCTTTCGCCTGGGACAAGACCCGTCACCCGGCCGATCCGGTGGAGGCGATGGACACCGACGCTGTTGCCGACTCTGGACGACAGGCCGCCTGAGCGCCTATCAGCGCGGATGCCTCCGGTTCTTTCCCCCACGCCCGAAACCCTCGTAACGCGGGGCTGGCCCGACTACGCCCTGCTGGACAGCGGCGACGGCCGCAAGCTGGAACGCTACGGCCGCTTCACTGTGGTCCGGCCCGAGCCCCAGTGTTTCTGGTCGCCGCGTGATCCCGAGGCCTTCACCCGCGCCGACGCCGTGTTCGATCCGCAGGACGAGGATGACGACGGCCGCTGGCGGTTCGCTGGTGGCCCGATCGACAATTTCCCGCTCGCCTGGCGCGACGTGCGCTTCACCAGCCGTTTCACCCCCTTCCGCCACCTGGCCTTTTTCCCCGAGCAGGCGGCCAACTGGGACTGGCTGGACGGCCGCATCCGCGCCCTGGTCCGGGAACGCAAGGACGGGCCGCGGCCGAAGATCCTCAACCTGTTCGGCTATACCGGTGTCGCCAGCCTGGCCTGCGCCGCCGCCGGGGCCGAGGTCACCCATGTCGACGCCTCCAAGAAGTCGGTCGCCTGGGCGCGCGAGAATGCGGAACTGTCCGGCATGGCCGACCGGCCGATCCGCTGGATCGTCGAGGACGCCCGCAAATATGTCGCGCGCGAGGTCCGGCGTGGCTCGAAATACGACGGCATCATCCTCGATCCACCCAAATACGGGCGCGGCCCGACCGGCGAAGTCTGGCGCCTGTTCGAGGACCTGCCCGGGCTGGTCACCGACTGCGCCGCCCTGCTGTCCGATGACGCCTCCTTCCTGCTGCTGAACGCCTACGCCGCCCGCATCTCGGGCCTGTCCCTGGCCCATGTGATGGCCGAGGCCACGGCCACCCGCGGCGGCCGCATCGACTGGGGTGAACTGGCCCTGGCCGAGGACGGCAAGGACGGCCGCGCCATCGGCCTCAGCTTCTTCTCGCGCTGGAGCGACCGGTGAGCGAGCCCCGCCTGATCACCTCCCTGACCAATGACACGGTCAAGGCCGTGCGTGCCCTGCACATGCGCAAGGAACGCGAGGCCACCGGCCGCTTCCTGGCCGAAGGTCTGAAATTCATCGGCGAGGCCCTCGATCAGGGCCGCACCCCGACCCTGCTGATGGTCGGGATGGAGGCACGCGCCCATCCGCTGCTGGACCGGGCCATGGCCGAGACCCGCGCCGCCGGCGGCGAGGTCGTCACCGTCACCCATCCGATCCTCGAGAAGATCAGCCGTCGCGACAACCCCCAGACGGTGCTGGGTGTGTTCGACCAGACCTTCGTCAAACTGGCCGACATCGATCCGGCCTCGGCCCCCTGCTGGGTGGCGCTGGAACAGGTCCGCGACCCCGGCAATCTGGGCACCATCATCCGCACCGCTGATTCCGCCGGTTGCGGCGGGGTCATCCTGATCGGCGACTGCGTCGATCCCTATTCGGTCGAGGCCGTGCGCGCGACCATGGGCTCGGTCTTCGCCGTCTCCATCGCCCGCTGCACCGCCGAGGCCTTCCTTGCATGGCGCGCCAACTGGCCCGGCAGCGTCATCGGCACCCGTCTGGACGCCACGCATGGCTATCGCGACGCCCCCTTGGTCGCCCCAACCCTGATCCTGATGGGCAATGAACAGGCCGGCCTGACCGACACCCTGGCCGCGGCCTGCGACGTCAACGTCAAGATTCCGATGCGCGGTCGCGCCGACAGTCTGAATCTGGCCGTGGCCACCGGCATCATGATCTATGCGGTGACGGACGAGGTATGACCCCGACCCCGCTCAAACCGGTGAACTATGACGACGGGCAGCACGCCAACTACAGGGCCGCGCGTGACCTCGGGCCGGGCAACCGGGCCCTCTGGGCCGCCGCCCTCAGTGCCCACGCCCCGGAACACCGACCGCTTGACGTGCTCGACCTCGGCTGCGGCACCGGGCGCTATACGCTGACCCTGGCGGAAACCTTCGGCGGACGCACCTGGGGCGTGGAGCCATCGGAGAAGATGCGAGCCGTCGCCGGGTCCGGGTCGGCTCATCCGCAGGTCGAGTATCTGGAAGGCCGGGCCGAGCGCATTCCGCTGCCGGATGACGCCTGCGACCTCGTGCTGATGTTCCTGTCGTTCCACCATGTCCGCGACCGGGCGGCAGCGGCCCGGGAAATTCGGCGCGTGCTCAAGCCGGGTGGCCGGGTGATGATCCGCAGTCCTTTCAACGACCGCATGCCTGACGTCCACTGGCACCGCTTCTTTCCCCGGGCGCGCGATATCGAGCTGGCGATGTTCCCGTCCACCACCGAGGTCCGGGACGTCTTCGCGGCCGTCGGGCTGCAGATGATCGCCCTCGACACCGTCCGCGAACAGTTCGGCCACAGCCTCGCCGACACGGCGCAGCGCCTGCGCAGTCGGTCGATCTCGACCTTCGAACACCTGAGCGAGGCCGAAATCGAGGCGGGCTTCGCGCGGCTCGACCGCGACGTCGCCGCGAGCGTGACCGACGAACCGAATTTCGGCGACAGCGACCTGATGGTGTTCGCCTAGGTCCCGCGCGGCTTGACCCGGTTGGTCGGCGGGGCTTCGGCCGGATTCTCCGGCCAGGGGTGACGGGGGTAGCGGCCGCGCATCTCGGCGCGCACCGCCGCCCACGATCCGGCCCAGAAGCCCGGCAGGTCCTTCGTCACCTGCACCGGCCGCCGCGCCGGGGACAGCAGGGCCAGCGTCAGGGGCACCCGTCCACCGCCGACCATCGGATGGGCCGTCACCCCGAACAATTCCTGCACCCGGATGTCGACGCGCGGCCCGCCCTCGGCGGCATAGTCGATGGCGGCGCTGCCCAGCGGCGTCGTCAGCCGCGCCGGGGCCAGATCGTCCAGCGACCGGTGCCGGTCCCACGGCACCAGCGCCTTAAGCCCCTGCTCCAATGCCGCATCACCGATGCCCGCCAGTGACTTCGCCCCATCCAGCAGAGGCCACAGCCAGGTCTCGCGGGTCGCCAGCAGTGCGGCGTCCGACGCGTCCGGCCAGTCCGGGTCCAGCGTCCGCAGGAACGTCAGCCGCGCCCGCAAGGCCCCGGCTCGCTCGCCCCAGGCCAGGATCGACAGCCCCCCGGCCTCGACCTCGGCCCGCAACGCGGCGCTGATCTGGCTGCGATCCGGCGGGCCGGTAATCTTCTCGTCGACGACGATGGCCCCCAGCCGCCGGATGCGGCGCATGACCATCCGTCCCGACGGCTCCTTGGTCAGTCGGTCCTCGACCGTGATCCGGTGCCCCAGTGCCAGCGGATCGAGCGGGGCGGCCAGGCGGATACGGTCACGGGCGTCGCCACCGCCCATTTCGGCCACGGCCAGCCACGGCTCGCGCGCCAGCAGTTCGGTTGGATCGAGAAACGCCCCACGCCCTGAGGCCAGCAGTATTTCACCCGGCTTGCCCCGTGCCCGCGCCACCCGTTCGGGAAAGGCCTCGGCCAACAGGGTGCCGGGATCGACCGTGCCGCCCTTGCCGCCGCCGGCCGCCCGGGCCCAGCGCTCGGCCAGGGTCATCGCATCGCGGGCGCGCGGTGATCGATCCTGTCGCAGCTGCCGCAGCCGCTCGCCCAGGTCCGGGTCCTTGCCGCCCAGACCCGGCTCGCTCAGGATCGCCGCGATCCGCCCGCCGGTCAGGGCGGCACCCCCGTCCGAGGCCACCGCCACCAGATGGGCCAAACGTGGCGTCAGCGGTATCCGGATCAGACGGCGTCCGTGGGCCGTCAGATTGCCGTCTTCGTCCAGCGCCTCCAGCCGGGTCAGCACCGCCCGCGCCTCTGCGAAGGCCCCGGCCGGTGGCGCGTCCAGCAGGGCCAGACCTTCGGCCGTGCGCGCGCCCCAGCGGGCCAGGTCGAGGGCAAAGCCGGTCAGGTCCGCCTCCAGTATCTCGGGCCGCTGGTGCGGGACCAGTCCCCGGGTCTGTTCCTCGTCCCACAGCCGGTAGCAGACCCCCGGTTCGGTTCGCCCCGCCCGCCCGCGTCGCTGCTCGGCCGACGAACGACTGACCCTGACCGTCGCCAGCCGTGTCAGGCCGCTGGACGGCTCGAACCGCGGCACCCGCGACAGGCCGCCGTCGATCACCACCCGCACGCCTTCGATGGTCAAACTGGTCTCTGCCACCGAGGTCGCCAGCACCACCTTGCGCCGCCCCGGCGGCGACGGATCCAGCGCCTGGTCCTGCTCGTTCTTGTCGAGCGCCCCATACAGCGGCACCACATCGACGGCCGGGTCGCGCAACCGCGCCTTCAGGGCCTGGACCGTGCGGTGGATCTCGCCCTGCCCCGGCAGGAAGGCCAGCACCGAGCCGGTCTCCTCGCCCAGCGCCTGCATCACGGCCCGGGCCATGGCCTCTTCCAGCCGCTCCAGCGGATTGCGGCCCGCATAGTGAGTCTCGACCGGGAACATCCGCCCCTGCGCTTCTATGACTGGAGCCCCGTCCAGCAGCTTCGCTACACCGACGATGTCCAACGTCGCCGACATCACCAGCAGCCGCAGATCCTCGCGCAGCACCGACTGACTGTCCCGCGCCAGCGCCAGGCCGAGGTCGGCGTCGAGGCTGCGTTCGTGGAACTCGTCAAACAGCACGGCCCCGACACCGTCGAGGCCGGGGTCGTCGAGGATCATCCGGGTGAACACCCCCTCGGTGATCACCTCTATGCGTGTCGCTGGACCGATCCGGCTCTGCAGCCGGGTGCGGTAGCCGACAGTCTGGCCCGGGGTCTCGCCCAAGGTCTGCGCCATTCGCTCCGCCGCGGCCCGCGCCGCCAGCCGTCGCGGCTCCAGCACCAGAATTTTTCCATCCGCCAGCCAGGGTTGGTCGAGCAGCGCCAGAGGCACGACCGTGGTCTTGCCGGCCCCCGGCGGCGCAGCCAGAACCGCCGTGTTGTTCGCCGCCAGCGCGGCCTTCAACTCATCAAGAACGGCGTGGATGGGCAGCATCCCACGGGTCTAGCCGCATCGGGTGGGATCACGAAAGCGCGTCATCATTTGGCACGACGAAATCCGCATTGTCAGCCGCCTCCGGCCCCGCTAGCGTCCGCGACATTGAAGGCAATCCGGGAAGGATTTGCCGTATTTTAGGGGCGAGACTCAATGTCCGCAGAAGGCCTTAGGCCTAAGGGGAACCGCCTGTTCCTCAAGAAATCCGTAGCCCAGATCCAGAAAGAAGCCGCCAAGAGCGAGCTGAAGCGGTCTCTGGGCCCCATCAACCTCATGAGCCTCGGTATCGGTGCCATTATCGGCGCCGGTATTTTCGTGCTGACCGGCCAGGTTGCCGCCGACTATGCCGGTCCGGCCATCATGCTGTCCTTCGTCGCCGCCGGCATCGCTGTCGCGCTGGCGGGCCTCTGCTACGCCGAACTGGCCTCGACCATGCCGGTCTCGGGCTCGGCCTACACCTATGCCTACGGCACCCTGGGCGAGGTCTTCGCCTGGATCATGGGCTGGCTGCTGGTGCTCGAGTACGGCATCGCCGCCTCGACCGTCGCGGTCGGCTGGTCCGGCTATGTCGTCTCCATCATGGGCGATTTCGGTCTGTCCCAGATGCTGTTCCCGGCCATCCAGTACGCCGGCCAGGAAGGGGCCATGTGGGCGACCCCGATGATCGAGGCTGTTCGCGCCGACCACGGCACGGTCCTGGCCGCAACGGGCACCTTCAATCTCGTGGCGGCCATCGGCATTGCCGCTGTGTGCAGCCTGCTGGTCCTCGGTGTCAGCGAGTCGGCGAACGTGAACAACGTCATCGTTGTCATCAAGATCGTCGTGCTGCTGACCTTCATCGGGGTCGGTATCTCGTATGTGAACCCCGACAACTGGCACCCCTTCATACCCGCTGCCGACCCGGCCGTTCCCGGTCGCTACGGCTATGACGGCATCATGCGCGGGGCGGCGATCATCTTCTTCGCCTACGTCGGCTTCGAAGCGGTTTCGACCGCCGCGGCCGAGGCCAAGAACCCGTCGCGGGATGTGCCGATCGGCATCCTCGGGGCGCTGATCGTCTGCACCCTCATCTATATGGCCGTGGCCGCCGTCATGACCGGTGTCGTCCCCTACGCCGAGCTGAGCAGCCCTGCCCCCGTCGCGGTCGCCATCGACCGCATGGGTCTGCACTGGGCCGATATTCCGCTGGCTGTCGCGCCGGGTGGGCAGCTCAACCTGATCAGCTTCCTCGTCAAGATCGGGGCCATCACCGGCCTCAGCTCGGTCATGCTGGTGCTGTGCTACGGCCAGACACGGATCTTCTACACCATGGCCCGTGACGGTCTGCTGCCGCGGGTGTTTGCCGTCATCCATCCGAAGTTCCGGACGCCGTGGCTCGGCACCATCCTGCTGGGCGTGCTGATCGCGATCACCGCGGCCTTCCTGCCGATCAGCCTGCTCGGTCAGCTGGTATCCTTCGGCACGGCGGTGGCCTTCTCCATCGTCTGCCTGTCGGTCATCTACCTGCGGGTCAAACACCCTGAACTGGCCCGGCCGTTCCGCGTGCCCGGTGGCATCTTCACCGCTTCGCTCGGCATCGCCGCCTGCATGTATCTGGCCTGGAAGAATTTCCAGCCGATGCTGGAGCAGGCCTTCCCGACCCAGGCTCAACTCGCGGCCGGTGCCATCGCCGATCCGCTGACCCTGCAGCTGCTGGGTGGCTACGCCGCCATCGGGGCCGTGATCTACGCCATCTACGGCTTCTGGCACTCCAAGCTGGCCAAGGGCATCGACATCACCGAGGAGAGCCTGATGAACTCCCCGGCGGCCGCCTTCGGCGAAGGTGTCGACAACATCAAGGAAGACTGACCCCTCCACCGGTCGGTTATACGGACGAGGCCCGGGAGCGATCCCGGGCCTTTTTCGTGGGCGATTGGTGCTGGCCCGTCGCCATCCGGGGGCCACGGACCGCGCCACCGGTTCCGCGCACGCCGCTGCGCCGGTTGCTAGCGGAGGGATGATCGCCCGCGCCGACGGGACCCGGCCGCGGCGGGCTGTGCTCCCGGCGACAGGGGCCTCGCCCGACCGCAGGATACCGCCCAAACGAAAGCGGCCCGGACAGGGTCCGGGCCGCTTCGCCGTCACGTGATGTCAGGCTCAGCCCAGCAGTTGCGGGAACAGGCCGATGATCAGGATGGCCGCCACGGCCAGCGGGCACAGCCAGGCGATCAGGAAGCGCCAGGCCGTCAGACCGGCCCCCTTCAGACCCGTCTCGCCGTTGACCAGCTTCCGGTCCGCGACCCAGCCGACGAAGATGGCGGTGACCAGACCCGACAGCGGCAGCAGCAGCCGGCCGGTGATCCCGTCGATGGCGTCGAACCAGGTCGCGTTCTCGAAGCCGGGCACCCCGGCCATCGGCCGCTGGTCCGCGAGAACATTGAAGGACAGCGCCGACAGCAGGCCGATCAGGAACACCAGCACACCGATGCTCCAGGCAGCCTTGACCCGGGAAACGCCAAACCTCTCGGTGACCCAGCCGACCGAAATCTCCAGCAGTGACACCGACGACGTCAGGGCCGCGAACAGGGCCAGGACGAAGAAGGCGAAGCCGACGATCGCGCCGCCGGGCATGGCATGAAAGGCCGCAGGCAGGGTCTGGAACATCAAGGTCGGGCCAGCGTTCGGCTCCATCCCCACCATGAACACGATCGGGAAGATGGCCAGGCCGGCGATGATGGCCACGGCGGTGTCCGCGAAGGCGATCATGCCCGATGTCTGGGCCAGGTTGGTGTCGCGCGAGGCATAGGCCCCATAGGCGATCATGGCACCACCACCCAGGCTCAGCGAGAAGAAGGCCTGACCGAGCGCCGAGCTGAGCACGCCGGGGTGAAGGGCGCGCTCGAAGTCGGGCGTGAACAGGAAGGCCACGGCTGCAGCAAAGTCACCTGTGATCGCGGCGTAGATGGTGATGGCGATGAGCAGGAAGAAGAAGGCAGGCATCAGCCAGGTGGCCGCCACCTCGATGCCGCGCTTGACCCCACGGGCCACGATCCAGGTGGTCACGATGACGAAGGCGAGTTGCAGACCGACCAGCAGGACCGGATTGGCGAACAGGGTCGGCATCAACTGCTGGATCTGCTCGACGGAATCGTTCGCATAGGCACCGGCCAGCGGTGTCCCGGCCGAGACCGCCCCCACCAGATCGGCGGCGCTGGTGCCGATGAAATAGATCACCCAGCCGGCGACCACACAGTAGAAGGTCAGGATGGCGGTATTGGCGATCAGGCCGATCACCGCCAGCAGGCTCCACGCCGGGCTCGCCTTGGATTCCCGGGCCAGATAGACGGCGCTGCCGATGGTGGACCGCTGACCGTGCCGCCCGATCAGGCTTTCGGCCAGCAGCAGCGGCATGGCGATCAGCACCACACAGAGGATGTAGAGCAGGACAAAGGCCCCGCCGCCGTTGCTGCCGGCCTCTGTCGGAAAACGCCACAGATTGCCCAGGCCGACGGCCGAGCCGGTGGCCGCGAGGACAAAGGCCCCCTTCGAAGACCAATGCGCCCGTCCCGGCGCCGTAACGTTTCCAGCCAACTGTCTACTCCCTTGTGGGCGGCGCGGTCGGGACCGGCTGCCTCTCCTTTACAGGGGGCCGGCGCGCGGCCCCCTCGAACAATCGCCCGGGCCGCGAACGGCCCGGGCGAACGGCATCCTAGTCGTGGTCCTTGCCGGCGGTCTTGTTGCCCTTGGCCAGGGCGAAGACCACGCCGGACAGAAGGGCCAGCGCGATCAGGTTCGGCAGGGCCATGGCCGCATTGGCGATGTCGCCCAGTCGCCAGACCAGTTCGATCTCCTGGAACGAGCCGATGAAGATCATCACTACCCAGAACAACCGGAACGGAATGGTCAGCTTCATGCCGAACAGATAGGTCGCGGCCCGCTCGCCGTAGTAGCCCCAGGTGATCAGGGTCGTGAACACGAACAGGATCAGCGCAATCGAGGCGATCAAGCCGCCCAGGGTCACCGTGCCGAACACCACGAAGGGGAAGGCTGTCGCATAGGCCGCCTCGGTCATGGCGAAGCCGCGCAGGTCCGAGGTCCAGACCGTGTTCTGCATCACGGTCACGCCATCGACGGTGTGCGGAAACGCCCCCTGAACCGCCAGCATGACCAGGCCGGTGGCCGTGCAGATGATGATGGTGTCGATGAAGGTACCCATCATGGCGAACCGGCCCTGACGGGCGGGGTCGTCGGTCTGGGCCACGGCGTGGGCGATGGGGGTCGAACCCTGACCGGCCTCGTTCGAGAACAGGCCGCGGGCCACACCCGAACGAATCGCCAGGATCATGCCGGCACCGACGAATCCGCCGGCTGCAGCGTGACCGGTAAAGGCGCTCTCGAAAATCGTCATGAAGGCACCGGGAATGGCGCTGTAGTTCATCGCCAGGGCGATAACGGCCATCACCAGATAGACCAGCGCCATGACAGGCACGATCTTCTCGGCAATGGCACCGATCGACTTGATGCCGCCGATGATGACGGCGAACACGGCCACCGCGACGATGATGCCCGAACCCCATTCCGGAATTCCGGTCAGGCCGCTGAACGAGTCGGCGAAGGAGTTGGCCTGGATCATGTTGCCGGTGGCGATGGCGGAAAACAGCAGGCCAATGCTGAACACGACCGCCAGCCAGCCCCACTTCTTGCCGAGACCGTTACGGATGTAGTTCATCGGACCGCCGCGGAAATGGCCGTCCGGGCCCTTTTCGCGGAAACGGATGGCCAGCGAGCCCTCAGCGAAGGCCAGCGACATGCCGATCAGGGCGGTGACCCACATCCAGAACAGGGCCCCCGGACCACCGAGCGTGATGGCGGTGGCGACGCCGGCCAGGTTGCCGGTGCCCACCTGGCCCGACAGAGCGGTCGACAGGGCGGCGAACGGCGAGATCTCGCCCTTCTCCTTATCCTTGTTCTTCGCGAACAGGCCGGCGAAGGCCTGGCCGAGATGGGTGATCGGGTAGAAGCGCAGGCCGATCATGATCCAGATGCCGACGCCGAGCAGGACGACAACCATCGGCGGGAACAGCAGAACCTGCTCCCCGTGCCAGGTCCCGCCCCAGATAAAGTCGCTGACGTTTGTGACGCCGTCGTAGAAGCCCTGCATCGGACCTGCAGTGTTAGCCATGGATTTCCCCTCATCCCTCTTGCGGCGCAACTATCCACATGGCGGGAGGCTTGACCACCCTGAATCCTGTGGGTTCCCCGCGTTTTTCTGCGGGTGCAAGGTTGCCGTTGGCGTTCGCCGGACCATGGGCCTTGCACGCTGGCGTCCAGCGACCTAGGACCGCATCGGACCTATGCGGATGTGGCGGAACTGGTAGACGCACTGGATTTAGGTTCCAGCGCCGCAAGGCGTGGAGGTTCGAGTCCTCTCATCCGCACCATCGCTTCTCGCCCGCACCGGACCGGTTGCGGGTTTTGTTTGGTCGTCAATGTTCTTGCTTTGTTCTGGTCGGTGCGTTACATCCGGTCATGGCTCCAGTCGCAAGGAAAGGGCGCGGTGCCAGCACCAACGCCAGTGGTCGGTTCGAACCGGTCGTGCATGAGGCCGTCGATGACGGCTGGACCGATGCGGACCAGACCCCTGCCCCGCTGCGCACCACCCTGACGCCGGAACACGCCCGCACCATCATCACCCGGAACACCAGTCCGGACATCGGTTTCGACCGCTCCATCAACCCGTACAAAGGTTGCGAACATGGCTGTATCTACTGCTACGCCCGTCCGTCCCATGCCTTCATGGGCCTATCCCCGGGCCTGGATTTCGAGAGCCGCCTCTTCTTCAAGCCCGAAGGCGCGCGTCTGCTGGAACAGGAGCTCGCCGCCCCCCGCTACCGGTGCAAACGCATCCACCTGGGCGGCAACACCGACCCCTACCAGCCGGTCGAGCGCGATCTGAACATCACCCGCGACCTGCTCAAGGTCCTGCAGCGCTTCAACCAGCCCTTCAGCATCATCACCAAGTCGGTGCTGATCGCCCGCGACGTCGACATTCTCGGGCCGATGGGTCGCGCCGGTCTGACCCAGGCCATGGTCTCGATCACCACCCTCGACCGCGCCCTGGCCCGGACGATGGAGCCGCGCGCCTCAACTCCGGCGAAACGGCTCGAGGCAATCCGCAAGCTGGCCGACGCCGGCGTGCCCGTCGGGGTCGGATTCGCTCCGGTGATTCCCGGCCTCAACGACCATGAGCTGGAAGCGGTGCTTGAGGCGGCGGCCAAGGCCGGCGCGACCTCGGCCATGTATGTGACCCTGCGCCTGCCGCTGGAGATCAAGACCCTGTTCCAGGAGTGGCTGGCCGAGGCCCGGCCGGCCCGCGCCGCCCGGGTCATGTCGCTGATCCGCCAGACCCGCGGCGGCAAGGACTATGACGCCGACTGGTCACAACGCATGAAGGGCACCGGCCCGGTCGCCGACCTGATCGCCGCCCGCTTCAAGGCGGCGGTTAAACGCTATGGCCTCGACGCGCCGCGTGCCCCACTGGACGTGACCCGGTTCCGGGTCCCGGCTAGCGCCCGGTCGCAACGCGACCTGTTCGACCCGGTCGAAGGTCCGGTAGCTTGAGCGATTATTCCTCGTGCGGTCCCCAGACGGCCTCCAGCCTCTGGGCCCGACCACAACGCCACTTGTAGAAGGCATAAGTCTGCGGATTCTTTAGATAATAATCCTGATGATAGGTCTCTGCGTCGTAGAAGCGGGCCGAGGGAACAATCCTGACCTCAACCGCACGGTTGAACTGGCGCGCCACGGCCTGTTTCGAGGCTTCGGCGGCGGCCGTCTCCTCGGGCGTGGCGGGGAAGATGGCCCCCCGATACGACGGGCCCTTGTCGCAGAACTGACCGGTCGCATCGAACGGATCGACGTTTTTCCAGAACACATCGAGCAATTGCTCATAGCCGATCACCGTCGGATCATAGACCACGCGCACCGCTTCATAGTGTCCGGTGCCGCCGCGCGTCACCTGTTCGTAGGTCGGGTTGTTCGTGGTCCCGCCGGTATAGCCCGACACCGCCTCCACCACCCCCGGAGTCTGTTCGAACGCCTGTTCCGCGCACCAGAAGCAACCGGCGGCGAACACAGCCGTGGCGGTCATCTCGGGACGCAGCCGTTCCCGTGTCTCGGAGCCGGCACAGGCCGTCAGCAGCAGCAGGGCGATCAACGAGAACATCAGGCGCATGGGGTATTCCTGTCCTGCGCGCCAATCCGCGCGCTCCGACGAGCTACGGAGTTCAACCGTCCGCGGTTGCACCCGATCTGACGTTTCTCGATCGGCAGAACCCGGGTCCGTCCCGGAGCCGTACCCACAACAATGACAGAATGGCCGACCGTATCCAATTCACCCGGCCGGGCCCTAGCGCCGGAAGACCCCGACCAACTCCACGTGAGTGGACCACAGAAACTGGTCGATCGGGGTGACCCGCTCCAGCACGAAGCCGGCGTCGATCAAGACCCGGGCGTCGCGGGCGAAGCTTTGAGGATTGCACGAAACGCCGACCACGACCGCCGCCTTGGTGTCGACGATCTGCAGCGTCTGGTCTATGGCCCCGGCGCGCGGCGGATCAAAGACGATGGCGTCGCAACCCTTCAGGTCGTGCGGCGTCAGCGGTCGGCGAAACAGGTCGCGGGCCTCGGCGGTGATCGGGCTCAGCCCGGTGGCCGAGCCGAATCCGCCCTTCAGCGCCGCAATCCCGGCAGCCGAGGAGTCGGCCGCCAGCACCGGAGCCACGGTGGCCAGCGGGAAGGTAAACGCGCCTGAACCGCAGAACAGATCGGCGATCTTCTTGGCTCCCTTAACCGCCGCCACGGCCCGCGCGGTCATCGCCGCCTCGGCCTCAGGCACAGCCTGCAGAAAGCCACCGGGCGGCAAGGGCACGGTCGCCCGACCGAACATCACCGTCGGCTGGCGCATCATGGCCAGCGTCTCACCGGCCAGACTCAACCGCGCCAGGTCGGCGATGTTGGCGGCGCGGATCGCCTGCATCTGCCGATCGCGCGACAGGCCGCCGGACTTGCGCTCGACCCCCGTCACATCGACATCCAGCCCGGTCAGGGTCAGGGTTACATGCAGGGTCGGGGCGGATTTCGGATGCTCAAGAAAGGCTTCGGCCACCTTGGACAGGGCGGGAAAGGCTGCGACCAGCCGCGGATCGGCCACCGGACAGGCGTTGACCTCGACCAGCCGCCACGACTTGCGCGCCTTGAATCCCAGAACCACCCGGCCGTCCGGGTCACGTCGGGCATGCAGGGCCAATCGCCGCCGCGTACCGGCGGGAACCGCCACGGTCGGCTCGATCTCGGTCTCGATCCCCTCGCGCGCCAGGGCCAGCCGCACCTGTTCGCGTTTCCAGTCCAGATAGGGGCCGGTGGCCCAGTGCTGCAGCGAACAGCCACCGCAATCGCCATAGTGGGGTGAGACCGGCACGATCCGGTCGGGACTGGGTTCGACGATCTCGATGTCGCCCGCTCGCCCGTCGCGTACGGTCGCCCGCACGGTTTCGCCCGGCAGGGTCAGTGGCGCGAAAACGGGCCCGGCCGGCGTGTCGGCGATACCGTCGCCCTGCCCGCCGAGGCGGGTAATTTTCAGCACGGTCAGGGGCGCGGTCTCGGTCATGGCCGCCTTCTAGCCCGGCTTGGCCCCGGCGTGAAACATGAACGAAGATGAACGACTTGCTCAAAAGCCGTTCAGCTTCACTCCCCTATTGATCGGGGCAACAGACAGGGGTCCGAACGGTTCGGCTTCCAGGTTTGCCAAAGGGAAACAGGAACACCCCGATGTTTGACCGCTTCACCAGCCGCTCCGCCGCCGTCGCCGCGCTCGCCGCCGCCGGCTTGATGATGGTCCCGGCCGCCGCCTCGGCCCAGTCCTACGGCTACCAGAACCAGTCCCGGAACTACGGGTCCGGGGCCTACGGCCAGACCTATGACTACAATCGCTCAGGCTCATCCGGCTACGCCAACTCTTGTGTCCAGGGCAATCAGACCGCCGGTGGCCTCGTCGGGGCCACGGTCGGTGCCATCGCCGGCTCGCAGATCGCCGCTCGCGGTCGCCGTACCGAGGGCAGCATCCTCGGTGGCGTGCTCGGTGCCGTGGTCGGTGCCAGCGTCGGCGGCAGCTCGTCGCAGAACTGTGACAGCAACTACAACCGCAACGGCTATGGCTCGACCGGTTACGGTTCTAACGGCTACGGCTCCAATGGCTATGGCTCCAACAGCTACGGCTATAACACCCGTGACCAGGGCCGCGATGGCTACGGCTACGACTCACGCCGCTATGACGACCGCCGCACCGATGACCGTCGCTACGATGGTTATGGCCAGCCGGTCCGTGACACCCGCTATCAGAACACCGACGAATGCCGTCTCGCCGAGAGCCGCATCCGTCTGCCCGACGGCCGGGAAGAAGTGCGCTACGTCCGCACCTGCCCCGACCAGTACGGCCGCTATCGCGTCGTCGATTAATTTTCAGCCCCCCTGTCGATCGACGACGTGACGGGAGCCGCCGGTGGAGAAATCCGTCGGCGGCTCTCTTACGTTCGGGCTAGCGCTTTTGCGCCCACAACAGGAATTCGATGTTGCCGTCGCCGCCGGTGATCGGGCTTTCCGTCGTTTCCCGCACGCTCCAGCCCTCGCCTTCCAGCCAGGCACTGACTGAGTCGACGGCCCGGCGATGCGCCCCGGGATCCTTGACCACCCCCTTCTTGCCGCCACCGCCGCCGGGCCCGTCGGCCTCGAACTGCGGCTTGACCAGGGTGACCAGGTCGGCCCCTGCCCCGGCCAGCGCCAGCGCCGCCGGCAGCACCTTGGCCAGGCCGATGAAGCTGGCATCGCAAACGATCAATGCCGGCGCTTCGGGAATCAGCTCGGGCGTCAGCGTGCGGGCGTCGGTCTTCTCCAGATTGATGACCCGCTCGGCCGCGGCGACCCGCGGATGCATCTGCTCCGAACCGACGTCGACCGCATAGACCCGGTCCGCGCCACGGGCGAGGCAGACCTCGGTAAAGCCGCCGGTCGAGGCCCCGATGTCCAGCACCACCCGTCCTTCGACCGGTACGGGCCACAGGGTCAGGGCGTGGTCCAGCTTCAGCCCGCCGCGACCGACCCAGCGATGAGCGTCGACCACGGTCAGCACCGCGTCATCCGGAACCGACTGGGCCACGATTCGTGCCGGCACCCCGTCGATGGTCACCCCGCCGGCCTCGATTGCCGCGCGCGCCTTGGCCCGACTGTCGGTCAGGCCCCGGGCGACCAGCAACTGGTCCAGCCGGACCCGTTTCATCCCAGGTCGTCCAGACGGGCCAGGGCGGCCCCCAGCCGGGTCCGGCCCTCCTCGGCCTCGGCCAGTTTGGCGCGCTGCTCGTCGATCACCGCCGCCGCCGCCTTGGCGACGAAATTGGGGTTACCCAGCTTCTTGTTGAAATGCGCGATGTCGCTGTCGAAGGCGGCGATCTCCTTGGTCAGGCGCGCCCGTTCGGCGGCCAGGTCGATCAATCCGGTCAGGGACAGGGCCACGCCCTCGCCATTGCTGACGAAGCTGACGGCACCGGCCGGGGCTGCCTCGGCCGACCCGACCTCGGAGACCCGTGCGAGGGTCAGGATCAGATCCCGGTGACGATCGATCAGGGCGGCTGTCTCGGGCGACGGACGCACGAAGGTCAGTGGCGGTTTGGCTCCCGGCGGCACGTTCATCTCGGCCCGCAGCTGGCGAATCTCGGTGACCAGGTCGACCAGCCAGCCGATCTCGGCCTCGGCCCCGGCATCGACGAAGGCGTCCGGCAGGTCGGGCCATGACGACCCGGCCAGCAGCCCTTCGCGCGCGGGACCTTCCCGGCCCAATTCGGCCCACAGTTCCTCGGTGATGAAGGGCATGACCGGGTGCAGCAGCTTCAACGTCTGGTCCAGGGTCCAGGCCGTCATGGCCCGGGTCTCGGCCTTGGCCGCTTCGTCGCTGCCTTGGAACACCGGCTTGGCCAGTTCCAGATACCAGTCGCAGAACACGTTCCAGACAAAGCGGTACAGGGCGCTGGCCGCGTCATCGAACCGCCCGCCCTCGATGGCTTCAGCCACGGCCCGCTCGGTCTTCAGCAGCTCGCCGCGGATCCAGCGGTTGATGGTCTGGTCGACCGTGGCCGGGTCAAAGCCCTCGACCCGGCGCGCCTCGTTCATCTGGCTGAAGCGGGCGGCGTTCCACAGCTTGGTGCCGAAATTCCGATAACCTTCAATCCGCTGACGGCTGAGCTTGATGTCACGCGTACCCGACAGAATGGCCATGGTGAAGCGCAGGGGGTCGGCCCCCAGCTCATCGATGATGACCAGCGGGTCGATCACGTTCCCCTTCGACTTGCTCATCTTCTGGCCCTTCTCGTCCCGGACCAGGCCATTGATGATCACCCGCTTGAACGGCACCTCATCCATGAAGTGAAGTCCCATCATCATCATCCGGGCGACCCAGAAGAAAATGATGTCCGCCGCCGTGACCAGATCACTGGTCGGGTAGAAGCGTTCGAGGTCCTCGGTCTTGTCGGGCCAGCCCATGGTCGAGAACGGCCACAGGGCCGAACTGAACCAGGTATCGAGCACGTCCTCGTCCTGGATCAGGGCGGTCTCGCCGTCATAGTGATGGCGCGCGGTGGCGCGGGCGTCCTCCTCGGTCTCCTCGACGAAGATGGTCCCGTCCGGCCCGTACCAGGCCGGAATCCGGTGACCCCACCACAGCTGGCGCGAGATGCACCACGGCTCGATGTTCCTCAGCCATTCGAAATAGATCTTCTCATAGCTCTTCGGCTCAAAGACAGTATCGCCCTGCTCCACCGCCTTGATCGCCGGCTGGGCCATCGTATGGGCGTCGACGTACCACTGGTCCGTCAGCCACGGCTCAATGACCACGCCGGAGCGGTCGCCGTGCGGGATGACGTGGCGGGTCTTCTCGATATCCTTGAGCCAGCCCTCGGCCTCGGCCCGGGCAACGATCGCCTTGCGCGCCGCGAACCGGTCCATGCCGTCATAGTCGGCCGGCACGTCCGGCGTGTCGGCGGCGGTGATGCGCCCGTAGGCATCCATGATGTTCAGCGCCGGCAGCCCGGCCCGCTTGCCGACCTGGAAGTCGTTGAAGTCGTGCGCCGGGGTGATCTTGACCGCACCCGAGCCCTTGGCCGGATCCGCATAGGCGTCGGCGACGATCGGAACGCGCCGGCCGACGATCGGCAAGGTCACGAATTTCCCGACCAGTCCAGCATAGCGGTCGTCGTCCGGATGCACCGCCACCCCGGTGTCGCCCAGCATGGTCTCGGGCCGGGTCGTGGCGACGACGATGAAGTCGCGGGTCTCGTATTCCGTGGCCACACCGTCGTCGTCGAAGGCGACCGGGTGCTCATAGGTGACGCCGTCGGCCAGCGGATAGGCGAAATGCCAGTAGGATCCCTCCATCTCACGCTGCTCGACCTCGAGGTCGCTGATCGCGGTCTGGAAATGCGGGTCCCAGTTGACCAGTCGCTTGTCGCGATAGATCAGGCCTTCCTTGTGCAACTGCACGAACACCTTGCGCACGGCGGCGTTCAGCCCCTCGTCGAGGGTGAACCGCTCACGGCTCCAGTCGCAGGACGCGCCCAGACGGCGCAGCTGCTGCACGATCGCCCCGCCGCTCTCGGCCTTCCAAGTCCAGATCTTGTCGACAAAGGCCTCGCGACCCATCTCACGCCGCCCGATATTGCCCGCGGCCGCCAGCTGGCGCTCGACCACCATCTGGGTGGCGATGCCGGCGTGGTCGGTCCCCGGCAGCCACAGCACCGCCTTGCCCTTCATCCGGTGATAGCGGGCCAGGATGTCCTGCAGGGTGTTGTTCAAGGCATGGCCGACGTGCAGCGACCCGGTCACGTTGGGTGGCGGGATGACGATCGAATAGGCGTCGGCCGCCCCGTCGGTGGCCGTCGCGGCGCGGGGGGCGAACAGGCCACTCTGCTCCCAGGCTTCATACAGGCGGGGTTCGGCAGCGGTGGGATCGAAGGTCTTGTCGAGCATGACGGAATTCGTTTCGGCAAAAGGAAAGGGCGGCCCCACCGGAGCCGCCCTTGTGATCTAGTCGCAGTGGACGTGAAGGGCTAGCCGGCGGTGCGGGCGATGCGTTCGACTTCCTTGCGTACCTCGGTCTCGACGATGCCCGGCAGATGGGCGTCCAGCCATTCCTTCAGCATCGGCCGCAACAGGGCGCGGGCCAGATCGTCGATGGTCAGGCCGCTGCCCAGGCTGGGCTCGGTCGAATCAGCGGGGCGCATCGCGGCGGCCAGACCGGCGAAGGCCGATGCGGCGCTGGCAGCAGCACTGTCGCCGACGATTCGATTATAGGCCGCCGCGGGTGCAGCCTCGGGAGCGGGCTCAGGTTCCGGCTCCGGCTCCGGTTCAGCGACAGCGGCTGCGGCCGGAAAATTATCGGGCTCGGCCACGTCCAGATCACCGATCACTTCGGCGGCCGGGGCCTGATAGGGTTCGGTCAGCTCGAGGACATCGTCTTCCTCGGCTTCCGGTGCCTCGGCCGTTTCCGGCTCCTCGGCGGGTTCCGGCTCAGGGGCGGGTTCCGGTTCCGGCTCAGGGGCCGCGGCCTCAACGGGCGCGGGCGCGGGTTCAGCTTCCGGCGCGGCTTCCGGCTCGGGCGCGGCGGCCTGGGCCGTCTCCGCCGGGGCGTCGTCCTCGGAGATGATCCGGCGGATCGACGCCAGGATTTCCTCCATCGTCGGTTCCTGGGCGGTCTGGTCGGTCATGATGTACCCTTGAACGAAACCTGGCGGCGCAACACGGACGCAGCCGACGGACATTGGGGCGACGCGGACGACTGCACCATCCCCTGTGCCTTGTCGTCGCATCTACGCCCGGCGGAATCAACGTTCGTTTTTCGCCTGTCAGGCTATATTTCAACTCCGGACGCGGAACGGTCCGCCTGACCGCCGCCGCCCCGACGCTATGGTCACTGATCCGGCGCGGTGCGGATGATTTCCGACTTCAGCCGCTGATCGATCGGGGCGTCCTCGGCGTCGTTGGCGGGCACGACGGGCGGCGCGGCGATTCGGTCGAAGGCCTCGATCACACCGTCCCACGGCAGGGCACCATTATTGCGGACCCGCTCGTAGTTGGCACGGGCGTCATAGACGTCGATCGTCGGATCGAGGTCCTGGCCTTCCAGCCGACCCATCGAGGCCAGCAACTGGGCCTGGGCGACGTATTCATTGCGACGGGCACTGGCCAGGGCGACCTGGGCGCTGCGCAGTTCCAGCTCCTGGTTCAGCACGTCCAGCGTGGTGCGCAGACCGACCTGGGCTTCCTGACGAACCCCTTCCGCGGCGACCGAGGCGGCGCGCACAGCCTCCTGTCCGGCCTGCAGGGCGGCGCGGGCGGAGATCACCTGGGCATAGGCGTTGCTGACCGACTGCAGCACCTGACGGCGACGGCCCTCACCGTTGATCTGGGCGACATTGGCCTGTTCCAGCGCCTGCGACACCCGTGAGCGGTTCAAGCCCCCGGTGAACAGTGGCACCGACACGGATGCGGACGCCTGAAATGCGGTTCGATCGGCTAGGTCAAAATTGTTCAGGGTGCTGGACCCGCCATAAGACGCCGTCAGACGGGCAGACGGACGATACTCGGCGCGGGCCGCGGCGACGCGGGCTTCGGCTGCCTGAAGATTGTAGTCCGCAGCCCTGACGCTCGGGTTCTCCGCCAGGGCGACATTCAGGGCCACATCGAAATCGGTGGGCACGCCCGGCAGGGCAGGCAGAGCCGACAGGTCCGACGGGGCCTGGCCGACCACAGCGGCGTAGGCGGCACGCGACACGGATAACTGGGCCCGGGCATTGGCCAGGTCGGCGTCGGACTGGGCCAGCCGGGCCTCGGACTGGGCCACGTCGGTGCGGGTGATCTCGCCGACCTCGAAGCGGGCGCTCGATTCATCCAGCTGGCGCTGCAGAACGGTGATGTTGTCCTGGCGTACCTGGAGGATCTCCATGTCCCGCAGCACATCAGCATAGGCCTGGATCACCGAGGTCAGCACCTGCTGTTCGACATCGCGAAGGCCTTCCCGCCCGGCAAGGATATTGGCTTCGGCCACGGTGATCCCGTGGCCGATCCGGCCGCCCGAATAGATGGACTGGGACAGACCGATACTGGCTGAGCCTGAATTCGATTCTGAGACCCCACCGGTAACCAGGTCGGGAATCCCATCGCCGTTGATGTCCCGGGAGCCCCCGCCCTTACTGTCGGTTCTGGAATAGCTGGCAGTGCTGCTCAGGTCGACCCGTGGCCGAAGTCCGGCGCGGGCCTGGACGATGGTCTCGTCCAGCGACCGCTGGCTGGCCCGCTGGGCCAACAGGGTGGGGTTGGTGCGATAGGCCAGGGCCAGGGCTTCCTGCAGCGTCTCCGCCCAGGCCGGTGCGGCGAATCCAGCGACCAGCGTGGCCATGGCCACTGAAGCGAGCGCGCGCGAGCGTATAAACATAAGCCGTTCCTGCCTGACGGTCCCCGAAATGGCCCGCCCTGTGTTCGTTGGCGTAAGTGCGAGATCACCACGCCATACGCCAGTTAAGTTTTTTTCACCCTCGCCGGCCGCAACGCCGTCGGCGGCGAGATCTAGAGGCTGAATGTGGGGACCGGTGCCAATTCCGCCAACACCGGAGGGGACGCATCGAACAGTTCCCGCCGGGACAGACCCTCGCGACCCTGAACATACAGGACCGCCTTGCCGGCCGGGCCCGTGCGCTCGACCACGGCCAGCCGACCGCCGGGCTTCAGGGCCGCGATCCAGGCCGACGGCCGGACCGGCGTGGCCGCCTCGCTGACGATCAGATCGTAACCCTCACCGTGCGGGGTGGTCAGCGGTGCCACGACCGTTTTGACCCCGGCCTCGGCCAGGGCGGCCCCGGCAACGTCGAACACGTCGGCGTCACCTTCCTGGGCGATCACCTCCAGTCCCATTCCCGCCAGCACGGCCGCCGCATAGGGGGCGGCGATCGCCAGAACGCGCTCGCCCGGGCGGGGATCGAGAGCCATCAGCAGTTTGGACACTTCGCGGGCCGCCATCAGCTTGCGCGTCCCGGCGATATCCACCTCGGTTTCGGAATAGGCGGCAAACGCCCGGTCGGCGGCGCAGAACCGCTCGCGGGGTACGGCCAGCAGGGCAGCCTGAAGTACCCGGTCGGTGACGTCGTTCACGCGGACCTGGGAGTCCACCATGACCTTGCGTGCGGCGGCGAAGTCCATCTGTCGCTGATCCTGATCTGGCGGCGCAGGAAGTGCACCGGAAAACTCGCGCGCTTATAGGTCCGCGCGTTGCAGCCGACAATCCGATCTGGTAGCGAACGGCCCTCGCGAATACGTCGTCTCCCAAAAGAGACAGACGGCCTGATGGCGGAGTGGTTACGTAGCGGACTGCAAATCCGCGCACCCGGGTTCGATTCCCGGTCAGGCCTCCATCGCGACTTACCCCGGATCAAACAACATCGCCGGCCCGCAGGAATGCCCTGCGGTCCCTGCTATGAATGGCCTTTCAGCCCGACCTCAAAGGCTTTCAGCCTATGGGGGCGGTGATCCATCCAACCGCACCCGCCAGGCTGACGGCGGCGGTGACGAGGCCGATCGCCACGGTGATCCGCGCATTGCGAAGGATGAAGAAAAATATTCCACTGAACATAGGCACTCTCCCCGGACACCCCAGAGCGCCACAATTTTGCCTAACTATCAAGGTGGACGAATCGTTAAAGCGATGAAAATTTGGTGAGAGTCGGCCTTAACGGCTCAGCTGAAACAGGGCGACGGCCCCCGCCGTGGCCACATTCAGCGAATCAAAACCGCCTGACATCGGGATTCGAACCCCGCGGCAGCGGTCGATCAGCGCCGCCGGCAGCCCCGGCCCTTCCGGCCCCAGCAATATCGCCCGCCGTCCCTTGCGACCCACCGCTGACAGGTCCTCGCGGGCCGAAGGCGTCAGGGCGATGACCTCGAACCCGTGGCGCTCCAGCGCATCGACCATGGCGGTTGCCGTCAGGCCTGTGATCATCGGTGTCCGCAGCACAGCCCCGACCGAGACCCGGATGGCCTTCCGGTAGAAGGGATCGCAACAGCGGTCATCCAGCATCACCCCCGCCGCCCCGAAGGCCGCCGCATTGCGGAAGATCCCGCCCATATTGTCGTGATTGCCGATCTCGCTCGCCGCGACGATCACCGCGTCTGCGTCCGTCGCGGCCAGAAAACCGTCGACATCGATCGGTTCGGGCTTTTCCCCCAGGGCCAATATGCCCCGATGCAGGTGGAAACCGGCGATCCCGTCCAGCACCGCCTGCGGCGCGATATGGATCGGTACCGACTCCGGCAGGCCGGTCAGGATCTCGCCCTGGGCCGCCAGACGGGATTCGGCCAGCAGGACCGCCACGGGGCGACAGCGTGAGGCCGGTGACCCCAGAACCCGCAGCACCACCTCCCCCTCGGCGACAAACAGCCCCTCGCGGCCCGTCAGGTCCCGTTCGCGAATGTCGCGAAAGGCCGCGATACGGGCATCCGCCGGGTCTTCTATGCGGATGATTGTCATCGTTCGTCTTTTCCGGTTGCGCTGGCCCGACGGCCGCTGTTATAGCCGCCGCCTTCCCGAGCGTCTGTTCCGCGGTAGCTCAGTGGTAGAGCAGCCGACTGTTAATCGGCTGGTCGTAGGTTCGAATCCTACCCGCGGAGCCACTCGCCTTCCCTTCCCGGCAATTGGCCAAGAAAAAAGCCCGACGCACGCGCCGGGCTGAAGTGGTTTGGTGATGGTGGGTGTCTCCAAAGAAGGAAGACCCCCTGTGAATCGGCTGCTTCGGTTAAGCGAACCCTAACGGCCTCAGTCTGGTCGAACCGGCAGCCAGGTAGTTTGCGCGGCTCCGGCGGCACTCGTCCAGTTCACCCGCCAGCCCCATCCCGCCCGCTGCACCGAAAAAGCGCCGCCCGCCGGTGCCGAATCACCCGGATAGGCGAAGGCCGCATCCCGCACCCGTATGGTGACCTCGCCGCCGCCTGCCCGGTTGAGCACGGCGCTCCAGCGCCCGTCGTCGTCGGGGGTCACCCTCATGACGGGACCGTCGCCGACCGAGACCGGAACATTCTGCGACGTCGACCCGGTCCGGCCCGAGGCCAGCAGCACCCGGCCATCGCTGTCGATCGCGCCCAGGACCGGCGCCGCGTCCAGACGCAGACTGGCCCGCCCTGAACGCAGCAGGACAATGGGGCCGTTGCCGCCGCGCAGAATCAACAACCGCTCCGGGGCGGGAACCGAATCCTGCCCGATCTGGGCCTCGGGGATCAGCATCAGATCGTCGGCCGGCGCGGCCATGCGGATTTCAAAACGGCCCTCGGCGTCGCTGCTCGCAGCATAGGCGGTGCCACTCTCGCGCCGCAGAACGACCCGGCCCTCGGGCTCGGCCAGGCCCTGGACCCGCAGACCCTCGGCGGTGACGCTGACTCCGGTAATTTGCGGTGGCGCAGTCCAGTGGCTGGCGGGACCGGACGGGGTCGGGGTGGCGACCGGCGCGGGTTCCGAACAGCCGGAGACGAGGCCGAGGAACAGCGCCAGCCCGACGGCGGCGCCGGATGCGATCCGACGTTTCATACTCATCACCGGCACTATATGGCTGTTGTTCCAGATAGCGCGCCCGGATGCCTGCTGTCTCCCCCTTCGGTCCTGAGGAAGCATGTCGTCCATCCCCGTCACCATCGCCCCGTTCGACGGCCTGTCCGTCTGCCTGTTCTGCGGCTCCTCGGACACGGCCCATCCTGACTATACGGTTGCGGCCCGGGCCTTCGGCGCGGCGACGGCGGCCCAGGGCTGGCGGCTGGTCTACGGCGGCGGCGGCGTCGGTCTGATGGGGGCCTCGGCCCGTGGTGCCCACGAGGCCGGCGGCCGGGTCGTCGGGATCATGCCCGGCTTCCTGCGCAGCCGTGAGCGCCTCTACGACGAGGTCGAGACCATCGTCGTCACCTCGATGCATGAGCGCAAGACGCTGATGTATGACCAGTCCGACGCCTTCGTCGTCGCCCCCGGGGGTGTCGGCACCCTGGAAGAGGTCATCGAACTGCTGTCCTGGAAGCGGCTCGACCTCCACGCCAAGCCTGTCATCTTTTTGAACATCAATGGCTTCTGGGACATTCTGTTCTCCCTGATGCAACATTCGGTCGACGAGGGCATGACACCGCCGTCCTTCCTCGATGCCTGGGTCGTCTGCGACACAGTCGACGCGGCGATCGCCGCTATTCGCGACGCGGAGCACACGCCGGTCTTGCAACATGATCACCGTTAAGTAATCAGTGATAAGGTGCCAAGGTTGGTTTTCTATAGAAACGCTTCTTGCGCGTTTTTATAGGAAGCGGCCGTCGGCGTTCCGGGGCATTTCCGCCCCACCTTGTCCGGAGACTCCCATGCGTGCCCTGATCATCGCCGCGGTAATGTTCGCTGCCGCACCCGCCCTGGCCCAGTCGCCTGCGGAAACCGCCCTCACCCTGGCCGATGCCGCCACCGCCCCTGCGGGCACCACCATCATCGACGGTGCCGCCTGGCGCTGCGAAGGCACTGACTGCACCGCGACTGCCCGCGCCAGCCAGCCGGCCTCGCGTGCCTGCCGCCGGGTTGTCGCCCGCCTCGGCAAGGTGACGGCCTTTTCCTACAAGGGCACGACCCTGACGGCCGCCGAACTGGCTACCTGCAACGCTGACTGACGCCTGTGGGGCGGGGTCGGCCTCAGGCCGCCTCGCCCTTCAGCCGCTGCACGATCCGCTCGCGGCCGATCATCGGCACCAGCGTCGCCATGTCGGGCCCGTGCGCCTGACCGGTCAGGATCAGCCGCAGCGGCATGAACAGGGCCTTGCCCTTGGCCCCGGTCGCCTCCTTGACCGCATTCGTCCACACCGACCAGGCCGTCTCGTCGATCGCTTCCGGCAGGACAGCCAGCGCCGCCGCCGCAAAGGCCGCGTCCTCGATCACCGGCGTAACCGGCCCACGGACCAGCGCCGCCAGATCCGTCACATCATCGAATTTCTGCAGATTCTGCCGCATCAGCGTCCAGAAGGCCTCGCCCAGGTCGCAGTCCCGTTGGGCCAGCCGCTCACGCGCGACGTCATAGGGCATGGCATGCAGGGCCTGCGCGTTCAGCCGGTCCAGATCCGCCGTGTCATAGCGCGCCGGTGACCGGCCCATCTTGGCGAAGGCGAAGCTCTGGCCCAGGGCCTCGACCGACTCCGCGACCTCCAGCGGGTCCGACGTGCCGATCCGCCCCAGATGGCTGGTGATGGCGATCGGCTCATAGCCCTGCTCGCGCATTTCGCTGATCGACAGCGACCCCAGCCGCTTCGACAGAGCCTGACCGTCCGCCCCGACCAGCAGCGTCGTATGACCAAAATGGGGGATGGTGCCGCCCAGCGCCTCGAAGATCTCGATCTGGGCCCCGGTGTTGGTCACATGGTCCTCACCGCGGATCACATGGGTGATGCCCATGTCGATGTCGTCGACGACCGACGGCAACGTATAGAGAAACAGGCCGTCCTCGCGAATCAGCACCGGATCGGACATCGAGGCCGTGTCGACCTCGGCATGGCCGCGCGCCAGGTCTTCCCAGGAAACGCGCTTGCCCTCGAGACGGAAACGCCAGTGCGGCTTGCGCCCCTCAGCGTCGTAGGCGGCCTTCTCGGCCTCGGTCAGCTCCAGGGCGGCACGATCATAGATCGGCGGCAGGCCGCGCGACAGTTGCACCTTGCGGCGGCGATCCAGCTCGTCGCCGGTCTCGTAGCAGGGATACAGACGCCCGGCGGCCTTCAGCCGGTCGGCGGCCGCCTCATAGCGATCGAACCGCTTCGACTGGTTGTGGCGTTCATCCCAGGCCAGACCCAGCCAGCTCAGGTCGTCCTCAATGCCCTGCTCGAAGGCAGCGGTGGACCGCGCCAGATCGGTGTCGTCGATGCGCAACACGAACTGACCGCCATGCGCCCGGGCGAACAGCCAGTTGATCAGGGCCGTACGGACATTGCCGACGTGCAGCTTGCCGGTGGGCGACGGGGCGAAACGAACCTTGACGGACATGTATACGGTAACCTCGAAAGCGAGGCGCGTTGGTCGCGCCACCACCTCCGCAAGTCAAGCCGCCGTGCCGTCAGGCGAGGATCAATCGTCCCTGTGGACGCGTTCGCGGCGCTCGTGCCGCTCCTGGGCCTCAACCGACAGGGTCGCCGTCGGCCGGGCTTCCAGTCGACCCAGAGAGATGGGTTCGCCGGTCTCCTCGCAATAGCCGTAGTTGCCGTCCTCGATCCGACGCAGAGCGTCGTCGATCTTGGCAATCAGCTTGCGCTGGCGATCCCGCGTTCTCAGCTCCAGCGCCCGGTCAGACTCCGAGGAGGCCCGATCGACGAGATCCGGATGGTTCTCGGTCTCGGCCTGGAGGTTGACCACGGTCCCGCGTGACTCACGCAGGATGTCTTCCTTCCAGTTCAGCAATTTTTGCTTGAAATAGGCGAGCTGTCGCTCGCTCATGAACGGCTCATCGTCACTGGGCCTGTAAGCAGCTCCGGCGTCGGTAACTGTAGACGCTAATGCGTTCATCGCATTCACGCTCTTCTTCCTAAGCACCCCCCTGCGGCGCAGCCCTGCCTATAGGAGGGGTAAAGAGTCGTCGCAACGCGGTTCGCGCTAGAGTGATGTAGACAACGGCGTCTCTGGTGGAAAACGTGACATTTCTTCATCACTTTCGCCGTCAGACTGAGAATATCCCGTTGAAATCGGTCGTTTATGTTGCGGTGCGGCGTAAATCAGCCTTGGCCAACTCTACCGCAGCGCGCAGATCGATCTGATCCAGCAGGCCGTCCAGACCCGCGTCGCCGTCGAGCGTTCGCTCCTCGCGCAGAGTCCGGGCCAGGCGTTCCAGCGCCGCTTCGTCCGGCTCGCCGGACAGCAGGGCCAGCTTCACCTCCTCGAGCCGGTCCAGCAGGCCGTTGCCGCGCCGGATCGCCCGACGGCGGCGCTCTGTCACGTCCTCAACCCCCTGCAGGGCCATCAGGGCTGACACGCCGGTCACGCTGGATACGCCCCCGGCGGCCGATGTCGCGCCGGCCCGAGCCGCCCCACCCGATGCAGGCAGGGCAAAGCCGCCGCCGCTACGCGACGGCCGGGCGGATGATGAGGATGACGACGGACCCGACGGGCCGGTGACCTTCATGCGGGCGAACTCCAACTGATGCCCGACACTCGCCGGGGACCGTCACTGTTTGGTTAACGCCCCGGCAGATTTTGCCGCGGACATCCGGCCCCGAAACAGCCCGCTCGCTGTTATTGTTGCGTAATTTTCGCGGCACGATCCTCGCAGGGTTAATCACGACACCAGTCATTGGACGTCCGACCTATGAAAAAACTGCTCGCCGCCTTTCTCGCCCCGCTCGTTCTGGCCGGGCTCGCCACCCCGGTGGCAGCCCAGTCCCGAATCAAGGACATCGCGGCAGTCGAGGGCGTCCGCACCAACCAGCTGGTCGGTTACGGCCTGGTGGTCGGCCTCAACGGCACCGGGGACTCGCTGCGTAACTGCCCGCTGACCCGGCAATCCCTGGAAGGGATGATGGAACGCCAGGGCGTCAACATCCGCGGCACCAACGCCAATACCAAGAATATCGCGGCCGTCATGGTGACGGCAGAACTGCCGCCCTTCTCGACGCCGGGTTCGCGCATCGACGTCAATGTCGCGGCCATGTGTGACGCCAAGAGCCTGCTGGGCGGCCAGGTCCTGGTCACCAGCCTGCAGGGTGCCGACGGCGAGGTCTATGCCGTGGCCCAGGGCTCGATCCAGACCGGGGCCGTCTCGGCCTCGGGCGGCTCCGGCTCCTCGGTGACCCGTGGCGTCCCCACCGCCGGCCGCATCGCCTCGGGCGGCGTGGTCGAGCGTGAGACCGGCTTCGAACTGGCCAATATGAATGAGGTTCGGCTGACCCTGCGCAATCCCGACTTTACCACGGCCCAGCGCGTCGCCTCGGCCATCAATCAGGTCTACCCCAGCACGGCGATGGCCGAGAACGGCACGGTCATCGCCCTGCGCGCGCCCGGCCAGATGGGTATGGCGGGCTTCATCAGCCAGGTCGAGAACCTGACCGTCCGGGTCGACGTCCCGGCCAAGGTGATCATCGACGAGGTCAACGGCGTCATCGTCATGGGCGACGCCGTCCGCATCTCCACCGTCGCCATCGCCCAAGGCAATCTGACCATCTCGGTGCAGGAATCGGCCCAGGTCAGTCAGCCCCTGCCGTTCAGTCGCGGCGAAACTGCCGTGGTCCCTGAATCGACGGTGACCATCGAGGAAGAACTCGGGCGCGAGATCCGGATCGTCAACGGCACGACGTCGCTGTCGACCCTGGTCAACGGGCTCAACGCCCTGGGCGTCAGCCCGCGCGACATGATCGGCATCCTGCAGGCGATCAAGGCCGCCGGGGCCCTTCAGGCCGATATCGAGGTGATGTGATCATGAGCGACCTGTCCGTCCCCGCCGCCCTGCTGCAGCCCTTGGCCGAGCGTCCCGTCGCCTCGCCCGCAGCCATGGCCCGCACGCGCGAGACCGCCGAAGCCTTTGAGGCCTCCTTCCTGTCCCAGATGCTGAAGCCGATGTTCGAGGGCCTGTCGACCGACGGCCCGTTCGGCGGCGGCGAGTCGGAAGCCACCTGGCGCGGCTTTCTCGTCGACGCCATGGCCAAACAGACGGTCAAGGCCGGCGGCATCGGCCTCGCCGACCGGGTCATGAGCGAAATGTTGAAGATGCAGGAGCAAGCCGCATGACCACACGCAGCGCCGCTGATGCGGCCGCCGATCTCAACGCGACCGGCCACCTTCGCCAACTCACCACCCTCACCGAACGCCTGACCGGACGGCTGATCGAGGAATCCCGGGCTTTCGAGGCCCGGCGGCCCCAGGACGTCGCGGGCGGCATGGCCGAGACCCGCGAACTGGCCAACCTCTACCGCCGTGAGTCAGCCCAGGTGAAGGCCCACCCAGAACTCTTCGCCGGGGGCGGTCTCGGCGAGCGCAAGGCGCTGATCCGCGCGACCGAAGCCTTTGAAGCGGTCCTCGCCCGCCACGTTCTGGCCGTTGAGGCGGCCCGGGTCATTTCCGAGGGCCTGGTCAAGGCCATCGCCGAAGAGGTCGCCAGTGTCCGCGGCTCCCCGTCAGCCTATGGTTCGTCCGGACAGGCCTCCGCCAGCGACGCCCGCGCGGTGGCCATGAACCGCACCGCTTGACCACATCCCGTTAACCGCGTTCGTCGGCTCAACCTTTACGGTTGCGGGCGCAGGGTTCACGGATGAGTATTTCCCGTCGACTTCTGGGATTGGCCTGCGCCTCGGCTGACACCCTCATCGAAATCGATGCCGGCGGCTGCGTCGTCATGGCTATCGGTGCCGGACCTGCGTCCGGAATCGATCCCGGAACCGACTGGATCGGCCGCCCGCTCATTGACCTGTTCGACAAGGCCAGCGGAGCGGTCGTCACCCAGGCCCTGGCCGGCCTGCAGCCGGGAGTCCGCGCCGCGCCGCTCGACATCGTGGTGACCTGTGGCCCCCATCAGATTCGGCGCGCCCGGCTACGCACATTCTGCCTGCCGGAGATTGCCCCGGCGGTTTCCTGCGCCCTGATTTATGACGGCGCGCCCTTCAGCCTTGCCCAGCCCCGGACTCCACCCATGCTGGATGCCGAAGGCCTGATCAACCGCGTTCAGCAGGCGCTGCGCGAGGGTCGCAGCAGCGAAGACGTGGCCCTGGCCTTCGTCGACATTCCCGGCCTGATCCCCGGCAAGGACGAACAGCATCAGCGCGCCGAGGCCCGGATCGAGGCCGCCCTGCAATCCGCTTCCGTCGACGGCGCCAGCGCCGCACGCCTGACGCCGAAGCGCTTTGCCGTTCTGCGCAACCCGGAAGACGACGCCTCGACCCTGGCCGATCAGGTCCGGGATGCCGGGGCTGCCGAGGGGCTGGAAATTCAGCCGACCGCGAGCCAGGCCGGCGTCGACGCCGGGCTTGCGCCGGGCCTGGTCATGCGGGTCCTCAGGGTCGCGCTCAAGGCTTGTATTGAAAGCGGCGACACCGCCCCACCCGATCAGGTCTTTGCTGACAATCTCAGGACCACCCTCCAGGAAGCCGAGCGGTTCACAGCGATCGTTCGCAATGGCGACTTTGCCCTGCATTTCCAGCCGATCGTCGATCTGACATCCGGCGAGATCCATCACCTTGAAGCGCTGGCCCGCTTCGGCGACGAGAGTCCGGCCGGCACCGTGTCCCTGGCCGAGGACCTCGGCCTGATCGACAAGTTCGACCTGGCCGTGGTCGAGAAGGCGCTGAAGCAGATGCGTCGCCCCGGCTTCACCCACCTCAAGGTGGCCGTGAACATCTCCGGCGCATCCCTGTCCAATGACACCTATATCCAGGCCTTACTGAATCTGACCAAGCCCCACCCCGAGGTCCGCGCCCGGCTGCTGGTCGAGGTTACTGAAACCGAGTCTGTCGGCGATCTCGTGGCAGCGAACCGCCGGCTGGGTACCTTGCGTGAAGCGGGCATCATGGTCTGTCTCGATGATTTCGGCGTCGGCGCGGCCTCATTCGAATATCTGCAGAGCCTGTCGGTCGATATCGTCAAGATCGACGGCAGTTTCATCCGCGACGTCGTCGACAATGCCCGCACCCGCACCCTGCTCGGTCATCTGGTGGGTCTGTGCCACTCGCTGAAGGTGTCGACCATCGCCGAGATGATCGAAACCGAGGAACAGGCCAACGCGGTCCGGGCGCTCGGTATCGACATGGGACAAGGCTATCTGTTCGGTCGCCCGTCGGCCGAGCCGGTCATGCCTGTTCCGGTCACCGCCACACCGGTCGGGCGTCGTCAGGGTGAAGTCAGCGGCTGGGGCTGAAACGCCCGGCCTGTCCACTCAACGGTATCGAAATTCCAGCGTCCGGACTCAGTCGCCCGGGTGGCGGCGCGTGCGGTCTGCGCGGATGCGGATCGGCACCGGCTTCGGGCGCGGCGTCAGCGAGACAAGCCCGGCCACGACGGCGACGACGGAAAGGGTCAGACCGATTTCCAGGGCGTGGATCATGGGAAGCTGCCTCTTGTACAAACGCGAGATGTTGAGAATGGCGTCTGATCTCGCCCTCTGCAAGGGACTTCCCCTCACGGTTGGGTGACGGCGACCCGGTGTCGCGCCCGGATGGTGGTCAACGTCCCGAACGCCTATGTCATCGGTCATGACCCTGTCGCCTGACCATCCGCCGGAATCCCGCCGCGACGCCGCCAAACACCGGATCGAGACCGAGACCGGCATCGACGAGGCGATGATCGACCGCCTGGTCGACGGATTCTACGATCGGGTTCGCGCCGACACCCTGATCGGGCCGATCTTCGATGAACGGATCAGTGACTGGGGTCCGCACCTGGCCCAGATGAAGCTGTTCTGGTCGTCCGTGGCCCTGATGACCGGCGTCTATCACGGTCGCCCCATGCCCAAACACCTGCCCCTGCCGGTCGACGGCCGCCATTTCGACCGCTGGCTCGAGCTGTTCCGGGCTACGGCCCGCGACCTATGCCCGCCGGAGGCGGCCGATCACTTCATCGAACGGGCCGAACGGATCGCCGACAGCCTCGAACTGGGCATCGCCGGGGCCAACGGTGTCCTGTTGCGCAAGGGCGAGCGCTATGTGCGGCCGACCGAGGTGTGGGGACCGTCGGACAGCTAGTTACTGCCCCGCAGCCAGCCGATCTGCCAGATCTGACCGGAAAACAGACAAGGCCTCCTCGACGGGGACGGCTTCGCCCGAGCGGTCGTATGCGGCGAGGCGGCGGGCCTCTTCGGTCCAGTCGTCACCGATCGCCTGCTCAAGGACCTGAAGCGCATAGTCGGCCGGGGCCGCCTCCGCGACCACTTTCAGGCGCAGCGCCTGATCCTCCGTTAGGTGAATATCGAACCCGTCAGCCATACCGAAGAATAACTTGGACGCCGTCCCGGCGCAATGTTCTCATATTGTTCTTGCTGAAACCGACGAATTGATCCCCATATAGCGGTGTCGCCCCGAACCCTGCACGCCCCACCGCGTTTCCGGAATCCATGACCGAAAAACACAATTTCATCCGCGTCCGCGGTGCCCGCGAACATAATCTCAAGGGCGTGGACGTCGACATCCCGCGCGAGAAGCTGGTCGTGATGACCGGCCTGTCCGGCTCGGGCAAATCCTCGCTCGCCTTCGACACCATCTATGCCGAGGGTCAGCGCCGCTATGTCGAGAGCCTGTCGGCCTATGCCCGCCAGTTCCTCGAACTGATGGGCAAGCCCGACGTCGACCTGATCGAGGGCCTGTCCCCGGCCATCTCGATCGAACAGAAGACGACTTCGAAGAATCCGCGCTCGACCGTCGGCACGGTGACCGAGATCCATGACTATATGCGCCTGCTGTGGGCCCGGGTCGGCGTGCCCTATTCGCCGGCCACCGGCCTGCCGATCGAGAGCCAGACCGTCTCGATGATGGTCGACAAGCTGACGGCCCTGCCCGATGGGGAGCGGCTGTTGCTGCTGGCCCCGGTTGTGCGTGGCCGTAAGGGCGAATACCGCAAGGAGATCGCCGAGTGGCAGCGCACCGGCTTCCAGCGGCTCAAGATCGACGGTGAATTCTACGCCATCGAGGACGCCCCGGTCCTCGACAAGAAATTCAAACACGACATCGACATCGTCGTTGACCGCATTGTCACCAAGGCCGGGCTCGAGGCCCGCTATGCCGACAGCTTGCAAACCGCCCTGAACCTGGCCGACGGCCTGGCCACCGCCGAATGGGCCAACCCGCCCGAGGGCGAGGAGCCGCGCCGCATCGTCTTCTCCGAGAAATTCGCCTGCCCCGTGTCCGGCTTCACCATCGCCGAGATCGAACCGCGCCTGTTCTCGTTCAACAATCCGTTCGGGGCCTGCCCGACCTGCGACGGCCTCGGGGTCAAGCTGGCTTTCGACGCCGATCTGGTCATCCCCGACCGCGACAAGGTCCTGCACAAGGGCGCGGTCGCCCCGTGGTCCCGCGGCCCCTCGCCCCTCTACACCCAGACCCTGCAGGCCCTGTCGCGTCACTACGGCTTCTCGATGGACAAGCCGTGGCGCGACCTGCCGGAACAGGCCCAGCAGGTCATCCTGCGCGGCACCGGCAGCGAGAAGATCAAATTCGTCTATGACGACAACGCCCGCACCTATGAGGTGTCCAAGACCTTCGAAGGCGTCCTGCCCAATCTGGAGCGTCGCTGGCGCGAGACCGACAGCGCCTGGGTGCGCGAGGAACTGGGTCGTTACCAGTCCGAAACCCCGTGCGAAGCCTGCGGCGGCAAACGCCTGAAGCCCGAGGCCCTGGCTGTCCGCATCGACGGCTCCGACATCGCCGACATCAGCTTCCTGTCGATCTCCAAGGCCTACCTCTGGGTCTCGACCCTGGCCGAGCGACTGACCGACAAACAGCTGGAAATCGGCCGCCGCATCCTCAAGGAAATCAGCGACCGGCTGCGCTTCCTCAACAATGTCGGCCTCGACTATCTCAGCCTGTCGCGCGCCTCGGGCACCCTGTCCGGCGGCGAGAGCCAGCGCATCCGTCTGGCCAGCCAGATCGGCTCGGGCCTGACCGGCGTCCTCTATGTGCTGGACGAGCCTTCGATCGGCCTGCACCAGCGCGACAATTCCCGCCTGCTGGAATCCCTGCGCGGCCTGCGCGACCTCGGCAACTCCGTGCTGGTGGTCGAGCATGACGAGGAGGCGATCCTGACTGCCGACTATGTCATCGACATGGGCCCGGCCGCCGGCATCCACGGCGGCGAGATATGCGCCGAGGGCACCCCGGCCGAGGTGCTGGCCAATCCGAACTCCCTGACCGGCAAATACCTGTCCGGCGAGCGCGAGATCGCCCTGCCCGTCGACGGCCGCCGTCCGATCAACCGCAAGAAGATGCTGAAGATCAGCGGGGCCACCGGCAACAATCTCAAGAGCGTCACCGGTGAAATCCCGGTTGGCCTGTTCACCTGCGTTACCGGCGTCTCCGGCGGCGGCAAGTCCACCTTCACCATCGAGACCCTGTACAAGGCCGCCGCCCGTCGTCTGCACAACGCCTCCGACGCCCCGGCCAATTTCGACCGCATCGAGGGGCTGGAGCATTTCGACAAGGTCATCGACATCGATCAGAGCCCGATCGGCCGCACGCCGCGCTCGAACCCGGCCACCTATACCGGGGCCTTCGGACCGATCCGCGACTGGTACGCCGGCCTGCCGGAGTCAAAAGCCCGCGGCTACGGCCCCGGTCGCTTCAGCTTCAACGTCAAGGGCGGCCGCTGCGAGGCCTGTTCCGGCGACGGCCTGATCAAGATCGAGATGCATTTCCTGCCCGACGTCTATGTCACCTGCGACGTCTGCAAGGGCAAACGCTACAACCGCGAAACGCTGGAAATCGTTTTCAAGGGCAAGAGCATCTCCGATGTTCTGGATATGACGGTTGAAGAGGCAGCGAGCTTCTTCAAGGCCGTGCCGCCGATCCGCGACAAGATGCTGACGCTGGAGCGGGTCGGTCTCGGCTATGTCCAGGTCGGCCAGTCCGCCACCACCCTGTCGGGCGGTGAGGCCCAGCGGGTCAAACTGTCCAAGGAACTGTCGAAACGCGCCACCGGCAAGACCCTCTACATCCTCGATGAGCCGACGACCGGCCTGCATTTCGAGGACATCCGCAAGCTTCTGCAGGTGCTCCAGGAACTGGTCGAGGCCGGCAACACCATCGTCGTCATCGAGCACAATCTCGACGTCATCAAGGTCGCCGACTGGCTGCTCGACTTCGGTCCCGAGGGTGGCGAGGGCGGTGGCGAAATCGTCGCGGTCGGCACCCCCGAACAGGTCGCCGCTGACCCCAACAGCTGGACCGGCCGCTATCTGAAAGAGGTGCTGGACCGCCACGAAACCCGCCGCAAGGCCCGCGTGGCGGCCCTGACGGCGGATGCCAAGGTCAAGCCGGCCCGGTCAAAAGCCCGCGCCTGACCGACCCGCCTGGCGTCAGACCGTCGGTGCTTCAGCGCCCGAGCCCGTGATGTCGCGATAGGCGGCGGCGAACGGGGCATACAGGACCCCGACGGTCAGGGCGTAGACCACGGCTTCAACGAAGGCACTGGCGATGACCCACGGGTTGCTGAGGTCAAACCGCGCCTGCATGGCCGCCATGTCGGAAGCACCCGAACCGAGCGACCAGGGCTCGAGACCCGACATCATCCCCAGTGGCATGGTGATGATGGAGGACAGGACGCCGATGATAATCACCATAACCGCGGTCAGGATGATCATGCCGAGCAGCGGCCAGAACCGCCCCTTGGTCACGGCAAAGGAATCGAAAATGGCGATTCGCTTCTCGGCCACAGTGATGGGAACGGCCAGACACAGGCGTACCGCCAGCCAGATCAAGAGGGCCGCGCCGGCGAGACCGACGACCACAGCCGCCAGAACGGCGATTCCGCCACCCGAGGCCTGGGCGATGCCCACGGCGATGCCCACTGCGAAGATCAGGACCAGAAGCAACACCATCGACAGCAGCGACAAGACCAGGCTCACGACAATGACCCGCACCTCATCCATGCCCAGTTTCAGATAGCCGAATCCGCCGGCCTTGGGGGTCAGCACGCCGCGCGCTACAGCCGCGGCCAACATGGCCCCGACCACGATCGAGAGCGGGAACAGCCAACCCATATTCAGGAACACCTCGCCCAACGCCTGCAACAGCGCTGCGACGTCCGCCTGAGGCGGCGAGGTCACCCCTTCCATGGCCTCGGCCATTTCGGTGACCCTGGCCAACGGGCCCATGGCTCTCGACACGGCGAACAGGCTGGCCACGCTTACGACCGCATAGAGCAGGGCCCAGGCGACGAGCGCCAGCGGATTGCGCCGGACCAGGCGGAAGCCCTCGAACGTGGCCTCGGTGGCAGAAAAACTCATCGCATCTCTCCTGCGGGTCTCGTCTGGATCAAAGTTCCGGCGCGTGCGCCGGTTCCGCCGTCTGGACCGGTTCCGTTACCGGCTCGGCGACCGGAGGCGGCGCGCTGCTGTCCGCCAGCTGGCGGCAGGCCGAGGCGAACGGGGCGAGCCCAAGCGTCAGTAACATGCCGTAGACAAACGACAACACCACACCGCCCAGGGCGCACCAGGCCCAGTTGGCCATCATCCACGGAATCGGGTCACCCCAGTTGGCTGGATCGGCCCAGACCTCGACGTTATTCAGATCAATGAAGGCGGCCCCCACGCCAAACGCCGCCAGGGCCGCGATCACAACAGCAATCTCGACCAGCAGGATAATCACCAGCAGAAGCAGCATCATCCCGAACAGCGGCCAGGTCTGACCCCGCCCCAAACGCCAGCCCTGAACGAAGGCGAAATCCCGGTACAGCACGCTGGCCGGGGCGATCAGACTGATCCGCGCCGTCATCAGCCAGAGGCCCAGCACGAGCACCAGCACAAGAACGGCGATGGTGATCCAGTTGGCCGGCGAGTCCAGCTGCCACATGGCAAAGCCGGCCGCGACCCCCAGCAGCATCAGCACGACCCCGGCCAGATAGAAGCCGACAAAGACCGCGACGCCGACCACGGCGACCCGCAGCTCATCCATGCCGATCCGAAGCGAGAAGACCGCCCGCTCTTTGGGCCGGATGATCGCCCGGATGACGGCGGTATAGACCACGGCCATCACCAGCAGCTGAACGATGTGCAGCAGCCCGCTTACGCCCTGTAGCTGCAGCATCGCGCTGAAATCGGGATCCCTGCCCGCCTCGGACGAGGCGAAGGCCTCAACCATGAACGGCAGCGTGACCAGGACGGCCCCCGCCGACGGCAACAGGATCAACAAACCCCAGACGAGAACCGACAAAGGTCGCCGTCCGACCAAGCCGAAAGCATCGCCGAACGCGGTGCCGATTGAAAATCTGGCCATTAGCCCCCCTATTCCCCACGGCCAAGCTAGCCCGGATGAGACTGCAAGGCTAGAAGCCGCCCATGACAGCCTCCCCTCTCGCTCCTATCCACGTCATCGGCGGCGGTCTCGCCGGGTCCGAGGCCGCCTGGCAGATCGCCTCGGCCGGTGTCCCCGTGGTGCTGCACGAGATGCGCGGCGTGCCGGGGATCAAGACCAACGCCCACCACACGGATGGTCTGGCCGAGCTGGTCTGTTCCAACTCCTTCCGCTCCGACGACTGGGAGCATAACGCTGTCGGCCTGCTCCACGCCGAGATGCGCGCGCTGGATTCCATCATCATGCGCTGCGGCGACGCCCATCAGGTCCCCGCCGGTGGAGCCCTGGCCGTCGACCGTGACGGCTTCTCCCAGGCGGTGACCGCCGAACTGGAAGCCCACCCCCTGATCACCATCGTCCGGGAGGAGATCGCCGGCCTGCCGCCCGAAGACTGGGACAATGTCATCGTCGCCAGCGGCCCCCTGACCTCCCCGGCCCTGGCCGCCGCCATTCTCGACCTGACCGGCGAGGATGCGCTCAGCTTTTTCGACGCCATCGCCCCCATCGTCCACGCCGACAGCATCGATTTCGACATCGCCTGGCGTCAGTCGCGCTACGACAAGGAAGGCCCCGGCGGTGACGCCGCCGCCTACGTCAACTGCCCGATGAACAAGGACCAGTACGAAGCCTTCATCGACGCCCTGCTGGACGGGCCCAAGGCCGAGTTCAAGGAGTGGGAGAACGTCCCCTATTTCGACGGCTGCCTGCCGATCGAGGTGATGGCCGAACGCGGCCGCGAAACCCTGCGCCACGGCCCGATGAAGCCGGTCGGCCTGACCAATCCGCGCGACCCGCAGGTCAAGGCCTATGGCATCGTCCAGCTGCGTCAGGACAATGCGCTCGGCACCCTGTTCAACATGGTCGGCTTCCAGACCAAGCTGAAACACGGGGCCCAGGCCGAGATCTTCCGCATGATCCCCGGCCTGCACGAGGCCCAGTTCGCCCGCCTCGGCGGCCTGCACCGCAACACCTTCCTCAACAGCCCGAAACTGCTGGACCGCCAGCTGCGCCTGAAAGCCATGCCGCGCCTGCGCTTCGCCGGTCAGGTCACCGGCGTCGAAGGCTATGTCGAGAGCGCCGCCATGGGCTTGCTAACCGGCCGCCTCGCCGCCGCCGAACGTCTTGGCCGCCCGCTGGAGGCTCCGCCCGTCCACACCGCCATGGGGGCCCTGGTCGAACACATCACCGGCGGCCACCTCGACGGTCCCGGCGGCATCTCCAAATTCCAGCCGATGAACATCAACTACGGCCTGCTGCCACCGCTGGAAGCGCCCAAGGTCGACGAGGCGGGGGAAAAGATCCCGCTCAAGCAACGCGGCCGCGCCAAGAAGCGGCTGATGAGCATCCGGGCGCTGGAAGCCCTCAAGGCCTGGCGGGATGCGGGGTCCGGCCAACCACAATGACAGGGCCGAAGGATATGTTTCTGATCACGGGTGCACTCATCCTGCTGATGGCATTGCCGGCCCTGTTCAACACCAAGGGCGCACCGCTGGAGTTGATCGCCACCCTGCGTCCCCAGATCATCGTGGTCGCTTTCGCCTTCGCCTGTGCGGCGTTTACCGTCGGTCGCTTCTGGAGCGGGGGTGCGGCGGTTCTCGTCGTGGCCGTGCTGTTGGTGACGACACCCGAGCTGTTCTCAAGAGCTCCGTCCCCCGTCACGCGCCCCGCAATGAAAGTCGTGTGGTGCAACGTCTTCCAGAAGAACTCGGTGGTCGAGCGCCTGGCCACCCTGGCTCAAAAACAAACCGCCGATGTCGTTATCCTGGCTGAACCGCCCAGGGATCTTGCGCGAGCTCGCCGTGCCCTGTCGGACTATCCGTTCGTCTATGGTGCTCCAGATCCCGGTGAGCATGGGGCCGTGGTCTTCAGTCGGGCCCCTTTGACCGAGCGACCGCGTTCGGACCTGCCCCCCGGAGTCTATCCGCTCGCGATCGTCGAGACGGATCAGATCAGAATCGTGGCCATGCATCCGCCTGTGGCCGTGAGCCCTTCAGCCATGAAGGCCAGCACCGCAATGATGGCCGCCGCGCTTGACGAGGCAGCAGCCGGCCGTACCCTCGTCATCGGAGACATGAACGCGACTCCATGGTCCCACCGTCTACGGGTTGTTTCAAAGCAGATGGTTCGGCTTACCCCGGCCTTGGGATCGACCTGGTTTTCCTCGTTGCCTGTCCTGGGCCTGCCCATCGACCATGCCTTCGTGACCTCCGACCTGCGCGCCTCCACCACGGTCGGTCCAGGGGTCGGATCAGATCACCTGCCGCTCATTGTCTCGATCGCTCGAGACTGAAGGCCCGAAAGGACGCCGCCTGATGACCACACCCAACCCCGAGCTCGAGCGCTTCCGGACCCAGCGGGTCACCGCCATCTACCGCCTCGACCTGATCGGCAAGGGCGCGCAGATCACCTACGAGGACGGCACGCCGGTCGACATGGCCTCGGAAAAGCAGCGGCTGGAGGGCGTCGTCGCCGACATGGACCGTCGCATCGAGAAGCTGGAACGCACGGAAGGCTGATCTCCCGGTGTTCGACCCCGCCCGCGCCCTGATCCGTCGCCGGATCACCGAAGTCTTCAACGACGCGGAGAAAGGCGAACGGCCGGTGCTGCGACGCGCCGACGCCCTGTTCCCGGTCGACGGTGTCGCCTGGCGGGTCAACGGCGACGTGGTCACCATGATGATCGGCGGCGTCTCGGGCCTGCTGCTACAGATGCTGCATCCGGCGGTGCTGGCCGGCGTCTGGGATCATTCCGACTTCCGCACCGACATGCACGGACGGCTACGGCGCACGGCCAAATTCATCGCCCGCACCACCTATGACCATGCCGATGCAGGCCGCGCCGCCCTCGACCGGGTCAACCGCATCCACGCCAAGCTCGGCGGCACCCTGCCGGACGGCACCGCCTACCAGGTCTCGGCCCCGTCCCTGCTGGCCTGGGTCCATGTCACCGAGACGATCAGCTTCCTCGACGCCTGGATTCGCTACGCCGAGCCCGAAATGCCGATGGCGGAACAGGACGCCTATTTCGACGAGATGGCCTGTATCGGTCAGGCGCTGGGGGCCGATCCCCTGCCCCGCACCCGCGCAGCGGCCGAGGCCGTGATCCAGAGCTTCCGGCCCCAACTTCGCGCCGACGCGCGAACCCACGAGGTCGCGGCCCTGGTCATGTCCCAGACCGTCGGCGCGCCCGCCGTCGACATGGCGGCCGGGGTGATCATGCAGGCCGGCCTCGACCTGCTGCCCGACTGGGCCCGGGCCCTGCACGCACCGCATTCAGCGGGTATGCCCCGCCCGCTGATGCGCGCCGGGGCCCGCGCGACCGCGCGCCTGATCCGTTGGGCCTTTCAACGCTCGCCCAACCGGACCGTCTGGCCACCGGACGTCACCGCGTTTCCCACGCGCTGAACGCCCCGGCTGAACGGCGGCGTTGGTCCATTCAGTCCGGCGTCACCTTGTCCATCCACTGCGCCGTGTCGGTATATTGCTGGAAGCCGACGATCTTGCCGCCGGCCAGGGTGAAGACGTGGACGAACTGGGCATCCAGCGCCTCGCCCGTCGCGGTATTGGTCCCGGTATAGCGGCCCAGCGAGACCACGCGGTCGCCACTGGCCAAGATCGTCACGGGCGTAACGACGAAGCCCTGCCATTGCTGGCCGATCCGCCCGAACACACCCTCGAACACGGCCGCGGGGCCATTGTAGGGATTGAGGTCGGCATAGGGACCGTTCTCGGCCTCGACCCAGACGATGTCCGGCGACAGGATCCCTCCGATCGTGGGTCCGTCCCCGGCGGCGAAGGCCCGGTACAGGCTCTCGACCACAGCCTTGTTGTCCGCCTCGGTCGTCGTCACGGCGGACAGCGCGCTGGCGTTCACTATCACAGCGGGGGCTTCGGCCGTCGCCGTCATCGGCAGCCATACAAGACCGGCAGCCGTCAGCGCGGCAATGGAAATCTGGCGAAAAGTCATAAGTCCCCCAACAATGAACGTTCATCGACCAAGGGTCGTTAGCCGGGCAGGTGACCGGGTGGCAAGCACCATGGTCAGCAACCCGTCCCCCGGACACGGTGCACGCCTGGCAAAATTCAACGAACAGTGGTACTTTGGGCCCAGAGGTGGCTCATGACAACGCTCAGACTTGCGGTGCTGTTGGTGGTGGTCCTGACTGCGGGTGCGGCGCACGCACGGGACCGAAGCCCGATCATCCCGAAGCCGGTATTCCTTGATCGGGAAGATATTCGCGCGGGTCGCGGCAACCGCCTCGTCTACGCATTGGATCGCGACTTTCATTACTGCAGTCGCGCACTGAACGCCGTTATCACCGTGCCCCGGTCGTTTGTTACGGACTTTATTTCCGTTCCCTCGCTATTGCAGTGGGCGAAGAAGCCACACGCCCCCGGTTATCAGGCCGCGATTATCCATGATTGGCTTTACGCCAGTGGCGGCGGTGGCGAAGCGGCCCGCGAACGGGCGGATTATGTATTCTACGAAGCCCTGGGGGATTACGGAGTCAGCGATACGGAGCGGTCGCGCCTCCATTTCGCGGTTCGCCAAGGTGGCTCGCGCGGTTACGGCTTGAAGGGCGACTGGATGTTTGTCGATCCTGACACGGGTCTGACGCTGGATCCGCCGCTTCCCCGCGACCTCGCTCCGGCATTGGCTCCCTCGCCGGCGTGTACAGACTTCCCACAGCGCCTGAGCGCTCAGTATGACTTTCTCGCAAGCGTCAGGCTGAAACCCCGCTAGGAGTTTGGACCCCACCAGATCCGGTACGTCGTCTACAGCCGCCCCCGCAGGGTCGCCCAGGTCAGCCTCAGCCGCTTGACCGGGTCGGGTTCGTCACGCCGCGTCAGCGCCGCATGCGCCACCGCCGGAAAGGCCTCGGCCGGCAATGACTTCAGGGCCGCATTCGCCGTCGACCGCAAGGCCCGCGCCGCGCCGGTCTGCCCGGTCTGGCCCAGCCCCCACATCCGCCCCGCCTCGACTACCCTGACCTCATGGTCCGGTCCGGCCAGCACCCGCACCGCCGCCTGCATCGGCCCGACATAGAAGGCGTCGAGGTCATGGGGTTCGCCGTGGACCCGGCCGACGTGGGCCTCGATCAGGGCTTCGAACGGCGCCCGTTCCAGTCCGTGCCGTGCCACCACATCCGTCAGGGCCTCCAGCACCGGATGGCCCTTGCGCGCGGTTCCGGAAAATACCCCGTCCATCTGTTCGCGCCACCAGACATAGCGCATCTCGGCCAGCAACGGCTGGGTCACCCGGGTCGGGATGGCCAGCAGTTCGGCCTCAAAGGCATAGAGGGCCATCAGGTCCGCGCGCGCCTGCGGATCGCTCACGAACCGGCTGGACAGCCAGCGGTCGGGATCGGCGGCGCGGACCTGGGCATCGAGGGTTGGAGTGTCCACTAACCGGCGGCCGTCGCGTTGCGCGGTGGCGTCAGCCTTCCGTTGGCCAGGGCCCAGCCGAAGGCCAGCAGGAAGACCGCAATCGCGCCCTCCAGCCCTCGCTGGAACAGCCCGCCGAACTCGGTCTCCACAATGATGGCACCGAAGCCCGCGACGGCGATGATGACGCACACCGCGCCCAGCGCGGCCAGCCATGACGCGCAGCTGGCTCGTGCCCACAGTCCAGCCAGTCCCATGCCGATGATGCCGGTCAGATAGCCCGTGCCTCCGAACAGGTCGTGCATCATCGCATTGAAGGTGATTTCACTTCGCGCGCATTCGAATTCGCATGGATAGACGCCCGCCGCCGACAGGGTGATCCCGTACCAACCCAGCATCAAACAGGCGGTTACGGCCAGTCCACTCCGGCGCAGCATCCAGGTCGCGATCAGGCAGAAGCTGCCCATGAACAGGCCGCTGGGCACAAAGCCCCACCAGCTGACCGCCGCACCCGTCACGGCACCGGTGGCCCCCAGCTCACTGATATGTTGCCGGGCATGGTCGTATCCCGGATAGACGGCACCGCCCCACAGGATCGCGCCCAGCTGGATAACGACGCCGATGACCAGCAGGCCGAGCGCGATGCGGCCCAATACCTGCTGGCCTCTCGTCATTTCAGGGTCAGCCAAACAGCGTCTGGTACATCGCCATCGACGTCAGCATCGGCAGCGACAGCAGCGTGTTGGTGCGGCTGGCCAGCATGGCGACCCGGGCGGCCTTTGCTTTGGCATCGTCATCAACGACGATCATCCCCAGGGCGCGCTTCTGGTTCGGCCAGATCACGCCCCAGACGTTGAGGAACATGACGATGGCCAGCCAGACGCCGATGCCCATCAGGGTGTAGCCTTTCTGGTCCTCGGTCAGGCCACCGACCAGACCGAACGACAGCACCTCGATCGCATAGGCGTGACCGCGGCTGAACATGACAGCCAGACCGGCGACGACCGTTGCCAGCGCCGACCAGCGGAACCAGAACAGGGCCTCGGGGGCGATATGTTTGCCGACCGCCGGCTTCAGCTCGGCCGGGATCGACGGCATCACCCGGATCTGGACGAAGTTGAAATAGTACAGCAGGCCGATCCACAGGATCCCCGCCAGCACGTGGGTCCAGCGCAGCACCGCCTGCCAGAACAGGCCGTCAAAGCCGCCCGGCGAAACCCGGCCGAAGGCGAAGATCATCACCCCGGCCAGCACCAGGCTCAGCAGAATGGTGTTACGGAAATTCGATAGCAGCTTGCCCATGTCCAGCCCCTCCCAAGGCGGCGCGATACGCGACGATTCGCGATGATAGCGCCGGTCGAGCCCGGCGGGAATACAGCGAAAACTGGCCTAGGGCCGGCTGGCCATGCCCAGCTTGACCGCCGTGGCTTCCTCGTCCCGTGCCCCGCGCCGCACACCCCACAGCAGGATGATCGGTGCGCCGACATAGATCGACGAATAGGTGCCGATGATGATGCCGAACATCAGGGCCAGCGAGAAGCCGAACAGGGCCGCGCCGCCGTAGACGGCCAGCGCCGCCAGCACCATCACCGCCGTCATGCCGGTAATGATGGTCCGTGACAGAGTCTCATTGATCGACAGGTCGATCACATCACGCAGCGGCATAGTCTTGTATTTGCGCAGGTTCTCACGGAGGCGGTCGAACACCACCACGGTGTCGTTCATCGAGTAACCGATCACCGTCAGGATGGCCGCTACCATGTTCAGGTTGAATTCCAGCTTGAACAGCACGATCAGGCCGAAGGTCAGGATCACGTCATGGACCAGCCCGGCCACGGCACCGAAGCCGAACTGCGGCTCGAACCGGAACCAGATGTAGGCGAACATCAGCACCACAGCCATGCCCAGGGCCCACAGGCCCTTGCTGAACAGCTCACCCGAAACCTTGGAGCCGACAACAGAAACGCCCGAGAAGGTCACGTCGCTGACCGCCGAGCCGACGGCCGCCTGCACGCGCTGCACCACCTCGTTCTGCGCCTCACCCTCGGGGATCTGGAAGCGGACGATGGCGCTGCTGTCGGTATCGATGCCCTGCACCCCGACCTCGCCGATGTTCAGCGCGTCAACCGCGCCACGCACCGCGCCCAGATCCAGCGTCTGGCCACCGCTGCGGGTCAGTTCCATCGCTGCCCCGCCGCGGAAGTCGATGCCCAGGGTCAGCCCGGGCACCGCGATGCTGACCAGCGACGCGACGCACAGAATGACGGACAGGACCGCAGCCACGCGAGCGTATTTGACGAATTTGAAATTCGTCGTCTGGGGCAGGAGTTTGATCAGGGGCCATCCACGCATGCTCATCACTCCGCGATCGGCAGTTTCTTGGGTTTGGCGACCTTGAGCCAGAAGGCCAGCATAACCTGGGCCGTCAGGATCGCGGAGAGCATCGAGGTCACGACGCCGATGCTCAGCGTCCAGGCGAAGCCCCGCACAGGGCCCGCGCCGAAGGCAAACATGATCGCGGCAGCCACCAGGGTGGTGACGTTGGCATCCATGATCGTGCCCCAGGCCTTGCTGAAGCCCGTGTCCATCGAGGCGATCACCGAGCGTCCGGATCGGGCCTCGTCACGCATTCGCTCGTAAATAAGCACATTGGCGTCCACGGCCACGGCAAAGGTCAGCACCAGGCCGGCGATACCGGGCAGGGTCAGGGTCGCCTGGGTCAGGGACATGGCGGCGATGATCAGCAGGCCGTTCAGAACCAGACCCAACACCGAAATACCGCCGAACAGCAGGCCGTAGGCTCCGATCATGAAGACCACGATGATGACAAAGCCGATCACGGTCGACAGCTGGCCTGCGGCGACCGCGTCAGCGCCCAGTTCGGCGGTGACGGTGCGGCGTTCCTCGACCTTCAGCGGTGCCGGCAGGGCCCCGCCGTTCAGCAGGTTCACCATCTCGGAGGCCGAGGCGATCGTATAGCCGCCCTCGATGATGCCCTGCCCGCCGGTGATCGCGCTGTTGATGCGCGGGGCCGAGATCACCTTGCCGTCGAGGATGATGGCGAAGGGCTTGCCGATATTGGCGGCCGTGGCCACGGCGAAGCGCCGCGCGCCGGCCCCGTCGAAGCGGAAGCCGATGGCCGGCCGGTTGTTCTGATCGGTCGTGACCGTGGCCTGGGTCAGGTTCTCGCCCGACACCAGCACCCGGCGCTTGACCAGATAGGGTTCGTTGGCCTCGCCATACATCAGTTCGGAGTCGGGCGGGACCCGCCCGGCCAGGGCGTCATTCACCGAATTCTCGATGTCGACCATCTGGAAGGTCAGCTGAGCGGTCTGGCCGATGATGCGTTCCAGCGCCTCGGGGTCACTCTCGCCCGGAGCCTGGATGACGATCCGGTCCGCGCCCTGGCGGGTGATCGAGATTTCCTTGGTGCCGGTCTTGTCGACCCGGCGCCGGACCACTTCGATCGACTGGTCGACCGCGGTGGCCCCCATGCTGTTCAGGATGGCGTCGGTGAAGCTGAAGCGGATGCGGTTGTCGGTCATCCGCTGGACCTGCCGCTCGGCCGCACCGTTGGCCCCCGGGGCACCGGCCAGGGTGCGCAGGGCGTCGAGGGCGGCGTTGTACTGGCCGGCGTCGGACACGGTGACGATCACGCCGCCCGCTTCCCGCTCCAGGTTGTTGGTGCTGATCCGGGCCTCGCGCATGGTCGTGCGCACGTCCTCGATCAGGTTGGTGATCTTCTTCTCGCGCATGGCCGGAACGTCGACCTCGAGCAGCAGATACGAACCGCCCTGTAGATCGAGTCCGAGGTTGAGCGTGTTCTTCGGCAGCCAGCCCGGCAGGGCTTCGCGCTGCGCCGGGCTGAGCAGATTCGCGTAACCGAACAGCAGGCCGAAGGCGAACGTGGCGGCAAGAAGGATGACCTTCCAGCGTGAGAGATGGATCATTGGGAGAGTCCCGGGCCTTTCAGGGCGACGTCAGGCCTTGGCGTCGTTGGCGGCGATGGCGGTGCGGTCGCGAACCTCGGCGATCATCGACTTGATGACCCGGACGTTCACGCCCTGGGAGATCTCGACCATGGCTTCATCGGTCTCGACGCGGGTGACCTTGCCGACCATGCCGTTGGACATGACCACGGTGTCACCGCGCTTGACGGCGGCGATCATCGCGCGATGGCGCTTGGCCTGCTGCGCCTGCGGACGGATCAGCATGAAGTAGAACAGCACGATGACGGGAACGAAGAAGATCAGGGTCCCGAACGGTCCCTCCAGAATACCCTGCACAGCGTTCTCCATGGTCGCGGAGCCCGTCGCCGACGCTCCCTTAAAATGAGGCGCGGAAACTAGGGTGCGCCGACCGACATTGCAACGCGCCGTGCCGCTTCATTTTTAAGCTAGCGCGGCAGCACCGTCAGGGGGTCGATCGCGGTCGGCTCGTCGCCGCGCATCCGCCAGGTCTCGAAATGGATCGAGGGCCGTCCGTCACCCGCCGTGGTGCCGACCGTGCCGATCTGCTGGCCCACCCGCACATCGTCGCCGTCGCGTACCGTGGCCGAGCCCAGATGGCCATAGACCGAGCGCCAGCCGTCGCGATGCACGACCAGAACCGTCAGCCCCTGTCCGGCCAGATCGTCACCGACATAGCCGACCCGGCCCGGTGCCGCGGCCCGCACCTCGGTCCCGGCCGAGGCCCCGATATTGATGCCGTTGTTGCGCTCGCCCATGCCGACGGGGCCGAAGCGCCGCAGGATGTCGCCCCGGACCGGCCATTCCAGGGTCACCCCGGCAGCACCCGACGCCGCCGGAGCGGCCGACGCCGCGGGCTGGCGCGCCGGCATGGCGGCATTGCCGGACGGCGGCGGCGGCGGCGGCGGGGGCGGCGTCCCGGCCTCGGGCACATAGACCCCGACCGGCGACGGGCCGGTGGCATAGGGATCGCGGCCGACATCGACCGCCGTGTCCGGCAGGGTCAGGCGCTGGCCCGTGGTGATGGCCCCGCGCGGGCCCAGGTTGTTCAGGTCGATCAGGGTCTGGACCGGCACCTGGAAGCGACGCCCGACGCCCGACAGGGTGTCGCCCGGCTGGATTTCGTAGGCGGCCCGGGCCGACAGGGCGGCGGTGCCCGACGGTGGCGGGGCCGAATAGGGCGGCGCGTCATAGGCCGAGTCCGGATAGGCCGGGGCTGCCGTGCTGTCAGCCGGAGGCGGCAGGGCCCCGCCGTCGATACGCTCGCTCGGGGCCCGCGCCGGCAACGGGGCTTCATACGGTGGCGGCACCGGCCGGCCGACGTCGCCCTGCGGATAGGCTCCCTGCCCCGGCAACGTCGGCCGGGTCGAATAGCGGGGCGCTTCGGGATAGCTGGCGCAGGCGGCTGTGGTCAGCACCGCCCCGGCGATGATCAGGACTCTGGTCCAGGTCTTGAAGCCGGTCATGCCGTCCCTTCCGTATCGCACGCGAATTGTCCGTATCCGGTTTGCCCGGTCCGTCCCGACAAGCCAACCCGTCAAAGGGTGCCAAAATTGGGCGGAAAGATTAACCGTCCCCGGTCATCCCTCCTTGGCGGTGCCCTCGACCAGCGGCACGAACCGCACTTCACTCAGGCTCTCACGCTGGAACGAGCCGTCTTCCTGTCCGGTATAGCGGTGCAGCATCTGCACCGAGGTCCGACCCACCGGGGCCACCAGAATTCCACCCGGCTTCAGCTGTTTCAGCAGTTCGGTCGGTTCGGTCGGGGCGGCGGCGGTGACGATGATTCGGTCAAACGGGGCCTGTTCGGGCCAGCCCAGCCCGCCGTCGCCGTGCCGGGTGATGACATTGTCGATGTCCAGCTGCCGCAGCTTGCCCTCGGCCTCGGTCAACAGGCTGCGATAGCGTTCGACCGAATAGACATAGCGCGCCAGCCGGCTCAGCACCGCGCACTGGTAGCCACTGCCGGTGCCAATCTCCAGCACCCGGTGGCGCGGCTGCACGTCCAGTGCCTGAGTCATCAGACCGACGATGAACGGCTGACTGATGGTCTGGGCGCAGTCGATCGGCAGGGCCTGATCCTCCCACGCCTGATCCAGAAACCGCGCATGCACGAACACCGCGCGGTCGATTGACTCCATCGCCGCCAGCACGCGCGGGTCGGTGACCCCCTGCTGTCGCAGTCCCAGAATCAGCCGCCCTGCGCGCTCGTCGTTCAGCTTCATGCGGCCGCCACCGTCTTCGGCACAGCCCCGCCCAGCAGTCCCTTCAGGTCGTTGACGCTGGGCATGTGAGTCAGGTCGATATGCAGCGGCGTGACCGAGATCCGCCCCTCGTCCATGGCCCGCAGGTCGGTACCGTCGGCGTGCTGCTGCTTCTCGCCCCGGAAACTCATCCAGTAATAGTCGCGCCCGCGCAGGTCGGTGCGTTTAACCGCATGCATCTCACCCGCCTGACGGAAGCCCTGCCGCGTCACCTCGACCGTGCTGACCGCCTCGGGGGCCAGGGCCGGGAAATTCAGGTTCATCACCACCCCGTCCTCCCAGCGATGTGCCAGCAACCGGCTGATGATCGGCGGGGCATAGGCCTCGGCCGTCTCCCAGTGGGCGGTGACTTCGTCGTGGAACCGCTCCAGCGACTGGCTCAGCGCGATCGAGCGGATGCCGAAGGCCATGCCCTGCAACGCCCCGGCCACCGTCCCGGAATAGGAGACGTCCTCGCCGACATTGTGCCCGCGATTGACCCCCGACAGCAGCAGATCCGGCCGCTGCTCGCCCATCAGATCATTGACCGCCAGCACCACACAGTCGGTCGGCGTCCCGGTCACCGCGAACCGCTTGTCGCCCAGCTTGTTGACCCGCAACGGCTCGGTCAGGGTGATGCCCCGCCCCTTGCCCGACTGTTCGGTCTGCGGGGCCACGGTCCAGACGTCGTCCGACAGCACCCGCGCGATCCGCTCCAGACACGCCAGCCCCTCGGCCTCGATCCCGTCGTCATTGGTGAGGAGAATACGCACTCTAAGCTCCGCTCATCCCGGCGAAAGCCGGGACCCAGTTCTTTGGATGATGCGCCGGTTCCGACGTCCCGCCGGCCTCGGTCCCGAAGCGCCGGCGTTCAGCTGGACAGCACTGGGTCCCGGCTTTCGCCGGGATGAGCGGATTGTGAACATCATCCCACATGCGTCATCCCCTCGGGCATATAGCGCTGCAGCACCTCGGGCACCGCGATCCGCCCGTCTTCGTCCTGATAGTTTTCCATGATCGCCACCAGCGTCCGCCCGACCGCCAGGCCCGAGCCGTTCAGCGTGTGCACGAACTCGGTCTTCTTCTCGCCCGCCCGCTTGAAGCGTGCATCCATGCGCCGGCTCTGGAAGTCGCCGCAGTTCGAGCAGGAACTGATCTCGCGATAGGTATCCTGCGACGGCAGCCAGACCTCCAGATCAAAGGTCTTCCTCGCCGAAAACCCCATGTCGCCCTTGCACAGCAGCACCTTGCGATAGGGCAGATCCAGCGCCTGCAGCACCGCCTCGGCACAGCCGACCATCCGTTCGTGCTCGGCTTCGGAGTCTTCCGGCCGCGCGATCGAGACCAGCTCGACCTTGTGGAACTGATGCTGGCGGATCAGGCCGCGCGTATCACGCCCCGCCGACCCGGCCTCGGCCCGGAAACAGGGCGTCAGCGCCGTCAGCCGCATCGGCGTGGCGATCTCGTCTTCCGGCAGGATCTGCTCGCGCACGAGGTTGGTCAGGGAGACTTCGGCGGTGGGGATGAGGTAGCGGGTCTGCCGAGGCGCAGCGTCTCTATAGCTCTGCATAGCGTCCAAGCCTGCCTTCCGGCGTCGGTCACCAAAAGCCTTCAAGATCGCATCATACGCATCGTGGTCTCGGATACTGGTTCGTTCCGCATCGGCATACAGAGGGGCTAGCTCTTTCGCCATCTCCCATCCGGCTACATCCCAATTCTCGCGCTCGGCATCGTGCAAGGCACGCTCGGCTTCCGTCCAATCGATGTCCGAGGTCTTGAACAAATCCTCCTCGAACTTCGGCAGTTGCCCGGTCCCGAACATCGCCTCGTCGCGCACCAGATACGGCGGATTGACCTCCAGATAGCCGTGCTGGACCGTCTGCATGTCCAGCATGAACTGGCCGACGGCGCGTTCCAGCCGTGCCAGCCCGCCCTTCAGCACCGCGAACCGCGACCCCGACATCTTCGCCGCCGCCTCGAAATCCAGCAGCCCCATGGCCTCGCCCAGATCGGCGTGATCCTTCGCCGGCCCGCCCTGACGCGGCGTGCCCCAACGCGAAATCTCGACATTGGCGGCCTCGTCCGCCCCGTCCGGCACATCGCTCGCCGCCAGATTCTGCTGCGCCGCCAGCAGATCCTTCAGCGCCCTGGCCTTTTCGGCCTCAACCTCTCCCGCCGTGGCGATCACCCCCTTCAGGCTCTCGACCTCACCCTTCAGCCGCTCGGCCTCGGCCAGATCCTTGCGCCCCATGGCCGCGCCGATCAGCTTCGACGCCGCATTGCGCTGCGTCAGCGCCTCCTGCCCCGTCGTCTGCGCCGCGCGCAGTTCGACATCCAGCGCCAGCAGGGTGTCCACCACGACCTGCGCGTCCGTCACCCCACGCGACGACCATCCCGCCACATAGGCGTCGGGCGTCTCACGGATGGCTTTGATGTCGTGCATGGCGAAGTCTCTCGGAAGGAAGCGATGCTCTAACCCCCCGCGCGGAGTCGATCAAACCGGGATGTGGGCCGATCCGGTCTCAAGCCCCTCTCCCGGGGGAGAGGGGTTGGGGTGAGGGCTTACGGTGTCTCCCCGGTCGCACCGAAACCCCTCACCCTTTGACGCTTCGCGCCGCCCTTCGGGTCGCCTGACCGATCGCTGCGCTCCCGGAGGCTCAAGCCCTCTCCCGCCGGGAGAGGGAAGCGATGCGACATGTTTGCGCAAAATCCCCCTATCGTCGCTACCCAAACCCCAACCCGATCAACCCCCTAACCAAATCCGCACCCCAATCTTCCCGCCTTGGTCCCCGCGCGTGCCAGACTCTCCCCC
>TARA_R110001606_G_scaffold12306_11_pt1 | contig 116689 bp, 118 predicted proteins | sample TARA_R110001606 | Tara Oceans TARA_R110001606 (sample SAMEA4398315) | marine metagenome | biome: Polar Biome; feature: [SRF] surface water layer (ENVO:00010504); material: water (ENVO:00002006), including particulate matter (ENVO:01000060) such as... | depth 5 m | reverse complement strand
AACGTCTTGAAACCGGGAGGGCCGGAGCGGAAACGCTCCGGCCCTTTTGGCGTCCGGTGCCGGGCCGAAACCCCGCTTTAACCGGCGCGCGTGCACAAGGGTCCCATGGACACCCTGACCCTGCTCCTGCTCAGCATTCTTCCGGCCCTGGCCATTACGGCCGGGCTGAAGGACCTGATCAGCATGACCATCCCGAACTGGATTTCGGGCGTCCTGGTCGTCGGGTTCTTTCCGGCGGCGCTGGCGGTCGGCCTGGCTCCCGTGGCAATTGGTATCCATGTCGGGATAGCGATCGCCGCCCTGTTCGTCGGGGCCGGAATGTTCGCCCTGCGCTGGATCGGCGGCGGTGACGCCAAACTGATCGCGGCCGCCTGCCTGTGGCTGGGTGTGACCGGTTCGGGCATGTTCCTGCTGTGGACCGGACTGGTCGGAGGGCTGTTCTGTGCGGTTCTGATCTTCGCCCGCTTCTATTCCCGTCCCTATTTGATGGGGGCGCCCGGCTGGGTGGTTCATCTGATGGAGCCCCGCGGCGACATCCCCTACGGCGTCGCCATCGCGATCGGGGCCTTGATGGCCTATCCGTCCAGTGCGCTGCTCGAGAGCTTTTCGGCCGGCCTGTGACCCGGTTCGGCCCCGCATACGGGCCAGGGCAGGCTTAGGGGCACGTTAACCCGCGCGCTTCATGGTCATTAACGGCAGGGGCCGGAACCCGAATCCGCGTCCGGGCGCGCCTGCCGGAGACCTTCGATGAAGCCCGCCCGTATCGTTGTCATCTGTATCGCCGCCGTTTCGGCCATCGGCCTCGCCCTCGTGGTGCGGTCAATGGGTTCCGGCGCGCCGACTGCCGTCGCCACAGCTGCGCCGGCCGTTGCGGTCGTCCCGATGGCCAAGGTCCTGGTAGCTGCCCGCAATCTGGAGCCCGGCCGCCGGATGGCCGATTCGGATATGGAGTGGAAGGACTGGCCCGCCGCCGACGTCAATCCGATGTTCATCACCGACGGCACCGTGCAGGTGCCCGGCGGCGAAGCACCTGAGGACAAGCCCGAAGGGGCGGTCGCCAGCGTCACCCGCGCCGCCACCAACCTGGCCACCGGTGGTGCCAAGGCCGACTATGTCGGCTCGGTCGTGCGCGAACCCATTCTGGCCGGTGAGCCGATCGTGGGCCGCAAGATCGTTCGCGCCGGCGACAGCGGCTATATGGCCGCCTATCTGGAACCCGGCATGCGGGCCATGGCGATCCGCGTGACCGTGGAAACCGCCGCCGGCGGTTTCATCCTGCCCGGCGATCGCGTCGATGTGCTGCTGACCCGCGAGACCAATCTGTCGAATGTCGGCAGGGAGGACGGAGACCGCTCCAAATTCACTTCCGCGACCGTGATGCAGAACGTCAAGGTTCTGGCCATCGACCAGTCGACCCGCGCCGGGGACGACGAACAGGCTGTGGTCGGTGCCACGGCCACCCTCGAACTGGGGCCGCGCGACGCCGAGTCCCTGGCCCTGGCCAAGTCCGAGGGCGAGCTGTCGCTGGTTCTGCGTTCCTATGCCGATACGGCCGGCCCGTCCGGCGGCGTCGGTGCGGCGGCCCGACAATCCCAGGCCGTCCGCGTCTATCGCGGCGGTGCCCCTGAAGTGGTGGTGGTCCAATGACGCGCCTGACCCTGCCCCGTATCGCCACAGCTGCCTGTGCCGCCGTCCTGGCCCTGGGCGTGCTCGCGCCGGCGCCCTCCATCGCCCAGACCCGCTCGACCGTGGCGATGGGCGCGGCGCCGCAGCTGATCAACCTGCCGCGCGGCTCGTCGATGGCTATCGACCTGCCCAGCGACGCCCGCGACGTGATCGTGCCCAATCCGGTCGTCGCTGAGGCCATGCTGCATTCGCCGCGGCGGATCACCATCATCGGCCTGCAGCCGGGCGAGACCGACGCGGTCATCCTCGACGCCACCGGCCGCACCATCCTGTCGCTGCGCATCCGCGTCGATGCCGGGGTCTCGGCCCTGCAGGACACGCTGGACCGGGTGCTGCCCGGCTCCAATGTCCATGCCGAGGCAGTCAATGACAGCATCATCCTGACCGGATCGGTCACCAGCCCGGGCGAAGCCGACCGGGTGACCCAGATCGCGCGTGCCTTCGTGGCGACACCCGAGAAGGTGTTGAACATGATGACCATCGCCGGCTCCGACCAGGTCATGGTCAAGGCCCGGGTGGTCGAGGTGCAGCGCACCGCGATCAAACAGCTGGGCCTCGACGTCAGCGCCGTGCTGAACAATGTCGGAGATGGCCTGAGCTTCGTCCAGAGCGCCACGTTTGGCGTCGCGGGCAGTCAGTTGGGCGGCGGTGTCGCCACCTATACGGACAATGCCGGCAACGGAAATTCGCTGGCCGGAACCCTGCGCGCGTTCGAACGTGCCGGCCTGGTGCGCATCCTGGCCGAGCCCAATCTCACCTCGGTCAACGGCGAGAACGCAGAATTCCTGGCCGGGGGTGAATTCCCCGTTCCCGTCGGTCGCGACAAGGACGGCAATGTTACGGTCGAGTTCAAACCCTATGGCGTCCGGCTGGCCTTCCGCCCGATCGTTCTGTCCCAGGGCCGCATCTCGCTGCAGCTGTCGACCGAAGTGTCCGAACTGACCACCTCGGGGGCCTTCACCCTGGGCGGTACGGGCCCCAATGCACTGGTTGTCCCGGCGCTCAACGTACGTCGTGCCTCGAGCACGGTGGAGCTGCCTTCGGGCGGTTCGCTGATGATCGCCGGCCTACTGCGCGAGGACACCCGCCAGAATATCGACCAACTGCCCGGCGTCGGCGATCTCCCCATCCTGGGGGCCCTGTTCCGGTCGCGCGATTATCTGTCGGGCGAGACCGAACTGGTGATTATCGTCGAGGCCTACATCGTTTCGCCGACCTCGCCCGGCCGTCTGCAGACCCCGGCCGACGGCCTGCAGACCGCCAGTGACGCCCAGACCATCCTGTTCGGCCAGCTCAACCAGCAATACGGCCGCGCCGCCGATGCCGCCCCCGCCACCGCCCAGTCCGGCTGGCAGGGCCCCGTGGGCTATGTGATCGAATGAGGACGCCCGTGACCATCGTCAGATCCCCTGTGACCGTTGCGGCCGCCCTCGCCGCCGTTCTCGCCGCCGGCCTGGTCGTGACCGGGTGTGGCGGCGTCGCCGCGGGTGGCTCGGCCATGCCGCTGACCCCGATCTCGCGCTATTCGCTGCAGGTCGAACCCGGTTTGGACCGGATCGCCCTGGCCGTTCACGACAGCGGCCTGTCCGGGACGCAGCGGGCCGCCCTGACCGCCCTGGCCGGTCGTTTCAATGTCGCAGGGGCCGACCACATCCGCATTGAGGCTCCATCAGGGGACGATCCGGTTTCGGGCCAGGCCGCCTGGGGCGCACGCGCCGCCCTGGAGCAGGCCGGCATCCCCGGCGATCGTATCCGGGTCGCCGCCTATGCCGCCCCTGACCCGCGGGCCCCGGTGCTGGCCGGGTTCGAGACCTTTGCGGCCCATGTACCCAACTGTGCCAACCGGCAGGGTGACATGAGCGGACGCTTCTCGAACCAGTCGTCGGCCGGCCTCGGCTGCGCCATTACCGCCAATATGGCGGCCCAGATCGCCGATCCGCGTGACATCGTGACCCCGCGGGCCATGACGCCATCCGACTCGGGCCGGGCCGCCGTGATCTTCGACAATTACCGCAGCGGCCAGCCGACCTCGGCCCCCCAGGACTCGCTGGTGGCCGGCCGGATCGCCCGAGCGGTGGAATAGCGACACCATGAGCAGCGCCTTCGCTCCCACCCCCTTCGAAGTCTCGGACGATGAGTTCGACCTCGACATGGATTTCGCCGCCGACGCGGACGGAACCCCGGTCGGGGCCTTTCCTGACGAGCCCTCCGGCGACATCAATCCGCGTGAACCGCTGCAGTTCACCAGCCCGACCGAGACAGCCGCAGCGGTGCCGGCGGTGGCCGGGTTCAATCCGGTTGGCGAACTTGTGGCCGGCGCTTCGGCGGCCTTTTCGGCCCCGGTCCCGTCCGGTCCGGCGGGTTCACCGAGCATCGGCGAGGTGTCGGTGCCGCGCATCGCTATCCATGTCTTCGCCGAACGCCAGGACACCCTGGCCGCCGCCGAGCGTGCGGGTCAGGACCGACGCCTGTCGCGCGCCACGACCCAGATTCGTATCGGCGGCGTGGCCGCCGCGGTCGAGGCCTATCAGCACGAGCCGACGCCGCCGCTGATCATCGTCGAATGCCTGACCGATCCCGCCACCCTCCTGCACGAAGTCGACCTGCTGGCCCAGGTCTGCGACTCGGGCACCAAGGTGGTGGTCATCGGCGCGACCAACGACATCCTGCTGTTCCGCGAGCTGATGCGGCGGGGGGTGAGCGAGTATCTGGTGGCCCCGGTCCAGCCGTTGCAGCTGATCTCTGCGATCGGCGGGCTGTTCGCCGACCCGGCCCAGCCCTTCATCGGCCGTTCGATTGCCTTCGTCGGAGCCCGTGGCGGCACCGGCTCGTCGACTGTCGCCCACAACACCGCCTATGCGATGAGCGAGCGGATCGGGGCCAATACGGTCATCGTCGATTTCGACCTGCCGTTCGGCACCGCCGGCCTGGACTTCAATCAGGATCCGCTGAACGGCGTGGCCGACGCTCTGAGCCAGCCGGACCGGCTGGATTCTGTGCTGCTGGACCGGATGATGGTGCGCTGCACCGACAAGCTGAGCCTGTTCGCTGCGCCCGCGACCCTGGACACCGACTGGGACATCACGCCCGAGGCCTTCGAGGAAGTCACCACGCGGATCCGCTCGACCGCCCCCTTCGTGGTGCTGGACCTGCCGCATACCTGGAACGCCTGGATGCGCCGCAGCCTGATCGCCGCCGACGAGGTGGTGGTTGTGGCGACGCCTGATCTGGCCTCGCTGCGCAACGCCAAGAACATGATCGACCTGATCCGCAGTGGCCGTCCCAATGACGCTCCGCCGCGGCTGGTTCTGAACCAGGTCGGCGTGCCCGGCCGTCCGGAAATTCCGGCCAAGGATTTCGGGGCTGCCCTGGGCGTCCACCCCAGCCTGATCATTCCGTTCGAGCCGAAGGTGTTCGGGGCTGCCGCCAATAACGGGCAGATGATCCTCGACGCTGCGGGCAAGTCCAAGGCGGGCGAGGCCTTCCAGACCCTGGCCCAGATCGTTTCACGTCGCGAGCTTCCGCTCGTCGCCGGGCCCAAGGGCAAGGGGGGGGCTGCGCGCTCCGGCTCGCTCTTCGGCAAGATGTTCAAGAAGCGCTGACGGGATCACGAGTGTTCGGTAAACGCACAGCTCAACCCGGGGGTGACGCCCCCGCACCGCGTCCGGCCCCGAAGCCGGCCGCGGCGGCGCAGCCGACGGCCGGTGTCCAGACCGAATCGTTTGGTTTCGGTGACGAGGACGCTGCGTCCGCGCCGCAGGCTGCCGCCAAAACGGCCGCGGCCAGTTCGGCCGCCTCTTATGCCGCCAAGCCGTCTTCGCCGGCGGCTGATCGTCTCGATGCCCTGGCGGCCCGCCCGAAAACGGCAGACCAGCCCGAGGCCAAGCCCGGGGCCCCGGGTCCCAAGGCCACGCCGGGCTTTGAACAGCTGAAGAAGGCCCAGGCGGTCGAGGTCGTCCGCGAGCAGTCCGACTATTACCACGCGACGAAGACCACTATTTTCAACGCGTTGATGAACACCATCGACCTAGCCCAGCTGGCGCAGCTGGACACCAAGGCCGCCTCGGAAGAGATCCGCGACATCGTCGCCGAGCTGGTGGCGATCAAGAACGTCTCCATGTCGGTCGCCGAGCAGGAGCATCTGGTCCAGGACATCGTCAATGACGTCCTCGGCTACGGGCCGCTGGAACCACTGCTGGCCCGCGATGACATCGCCGACATCATGGTCAACGGAGCCGGCCGGGTGTTCATCGAGGTCAACGGCAAGGTCCAGCTGACCAATGTCCGTTTCCGCGACAACACCCAGCTGATGAACATCTGCCAGCGGATCGTGTCGCAGGTCGGCCGCCGCGTCGACGAGAGCTCGCCGATCTGCGACGCCCGCCTGCCCGACGGTTCGCGCGTTAACGTTATCGCCCCGCCGCTGGCCATCGACGGTGCGACGCTGACGATCCGGAAGTTCAAGAAAGACAAGCTGACGATGCGCAATCTGGTGGAGTTCAACTCCATCAGTCCCGAAGGCGCGCGCGTGCTCGGCGTCATCGGGGCCTCGCGCTGTAATCTGGTCATTTCCGGCGGTACGGGTTCCGGCAAGACAACGCTGCTCAACACCCTGACGGCCTTCATCGATCCGACCGAGCGGGTCATCACCTGCGAGGACGCGGCCGAGCTACAGCTGCAGCAGCCTCATGTGGTGCGACTGGAGACGCGTCCGCCCAACCTCGAGGGTCAGGGCATGATCACCATGCGGGATCTGGTGAAGAACTGCCTGCGCATGCGTCCCGAGCGAATCATCGTCGGTGAGGTGCGCGGCCCGGAAGCCTTCGACCTGCTGCAGGCGATGAACACCGGCCACGACGGCTCGATGGGCACGCTGCACGCCAACAGCCCGCGCGAGGCTATCAGCCGGATGGAATCGATGATCACCATGGGCGGCTACGGCCTGCCGTCCAAGACCATCCGCGAGATGATCGTCGGCTCGGTCGACGTCATTATTCAGGCCGCCCGCCTGCGCGACGGCAGTCGCCGCATCACTCACATCACCGAGGTGGTCGGGCTGGAGGGCGATGTGATCGTGACCCAGGACCTGTTCGTCTACGAGATCACCGGCGAGGACGAGAACGGCAAGATCGTCGGCCGTCACCGCTCGACCGGCATCGCCCGGCCGCGCTTCTGGGACCGCGCCCGATATTACGGTCTGGAACGCGAGCTGGCCGAAGCTCTCGACGCGGCGGAGTAGGCGGATGCTGCCGATCCTCGCTGCTGTCCTGGCCTTCATCACCATCGGCGGACTCGGTTGGGCCTTCGTCGGTGGTGACGATTCCAGCGGCGAGGCCGTCAAGCGTGCGCAAGGCTTCGGCGGACCCAAGGCAGCCAATGCCCGCAAGGCCGCGACCGCAGTCAACACGCCCGAAGCTCGCCGCAAACAGATCATGACGCAGTTGCAGGACGTCGAGCGCAAGGAGCGCAAGGCCCGCATGACCATGGCCGCCAAGCTGAAACACGCCGGGCTGGCCATGAGCATCCGTACCTTCTGGATCGTCAGCGGTGGTCTCGGGATCAGCGCCCTGCTGCTGGTTCTGCTGTTTACTTCCAACCTGCTGCTGGCCCTGGGAGCCGGAATTGTCCTGGGTCTGGGCCTGCCGCGCTGGGTGGTCGGCTTTCTCGGCAAGCGGCGGATGAAGAAATTTTCGTCCGAGTTCGCCAATGCCGTCGACGTCATCGTGCGCGGCATCAAGTCCGGCCTGCCGGTTCACGACTGTTTCAAGATCATCGGCCGCGAGAGCCCGGCGCCGCTGGGCCCGGAATTCCAGCATCTGGTCGAGGGTATGGGCGTCGGCCTGACCCTGCCGCAGGCGCTGGACAAGATGTACGAGCGGATGCCGACCCCCGAGCTGAAATTCTTTTCCATCGTCATCTCGATCCAGCAGAAGACCGGCGGCAACCTGGCCGAGGCCCTGTCCAATCTGTCGGCGGTTCTGCGGGCCCGGCGGATGATGGGCGAGAAGATCAAGGCCCTGTCGTCGGAAGCGACCGCGTCGGCCGGCATCATCGGCTCGCTGCCGCCCGCAGTGATGATCCTGGTGACCATGACCACCCCCGCCTACATGATGGTGCTGTTCACCGACCCGCGCGGCCAGTTCATGCTGTTCGTGGCCGCCTCGATGATGGGCTTCGGCATCTTCGTGATGAAGAAGATGATCGCGTTCAAATTCTGATGGGCAGGTCCTCGACATGATCGCGTTTTTCACCGACCCGCGGAACCTGCTGAGTCTGGGTGTGGCCATCGCGGTGTTCGCGACCCTGGTCAGCCTGCTGGGTTCGATGGGGGGCGAGGTCAAGCTGGAAAGCCGGATGAAGGCCGTCGCCCTGCGTCGCGACGAGCTGAAGCGCCGGTCGCGCCAGGCCATGGCCAGCGGGCCCGGTGGCCTGCGCCACACCGACGAGGGCTTCAAGAAGCGCGTCGTCGACCGGCTGAACCTGAGCAAATTGATCGAGGACCCCAAGGTCGCCGAACAGATGGCCCAGGCCGGATATCGCGGTCCGAAACCGTTGACGACCTTCTATTTCTTCCGCTTCTCCATGCCGTTCGCCTTCATGGCCTTCACGGCCTTCTATCTGTTCGTGTTCAATGATTTCGGCCTGCCGACGATGACGCGGGTGACCGCGGTGATGGCCTCGGCCCTGGCCGGTTTCTATGCGCCAAACATGTATATCTCGAACCGGATCTCGCAGCGTCGCACCTCGATCATGCAGGCCTTTCCGGACGCGCTGGACCTGCTGCTGATCTGCGTCGAGGCCGGTATGTCGATCGAGGCCGCGATCCAGAAGGTCAGCCAGGAAATTGGTGGCTCGTCGATCGATCTGGCCGAGGAGCTGACCCTGCTGTCGGCCGAGCTGAGCTATCTGCCCGACCGGCGCATGGCCTATGAGGGCCTCGCCAAACGCACCAACCACCCGGGTGTCCGTTCGGTGGCAACGGCCATGACCCAGGCTGAAACCTACGGCACGCCGCTGGGCACGGCCCTGCGCACCATGGCCAAGGAAAACCGCGACCTGCGCCTGTCGGCGGCCGAGAAGAAGGCCGCGGCCCTGCCGGCCAAGTTGACGGTGCCGATGATCCTGTTCTTCCTGCCGGTGCTGTTCATCGTCATCCTGACCCCGGCGATCATCAACATCCAGGACACGATGGCCAAGGGCGGCTAGGCAGGCGGTTGGTCGGCGATCAGTTGCCGGCCAGGGCCTCGCGGCGCAGGCCCTCGGCCACCGCATCGCAGGCCGCGCGCAGGGTCTTGCGGTGCTTGTCGTGGAACAGTTCGCCGCGCAGGCCGGTGAAGATGAAGCCGTTGGCGACGATACAGCTGCCGGGCACCAGCTCCTCAATCTCGAAATAGCGGATCACATTGAAGGCCCAGCCGCGTTTCTCGGCCCAGATCAGCTGCGCATAGGGCTGCCAGTCGGCGATGCGCACGATGGTCGGCCGCTCGATCAGACCGGGCACGGACTCGGTCAGGCTGAGCTGGCCGCCGAAGGCGATGGCACCCTCCAGGCCGGTCTCTACCGGATTCCAGCGATTCCAGCCTGGCAGGTCCGACAGAACGTCCCAAAGCCGCTCGCTGCTGGCCTGGACTCCGACGCGTTTCTCGATCTTGGTAGTCTCCATGGGCGGGGTTTCGCACGGCTCCGTTGCGGAAGGAAGATGCTCAGCGGTTGCCTTCCGGACCCGGTTGCGAGGCCGGCGGAGTCGCGGACGAGGGGGCGTCGGCACGCCCGGTCGAGGCCAGCGTCATGCGGCGCAGCTGCGGGCTGGTGAAACAGATGATGAAGGCGAACGCCAGCAGCAGGCTGTTGGCCAGGAACGGGGCGGGTATCGCCAGCTGGTAGAGGGCGACTCCGATCACCGGCGGGCCGAGGAAGCTGAGACCGGCGACCGACATCATCAGACCGGCGACGGACCCCTGCTCATGCGCATCGACCGCCAGGGACGATCCGGCGGTGAAGCCGGGCCGGGCAAAACCGATCCCCATCGAGATCACCGCATAGCCGACCATCGCGCCGAAATAGCCGGGCGCTGCGACGCTGAGCAGGTTGCCGAGCAGGGCGATGGCCGCTCCCCAGCGCATCAGGGCGTGCGGCTGCAGCTTCAGCAGCGGGATCAGGCCCCACTGCACCATCAGGGTACCCAGCGCCCCGGCGAACATGGCGAGACCGATGAAGGGCTGGGCGGCGCTGATGCTGGCCCCGGTCCGGGCCATCTCGTCGATGACGTGGAAGCCTAGCACCGAGATGTTGACCGCCTGGGTGCCGGTGACCAGAAGACCGTAGATCAGGAAGTCGCGGACCCGACGGTCCTTCCACAGACCGCGACCGGCTGTGTGCCGGGGCTGGCCGCTGGGCGACGGGATGCGCACCACCTCGCCGCTGGGCAGCTTGCGCCAGACAAGGATCAGCACCGCGGCCCCGAGGGCGGCAAAGGCATACATGGGCCCGGCCAGGCCGATCAGGGGCAGGACGAAGAAGGGGGCCAGAACCGGCCCGGCGACCGTGCCCAGACCCTGGGCCGAGGCCAGCAGCGACATGGCCTGGGTGCGGTCTTCGGGTCCGGTCCGGTCGGCGACATAGGCCTGGGAGGCGATCGGCGCGGCCGAGCCGAACACGCCATAGACGGTTCGCGCCAAGGCCATCAGCACGAAGGCCACGCCGACGCCGAGCCAGCCCTCGATCCCCGAGGTCGCGGCCAGACCAAAACCGGCCATGGAGACGGCGAAGCCGCCGAGGCCGATCATGATAACCCGCTTGCGGCCCAGACTGTCCGACAGCCGGGCCCAGAAGGGCGAGAACAGAGTCCACATCAGGGCCGAGATGGCGAAGGCGGCGGCGACCAGGGTGTCGGCCAGGCCGAACTCGCGGCCGATGGCGGGCAGCACCGACTGCAAGCCCATATTGCCGGCCGCCGCGACCAGGCTGACGGCGAACAGGATCATGAAGGCCGGGGAGCGGGCGCTCAGACGCGTGGAGGCGGCGGGGACACTCATCCCACGGCGCTGTCGCCGACGGTCGACGGGCTCGGGCGGCTGTCAAAACAAAGCGCGTGAACCATGGCCGACGTCATCTCCCGGTCCTCGCCGGTCTTCAGATCAAACCGAAGCGGAGTCTTCAGCATAGGGTTCCCCTGGGGACGACGGCCATCGGGTCAAGATCGGTGTTCGGCGCGCCTTGCACAAGGGATCGCGTGCGGCCCATCATCGCCGCGAACCGGGAGATATCGATGTCCATCCATCAGCTGATCACCGGGACCGCGCTCGCGTTGGTCCTGTCCGCCGGAGCCGCTCAGGCCCAAGCCGTCGATCCGGTGGTCGAACGCGCCGCCGTGGCTGCCGCGGTCGAGGCGGTCCTGCCCGAGGTGGTGGACTGGCGTCGCGACTTCCACCGCCATCCCGAGCTGGGCTTCGCCGAGACCCGCACCGCCGCGGTCATCGCCGCCCATCTGGAATCACTGGGGCTGGAGGTGCGCACCGGGGTCGGGCGCACCGGCGTGGTCGGCATCCTCAGGGGTGCGCGGCCGGGCCATACGGTGGCGCTGCGTGCCGACATGGACGCCCTGCCGGTGCTGGAGGCCACGGGTCTGGCCTTCGCCTCGACCGACACCGGCCAGTATATGGGCCAGACCGTGCCCGTCGCCCACGCCTGCGGCCACGACGCTCATATGGCCATGCTGATGGGGGCGGCCGAGGTGCTGGCCGGGATGAAGGCCCAGATCGCCGGCACAGTGGTGTTCATCTTCCAGCCGGCCGAGGAGGGCGCGCCTCCGGGCGAGCCGATGGGCGGGGCTGCCCTGATGATCGCCGAGGGGGCCCTGGCCGACCCGAAGCCTGAGGCCATCTTCGGCCTGCATGTGGTGCCGGGCCGACCGGGCACGATCTTCTACAAGCCCGAGGGCTTCATGGCCGCCTCGGACCGGATCGACATCAGCCTGCACGGCAAGCAGACGCACGGGGCCTGGCCGTGGCGGGGTATCGATGTGATCGCCGTGGCCGGTCAGGTGGTCGAGACGCTGAACACCTTGACGGCCCGCACCGTCGACCCGACCACCACCCCGACCGTCCTGACCATCGCCACCATCAACGCCGGGGTGCGCTACAACATCATTCCCGACGAGGCGGTGCTGTCAGGGACACTTCGGACCTTCAACATCGCCCAGCGCGACGCCCTTGTGGCCCGGGCTTCGGCGGCGGTCGGCCATGTCGCCGAGGCCTATGGGGCGACGGCCGAGTTCGCGGTGAAACAGAACGCGGCCCTAGTCTACAACGACCCGGACCTGTCGGCCTGGATCGCGCCGGTGCTGGTCGAGGCGGCCGGCGAGGGCCAGGTCAATCCGGCCAGCCCGCCGACCACGGTGGCCGAGGATTTCAGCTATTTCCAGCACGAGATCCCGGGCGTGTTCTGGCATCTGGGCGCCAGCCCCGACGGAGTCGACCCGGCCACCTCGGCCCCGAACCATTCGCCGCAGTTCGACGTCAATGAGAAGGTGTTGTCCGTCGGCGTCCGCGCCCATGTGCTGACGGCACTGCGGTTCCTTGAGCGTCAGCCGAGCCGTTCGAACACGGTGGTGATGACGCGCTGGTAGACCTCGGTCAGGGCCTCGATCTCGGCCACCGGCACCCGTTCGTCGATCTGGTGCATGGTCTGGCCGACCAGACCCAGTTCCAGCACCGGGCACAGGGCGCGGATGAAGCGGGCGTCGGAGGTGCCGCCGACGGTCGAGGCCTCGGGGCGATGACCGCAGACCGCCTCGACTGCATCCTGGACCGCGTTGATGAAGGGGCCGGGCTCGGTCAGGAAGGCATTGCCCGAGCACAGATGCTCCAGCTCGATCCGCTGGCCCGAAGCGACCTGGGCCAGCCCCGCCTGGATGTTGAGCCAGGCGATCAGCTCATCGCCGGTATGGGTCGGGTTGAAGCGGATATTGAGTCGCGCCTTCGCCTCCGCCGGAATGACGTTGCTGGCGTCATTGTCTATGCTGATGGTGGTGATCTCGAGGTTCGACGGCGAGAATTCGGGATAGCCCTCGTCCAGCACGTGATCGTTCAGCCTGGTCAGCAGTCTGGCCAGTACGGGGGCCGGATTGGCGGCGCGTTCGGGATAGGCGACGTGGCCCTGTTTGCCGTGGACGGTGATCCAGCTGTTCAGCGAGCCGCGCCGGCCGATCTTGATCATGTCGCCCAGATGCATGGACGACGACGGCTCGCCGACAACGCAGGCGTCGATGGTCTCGCCCTCGGCCATCAGGGTCTGGACCACCCGTTTGGTGCCGTGCAGGGCCGGGCCCTCTTCGTCGCCGGTGATCAGGAAGGACAGCGAGCCTGCCGGCTCACCTTGGGCCAGCAGGCGCGACACGGCGGCGATCCAGGCAGCGATGCCGCCCTTCATGTCGACGGCCCCGCGACCGTACAGGATGCCATCGTGGACCTCGGCGTCGAACGGGGCGGCGGTCCAGGCGGCGGCCGTACCGGTCGGCACCACATCGGTATGGCCGGCGAAACACAGGTTGGGCGAGGCGGAGCCGCGCCGGGCGTACAGGTTCTCGACACCCTCAAAAGGCATGCGGCGGCAGTGAAAGCCGAGGCCGGTCAGCAGGGACTCGATCATGTCCATGGTCCCGGCGTCGACCGGCGTCACCGACGGTCGGCGGATCAGGTCGCGGGTCAGTTCGACGGGATCGATCAGGGCAGGGGGTGCGTCGCTCATGGTCCTATGCTTTAGGGACAACGGACCAGCGCGAGAAGGGGTGACCCGACATGCCGAAGATCGATATCGACGCCGCACCGACGGTGAACGGCACCACCTACCCCGAGGAATTCGCCGGGCCATGCAAGCCGCGACGCCGGCAGCGCTTGGGTGACGCGGTCGGGCTGGACCAATTCGGGGTCAATCTGCTGCGCCTGCCGGCCGGGGCCTGGTCGAGCCAGCGCCATTGGCACGAGACCGAGGATGAATTCGTCTGGATCCTGTCCGGTGAAGTGGTGCTGATCGAGGATGACGGCGAGACGGTGCTGACGGCGGGCAATTGCGCCGGCTGGAAGGCCGGGGTGGCCAACGGTCACGTGCTGCAGAACCGCTCGGACACCGAGGCCGTGCTGCTGGAGGTGGGCTCGCGCATGCCGGGGGGCGACTCGGGCGTCTATAGCGACATCGACATGGTGTTCCGCCCCGGCGGCTATTTCCATCGCGACGGAACCCCCTATCCCAAACATGACCGACGCAGCTGAGCCGGCCCCGCCGGGGGCGTCCGGCAGCGATCCGTGGAAGCTGCGCGACTTCCGCCTGCTGTGGCTGGGGCGACTGGCCGCCGTGTTCGGTATCCAGGTCCAGTCCTCGGCCCTGTTGTGGCAGGTCTATGAGATCGCCCGGCGCGACCATCCGATCGAACAGGCCAGCCTGTATCTGGGTCTGGTCGGTCTGGTGCAGTTCCTGCCGATGCTGGCCCTGACCCTGCCGGCCGGTGAGATGGCCGACCGTCGCGATCGACGCATGACCGTGGTCGCCTCGATCACGGTCGAGGGTGCCTGCGCCGTCGCCTTCCTGGCCATGGCTATCCACGGGTCGCCCCCGCTGTGGGGGCTGCTGGTCGTGGCAGGTGTGTTCGGGGCGGCGCGCGCCTTCTTGGCCCCGGCCAGCCAAGCCTTCCTGCCGATGGTGGTGGGGATGAAGGCCCTGCCCAAGGCTATCGTGGCCCAGTCGCTGGCCTTCCAGGCCGGGGCCATTGCCGGCCCGGCGCTCGGCGGTGTCATCGTCGGCGTCTCGACGCCGCTGGCCTATGGCGTGTCGCTGGGCATGTTCGGGGTCGGGCTGGCAGCCATGCTGCTGATCCGCACCAGTGGCCGGCCGGTACGGCTGCCCGGATTGATCCGGCGCTGGGCCGCGGTCAAGGAGGGGCTGAAATACGTCTGGTCGACGCGCATCGTGCTGGGCGCGATCTCGCTGGACCTGATCGTGGTGCTGCTGGCCGGGGTGGCGCTGCTGACCCCCGTGTTCGCGCGCGACATATTGATGATCGGCCCCGAGGGCTTCGGCCTGCTGCGGGCGTCGTTCGGGGTCGGGGCCCTGGTCATGGCCCTGTATCTGGGGCGGTATCCGATCCTGCGGCGCGGCGGCGTGTGGATGTTCGGGGCGGTGGCCGTGTTCGGCCTGTGCACGCTGATTTTCGGCCTGTCGAAGGTCGCCTGGCTCAGCGCCCTGGTGCTGTTCATCGGCGGGGCCGCCGACATGATCAGCGTCAACATCCGCCAGACCCTGATCCAGATCGCCACCCCCGATCACATGCGCGGCCGAGTCTCGTCGGTGTCGATGCTGTTCATCGGGGCTTCCAACGAACTGGGCGAGGCTTATTCCGGCGTCATGGTCCGGCTGATGGGCCCGATCGGGGCGGCGGTGTTCGGCGGGGCCGCGGCCCTGGGCGCGACCGGCCTCTGGGCCAAGCTGTTCCCGGGCCTGCGCAAGGCCGACCGGCTGGGCTAGGGCGGACGGCTAGGCCGGGGCACCGGGCCTGAGCGTCGGGACGGCCCTGGAGTCAGTCGTCAGGATCGCCCCGATGGAGGCCACGACAATACAACCGATGGCCAGCCACTGCAGGCCGCTGAGCATCTCATGCAGCAGGAACAGGCCGGCGACCGCGCCGATGGCCGGCTCGGCCGACAGTAGGACGCCGAAGGTCCGCTTGGGGATGTGGCGCAGGGCGATCATCTCCAGCGAATAGGGCAGGGCGCTGGAGACCAGGGCCACGCCCAGCCCCAGCAGCAGGACCGACGGGGCCAGCAGGGCAGGGCCCGCGCTGATGACACCGAACGGCAGGATGACCACGGCGGCGGTGCTCATGCCCAACGCCACCGACTGTCCGGCGTGCATGTGCGAAAGCCGTTTGCCGAAGATGATGTACAGCGCCCAGAACAGGCCCGCCGCGGCCGCGAAGGCGACGCCGACCGGGTCCAGCGCATGGATGCCGCCGCGCAGTGGCAGCAGCAGGCCGAGGCCGACCACGGCGCAGGCGACCCAGACGAAATGGATCCAGCGCCGGGAATGAACCAGCGCCAGGGTCAGGGGGCCGGCGAACTCGATGGCGATCGCCGGCCCCAGCGGAATGGTCCGCAAGGAAATATAGAAGGTCAGGTTCATCAACCCCAGAACCAGGCCGTACAACAGCACCCGTCCGGCATCGACCCGGCTGAGCCGGAACCGCCAGGGTCGCCAGATACAGACCAAGGCCAGGGCCGACAGGCCGACCCGCAGGGTCGAGGTTCCCTCGGCCCCGACGACCGGGAACAGATGTTTGGCGAACGACGTCCCGACCGACAGCGACACCATCCCGCCCAGCAGGGCCAGATAGGGCATGGCCGTCAGAAACGGCTGCGTCAGGAACGGATTGGGGCGGCGCGTCGACATGGGCCCCGATATAGCGGGCCGGACGGGCGTTGCACGGTCGAAATCATCCCCGGGTCACACCCCTCACCAGGGCCGGAAATGCTTGCTCAGCTTCAACCCCTGGCTCTGGTAATGGCTGCCGCCCTCGCCATACAGGCGGGTCGGGCGTTCGATCAGCGGCTCATAGACCAGCCGGGCGACGATCTGGCCGTGTTCCAGCAGGAAGGGGGTGTCGTGGGTGCGCACTTCCAGCACGCCCTTGGAGCCCGCGCCATGCGCCTCGTCGGTACCGAAGCCGGGGTCGAAGAAGCCGGCGTAATGGACCCGGAACTCGCCGACCGACGGATCGATCGGGGTCATTTCGGCGGCCTGGTCGACCGGGATCTCGACGTCGTCGCTGGAGGCCAGGATGTAGAATTCGCCCGGATCCAGCAGCAGCTGGCCGGCGCGCAGGGTCAGCGGCTCCCAGAAGTCGCGCGGGTCGTGGCCGTCGATATGGTCGAGGTCGACGACGCCGGCGTGACGACGGCCGCGGAAGCCGACGATGCCGTCGGTGGTGCCGTCCAGATCGACGCCGACGCTGCGGGTCTCCAGCTTGGGCGGTTCGCCGGCCTTGAGGCGCAGCTGGTTCAGCCGGGTGCCGGGCCGGACCAGGATGGAAAAGGTCTGGGGTGCGATCTCCAGATACAGCGGCCCGTCATAGCCCTCGGCGACATCATCGAACCGGGCCCCGGAATCGGTCAGCAGCCGCACGAACACATCGACCCGGCCGGTCGAGCTCTTGGGGTTGGCGCGGGCGATCAGGCCTTTCGGCAGGGTCAGCCGCTCCTGCAGGCGGGCGATATAGACGCAGCCCTTCTCCAGCACGAAGCCGCCGGACAGGTCGACTGTATGCATCGACACGTCGGCGATCCGGTCCTCGACCTTGCGGCTGCCGGGCAGGAAGGAGGCGCGCACGCGCCAGGCCTGGTCGGACAGGCGCAGGTCCAGACTGGCCGGCTGCACCTGATCGGCGTCGAAGGGCGTGTCCGAGGTGATCGCGCCGCCGGCGATCAGGGCCTCGATCGACTGGCAGGGCAGGATGCCGGGCGGGGTGTTTTCAGAGAACTGCATAGGCTCTGATTACACGTTTTCGCGGCGGGTCTAACCCCCGGGGTGCTTGACGGCGGCCCCGGTTGCGGGACCATGGGGCCATGTATGATGCCCACGCCTATGAAGCCGAGACCGACGGGATCATCGTCCGGGTCCGCCCGTCCTATCTGGCGGGCCAGTCCGACCCCGATTCCGGGCGCTGGGTCTGGGCCTATCAGGTCGAGATCGAGAACCGCGGCGCGGCGACGGTGCAACTGATCGCGCGCCACTGGATCATCACCGACGCCCGCGGCCAGATCGAGGATGTGCGCGGCCCCGGCGTGGTCGGGGAACAGCCGACCATTCCGCCGGGTGACAGCTATTCCTATACCTCGGGCTGTCCGCTGGGCACGGCCTCGGGCTCGATGGCGGGCAGCTACCAGATGACGGATACCGAGGGGCGCACCTTCGAGGCGGCCATTCCCGCCTTCAGCCTGGACGTACCCGGCGAGCGGCGGGTGCTGAACTAGGCCCCGGCCTTAAGCAGCCCGATCGGACGGCAGGCCCAGCATCAAGCCTCGAAGGGGCGGGGTGAGGGGCTGCGTCAACCCGGAAAAGCGCAGCCCCGCCCCTGCACTCAAGGCCGCATTCGCATGCGGCCTTGAGGCGGACGGCGGCTCTCTACGAGCCGTTCATGACAGCCGTGTGGCTGAAAGGGATTAGATATACCGACGCAGGCTGCGGGCCAGTTCGGTGGCACCGTCCTTGTTGCCGCGGCGAACCTGGGGCTGGTAGGCGACCCGGGCGTGCTCGATGCAATAGACGCCTTCCGAGGCGCGGCGGCCGCAGAAACTGAACTCGCGCGACGACGGATCGCCGATCGGCCATTTGCACATGTGAGCCCCCAGGGTCATCACCGTGGCGGTGCCGGGCATTTCCGGCGGACGCTCGGGCGTCGGCGGCACCGGAACGTTCGGGCGCAGCTGGGCCGTTTCGATGCGGCGCGGGGCCGACGGCTGGGCCGGGGCGGCCGGCCGCGGACGGGCGGCGCGGAAGGTGGTGCGCGCGGGCTGCGACGGTGCGGCACGGCCCGACAGGCCGAGGCGGTGCACCTTGCCGATGACGGCGTTGCGGGTGACGCCGCCACCCAGTTGTTTGGCGATCTGGCTGGCTGACTGGCCCTCGAGCCAGAGCTTCTTCAGCGCGCCTACGCGGTCTTCGGTCCAGCCTGCGGTCATGCCACCCTCCCCGGGGTAATCAGATCAATATCTAGTGTGTCGGCTCCGTTTTGGGGCCAGCACCTACCACTACTTGTAAACGAGACGTTAACAGACGCAATATCTGCGAATCAGTGTGTCCACAGAAACCACATGTTGAATCGTCGGTATGTGAAACGCCCTGTGGACCGCCCCGCCTTGCGCCGGGGCCTCGCCGGGGGCATCTGGCGGGGATGACTGATCTTTCGTCCATGAATGCGCTGGGCCGCCCGTCCGGCCTGCCGCAGCCCCGCCGCTTCAACGGCGTCAACTGGGTCGGGATGCGGACCCTGTATTTCCGCGAAGTGCGACGCTTCTGGAAGGTGGGCGGGCAGACCGTGGCCGCCCCGGTGGTGACGACCCTGCTCTATATGCTGGTGTTCGTGGTGGCGCTGAAGGATGCACGCCCCCCGTTGCACGGTACGACCTTCGCCGAGTTCGTGGCCCCGGGCCTGATCATGATGGCCATCCTCAACAATGCCTTTGCCAATGCGGCATCCAGCCTGACCCAGGCCAAGATCATGGGCACGGCCACCGACTTCCTGACCCCGCCGCTGAGTCCGCTGGAACTGACCATCGGCTTTTCGCTGGGCGCCGCGACGCGCGGCATCGTGGTCGGGGTGGTCACCGCCATTTGTGTGCTGCCGTTCGCCAGACTGGGCATGGCCAATCTGTTCGCCATCCTGTGGTTCGGGATCGTCGCGTCGCTGTTGATGGGCATGATCGGCGTTCTGGCCGGCCTGTGGTCGGAGAAGTTCGACCATCTGTCAGCGGTGCAGAATTTCGTGGTCATGCCGATGACCTTTCTCAGCGGCACCTTCTATCCGATCGACCGCCTGCCGGAGCCGTTCGTGACCATCAGCCATTTCAATCCCTTCTTCTATCTGATCGATGGATTCCGGGCGGGCTTCATCGGCCGTGCCGACGGCAGCCTGCCCATCGGGGTGGCGGTCAGCGCGGTCCTGACCCTGGCCCTGGCCGTGGCCTGCTGGCTGGTGTTCAAGTCGGGCTGGCGGCTGAAGAGCTGAACCCGGCCGCGCACCATCGATGGTTAGGGGTTCTTTAGCTCTGCGCGCTCAAGCTCACGCGGTTCTGCTTTGAGGGCCCAGACCATCACCGGTGCTATTCAGATGTCCAATCCCGTCATGGCCGCTCTGGCTGTGCTCGCCTTGGCGACGGCAACCGTATTCGTCGGCCTCCTCTGGCTGACGCGGGGCCAGAGGCGGCCGACAGCGCAACCGCGCTGGCTGGCGTGGGCCGGGGGGATCGGCCTGATCGCCGTCTGGGGCTTTCTGGTCCCGGTCAATGTCTGGAGTCACCTGACCGGTGACCAAGACGCGTGGATCTTCGGCGCGGAGACGTTCGACGGCGGCATTGTCGAGAATCTGACCGTCCTGTTTTACGGGCTGGCGATCGTCGTCTGTGGCTGGATGTTTGCCCGGGCGTCGCGATTGTACGGAGCCGCCTCGGCCGGTCTCTGGCGCGTTCTCGTGGTGGTGATGATCGTCTGTTTCGCGGCGATGATCGGCGAGGAAATGAGCTGGGGCCAGCACCTGTTCGGGTTCCAGACCCCTGCGGACCTGGCCGCGGTCAATCTGCAGGGCGAATCCAACCTGCATAACCTGGTGTCGCCACGCCTCTATGACCTGATCTACCAGGGGCTCGGTTTCGCCCTGATCCTATTGCCCCCGGCCGCATGGTTCGCGTTGCGGGGACCGAGCCTGCCCAGTCCGGTGCTGTTTCTTCAGGACCTCTACACCAACCCCTGGGTCTATAGCCTGTTGGCGTCGGCCGGGGTGCTGCTGCAGCACGAGGTGTTCGAGGAACTGGCCGAGATGGTGCTGGCCTTCGCCATCCTCTACGCGCTGACAACGCTGGCCGGTCGAGCCGGGCGGGGACCCGTGCCGACGTCGTCCTGATGCCGTTTTCCCGCCGGGGCCGGTGTTGACTAACCCCGGTGCCGGGTCGACAAGGAGAGACCCTTTTTTCAGCGGTCCCGGCGCATCCTGCGGCGGGGCCGTCTCTCTTTTGGAGGTCCAACCGTGTCCAGCCATCTCATGGGTGTCTATAATCGTGCTCCGGTCGAGGTCGAGCGCGGCGAGGGGGCCCGGCTGTATGCGGCGGACGGCACTGTCTACCTGGACTGCGTCTCCGGCATCTCGACCAATGCACTGGGCCATGCCCATCCCAAGCTGGTCCAGGCCCTGAAGGACCAGGCCGAAAAGATCTGGCACGTCTCCAACATCTTCAAGATCCCGGGCCAGGAGGCCCTGGCCGACCGGCTGTGCGACAACAGCTTCGCCGACGTGGTCTTCTTCACCAACTCCGGCTCGGAGTCGGTCGAGTGCGCCCTGAAGACCGCGCGCAAATATCATTCGGCCAACGGCCAGCCCGAGCGGATCGAGATCTACGGCTTCGACGGCTCGTTCCACGGGCGCACCTACGGCGCCATCAACGCCGCCGGTAACCCGTCCTATGTCGAGGGTTTCGGCCCGCGCCTGCCGGGCTACAGCCAGCTGGTCTGGGGTGACCGCGAAGCGCTGGAAGCGGCCTTCAAGAACCCGACCACGGCCGCCGTCATCATCGAGCCGGTCCAGGGCGAGGGCGGCGCGCGCGCCATCCCCGAGGAGGACCTGCGCTGGATGCGCGAGATGGCCGACGCCAACGGCGTGCTGATCATCTTCGACGAGGTCCAGTGCGGCATGGGCCGGACGGGCAAGCTGTGGGCCCACGAATGGGCCGGTATGACCCCGGACATCATGGCCATCGCCAAGGCCCTGGGCGGCGGCTTCCCGGTCGGAGCCTGTCTGGCCACGGCCGAGGCAGCCAAGGGCATGACCGTCGGCGTGCACGGCTCGACCTTCGGCGGCAACCCGCTGGCCATGGCCGTCGGCATTGCCGCCTTCGACGAAATCTCCAAGGCCGAGACCCTGGCCAACGTCAACGAGATCGCCGGCTATCTGAAGCAGCAGCTGCACGGCCTGCAGCAGCGCTTTCCCGACGTCATCGCCGATGTGCGTGGCAAGGGCCTGCTGATCGGCATCAAGATGATTCCGAACAACCGCGAATTCATGGCCTGGGCCCGCGACGAAAACCAGCTGCTGGTCGCCGGGGGCGGTGACAACTGCGTGCGCCTGCTGCCGCCGCTGATCCTGACCCGCGACGATGCGGCCGAGGCGATCGCCCGCTTCGAGAAGACCTGCGAATTCGCGCGCGGCAAGCTGGCGGGCTAGGGCGATGGTGCGCCACTTTCTCGATATCCATCGGCTGTCGGCTGAAGACCTGCGCGGCATCCTCGATGACGCCCACGCCCGCAAGGCCGCCCGCAAGGGCTGGCCCAAGGGGCGGGTCGACGCCGATGCGCCGGCGGCCGACCATGTGCTGGCGATGATCTTCGAGAAAAATTCGACCCGCACCCGCTTCAGCTTCGACGCCGCGATCCGCCAGTTGGGCGGCGCTTCGATCATCGCCAATGCCGGGGACATGCAGCTCGGCCGTGGCGAGCCGGTCGAGGATACGGCCCGGGTGCTGTCGCGCATGGTCGATGCCGTGATGATCCGCGCCAACAGCCATGACGATGTCGAACGGTTCGCCCGCGTCGCCACCGTGCCGGTGATCAACGGTCTGACCGACCGCAGCCACCCGTGCCAGATCCTGGCCGACCTGCAGACCATCGAGGAACAGCGCGGACCGATCGCCGGCAAGACGCTGGCCTGGGTCGGGGACGGCAACAACGTCTGCCACAGCTTCATGCATGCGGCCCCGAAGTTCGGTTTCAAATTCAACGTCGCCTGCCCGGCTGACTATCATCCCGACCTGCGCGACCTGGCCCGGGGTGGCGATCACGTCGCCCTGACCAGTGATCCGCGCGAGGCAGTGGCCGGGGCCGATGTGGTGATCACCGACACCTGGGTGTCGATGGGCGACGGCGACTATGAGGACCGGCTGGCGGCGTTCGAGGCCTATACGGTCGACGAAGCCCTGATGGCCACGGCCGCCCCTGACGCCGTCTTCCTGCACTGCCTGCCGGCCCACCGCGGCGAGGAGGTCACCGATGCGGTGATCGACGGTCCGCAGTCGCTGGTCTGGGACGAGGCCGAAAATCGCATCCACGCCCAGAAGGCGGTTCTGGCCTGGTGCCTGGCGGGCGATTGATCCGCGTCGGCAGTCAGTAGGGTCGCTGCGGCACGCCGAGAACGGTGCCCAGGTGGATCGCCAGAATGAAGACGGTCGCCGCCGACAGCAGCATGATGAAGCGCCATGGGGCCATGCGCACGCCGCGACGCGGATCCCAGGGGCGCGCGCCGCGCCAGCCGGAGAAGACGGTCATCGCCACGGCGGCGGCCAGCAAAATCAGGGTCAGGGTCAGGTCCACGCGCCAGCAGATGGCGCGCACCGGGTCGCGGCGCAAGGGCCGGATTCCTTGCCGGAAGGTTAATCTTCACGTTCGGTTAACCATGATCAGGCGAGAAATCGGCGGGGCGGGAGCGCTGTCCACAGGAACATGGGGTGCCCCCTACATCTTGGGGTTAACCATGCGTTTACACCCCTGATCTGGACGTCTAGCGTCCAGACTACAGGTCGGGAGTCGAATCAGTGAGCGCAGCCGCGCCGTGGAGCGTGAAGGGTATCGAGCCCAAGGCGCGTGAGATCGCCAAGGATCTCGCGCGACGCTCGGGCATGACGCTCGGCGAGTGGCTGAACACGATGATCCTCGAAGACGATGACGACGGGGTCGTGCCCCTGTCGCGTCGCGACCATGCTGCAGAAGCCATTGATCGCCGGGGCCGCTACCGGCGCGTCGACGACGCCTACGGCACCGAGGAGGCGCCGTGGGATCGGCTGAGTGCCTCGGTCGACGCCATCGCCGCCCGACTGGAGGCCTCCGAGCGCCGCTCGACCGTAGCCATTCAGGGGGTCGACCAGGCGGTGACCGGGCTGGTTCGCCGGCTGGAAAGCCAGGATCAGAAGGGCGACGCCACCGGCCGCCGCATCGACGACATCGCCGAGGAACTGCGCGAGGGCCACAAGCGGCTGCGCCGGTTCGAACAGGAGGTCGGGCCGCGCACGGTCGAGACCTTCGGCAAGGTCGAGACCACGCTCGGGAACCTGGCCGGCCGTCTGTATGACATCGAGGAGCGCCAGCGCTCGGGCGTGAACGAACTGCGCCAGCGTATGGACGCCGTTGAAAAGGTCGCCGGTCCGGGTGCGGGAACGGACGTCATGGCCGCCGTCGCCGCCCGTCTGGACGCGGCCCAGGCCTCGACCGGAGAGGCCCTGCGTGGTCTTGAGCGGGCCTTTGCCGGCCTCGACCAGCGGCTGCGTGCAGCCGAGACCCATGGCGGGCCGGACAACTCCCGCGAGGCCGCCCGGTTCGAGAAGCTGGCCGAGACCCTGTCGCGTCAGGTCGAGACCAACCGCGCCGAGATGATGCGTCGGCTGGACACCGCCGAAACCGAAAACCGCATGGCGCGGATCGAACAGACGGTCCTGTCGATCGGCGAGCAGGCCAAGACCGCCGAGCAGCGCTCGGCCCAGGCCGTCGAGGCCATGGGTCGTGAGGTGCTGCGCATCGCCCAGAACCTGAACGGCCGGGTCGGTGCCATCGAGACGGACGTCCCGGCGCGGATGGAGCGGCTCGGGGTCACGCTGAACCAGAAGGTCGAGCAGGACATCGGCCGCTATGCCCAGGCCGTGGATCACAAGCTGGTCGCCGCCGAGGACCGTCACGTTCTGGCGCTGGAGAAGCTGGGTGGCGAGATCACCCGCATTTCCGACCGGCTGAGCGACCGCATCGCCCAGTCCGAGCGCCGCTCGTCACAGGCGCTGGACGACATCGCCAAACGCCTGACCGACAGCACCTCGACCGTCGAACAGCGGTTCGAGCGTACCTCGGGCGAGCTGGCCGAACGCGTCCGGCTCAGCGAGCAGCGCACCGCCCAGCTTCTGACCGACGCCCGCGACAGTCTCGAGCAGCGCACGGCCGCCGCCGCCGAGAAGGCTCCGGCCGTTCGCCCCGACTGGCGCGCCACCGCCTTCCAGGACGACGATTTCACCGGCAGTTTCGAAGACGATGCCGCCTGGACCGACGCTGCCATCACCGGCGAGCCCGAGCCGACGCCGTTCCCGGCACCTTTCATGGAGGCTGCGGCAGACCCGGCAGACTTGGCAGCCGCGTCTGTCGACACGGCCCCGGCCCCGGTCCTGGCTCCAACCGCCGCCGCCGTGGCCGCCGAGGTGGTGCGCGAGGCCGTGCTGCGCGCGCCAGAGCCCGACCCGATCGCCATGGCCGAGCCCGAGCCCGTCAATGTACCGTTCGGTCGGCCGACTGCGGCGGCGCCGCCGATGGCCAGTTTCGGCGGTGCCGATGTGTCGGACGCGCTGGAGGCGACCGCTGCGGCCTCGGCCGGGTCTGACGTCGAGACGGACGACTTCGCGGCCGAGACCGACTTTGTTGATCCGCGGGCCCTGCGCGCCGCCGCCGCCGCCGGACGGGCCAGCACGACCCGCCAAGCGATCGAGGCTGCCCGCGCCGCCATGGCCCCGGCCGAGGCCGAGGCTCCGGCTCGTTCCGGTTTCGGCCTGAAGCGGGGCGGCAAATCCCGGCTGCAGGAGCGGCTCGACAAACAGGCGACCCGTGACGGCGGTACGATTCGCAAGGCCCTTGGGGCCTCGGCTGCCGCCGTCTTTCTGGTGGCCGGCGGTACCTATGCCTTTGGTCAGCTGACCGGAGAAGGCGGTCTGCCGCAGTTTTCGCTTGGCGGGTTCGGCGGTGGATTCGGCGACAAAGCCGCAGCAGGTCCGCTGCTGTCCATGGTCACCAGCCCGACCACCAACCTACCGCCCCCGCCCGCCGGTCCGGTGTCGGAAGAAGAAGCCCTGTACGCCAGTGCGCGGGAACAGCTGGATGCCGGCGACGTCCTCGGAATCGAAACCCTGACCCGGGCCGCCAGCCTGGGTTATGCCCCGGCCCAACTGCATTTGGCCGGCCTGTTCCAGACCGGCGACAACGGCGTGGCCGTCAACCTCGAGGAAAGCCGGATGTGGGCCCGCCGCGCGGCTGAGAGCGGCGACCCGCGCGGCATGCATGCCTACGGTATGTATCTGTTCGACGGCGTCGGCGGCCCGCGCAATCGCGCCGAGGCCCTGGACTGGTTGCTGAAGGCGGCCGGACGCGGCCTGATCGACAGCCAGTACAATGTCGCCCGCATCTATGAGAACGGCGAAGAGGGCGTGGCTCCCAACGCCGGTGAAGCCTACAAATGGTATTTGATCGCGGCGCGCGCCGGTGACGATGACGCCCGGGCCGCCGCCGACCGGCTGGGCGTTTCCGTCCCGGTTCCGGCCCGCCGCGTCGCCCGCGCCGCCGCAGAAAATTTCAAAGCCGCGCCTCTGGCCTAGGTTTCGACCGAATATTGATCGATGACACCCCCCTGTGGCGTGCATCGGGTGGCGAGTAGCTTCCCGGACCGCTAAGAGGTTTTCACCGTCGCCTTTCCGGCGCCTAGCGTTCGTTCCAGCCGAAGGCGCGTCCTTTGGATATCTATCTTCCGATCGCCGAGGTTTCGGTGAACTGGCCGTTCCTGGTGATCCTGGGCGCAGTCGTTGGATTCGTGTCCGGTCTGTTCGGGATCGGGGGCGGGTTTCTGATGGCCCCGATCCTGGTGTTCATGGGCATCCCGCCGACCGTGGCCGTGGCCAGTCAGGCCAGCCACGTCGTGGCCTCCTCGACCTCCGGCGTGATCAGCTATTCCGGCCAGGGTCTGGTCGATTATCGCATCGGCGGAATCATGGCCGGCGGCGGTGCGCTGGGCGCGCTGCTGGGCGTCGAGATGTTCCGCTATATGCGCCTGCTCGGCCAGGCCGACCTGGTGGTGGCCGTCTCGTATCTGTTGTTCCTCGGCGTCATCGGCTCGCTGATGCTCAACGAGAGTCTGACCGAGATCATGCGGCGACGGCGCGGCGAGACGCCGCCGCGCAAGGTGCGGCGTCGGCCGATGTGGCTGTATGGTCTGCCGTTCCGCATGCGCTTCCCGCGTTCGGGGCTGTACATCAGCGTCATCCCGCTGGTCGCCCTGGGCGGATTCGTCGGCATCCTGTCAGCCATCATGGGGGTCGGCGGCGGCTTCATCCTGATCCCGGTCATGCTCTATGTGCTGCGCATGCGGGCCAGTGTGGTGGTCGGCACCAGCCTGTTCCAGATCATCATCACCACCGCCATCACCACCGTGCTTCAGGCGGGCCGGAACCAGACGGTCGACATCGTCCTGTCCAGCCTCCTGCTGTTCGGCGGCGTGGTCGGCGCTCAGTACGGCGCGCGCCTGTCAGGCCGGTTCCGCGCCGAGTCCCTGCGCGCGGCCCTGGGCTTCATCGTATTGGCCGTTGGCGTCTATATGGGACTGGAGCTGTTCGTGCGGCCCGGCGACCTGTTCAGCCTCGCTCCGGGGGTGGCGGACTGATGATGCAGCTGCCTCCACCGCCCCCGGCCTATGAGGCCCCCGCGCCCGAACGGTCCGTTGCGACCCAGAGCGACCTGCGGGTCGCCGCCGCCCTGACCAACGCCAGGGTGCGGGTCGACTCCAGCTTCAGCGGAGCCTCGATCGTCCTTTACGGAGCGGTATTCAACCCCAGTGACCGACCCGCCGATGTGGTGGTGGTGGTGCGTGGACCCGACGCCCCGGTGCGCCTGGTCAAGCGCTCTCGCAACCTCGGTGTCTGGCTCAACAGCCGCCCGGTTCTGTTCGAGGGGGCCCCCGGCTTCTACATGACGGCCTCGACCCGGTCGCTGAGTGATATCGCCGACTTCGGCCAACTGCGCCGTCTGGGTGTCGGTGTCGACCACCTGCGCATCGACGCCCCCGAGGAAGCCAGCACGGTGACTCGCTACGGCGTTCGCGACGTGGTCATCAGCCGGCTGGGCGAGGACTATCTGGACTGGCGCCGGGCCGTGATCCGGCTGCGCGAGGCGGCGGCCCTGTACAATACCGATCCCGACGGGGTTCAGTTCGTCGACAAAGGCTTGTTCCGGGCCGAGGTCGAGCTGCCGACCGTGGCCCCGACGGGCCAGTATTTCGCCGAGGTCTGGCTGTTCCAGGACGGGGCCCCGGTCTCAGTCTCCAACCTGACCCTGACAGTGGAGAAGGTCGGGTTCGAACGTGAGGTCTATGAGTTCGCCCACCGCAGTCCGTGGCTGTACGGGATTCTGAGCGTGCTGCTGGCGGCCTTTACCGGTTGGGGTGCGAGCCGGGTCTTCCGGCGCAACTGATCCTGTCCGCCAAGGCTGAGGCGAGGTCTCCGTGCCCGACCACCTCGACCCGGTCCAGACCCAGCCATCGCGCGGTCAGGCGCAGCTCCTCGGCCAGGGCGTCTGGCGTCTCGGTATTGGTGCCGACCTCACGCCAGGCGGCCTGCACCCGCAGGACCCCGGCCTTGCGATCGGCCTTCAGGTCGACCCGAGCGGTGATGGCCTCATCCTGCAGGAAGGGCAGGACATAGTAGCCGTGCACCCGCTTGTGCGCCGGGGTGTAGATCTCCAGCCGCACCCGGACCCCGAACAGCCGTTCGGTGCGTTCGCGGAACCAGATCAGATTGTCGAACGGCGACAGCAGGGCCCGGGCGGAAATGCTTCGGGGCTTGCGGCAGGTCGGGTCCATGAAGGCGGGCCTGTCCCAGCCCTCGACCGTGACCGGCAGCAGCTCGCCGCTCTCGACCAGTTCGCCGATGCGCGCCCGGGCGTCGACCGGCGGCAGGCGGAAATAGTCGCGCAGGTCGGCGGCGGTGGCCACGCCCATGGCGCGCGCAGAGGCCCGCACCAGATCGCGCTGGGCGTCGGCCGGGTCCGGGGTCGGGCGGTTGACGACGGCGGCGGGCAGGACCCGCTCGGTCAGGTCATAGACGCGTTCGAAGCCGCGCCGCGTCGCCGTGGTGATCTTGCCGGCCCAGAACAGCCACTCCAGCGCCCGCTTGCCGTCGGACCACGACCACCAGCCCGGTGCCCCGCGCGGCCCGGTGGCGAAGTCGCCGCCGGTGACGGGTCCACGGTGTTCGATCTCGGTCAGGATGCCGTCGATATAGGCGCGCCGCTCGCGTCCGAACCGGGACGTACCGCTCCACAGACCCTGACCGGCCTCGGCCCGGGCCATGCGCCAGCGAAACAGCGGCTGGCTCTCCAGTGGCAGCAGCGAGGCCTCATGGCCCCAGTATTCGAACAGACTGGGCGTCTTGCCCCAGGCCTCGGCCTCCAGGGTCTCGCGTGGATAATGGCCCAGGCGCGAGAAGACCGGCAGATAGTGGGTGCGGCTGACGACATTGACGCTGTCGATCTGGATCACGCCCAGATCGCGGGCTGTCTTGCGCAGATGACGGGCCGCGGCCATGTCGGGCCGGGCCACGCCGAACCCCTGGGCCGCCAGGGCGATGCGCCGAGCCTGGGCAGCCGACAGGTGCACCGGCCCGGTCATGCCGGGGCTAGCGGGCCGCGAACTCGCTGAGCGCGTCGATCACCGCCCGGTTCTGGTCCTCGGTGCCGATGGTGATGCGCAGGCAGTCGGGCAGGCCATAGCCACCGACCGGGCGGACGATGATGCCCTTGCTGTTCAGATACTCTCCGGCAGCAGTGGCATTGCGCGCCTCGTCCGGAAAGCGGACCATGACGAAATTACCGGCGCTGGGCATGACCTCGAAACCGAAGCCACGGATGGCCTGGGTCAGGCGCGGCCGCCAGGTCTGGACCAGTTCGCGTGAGGCCTTCTGGTGGGTCTCGTCACCGAGGGCGGCGGTGGCGGCCTCCAGCCCGGGCACCGAGACATTGAACGGCAGGCGGATACGGTCGACGGCTTCGGCCACCTTCAGCGGGGCATAGCCGAAGCCGATGCGCAGGCCGCCGAGGCCGTGGATCTTGGAGAAGGTGCGGGTGACGACGATGTTGGCGGCGTCGCGGGCCAGCGGAAAGGCAGTCTCCCAGTCCGGCTCGACCACATATTCGGCATAGGCTTCGTCGACCACCAGCAGGATGTGCGCCGGCAGGGCCGCGTGCAGGCGACGGATCTCCTCGCCGCTGTTGTAGCTTCCGGTCGGGTTGGACGGGTTGGAGACATAGACGATGCGGGTGCGGTCATCGACCTGCTCCAGCAGGGCGTCGACCTCAGCCTTGTAGCCGGGCTCGGGGGCCAGTTTGACCTCGGCCTGGCTGGCTTTGGCGCTGATGCGATAGGCGAGGAAGCCGTACTGGCCGGTGACGATATTGTCGCCCGGGGTCAGATAGGTCTGGTTCAGCAGGGCGAACACCTCGTCCGACCCGTTGCCGAAGATCAGCCGCTCCGGCTCCAGCCCGTGATGCTCGGCCACGGCGGCGCGCAGCTTGGCGGCCCGGCCGTCCGGATACAGGTGGATATTGCCGACGGCGGCGGCATAGGCCTCACGCGCCTTCTCGCCGGCCCCCAGGGCATTCTCGTTCGACGACAGCTTCATCGGCTCGGCGATGCCGGCGATGGCGGACTTGCCCCCGACATAGGGGGCGATGTCGAGGATGCCGGGCTTGGCGACCGGACCCTCGGCGGCGGCAGCGGTCGTATCGTCAGTCATGCGGGAATCCCTGGACTCAGAAGACGGGGGCCGCACCGATGATGCCGGTGAGACTGCCCGGAGCGCCGGTCAGGCGCGGGTCGTCTGCCTGCACATAGCCCGCCAGCATGAACAGCTTCAAGCCACCCGACGTGATCAGAGGCGAGGCGACCAGTCCGGCGGCTTCCAGCGCAGCGACGATCCGGCTGTCGGGAAGGGGGCTGTCACTGACCCAGAAGGTGCGGTCCTCGCCGGTGGGCCCCGACGGACGCGTTTCGATCATCAGGGCCAAGGGATGACGGTGACGGTCATCGGGCAGGGCGCCGGTGACGCGCAGGCCGGGCCGGGCCAGCAACTGACCCCACCATGGCTTGCTGCCACCCAGATCGATCAGGGCGCGCCCACCCTCATGGCCACGCTTGCGACCGCCTTCCTGCACCGCCGCCAGCGCCGCATCGGCATCGGCGGCAACCTGGACCGTCAGGCCGTAGCGGTCGACGGCCAGGGTCCGGGCGGCCGGTCCCCAGACGGTTACGAGGGCCCCGGTGGCGGCATCGACCCGCCCCAGCAAGGCTCGCAGCAGGGGAATCTCGGCCGCCTCGGCCTTGTCCAGCTGGGCGCGAAGGGCGAGAATCTCGGCATCGACAGAGCCCCGGGCCCCGGCCTTGATCCGGGCCCGCAATGCCGCCAGCAGAGCCCGGTCCAGGGCGTCCAGCGTGGCATCGACGGGCGGTTCGACCAGCATCAGAACAGCTTTGGCGCCGGAGCCACGGCGAACGGGCCCAGCCAGGTCCGACCGTCGCGGAACACCAGCGGCAGGCTGACGGCCGAGGTTTCACCCGTCAGGGCCGTCGCCGTGGCCGCACCGGTGGCGGCGACCCGGTCGACGCCGGGAACGCCCGATCGGGCCAGCCCGGCCAGCGCCGGCAGGGGCTTGTCGGCGGTCAAGGCGAGTGCGCCCTGCAGGCGACCGTTGGTGTCGGCCGTCAGGGTGTCACTGGAAAAGGTCGCGGTGCTGACCCCGGCCTTCAGTTCGCCGCGCACGGCGGTGAAGCGGCCGCCGGCACGCGCCCAGCTCCCGAGATCTCCGATCATGGCCCGGCCGCGCAGGTGGTCGGCCCCTTCAATCGTGGTCTCGATCCAGCCGCCGACCGGCTTCTGGACAGCGAGACCGTCCAGCACCCCGCCCGGCCGGGCCCGGGCCTCGGTCAGGCGGAACAGCACATCGACGGTGCCGGTCGTCGCATCTTCGGTCGTGCCGTCAGCCATATGCGGTCGGGCGTTGATCTGCAGCTGGTCGGCCCGCAGGATCGGGAAGGGCGCGGCCCCGGGGTGGGGGGTGAAGACCGGCTTGTCCAGCTGGATGCGCAGGTCGGGGAAGCGGGCCTCGAGGTGACTGACGCTCAAACGCAGGGCGTCGCCGCGCACCGCTACCTTGCCCATGTCCGGCCGGGTCAGCACCAGGCCGTCTGGGGCGATGATCACCCATTTGTCGGGATTGTAGGTGTTGGCCTCGGCGACCAGCGCCGGGGCCGAGAGCGCGTGCCCGTCCGGCGCGGTGACGGTGGGATAGGCGATGGCGATCCGGGTGCGGAAGGGCCAACCGGTGGTGGTGATCCGGCCGTGGCCGATGTCCCAGCCCGCCGCCCGCATCTCGACTGCGCGGCTCTCGATGCCGGTTTCGATCCGGTGGGTCAGATAGAACCACCAGCCGGTCCAGGCGGCCAGCAGGGCCAGGGCGATCAGCAGCGGGACGTACAGGCCCATGCGGCTGTGGCGACGGATCGGCGGGGTCACGGTCATGGCTGCTGATTATCAGGCGACCACGGCCAAAAAAAGCTGGATTTCATCTCAGGCGGGCGGCGACGATCCCGGGACAGGCAGGAAGCCGGCGACGGTCTCGACCGCCTCGGCCAGACCCATGCGCAGGACCTCGGTCCCGGGCGGCAGGCCGGCAAATAGTCGGGTCGGGGTGGCGGCGTCCAGCATCACGAACACCCCCTTGTCGTCGCCGCGCCGGATCAGCCGGCCGAAGGCCTGGGCGATACGGGCCCGGGCCAGCGCGTCGTCATAGGCCCGGCCCCGCGCCCCCTGTCCGCCGAAGCGTTCGCGTCGGGCCCGGTGCAGCAGGTCCGGCCGGGGCCACGGCACCCGGTCGAAGGCAAGAATCCGCAGCGAACGGCCCGGCACATCGACCCCGTCGCGCACGGCGTCGGTGCCCAGCAGGCAGGAATCCTGTTCGGCCCGGAACACATCGACCAGGGCCCCGACCTCGAGCGGATCGACGTGCTGCGCATAGAGAGGCAGACCTTCACGCGCCAGGTCGGGCCCCAGCCGCTCATAGACCGCCTTCAACCGCCGGATGGCTGTGAACAGGCCCAGACCGCCACCGCCCGCGGCCAGGAACAGCTCGCGCATCGCCGCCGCCGTCTGGCGGGCATCATCCTTGACCAGATCATTGACGACGATGACCCGGCTGTGGGCCGCATAGTCGAACGGGCTCTCGACCTTCAGCGTCCGGGCCGGTTCGATCAGCCGTGCCGCGCCGGTGCGCATCCGGGCCATGTCGAACGGGTCGCCGTCCTCGGCTACCGTCAGTGGGTCGGACAGGGTGGCACTGGTCACCAGCACCCCGTGGGCGGGCATGATCACAGCCGCTTCCAGCGGCACGGTCGGATCGATCCAGTGCCGACGCAGGGCCACGTCATGGATGCGGCCGAACGCGGCCTCGGCGGTCAGCCAGTCGACGAAATCGGGATCGGCTTCGTCACTGCCCTCGTCCAGCGCCGCCAGCATCGAACGCCAGCCGGGCAGGGTCATGCGTGCCCGGCGATCGAGACCGCGCAGGGCTCCCTCGATGCGCGCGCGCTGCGATCCGTCCAGATCGGCGGCCTCATCGTCCAGCACGTCTTCCAGATGGCGCGACAGGGCCAGCAGTGGGGCCTCGACCGCGGCCAGGGCCTGGGCGGCGGCCCGGGCGGCCTCCAGCACCGGCTCGGTCACCGGCCGCAGCGCGCATTCCAGGCCGAATTCGGTGCCGCCGGAGCCATTGCCGTCACCGGCGCGGGCCCGCAGCTGTTCCAGCGCCGCCAGCAGGAAGGTCTCGATCGGGCCGATCGGATTGACCTCACCCGAAGCCGGGGCGATGCGGCCCGAAACGCCTTCGCCCGGCAGTTGCGCTGCCGCGCGCACGGCGTCGTTCAGGGCCTTCTGCGCTGCTTCGTTGTCGGCGCACAGGTCACCCAGCCGTTGTTCCAGACCCCGTCCCCGACGCCCGCGCCCTTCCGGTCCGCGAATCCAACGCCGCAGCTCGGCCGATTCCTGGCCTGACAGACAGGCGGAGAAGGCACTGTCGGCGGCGTCGAACAGATGGTGGCCCTCGTCGAAGACGATCCGCTTCAGCGCCGCCGTTTCGCCGTCCTGCTTCAGCCCCCGGGCCGAGCGGGCCCCGTCAAAGGCGGCCTGGGTCATCACCAGGGCGTGGTTGGCCACCACCAGATCGGCGCGGCGGCTGGCGCGGATAGTCTTTTCGACAAAGCACAGTCGGTAATGGGGACAGGCGGCGTGGACGCATTCACCGCGCCGGTCGACCAGATTGGCGGCGCTGGCCTGCTGGCCCGATCCGACCGCGAAAAGGCCCGGCAGCCAGCCGGGATAGTCGCCGCCGGTCATGTCGCCGTCGCGCGAATACAGGGACCAGCGCGCGGCCAGCGCCATGCCGATCAGGTCACCGTTACCCAGCTGGGCCGCCTGAACCATGTCCTGCAGATTCAGCAGACACAGATAGTTCTCGCGGCCCTTGCGCACCACGGCCTTGCGTTTGCGCTCGGCCGGGTCGGGCCACAGGGCGGCGCTCTCGCGGTCGATCTGGCGCTGCAAGGCGCGGGTATAGGTCGAGACCCAGGCCGCCCCCTGATTGCGCTCGGCCCACAGCGAGGCGGGGGCCAGATAACCGAGGGTCTTGCCGGTGCCGGTCCCCGCCTCGGCCAGCAGCATGCGCGGACGACCCTCCTCGTTGCGCGGTGAGAAGGCATAGGCGGCTTCGGCGGCATAGTCGGACTGGGTCGGGCGGGTCTCGTCCAGACCCGAGGCCTGCAGCAGCTTCTCCAGCCGGATCCGGGCGGATTCAGAGTCGACCGGGGCGGACCCGGCTTCGCCGCGCGGGGCCTCGTCCTCCCACTCGGTCATCCGGCTCCAGACATCGAGGCCCGAGCCGCGATACTGGCGCGCCCGCATCGGCTGGTGCTGCAGGGCCCCGGACACCCGCCAGCTCCAGCCCCAGCCCGCTTTCGACAGGGTCTCGTTCAGGGTCATCGCGTCTTCTCGACGCGGATAGGCGGGGTCGGCCAGTTCGCGCAGCAGAGCGTCGGCGGCATGACGCAGGGCCACGGCCTGGGCCTCAGCCCCCTTGGGTTCGCTCATGCCCAGCGCCAGGGCCAGGCCACTGGGTGACGGCGCGCAGAACCGGGCCGGTCGTACGAAGGCGAACAGCTCCAACACATCCAGCAGATCGGCCGAGCGCGGCGGCGGGGCCAGACCCAGACGGCGCGCGGTCAGGCTGGCGTGGGCGACCATGACCGGGGCGGTGGTAAAGGCCCCCTCGGCCGCGCCGCGCCCGATCCGCCGCGCCCCGGCCTCATCGCAGATCGCCCCCGCGCCCGGCGGTATGGCCAGGGCGGGTGGCAGCACCAGCCACGGCTCCTCACCGGTGACGGCGGGACGGACGGCGGCGTCGAGGGCGGATTCGTCGGACACAGACGACAGATAGCGGTTCAACGCGTGAAACGGAACGGGAACATGTTATAGGCCGGATGTGATCCCCGTGGCCGCTCCCGCAACGCTTCCTCCCCTGTTCGCCGACTGGTTCGCGTCGCGTGGCTGGTCGCCGCGTCGGCACCAGATGGAGATGATCGCGGCGGCGCAGGCCGGGTTGCATGCCCTGCTGGTGGCCCCGACCGGGGGCGGCAAGACGCTGGCGGGATTCCTGCCCAGCCTGATCGAGCTGAGCGAGCGGGGGCCGCGCCCGGCGATCGGTCCCGGCTCGGGCATTCACACCCTGTATCTGTCGCCGCTGAAGGCCCTGACCGTCGACGTCGAGCGCAATCTGATGACGCCGATCCGCGAGATCGGGCTGAACATCCATGTCGAGAGCCGCACCGGCGATACGAAGCAGTCCAAGAAACAGCGCCAGCGCGAGTTCCCGCCCGACATCCTGCTGACCACGCCGGAACAGCTGGCCCTGTTCTGTGCGTGGGAGGGCGCGCGCAGCTATTTCGCTGATCTGCAGTGCGTGGTGCTGGACGAGATCCATGCCATCTGGAGCGGCAAGCGCGGCGACCTGCTGTCGCTGGGGCTGGGGCGGTTGCAGCAGTTCGCACCGGACATGCGGCGGGTGGCGCTATCGGCGACGGTCGATGATCCGGAGATGATCGCAGGGTGGCTGGCCCCGACGAAATCAAAGTTTGAGGCCTTCCCCTCCACCGCTCCGCGGTCCCCCTCCCCATTTCATGGGGAGGAGACGGAACGGCCTGTCTCCTCCCTGTCGCGCAGCGATGGGGAGGGGGACCGCGAAGCGGTGGAGGGGTATTCGACCGAAGAAAAGGTACAGATCATCCGCGGCGATCCCGGAGCGCCGCCGGTGGTCGATGTCCTCGTCTCCGAGGGCAAGGTCCCCTGGGCGGGGCACACCGGCCAGCACGCCATCCCCGAGGTTTATGCCGCGCTGAAACGCTCGGGGATGACGCTGATTTTCGTCAACACCCGCTGGCAGTCCGAGTTCGTGTTCCAGTCGCTGTGGGCCATCAACGATGACAATCTGCCGATTGCCCTGCACCATGGTTCGCTGGCGGCCGAACAGCGGCGCAAGGTCGAGGCGGCGATGGCGCGGGGCGAGCTGCGGGCCGTGGTCTGCACTTCGACGCTGGACCTCGGCATCGACTGGGGCGACGTCGATCTGGTGATCCAGCTGGCCGCGCCCAAGGGAGCGTCGCGGCTGGTGCAGCGCATCGGTCGGGCCAATCACCGGCTCGACGAGCCCAGTCGCGCCCTGATGGTGCCGGCCAGCCGCTTCGAGATGCTGGAATGTCAGGCCGCGCGCGAGGCGGTGGCCGAGAACGCCTTCGACTGGGAGCCGGTGCACACCGGCACGCTCGACACCCTGGCCCAGCACGTCATGGGCTGCGCCTGTTCCGAGCCGTTCGCCATGGACGACCTGTACGCGGAGGTGTCCGGCTGCGGCCCCTATCGCGGGCTGACATATGAGCAGTTCGAGGAGGTGGTCGATCTGGTCGCCACCGGCGGCTATGCGCTGCGCACCTATGACCGGTTCGCGCGGATTGTGCGCACCCGCGAAGGCACATGGAAGGTGCGCAACGCCCAGACAGCCCAGCGTCATCGCATGAATGTCGGCACCATCGTCGCAGCGGCGACCCTGAATGTGCGCATCGCCTCGCGGCGGGGCGGGGCCGCGAAACAGCTGATCGGCGGGCGCAAGGTCGGTGAGGCCGAAGAGCATTATTTCGAACCGATGACGCCGGGCGACACCTTCGTCTTCGCCGGGCAGGTCTGGGCCTTCCAGGGCATCAACGGCATGGACGCCCTGGTCACCCATGCGACCGATCGGGACCCGAAGATTCCGTCGTGGGGCGGATCGAAATTCCCCATGTCGACCTCACTGGCCGACCGGGTCCGCGCCATGATCCAGGACCGCGACCACTGGCGCGTGCTGCCGCCCGATGTGCAGGAGTGGCTGGCGCTGCAGGAGACGCGCTCGATCATTCCGGACGCAGAGACCCTGCTGGTCGAGACCTTTCCGCGCGGCTCGCGGCATTTCCTCGTCGCCTATCCGTTCGAGGGCGGCTTGGCGCACGCTACCCTGTGCATGCTGCTGACGCGGCGACTGGACCGGCTCGGCGTCGGGCCGCTGGGCTATGTCTGCACCGACTATTCGCTGGCCATCTGGTCGATCAAGCCGATGGACGGCCTCGACCTCGACGCCCTGTTCGAACCCGACATGCTGGGCGATGATTTGGAGAGCTGGCTGGCCGAGAGTTTCATGATGAAGCGCAGCTTCCGCAATTGCGCCCTGATCTCGGGCCTGATCGAGCGCCGCCAGCCGGGGACCGAGAAAACGGGCCGACAGGTGACCTTTTCGACGGACCTGATCTACGACGTGCTGCGCCGCCACCAACCCGATCATCTGCTGCTCAAGACCGCCCGCGCCGATGCGGCGGCGGGGCTGCTCGATGTGGCGCGGCTGGGTCAGCTGCTGGCGCGCATCCAGGGTCGGATTCGCCATGTGCCGTTGGAGCGGCCGTCGCCCTTCTGTGTGCCGGTGCTGGTGCAGATCGGGCGCGAGCGCGTCGGCGGTGGTCAGGCGGCGGAGATGATCCTCGACGCCTCGGCGTACAGGTTTGACGAGGAAGCGCTGATCGCTGAGGTGATGGCGGATGCGCCTGTTGTGGAGCCCGTTTCATGAATGCGGCCCTGCGCCAGACCCTGTCCCCCGCCCGCTGCGCCAGCGGCGGCCTGCGCGTGCGGATCGAGGGCGAGGCCTGCGTGCTGCGCTGTTCGGGGGCGTTGTGGGTGATCGAGCACCGCACCCTGATCGCCGCTGACCTGCATCTGGAGAAGGGCTCGGCCTATGCCGCCCGCGGCCAGATGCTGCCACCCTATGACAGCCGCGCCACGTTGGACCGGCTGGAGGCCGATATCGACGCCCTGCAACCGGCGGCGGTGGTGCTGTTGGGCGATAGTTTCCACGATGCGACCTCGGTGGGCCGGATGGCGGCGGACGACAAGGCGCGACTGCACCGACTGGCGGCGGGCGGTGACTGGATCTGGCTGGAAGGCAACCATGACATCGCCGCTCTCGCGGGAGCCATGGATGATCTGGTCGGCGAGGTGGTCGAGACCATGGCGCTGGGCACCCTGCGCCTCATCCACGAACCGCAATCGGGCGTTCAGCCGGGCGAGGTTGCCGGCCACCTGCATCCGGCGGCTCGGGTCTCGGCCCATGGGCGCGGTGTGCGCCGGCCCTGTTTCGTTACCGACGGCCGGCGCGTGGTGCTGCCCGCCTTCGGGGCCTTCACCGGCGGGCTGGACGTGCGCGACCCGGCGATTGCCGGCCTGTTCCCGGAGCCGCCCATGGCTGCGGCATTGGGGCGGGATCGGGTGCATGCGCTGGCATGGGAGGCGCTGCGGTAGCGCGGCGGCTTGGCTTCGTCTTCATTATTGCGTATTCTGAAGACGCAACAGGAGGCTCGCCGTGTCCCGCACCACCACGATGACCGTCCGCCTGAGCGGCGCGCTGAGCGAGTTCGTGGCCTCGAACGTCGGCGAGAACGGGGCCTATGAGAACATCAGCGAATATGTGCGCGACTTGGTTCGCCGCGATATGGATCGCCGCGAGCAGGAGGCCTTCGATCGCTTGAAGGCCGAATTGACTCAGGCCTTCGCCGCGCCGGAGTCATCCTATGTCGCGTTGACCGCGGCCGAGGTCATCGCCCGCAACCGGGCCTGATCCGGGTGGCCGCCGTCCGCGTCCAACAGGCGGCCTCGCACCGTCTCGACGCCATCTACCGCTACACGCGGGATCGCTGGGGCGAGGCCCAGGCGGATCACTACATCACCGGCCTGTTCGAGGCTTTCGCGCGGATCGAGACCCACGGCGTCGCGTCCCGGCCGATCCCCGCCGCCTTCGGGGTCGAGGGCTATGTCTTTCGCTACGAACGCCACCTCGTCTACTGGCGACACCTGTCGAACGGCGACATCGGCATCGTCACCGTGCTGCACGAGCGGATGCACCAGATCGGCCGGTTGCGGGAAGATTTGGGGCTGTAGGAGGCTCGGCTTGAGTCCAGGTGTTGCTCAGTGGCGCTGAATGCTTGTGCGGATATCAGCTACTGCGTCCGAGAACCCGACAGCGAATTCACCAACCTTCGCGTTTTCGCATGCGACCGCGTGGAGGTAGAAGAATGGTGGAAAGCTCAATTCGAGCGGCTCCCATTCGGCCGGAGTCTCGTCCGATGATTTGACAACCTCTGTGCGATCAATGCTGCGGACGGAGAGCGCCCGGAATTGGGCTGTGTCGCAGTTGATTTCGAGGACACTCTCGCGGCGCGCCGTATCGTACGGTTCTTCTCCAAGTGCAAAAATCTCTATGAGTTCGCCTCGCCAAACAGAACCGTCCCTGGAGGCCGATTCGAGGGGGAGAATGAAACCGGTATCGCTACTGACGGCGAGGACGACCACGGACCGATCGTCAGCGAGTGGAGATAAGGAGCCCCAAAGCAGAGCTCCTGCCAGCAGGACAGGGGTCATGGGATGGATGACCGTTCAGGAGCCAGCAACACCGTGCTCGCCGCCTCCAGCTCCCGCTCCAGCCGCTCCATGAACACATCGCGTTTCAGCCCCGCGGGGATCGCCGGCAGGAACTCATAGACGATGGTCCCCGGATAGCGCCGGAACCCGTGGGCGGGCCAGTGCACACCCGAATTCGTGGCCATCGGTGTGCAGGGGCAGTCGAGGTCGCGGTACAGGGCGGCGATGCCGGGCTTGTAGTCGGGTTCGGCCCCGACCGGGGTGCGGGTGCCTTCGGGGAAGATCAGCATCTGCCGGCCCTCGGCGAAGCGGTCGCGGGCCTGGCGCACCATGGCCTTCAGCGCCTTGGAATGGGCCGAGCGGTCAACGGCGATCATCTTCGTCTTGGTCGCGAACCAGCCGAAGAAGGGCAGGGGGGCCAGCTCCTGCTTCATGATGAAACAGTTGTCGGGCAGGATGGCGAACGGGGCTATGACGTCCAGCATGCTCTGGTGCTTGCCGGCGATCAGGGCCGCGCCGGTCGGACGATACTCCAGACCGTGGAACTCGACCTTGACCCCCGCGATCCAGCGCAGGCCGAACAGGCAGAATCGGGCCCAGTTGCGGATCACCCACATGGCCGGGCGGTAGGGCATCAGCAGGGCCGGCGACAGGCCGACGGCGAACACGGCCAGCGACAGGTACAGCCAGACGACGAACAGCAGGGAGCGGACGCTGGTCACGCGGGCGCGGCTTCGGCGGACGCGACTTCGGCATCGGCATCGGCCGGCGCGGGATCACCGGTCAATTTGTGCACGCCGGCCCGCGTCAGGGCAGCGAGATATTTCATATATTCCAGGGTCATGCGCCGCGCCGTAACGGCCGCCTTCCACCAGCGCGAATCATCCAGTGACGGGGTCGAGATAGCATAGGGCGTCAGGGTCACACCCGGCGCGGCCGAGCGGATCTCCACCAGACTGCGCGGCATATGATAGTCGGACGTGACCACGATCAGGCTGTCATAGCCCTTGGTCTCGGCCCAGGCGGCGATCTCGCGGGCATTGCCGGAGGTGTCTTCGGCCTCGAAGCCCAGGTCGACGCAGCAGTTGAACAGCCGGTTGGACCCGGGGGTCAGGGCGCGCAGTTCCTGGCGGCGCACCTCGCGATTGACGCCCGAGATCAGCAGCCGCTTGCCCTTGCCCTGTTCCAGCAGGCGCACGGCGGCATTGACGCGCTCGGCCGAGGGGCCGGTCAGGGCCACGATGGCGTCGGCGCGGGCCGGATCGTCCGCCGGGGTCAGGTTGCGCACCCGGTCCGCAAAGGCAAACAGGCCGACCAGCCAGACCAGGGCCAGAATCGCGATGAGAGTCAGAAACTTCATAGCCCTTCCTAACGCCGCCGCCGCAGGCTCGCCAGCGCTGTAATGCGCGCGGCGATAACCGCTACCGTAGCCGCCAGAAGCGGGCATGGCGAGAGTAGCCAAAGGTCGCTCCATGCGAGAGGCAGGGCCGGGCTGATGCCGTCGCTGCCGCCGAGGCCGCGCAGGCCCGCGATCAGCACGGCGGCGGCGATGGCCCCGGCCGCGCCGGCCCCGGCGGCGAGCAGGCCGAATCGGGTCTGGTACAGGCGAGCGATCGTGCCGTCGGTGGCCCCGTTCAGGCTCAGGGTCTCGATCACCGGTCGCTGGGCGGCCATGGCGGCGCGAGTGGCATAGGCGATGGCCGCACCGGCCGCGAGCGCGGTCAGCAGGAAGGCCGCCCCGGCCAGCAGGGTGATAATCATGGCCGCCCGCTCGACCTCGCCGCGCCACAGGCTGTGATCGTCGACACTGGCATCCATTCCGGCCTCGGCCAGGGCCCGGCTGAGCGTCACGGCGCTGGCGGGGGCGACCGGGTCCAACCGGACGGTCACCAGATGAGGCAGCGGCAGGTCCGGCAGGACGGCATCGCCGATCCACGGCCGTAGCAGGGCCTCGGCCGTCTCGCGATCCATGGCCTCGGCCTCGGCCACGCCGGTGACCCCGGCCAGGGTCTCGGCGGCGCGGGCCGCGGCCCCGGCTCCGGTCTCGCCGACGCGGGGCCGCACCTGAACCGTGGCCTCCGCTCGTAGCTGGCCGGCCCAGCCGTGGGCGGCCCGGTCAGCCGAGGCGGCCCCGACGGCGGCGAGGCAGGCGAGGAAACAGAGGATGGCGATCAGCGCGGCCAGCCACGGCTCACCGGCGCTGTCGCGCGGCAGCAGGCCCGGCGCGGTCCTGTGGGCCCTCATGCGCGGTCTCCGATCATACGACCGCCTTCGAGACGCAGGATACGGGCCCCGGAACGGGCCGCCAGCGCTTCATCATGACTGGCGATCAGCACGGTGGTGCCCAGCTGGTTCAGCGACTGAAACAGGCGCAGCAGCCGTTCGCCCATGGCTGCGTCGATACTGCCGGTCGGTTCGTCGGCCAGGATCAGGTCCGGACGGCTGATCACGGCGCGGGCGATGGCCAGCCGCTGCTTCTCGCCGCCCGACAGGGACGGCGGCGCGTCGGCCATGCGGTCGCCGAGACCGACCCAGTCCAGCATTTCGGCGACATTACCGACGTAGTCGGCGCGTTTAAGGCCCGCCAGTCGCAGTGGCAGGGCGACATTGTCGAAGGCGCTGAGGTGATCCAGCAGACGAAAGTCCTGGAACACCACCCCCATGCGCCGGCGCACGGCCGGAATGGCCCGGCGTGGCAGGGAGGTGACGTCGTCACCGAACAGGCGCAGCCTGCCTGTCGTCGGGCGTTCGACCAGGGTCAGGAGCTTGAGCAGCGATGATTTTCCAGCACCTGACGGGCCGGTAAGGAAGTGGAAAGAGCCGTGCGGCACTATGAGGTTAATGTCCCGAAGCACGCCGGGCGCGTCCGCATAGCCGAAGCCCACGCCCTCAAGGCGGACGGCGGCGGAAGCGGTGTCGGGTTCGGCGGTGCGGCGGGGCGATTCGGGCATAGGCTACTTATGGAATCGGGGCGGAATGTCGCCTCGACGGGAGGGGGCTCAACGCCTCGCTGTCAGACCACATGATACTGACCTGCCCGTCCTGCGCCACCAGCTATTTCACCCCGGACGATGCGATCGGTCCGGGCGGGCGCCGCGTGCGCTGCAAGAGCTGCAGCCACGTCTGGCATGCCAGTTCCGACGAACCCCTGGAATTGAACGCCGCTGCGGTCCTGATCGCGGACGCCGAACAGGCCGCGACCGTGGCCGCGGACCCTGAACCGTTGCCAACGGCTGCGGCCGGGTTCGGCAAGCGTGACGACAGTACGGAAACCCTGGCCGAGACTCCGGCCCCCGAACTGCCCAAGGCCTTCCGGGCCCGGGCCGAGCAGCAGCGCCGCCTGCGCCGCGCCGCCGCCCACGGGGCCGTCTGGGCCGGGATCGCCTCGGCCTTCGTCGCCCTGTTGACCGCCGGTTGGCTGTTCCGGATCGAAGTGGTCGAACTGTATCCGCGCGCGGCCGCCGCCTATGCTGCTGTCGGATCACCGGTGAATCCGACCGGGCTGGAGTTCGAGGCCATCACCGCCCGCGCCGCTCCCGGGACCCCCGACCGGGTGCAGGTCTCGGGCGCGTTGCGCAATGTCCGCTCGGACGAGATCGTCGCCCCGCCGGTGCGTCTGGCCCTGCTGGACGCCCACGGGGCCGAGGTCGGCCATGCGGTGGTGCGGATCGACGCGGCCCCCGTCCTGCCGGGCAAGGTTCAGGGGTTTGCCGTGCTGATCGCCGATCCGGGCAGCAAGGCCGCCGGCGTCGATGTCATCTTCCTGGCCCGCGAAACCGTTCGCCGCCCCGCCCCTGCGCCGCATGTCGCGCCGACCCCTCCGGCCCCCCGCCCGCTGCCCACGGCGGACGAGGGCGGCCTGCGTCCGGCCCTGGTCCCGGTGCCGGACCGCGGCGACCTGTATCCGCTCGACGCCGTGCCCGTGCCGACGCCGACCCTCGACACGACCGGGCCCGAGGCGGTATCCGCCTCCCATCATGGCTGATGACCCCCAGGCCCTGCCGGCCACCCCGACCGTTCTGCTGCCCGAGGCCGAGATTCAGCGCATCGTCGCCGATCTGGCCGCGCGCATCGCTCCGGTGATCGATGACGAGACCGTGGCCGCCGTGCTGTTGACCGGCGGGTTGTGGTTCGCCGCAGATCTGACCCGGGCCCTGTCGCGGGTTGGCCGCAACGTCCGGTTCGACGCCCTGTGGCTGGCTTCCTACGGCGACGAACAGAGCAGCCGCGGCCGGATCGACGTTTACGCCCCCTATCAGCGGCCGATCGCCGGTCGCCGCGTGCTGATCCTCGACGATGTGTTCGATACCGGCCTGTCGCTGGCCGAGGCGGTGCGCATTACCCGCGAGGGCGGTGCCGCCGAGGTGCTGACCTGCGTCTTCGCCCGCAAGCCCTGGCCCCTGCCGCGTGCGCCCGAGCCGGACTTTGTCGGATGGGACGCTCCGAACCGTTTTCTGGTCGGCTATGGCCTCGACCACGCCGGGGCCCTGCGCGGCCTGCCCGACGTCTGCGCCCTGGACTGATTCGCCCTTTTGCCGCGGTCTGGACGGGTGACGGACCCTGACGGTGGCGCTAAACCATCGGCAGGGAGACACGCACCATGACGACTCGCGCCAATGCGCCCCACTACCAGTCCGGATTCGGCAATCATTTCGCGACCGAGGCGGTGGCCGGTGCCCTGCCCGAGGGGCAGAATTCGCCGCAGAAGGCCCCGATGGGCCTCTATGCCGAACAGCTGTCGGGCACTGCCTTCACCGCCCCGCGCAGCGAGAACCGCCGCAGCTGGCTGTACCGGCTGCGGCCCTCCGCCCAGCATCCGGCCTACAGCCCCTTCCCCCAGGGGCAGGTGCGTTCGGGCCCCTTCACCGAGGCCGACCCCAATCCCAACCGCATGCGCTGGGACGCCCTGCCCATGCCGGACACCCCGACCGACTGGGTCGAGGGGCTGATCACCTACGGCGGCACCGGCGACCCCGAGGCGCTGAACGGCGTCGGCATCCATCTGTATGCGGCCAACCGCTCGATGGTCGACCGGGTCTTCTACTGTGCCGACGGCGAGCTGCTGATCGTGCCGCAACAGGGCGAACAGGTCTTCGTCACCGAGATGGGCCGTATCGACGCCCGCCCCGGCGAGATCGTCGTCATTCCGCGCGGCGTGCGCTTCCGCGTCGAGGTCTCCGGCCCGGTGCGCGGCTATGTCTGCGAGAATTACGGTGCCGCCTTCCGCCTGCCCGACCTGGGGCCGATCGGCTCCAACGGTCTGGCCAATCCGCGCGATTTCCAGGCCCCGGTCGCGGCTTTCGAGGACGTCGACCGCCCGACCGAATGCATCCAGAAATACGCCGGCCGGCTGTGGACCACCACCTTCGACCACAGCCCGATGGACGTGGTCGCCTGGCACGGCAATCTGGCCCCTTACAAATACGACACGGCCCGGTTCAACACGATCGGCACGGTCAGCTTCGACCATCCCGACCCGTCGATCTTCACCGTCCTGACCTCGCCCAGCGACACGCCGGGCACAGCCAATGCGGATTTCGTCATCTTCCCGCCGCGCTGGATGGTGGCCGAGCACACCTTCCGGCCGCCGTGGTTCCATCGCAATGTGATGAGCGAGTTCATGGGGCTGGTGACCGGCGAATACGACGCCAAGGAGGGCGGCTTTGCCCCCGGCGGGGCCAGCCTGCACAATTGCATGAGCGGCCATGGCCCTGACCAGGCCAGCTATGACAAGGCGGTCAAGGCAGACCTCAAGCCGGTCAGGATCACCGACACCCTGGCCTTCATGTTCGAGACCCGGCTGCCGATCCGCACCACCCGCTGGGCCCAGACCACACCGCTGATGCAACTGGACTACGATGAAGTCTGGACCGGTTTCGACAAGGGAGACGTGACATGAGCTTGCGCCTGATGATGGCGGCCGCCGCCGCCCTGCTGCTGACAGCCTGCGCGCCCGTGGCCCCGATCTCCGACGGGCCGGTAACGGTCGACCAGACCCCGACTGCCGCCGCCTGCACCGCCCGCGGTGGCGAACTGCGCCCGGTCGGCCGGATGCAGAGCCTGCAGTGCGTGATCAAATACGCCGACGCCGGTAAGCGCTGCACCGACGGGGATGATTGCCTCGGCGACTGCCGGATCGAAGGCGCGGCCCCGGCCCCGCGCGAGGGCGCGGCGGTCGTCGGCCAGTGTCAGGCCAACAGCAACCGGTTCGGCTGTTTCACCACGGTCGAGAGCGGCCGGGCCGAGGCGACCCTCTGCATCGACTGACCGGGTGCATCCAACGCGGGTCTGGATCCGTTTCTAAACCATGACCCTGACCCAGATTGCCGTCTTGCTGTCCGTAAACCTGGCCCTGATCGTCGGGGTGATGGTGGCCCTGTGGCTGGTCGCGCTGAAGGTCCGGGACGTCAGCTTCATCGACGGCGTCTGGCCGCTGGCCATGCTGTTTCTGGCGCTGGTGACTTGGCCGCGGACCGAGGGCGATCCGGGCCGTAAATGGCTTCTGCTGGGGATCGTGACGCTGTGGGCCTTGCGACTGGCCTGGCATCTGTTGCGGCGCTGGCGCGCGAACGGGGCCGACGCCCGCTACGTCGCCATCCTGAAGGACCGCAGCGACAAGGGCTGGAGCTTCGGCAAGACCGCCCTGCTGATCGTCTTCCTTCCGCAGGCGGTGCTGGCCTGGCTGACGTCGTTGCCGGTGCAACTGGGCCAGGTCTCCGCGACGCCGGCGCTCGGGGCGATCGCGGTGATCGGCGCGATACTGGCCGTGACCGGACTGGTGTTTGAAACGGTCGGTGACGCCCAGTTGGCCGCCTTTCGCAAGGACCCGACCACCCGGGGCACGGTGCTGGACACCGGCCTGTGGCGCTATACCCGCCATCCCAACTATTTCGGCGATGCCTGCGTGTGGTGGGGTCTGTGGCTGATCGCCGCCGAAAGCGGGGCGGTGGGCCTGTGGTCGATTGCCGGGCCGCTGTTCCTGACCTTCACCCTGACGCGCTGGTCAGGCATCGGCATCACCGAGAAGGCGATCTCGAAATCGCGGCCGGGCTATGCCGACTATGTGGCGCGCACCAGCGCCTTCATTCCGTGGCCGCCGAAGCGGGCCTGAGGCCGGACACGGAAAACCCCCGCCGCGTGCGCGACGGGGGCTGACCGTTCTGAAGGTGCCGGGGGTCATGAAGCCCCGACGGGCCGTATTACTGGGCCGGGATCGAAGGCGAGGTGTTCGGCGTGTTTTCGGTGGTCATGCCACCGTCAGCGTTGCCGGCCTGCTGTTCAATGCGGTCGGCCTCGGCGTTCAAGGCAGTTTCTTCGGCTTCGGTCGGAGCGGCGGCAGCCTGGGCTTCCAGGGCGTCGGCCTGGGCCTCGGCCTGCTTGTCGGCGGCGCTTTCGCCACAGGCGGCGAGGCCGGCGAAGGCAAAGGTGGCGGCGGCGGCGATGATCAGTTTACGCATGTTTAGCTTCCTTAGCTGAGTGGAACCCCGATAACGCCGCCTTCCGCATTGGGTTCACGCTTGCGTGATAAAAAATCGATGTCACTGGCTGAAATCGGCGAAGCCTACCCGTCCCGCGCCCAGCAGGGCCGCGTGTTTGTGCAGGATCACCTGGGTCGGGATGGCCGCCATATAGTCCTGGAACCGGCCTTTGCGCTCGAACCGCTCGCGGAAAGGGCTGGCCTTGAGGAAGGGCAGGATGCGTGGGGCGATACCGCCGGCGATATAGACGCCGCCGCGGGCACCGGTGGTCAGGGCGATGTCGCCGGCCACAGCCCCCAGGATGGCGCAGAAGCGGGCCAAAGTCGCGCCGCAGACACTTTGTGGGTCGGCCATGGCCGCCTCGGTGATGGCCGCGGGATCCTCGATATGGTCTTCGCGCCCGTCGATCTCGGCCAGGGTCTTGTGCAGGTTCAGCAGGCCGGGACCGGATATCAGCCGCTCGATCGAGACCCGGTCATAGCGACGGCGCAGGATCCGCAGCATCTCGTCCTCGATCGGGTCGCCGGGCGCGAAACACACGTGACCGCCTTCGCTGGTCATGGCCACCTGTTGCCCGTCGCTGTCGCGGATCAGGGCCGAGACGCCGAAGCCGGTGCCGGGGCCGAGCACCGCCAAGGTGGCATTTGGGTCGCCCGCCTCGGGACCGCCGAGCGAGGCCAATTGGTCCGGCGGCATGATCGGCGCACCCCAGGCCTGGGCCACAAAATCGTTGATCAGCCGGATCGGGTTCAGGCCCAGGTCGGCCAGCTCTCGTTCCGAAACCCGCCACGGAGAATTGGTCAGGTCAATCTCGCCGTTGGTGACCGGTCCGGCCACGGCGATGACGCCGCCGCTTGGTTTGATCGTGCAGCCCTCGATGAAGGCGGCGACCGCGGCCAGCAGGGTCGGAAAGCGCGTGGCCGGAAAGCTCTCGACCCGATCCAGTACCGGGCAGCCGTCGACCAGATGAACCGTGGCGAACCGGGCATTGGTGCCGCCGACGTCGCCGACCAGCAGGGTGGGGGGGCTCATGCGTCGACCGCGGCATTGACCCAGTTGGGATCGGACACGTCCCGGATTTCGGGCTTGCCGCCCCCGTGCAGGCCGCTGAAACAGACCGACGCCCCCTGTTCGGCCGGGCTGACCCCGGCGCGGAAGGCCCCGAACAGTTCGCGCCCATAGCCCCAGTCCTGGGACTCGGTCGGCCGGGCCCGCTTGCGCGCCATCAGCTCGTGCATCTCCATCCGGATGTGCAGTTCGCCGGTCTCGGCATCGACGCGGATCACGTCGCCGTCGCGAACATAGGCCAGCGGTCCGCCGTCGAGGGCTTCGGGCGTGACGTGGATGGCGGCCGGAGTCTTGCCCGAGGCCCCCGACATCCGGCCGTCGGTGACCAGGGCCACCTTGAAGCCGCGGTCCTGAAGCACACCCAGACCCGGCGACAGGCTATGCAGTTCGGGCATGCCGTTGGCGCGTGGTCCCTGAAAACGGACCACGGCGATGCCGTCATGATCCAGCTCGCCGGCCTTGAAGGCGGCCAGGAAGCCTTCCTGGCTGTCGAACACCTTGGCCGGGGCCTCGACGATGCGATGCTCGGGCTTGACCGCCGAGACCTTGATCACGGCCCGGCCCAGATTTCCCTGCAGCAGGCGCAGTCCGCCCTCGTGATCGAACGGGTCCGAGGCGGGGCGCAGGATGGTCGTGTCCAGACTCTCGGTCAGGCCGTCGCGCCAGACCAGCTTGCCGTCGAGCATCATCGGCTCCTGGAAATAGGCGGCGATGCCCTTGCCCATGACCGTGGTGACGTCGGAATGGATGTGGCCGGAGCGGGCCAGTTCGCGGACGATAAAGGCCACCCCGCCGGCGGCCTGGAAGGCGTTCACATCGGCGGTGCCGTTCGGATAGATGCGCGTCAGCAGCGGCGTGACCGACGACAGCTGGTCCATGTCGGTCCAGTCGATGATGATACCGGCCGCCCGGGCCATGGCGACCAGATGGATGGCGTGGTTGGTCGAGCCGCCGGTCGCCAGCAGGGCGACGATGCCGTTGACGATGGATTTTTCGTTGATGACGTCGGCCATCCGCCCCTTGCCGGTGCGGGCCAGCTCCACGGCCCGCTGCGCCGCCGCCGCCGTCAGGGCGTCGCGCAGACCTGTGTCGGGATGGACGAAGGCGGTCGAGGGCAGATGCAGCCCCATCAGCTCCATCATCATCTGGTTGGAGTTGGCGGTGCCGTAGAAGGTGCAGGTCCCCGGCGAATGGTAGGAGGCGATCTCGGTTTCCAGCAGGGTGGCGCGATCGACCTTGCCCTGGGCGTATTCGGCCCGCACCAGGGCCTTTTCGGCATTGGGGATACCCGAGGGCATCGGCCCGGCCGGGGCGAATATCACCGGCAGGTGGCCGAAGGCCAGGGCCCCCATGAACAGGCCGGGCACGATCTTGTCGCACACGCCCAGACACATGACCGCATCAAAGGCGTCGTGGGTCAGGCCGATCCCGGTCGACATGGCGATCACGTCGCGACTGAACAGCGACAGCTCCATGCCGGGGCGGCCCTGGGTGACGCCGTCGCACATGGCCGGGGTACCGCCCGCCACCTGGGCGGTGGCGTCGACCTCACGTACCGCGTCGCGGATCACCTGGGGAAAGCGTTCGAACGGCTGATGGGCCGACAGCATGTCATTGTAGGCCGTCACCACGCCGAGGTTCGGCTGGGTCCCGGTCATGGCGGTGATCTTGTCCTTGATCGGGGCCCCGGCGAAGGCGTGGGCCCAGTTGGCGCAACTGAGCTTGGCCCGCCCCACTTCGGCACTCCCGGCGGCGTCCATGCGGCGCAGATAGTCGGCGCGGGTGGCGCGGCTGCGGTCGACGATGCGGGCGGTGACCCCGGCGACGACAGGATGAATCTTGGGCTTGGCAGCGGCCATCAGGCAGTCTCCGTCCACAGGACCTGAAGCGGAACCCCGGCTTCAATCAGGGCAGCGATGGGCCGGTTGACAGGGTCGCCGACGGCTTCGCTCTCGAACACCGCCCGCTTGGTGTCGCCGGTCAGGGCCAGAATGACCCGCTCGGCCCTGACCAGATAAGGCAGGTTGATGGACAGGCGTTCCATCGACGGGGCCGCGCCGTCGCGACCGGCCGGGACGCCGAGCACGGTCGGCTGCAGGTGTGGGCTGAGCAGGCTTTCCAGCGTCGGGCTGCCCGGGAACATCGAGCAGATGTGCCCGTCCTCGCCCATGCCCAGCAGAACGACATCGATGCCCCTGACCTCGGCACCCAGCGCCCTGGCGGCGATCAGGGCCGAGCGGTCGACGGTGATCGACGGGTGATACAGGGGCACGAAACGGGCCGCCGCGGCCTTGCCGGTCAGCAGGGTCCGCTTCAGCAGGCGCGCATTCGAGTCGGGCGACGACTCCGGGACGTAGCGCTCGTCGATCAGGGTGATGGCGATCTTCGACCAGTCCAGGGCGGCCTCGGACATGACCCGGTAGATCGGCGTCGGTGTCGAACCGCCTGAACCCGCGAACACGGCCCGGCCGCGCGCCTTGACCGAGGCGGCGAGTCCATCGGTCAGCCGGGTGGCACAGGCCCTGGCCCAGGTCGCGACAGTGGGAAAGGTCTCGATGGCGGGGATCACAGGCGTCGTCCAGATCTGGCAGAAGGCAGGCGGTCGTCAAACATCATTCTTGTTCCAGGCCCGACCGGTGTCGGTCAGCAGCTTGCGCGCCGAGGCCGGACCCCAGGTGCCGGCGGTATAGGGTTCCAGCCGGACAGCGGCCCCGGCCCAGGCGCGGGATACATCATCGACCCATTCCCACGCCTTTTCCGCCTCGTCGCGGCGCACGAACAGGGTCGAGTCTCCGGCCATAGCGTCCAGCAACAGACGCTCATAGGCAATGCGACGGCGCGGCGCAGCCTTGCCGTTGCCGTTCATGCCCCAGGACAGGGACATGCGGATCGGCTGCAACTGCATGCGCAGGTCGAGGCCCGGACGCTTGTTCATCACCGTCAGGGAGATGTCCTCGTCCGGCTGGAGTTCGATCACCAGTCGGTTGTCGCTGATGTCGCTGCGGCTGTCGTCGCGGCCGAAGATCGAATGGGGCACAGCCTTGAACTGGATGACGATCTCGGTGCGTTTCTCCTTCAGCCGCTTGCCGGTGCGCATGAAGAAGGGCACGCCCGCCCAGCGCCAGTTGTCGATATTGGCGCGAATGGCGACGAAGGTTTCGGTGTCCGACGGCTGGCCGCGATCCTCGCTGTAGCTGGCGGCCGGTGCCCCATCGGCGGTGCCGGCGATATATTGGCCGCGCACGGTGACGGTCTCGGCGTCTTCCGGCGTGATCGGCCGCAGCGAGCGCAGCACCTTGACCTTCTCGTTGCGCACCGAGTCCGGGTCGAGATCCGACGGCGGCTCCATGGCGACCAGGCAGAGAAGCTGCAGCATGTGGTTCTGCACCATGTCCCGCAGCGCGCCGTACTCGTCGTAATAGGGCCAGCGGTCGCCGACCCCGACGGTCTCGCCGATGGTGATCTGGACGTGGTCGATGGTCAGATTGTTCCACAGCGGCTCGAACACGGTGTTGCCGAAGCGCAGGGCGATCAGGTTCTGCACCGTCTCCTTGCCGAGGTAGTGATCGATGCGGAACACGCGGTCCTCGGTAAAGGCGCGGCGCACGGCCTCGTCGATCTCGAGAAAGGACTCCAGGTCGCGGCCGACCGGCTTCTCAATGACGACGCGCGAACGCGGGCCGGCCAGTCCGGCGGCGGCCATGGCGTCGACGATATGGCCGAACAGCGAGGGGGAGACCGCGAGGAAGGCAGTCAGGTCCTCATCGTCGCCGAGCCGGTCCTTCAGGGCCTTCAGGCTTTCGGCACTGGTGGCGTCAACCGCCAGATAGTCGAGGCGTGCGGCCAGCCGGTCCCAGCTGGCCGTGTCCCAGCCACCATCGGCCTGGGCCCGGGTCTCGACCGCCTCACGGGTGCGGGCGACAAAGGCGGGCACCGTTTCTTCGCTGCGGGCAGCGGCGATGATCTTCAGTCCGTCCGGCAGCAGACCGTCGCGTTCGAGGAAATACAGCGAGGGCAGCAGCATCCGCATGGCCAGGTCGCCGCCGCCGCCGAATAAAACCAGTGCCGCCATTGCCTATGTCGCTTCCCGCCAATTTCCGTCTGGGTCAGTGTTTGGCCGCTTCGGCCCTTTGCGCCAACACGTCGAGGACGTTCTGAAACACCAAGTTACGCGATCTCAGCAGCACAAGCAGATGATAGATCAAATCCGCGGCCTCGGATGTGAGTTCCGTATCCGGGCCGGCGGCCCCGGCCAGGGCCGTCTCCACGCCCTCCTCGCCGACCTTCTGGGCGGCGCGTTTGGGCCCTTCGGCGAGCAGGCGCGCGGTCCAGCTGATGGCCGGGTCGGCCCCGGCCCGTTCGGTGATCGTCGCCTCCAGCCGGGCGATGCGGCCCAGACCCGGCGCATCCTCGTCGCCGAAACAGCTGGTCGTTCCCAGATGGCAGGCCGGGCCCATCGGACGCACTGCCAGCACCAGCGCGTCGTTGTCGCAGTCCGGCGTGATCGCCACCACCTTCAGCCGGTTGCCCGAGGTCTCGCCCTTGCGCCAACGCCCGCCGCGCGAGCGCGAGAAGAAGGTGGCCTCGCTGGAAGTGATCGTTTCGTCGAGGGCGGCGCGATCCATATAGGCCAGGGTCAGCACCTGCAGGGTGTCGGCGTCCTGCACCACGACCGGGATCAGGCCGTCGCCCTTGGCGAAATCAAGCGTGTCGGGATCAAGGGTCACAGCCGCATCTCCTGGCCGGCGTCGGAAAGAAAGGTCTTCAGGTCGGGAATGGTCAGGGCCCCGGTGTGGAACACGCTGGCCGCCAAGGCCCCGGACACGTCCGCGTCGCGAAACACGTCGAGGAAGTGACTGGCCGCTCCGGCTCCGCCCGAGGCAATCAGCGGGATGGTCAGCCGCTCACGCGCCACCTTCAACTGGGCGATGTCATAACCGGCGCGGACTCCGTCCTGATCGATGCAGTTCAGCACGATCTCTCCGGCCCCCAGCGACTGGGCCTCGACGATCCAGTCCATCGTCCGCCGCCCGGCGGCGCGACGCGCGTCGGGGTCGCCGGTATATTTGTGCACGACCCATTCGCCGTCCTCGAGCCGGCTGTCGACGCCCAGCACCACGCACTGGCTGCCCAGCCGCGCCGCCATCTCGCCGATCAGTTCGGGCCGTTCCAGCGCCGGGGAATTGATCGAGACCTTGTCGGCTCCGTTGTCGAGACAGCGCGCGGCCTGGTCGACGGTACGGATGCCGCCGGCGACGCAGAACGGGATGTCCAGTAGCCGGGCGATATCGCGCACCCAGCCATAGTCGAGCGTGCGGCCCTCGGGCGAGGCGGTGATGTCGTAGAAGACCAGTTCGTCGGCCCCCTGGTCCCGATAGCGGGCCGCCAGCTCGGCGGCGTCGCCCATGTCGACATGGTTCTCGAAGCGCACACCCTTGACCACCCGGCCGTCGCGCACATCGAGGCAAGGGATGATGCGACGCGCGGTCATGCGACGCTCGCGAGCGCTTCCGCGACGGTGAACCGCGCTTCGTAGAGCGCCCGGCCGACAATGATCCCGTCACAGCCGATGGCTTTCGCGGCGGTCAGATCGGTCAGGGTGCCGACGCCGCCGGAGGCCTGAATCCGCAGATCGGGACGCCGGGCCCGGACCTCGGCCAGCAGTTCGAGGTTGGTGCCGGTCAGGGCCCCGTCGCGACCGACGTCGGTGATCAGGACGTGGCTCAGGGTGTCCGGCGGATAGCGATCCAGCGCGGCCCACAGGTCGATGCCGGCGGCTTCGGTCCAGCCCTTGAGGGCCGGCACCCAACGCTCGCCGTCCGCCTTGACGTCGAGCGCCAGGGTGATGCGTTCGGGTCCGAAATGTTCCAGCCAGCCAGCGACCGCCTCGGGTCGGCTGATCGCCAGTGAGCCGACCACGACGCGATCAACCCCGGCCGCCAGCAGGGCGCGGATGTCGTCATCCGAGCGTACGCCGCCGCCGGACTGGATGCGGATGTCGACGCTGCGGGCGAGTTCGCCGATCAGGCCGTGCTGCATGGCGCGTCCGGCTTCGGCCCCGTCCAGATCGACGATGTGAACCCAGGTCGCGCCGGACAGGGCGAACCCGGCCAGCCGCGCGGCGGGGTTCTCATCGTAGCGGGTGACCTGGTCGAAACGGCCGTGCATCAGGCGGACGCAGACACCGCCCTTCAGGTCGATAGCGGGATAGACGATCATGCGGAGAGCTCCAGGAAGTTCTGCAGGATGCGGGCCCCGGTCGCCGCCGAGCGCTCGGGGTGGAACTGGCAGCCCCAGCGGTTGGCCTTGCGGACCACGGCGGGGACGGCGGTGCCGTAGGCGGCGGTGGCCAGGGTGGCGTCGCCGTCCGGGCAGACGAAGCTGTGCACGAAATAGGCATAGTCGCCATCGCTGACCCCGGCCAGCAGCGGGTCGGGTTTCACGATCTTCAGTCGGGTCCAGCCCATGTGCGGTACCGGCAGGTCGGACCCGCCCTCCAGCTGCCGTACCTCCCCGGGGATCAGACCCAGCAGGTCGACCCCGCCGCCCTCGTCGCTGCGCTCGAACAGCAGTTGCTGGCCCAGACAGACGCCCAGCAGCGGGCGCTCAAAGGCCCGGATCGGCGCGACCAGGCCCAGCGTCTTCAGCCGCTGCATCGCATAGGCGGCCGCCCCGACGCCGGGCAGGATCAGCCGTTCAGCGGCGGCGATCTGATCGGCATCATCGGTGATGACGACCGACGCCCCCAGACGCTCCAGCGCGAACTGGACCGAGGCGGTATTGCCCGCGCCGTAGCCGACGACGGTGACCGTGCTCACAGCACCCCCTTGGTCGAGGGAATGGCGTCGCCCTCGACGCGGATGGCCTGACGCAGCGCCCGTCCGAAGGCCTTGTAGACGGCTTCGGTCTTGTGGTGGTCGTCGTCGCCGGTGACCGTGACATGGATGGCGGCCCCGAGGTGTTCAGCCAGCGAGCGGAACACATGGGCGGTCAGGTCGGTGCGATAGTCGCCGATGAACGGGGTGGTGAACTCACCCTCGAACACCGGATAGGGGCGGCCCGACAGGTCGATCGACACCGCCGCATTGGCCTCATCCATCGGCAGGACGAACCCATAGCGGGCGATGCCGCGGCGTTCGCCCAGCGCCTGCTTCAGGGCCTGGCCGAGGGCGATGGCACTGTCCTCGATCGTGTGGTGCGGGTCGGTGTGCAGGTCGCCTTCGCACGCCAGCCGGATGGAGAATCCACCGTGGGCCGCGACCTGTTCCAGCATGTGATCGAAGAAACCGACCCCGGTGTGGATGGCGACCGGCCCGGGCGCGTCGAGATCGACGGTACAGACGATGCGGGTCTCCTTTGTATCGCGCACGGCCTGACCGGTGCGGGCCGCCCGGCGCGGGGCCGGACCGACACCCAGGGCGGTCAGCAGCCGGTCATTGACCTCAGGCCGGATCGACAGCGGCAGGCGCAGGCGGTCACCGGACACGTCGACGGCAACCCCGAATTTCTCCAGCGCACCGACGGCGGCGGTCAGGTCGACCGGGCGGGCCATCAGTACCGGGCCGACCCCGGCCTCGATCGTCATCGCCCGGCCGAGAGCAGTGGCGACCCGTTCGCGTTCGGCACGCACGGTGGCGATCCGTTGGCCGGTCTCGACCATGCGCGACGGGTCCAGCGCCTGCAGCGCCAGTCGCACCGACGGTTCGGGCAGGGCGTAAGGCTCCAGCATCGCCGCCAGTCGGGCCAGAGTGGCCGGCTGGGCCAGGGCCGCACCGATCCGGGCTCCGGCCAGGCCATAGGCCAGCGACAGGCTCCGCAGCACGACCAGATTGGCGTGTCCGGCGATGGCCTCGGTCGCCGACGGCGCGTCCGCGAATTCGATCAGACCCTCATCGACCACCAGCAGGGCCGGGGCGACCCGCTCGGCCATTTCAGCCACGGCCTCGGGCGAGCCGAGGGCGCGGATGATGACGGCCCCGACCTCGCGCTCTGTTCCGGGGCGCGCATAGATCGCCGCTAGGCCAATATAGGGCTGGGCCTCGGGCGCGGTGACAGTCAGGCCGTCCCGCGCCGCCAGACGCCACACCAGTTCCAGCCCATGCGACAGGCCGCGCACCGGCAGCACCTGTTCCACCGGCACGGCATAGATCTGCGCCATCCGCGCGGCGAGGGCGGTCGGGTCGGCCGGATAGCGGTCCAGACCGTCGGCCCCGGCCACCAGCGGGACAAAGGGGGCGGGCAGGTTGATCATGACGCGCACCTCAGATCGGCGGCCCGGGCGTGGGCCTCCAGACCCTCCAGCCGGGCCAGTCGGGCGGCGACGGGCGCCAGGGCGGCGGCCCCGGCGACCGTGACCCGCTGCACCGACATGGTGGTCATGAAGCTGGCCGTGGTGATGCCGCCCAGCGTCTTCGCCCCGCCGTCGGTCGGCAGGACGTGGCTGGGTCCGGCGGCATAGTCACCCAGGGTCTCGGCGGCGCAGTTGCCGACGAACACGGCCCCGGCGGCCGAAATCTGCGCCACCAGCGCCTCGGGGCTTTCGGTCTGCAGCGACAGGTGTTCCGGGCCGTACAGGTTGGACACGGCGCAGGCCTCGGCCAGGTCACGCACCTTGATGGCCCGGGCCTCCGACAGGGCGGCGCGGGCGATGTCGGCACGGGGCAGGGACGGCAGCTGGGCCTCGACCTCCTCGACGATGGCGGCGATGGCGGCCTTGCTGTCGGAGACGAGGATGACCTGGGCGTCGGCGTCGTGCTCGGCCTGGCTCAGCAGGTCGGCGGCGACGATGACCGGATCCGCCGCCAGATCGGCGATGACCAGCAGCTCGGACGGTCCGGCCGGCATGTCGACGGCGGGCCCACCCGGCAGGGCCGCGGCCTGGCGTTTGGCCTCGGCGACCCAGGCGTTGCCGGGGCCGAACAGCTTGTCACAGGGCGCGATCTCGCCCTCGTCGAGGGTGACGCCGAAGGTCAGGGCGGCGATGGCCTGGGCCCCGCCGATCAGCCACAGATCATCCAGTCCGCCCTCTGCCGCGGCCAGGATCATGGCCGGGTGCGGCTCCCCGTCCTTCGTTGGCGGGGTCACGGCCACGCGGCGTTTGACCCCGGCGGCAGTGGCGGGAATGGCCAGCATCAGCAGGGACGAGAACAGTGGGGCTGAACCGCCGGGCACATACAGTCCGGCCGAGGCGATCGGCCGCCACACCAGCTGCGAGCGCACGCCCGGCGTGGTCTCGATGATCGCCGTGTCGACCGGCACGGTCAGCTGGTGGAAGACGCGAATATTGGCGGCGGCCATGGTGATGGCGCGGGTGTCGGCGGGCGACAGCCGGTCACGCGCGGCGGCGACCGTGTCGCGGGTGATGGCGATACGGCGCGGCGCGGCCCCGTCCAGCTTCAGGCTCCAGTCGGTGACGGCTGCGCCGCCGCGCGCCTGCACGTCGTCAAAGATCGCGCGCACACCGTCGGCGACGCGCGTCTCGGTGCGGCGCTGTGGGCGAGCCAGGGCGGTGCGGCGGCCGTCAGCGTCGAGGGAGGACCAGTCGATCAGTCGCATCACATCATCTTCTCGATCGGCAGGACCAGGATGGCCGAGGCCCCGGCGGCCTTCAGCTTCTCCAGCGTCTCCCAGAACACGGCCTCCTGACAGACGGCGTGGACGGCGACGGCGTCGTCACGGCCCGATAGCGGCATGACGGTCGGCGACCCGGCTCCGGGCAGGATGGCGGTGATGGCGTCCAGCGCCGAGCGCGGGGCATTCAGCATCACGTATTTGGCCCCCTGTGAGGACACGACCCCGCTCATCCGTTCGATGATGCTGTCCAGCAGGTGTTGCAGTCCGGGCTCGGGCGGTTGCGGCGCACGGATCAGTACCGCCTCGCTTTCCAGCACCGTTTCGCGCGCCATCAGGCCGTTGGCCTCCAGCGTCGCCCCGGTCGAGACCAGGTCACAGATGGCCGCGGCCAGCTTCAGCCGGGGCGCCACCTCGACCGCGCCGCGCATGACCACAATGTCGGCCTTGATGTTCTGCGCATCGAGATAGCGGCGCAGGATTTTCGGATAGGAGGTGGCGATACGCAGCCCTTCCAGCGAGGTGGGTCCGGTGTAGTCCAGCGTCGGCGGCACGGCCAGTTTCAGCGTGCAGCGCCCGAAGCCCAGCGGCATGATCACCTCGGCCACGGGCCCGCCGTTGCGGGCCTCCTCCAGCACATTCTCGCCGACGATGCCCAGATCGCAGACGCCGTCGGCGACAAAGGTCGGGATGTCGTCGTCGCGGACCCGCAGCAGGTCGATCGGATAATTTTCGATCCGATAGAGCAGGTCGTTGTTGCCCTTGACCACCCTCAGGCCCGCGTCGCGGACGAGGTCGAGGCTGCGGTCGGCCAGGCGGCCGGATTTCTGCACGGCGATTCGAAGTCGCCCCTGGACGGTACTCATGATCGGATACTCAGGCTTTCGTTTTCAGGCGGTCGAGTACAAGGCGATAGCCTTGATGCGGCATGTCTTTCAGGGACCGGGCGACGCGCACGACCGTGGTCGGACTGGCCGGAGCCTGGGCGGCGATCTCGCGATAGGATTTGTCGCCAGCATCGAGCAGGCGCGCCACGTCCCAGCGCTCGGCAAAGGCGCGCAGTTCCGCCGGCGTGCACAGGTCGGCGAGGAAGGCATCCACCTCCTCGCGCGAGCGCAGGCACAACAAGGCGTCATACAGGGCGATGCGGTCGTCGGCGGCCTTGCGTACGGCCTTGGGTGAGGGGGCGTCGGTCATGATGCGTTCCACTATGCTGTAACGATGGTACAGTCAAGGGGCGTGGAGACTGAGGTCACCCTGTGTTGCAGACCTCGCATCCTCCGCTGAAAAATACCCGGTCATCTCAAAGGGCTGCGAAATTGTTCGCCCGATCTGTCAGCATCGATTCCCCTTGCCCTATAATGGCGGCGAGCAGGGATGGGCGGTTCCGTCGCTGGCAGGTTTGGCAGGGTTGGCACCCCGAATTCGCAAAACCGTGCCACGATCAACGGCCCGGACCCGGGGCGAGACTCGAGGCGTGTATTGAAAATTCTGATCATCGGCGCAGGGCACGCGGGCGGCACGGCGGCAGCCCTGCTGCGCCAGTACGGGCATCAGGGACCGATCGTGCTGGCGGGCACGGAACCGGCCGCCCCCTATCAGCGACCGCCCCTGTCCAAGGCCTGGCTGAAAGGTGAGGCCGATCTGGAGGCGCTGCTGTTGCGGCCGGAAAGCTTTTACGTCGAGCACGACATCGACCTGCGCACCGGGGTGACCGCCACCGCGATCGACGCGGCGGGCAAACGCGTGGAGTTCGCCGACGGTACGGTGGAAACCTATGACGCCCTGATCCTGGCCACCGGCTCCACGGCACGCAAACTGGCCGTCCCCGGAGCCGACCGGCCCGATCTGCTGGAGCTACGAACGCTCCAGGATGCAGAACGTCTGAAGGCCGCCCTGCGGCCGGGATCGCGTCTGGCCATTGTCGGTGGCGGCTATATCGGGCTGGAGGCCGCGGCCTCGGCCCGGGCGCTCGGGGCCGAGGTGGTGGTGCTGGAGCGGATGGACCGGGTACTGGCCCGGGTGGCCTCCGAGACCCTGTCGACCTTCTTCACCGACCTGCACCGGGCCCGGGGTGTCGACATCCGCACCGGGGTCGAGGTCACGGCCTTCGAGGACGGCGGCGTGCGGCTGGCCGACGGGTCCATGGTCGCGGCGGACGTGATTCTGGTCGGGGTCGGCGGGCTGGCCTGCGACGGCCTGGCGCGCGCGGCGGGGCTGACCTGTGACAATGGCGTGGTGGTCGATGAAAACGCGCGGACCTCGGACTCGTCGATCTATGCGCTGGGCGACATGACCTATCGGCCCCTGCCGGTCCATGGCGGCCGGATGCAGCGGCTGGAAAGCGTACCCAACGCCCTCGAACAGGCCAAACAGGCGGCGGCGGCGATCACCGGCCGTCCGGCCCCTGCACCCGAGGTGCCGTGGTTCTGGTCGGACCAGTATGAGATCAAGCTGCAGATCGCCGGCCTGCCGCACGACGCCGACCATCAACTGGTGCGCGGCGATCCGGCCGGGGGGCAGTTCGCCGTCTTCCATCTGGCTGGCGACCGCATCGTCAGTGTTGAGGCGGTCAACGCCCCGGCCGAATTCATGGGCGGACGGCAGCTGATCGGCCGCGCCACCCCGGTCGATACGGCGAAGCTGGTCGATCCGGCGGTGTCGATGAAGGCGGTGGTGCTCTAGGCTGAGCGCGTCACGGCGTCGGTGACGGCCGGACCGTCCAGCCGCTGGATCAGGGCGGCCAACGGCATAGGGCGGCCGATCAGATAGCCCTGGGCCATGTCGCAGCCCATGCCGCGCAACAGGGCCAGGGCGGTCTGGGTCTCGACCCCTTCGGCCGTGACCTTCAGGCCCAGGCCGTGGGCGAGGTCGATAGTCGATTTCACCAGCAGACCGTCGCGCGCCGACTGGTCCAGGGTCAGGATGAAACTCTTGTCGATCTTCAGCTCGTCGGCGCGGATCTGTTTCAGATAGGCCAGGGAGGACAGGCCTGAACCATAGTCGTCGATCGACACCGCGACGCCGGCCGCGGCGAACCGGTCGATGATGGCCAGCGCTACCTTGGGGTTGTCCATCACCGCGGTCTCGGTGATCTCGAAACACAGACGGGCGTCGGACGCCGCGATCTCGGCCAGGGCGAAGTCGGCGAAACTGTCGTCGGCCAGCAGCCGACCCGAGATATTGACCGACAGGATCAGATCGTGGCCTGCCGCCCGCAGGGCCGCATGGTCACGGATGGACTGGCGCACGACCCATTCGGTCAGGGGGCGGATATGGCCTGTTTCCTCCGCCATGGACACGAACAGGTCGGGGGCGACGACGCCGCGCCGCGGATGGGTCCAGCGGGCCAGGGCCTCGACCGCGGTCACGGCCTCGGCCCGGAAGTCATATTTGGGCTGATAGTTGAGCGAGAATTCGCCGTTGTTCAGCGCCTCCATCAGCTCGCTGATCAACGACAGATTGCCGCCGGGATCGCCATAGGCGCGGCTGTCGAACACGGCCGCCGGACGCCGGGCGGCCCGGGCCTGATCGACGGCGACGGCAGCTCGGTCGACGGCCGAGGCAATGTTCGGATCACTGCGGCCGGTACAGGAAAGGCCGGCGGTCAAGGCGATGTCCACCGGGGCCCCGTTCAGCAGAATCGGGGTGTCGGCCGCTTCGCAAAGGGCTTCAGCGAGGGCCTCGGCGGCCGCGTCGTCATCGGCCTCGACGATCATCCCCAGGGCTCCGGCCCCGACCCGGGCCATCGCCGCGCCGTCGCCGAGAGCGGACAGTCTCTCGCCCAGCACGCCCAGCAGTCGGGCCATCGAGTCATAGCCGATCGCATTGCGGACCACCTCGAAGCGGTCGACGCTGAACAGGATGACCCAGGCCCCGTTCTGGGCGGCGGCGCGACGTTCCAGGGCCAGGCGGTTGGGCAGGCCGGTTTCCTGATCGTGCAGGGCCATCTGGGTCAGCCGCACCTCACGGTCGCGGATATCCCCGGCCATCACGTTGAAATTGGCGGCGAGGCGGCCGATCTCGTCGTTTGATGTGACCGGAACCTCGGCGTGTTCGCCCTGCTGCAGCCGGTGCACCGCCTTGTCGAGGGCCGAGATTGGACGGGTCAGGCCCAGCGCCAGGCTCCAGGTGCCGATCAGCAGGACCAGCAGGCCGGCGCTGCCGATCGACGCCAGCCAGAACATCATCGCGCGATAGGGCTGCATCGCCAGCTTCATCGGATAGGTCAGCAACAGGGCGGCCGGGGCGTCGGGGTCAAAACTGGGCAGAGGTCGAACCAGGGACATCGCCTCCCCTTCAGCCGTGCGGACCGTGCCCGCGCGACGGTCGGTCCGGACCATCGCTTCGGCGATGCCGCGACTGCCGACCTTGGTCGCGGTGGAATTCTGCCAGCCGCCGGCGCTGCGGGTCAGAACCCGGGCGGTCAGAGGAATGGCCGACAGACCCTCGAGCTGCTGCATCTGGCCCGCATCCAGCTTCTGGGCAAAGACCACCCAGCCGATCAGGGTCGGGGCCATTACCGGGGCTGCCACCGCCTGATAGGGCTGGGCGTCGATGGTCAGGACACCGGCGTCGATCTCGCCGGACCTGAGCCCGGCCAGCAGGGTGTCGCTCGCAGCGTCATCGAGGATCAGACCGGTCGCCGTGGCCTGACCGTCCATGCCCAGAAGCAGCGCCCCATCGACCTTCTGCCGACGGCGCAGATCGTCTAGGATCGACCGGACGGTTGTCTCATCGCCGGAGGTGATGGCCTGGCGGAAGCCGGAGTCCCGGGCCAGGACCGTTGCTCCCTGGCCCAACTGGGCCGAGCGCGACTCCCAGACCTGGCCATAGACGGCCCCGGAGGCGGTCATTTCGCTCTGCACCACCTGACGGGCGCTGGCCGTGACAGCCGTGACCACGGCCAGGGCGACCAGCAGCAGGGCAGCCGCGAACAGGCCGGTGTAGAGCACGGCCAAACGGGTGCGCAGATGCCGGAAATGGATCGACCGGGCCATCAGATCGCGATGTCCCGGGTGCGAGCACGGCGGGCCCTGTTGTGATCAGAGGCAAGGTCGTGACGGCTCACGACCCAGCCGCCCCCCCGAGCCGGAGCGATACACCGACCGATAGCGGCGAGGGCGGGCGCGATACGCATGAAGCCCGGTCTACTCTCACTTGATGAAGTCAGGGTGAATCCGCCCCGGTGTGATCTCCGGCTGTGCGGCGGGTCGCCGTGAAGGTCTACCGGGTCAGCCGCAGGCCCACACCCACACTGCGCGGCGGGCCGAAGCCGGTGACGCCGGTCGCCGTCTGGGCCACTTCGACGTCGGCGTCGAACAGGTTCTCGGCCGCCAGCCACACGATCATGCCGGGGGCGATGACCCAGTCGGCGCGCAGGCCCAATGTCGTTGCCGCAGCCAGGGTGCGGCTGTTCAGGTCGTCGTCGAAACGGCGACTTTCATACTGGACGGTGCCCGCCAGCGTCAGCCGCGACGAGGCCTGCCAGTCCAGCCCGGCGGTCGCGCTCCAGATCGGGGCCTGGGCCGGACGCAGCCCGGTCAGCTGCGGGGCCTGATTTCCGCCGTCGAGACGGGCGTCGGTGACCGACACCGCCCCTCTCAGGCGCAGGTGGGTCCACAGCTGCCGGTCGCCGGTCAGCTCCAGCCCGGTCGCGGCGACGGTGCCCGCGTTCTGCCGCTGACGCAGGACCCCGCCGGCCGGGACGAACCCGGCGCGCGGGAACGTCCCCGGCCCGGCCCCGATGGTGACATTGACGATGGCGTCCTCGATCACATTGCGGAACAGGGTGACGGTCCAGCCGCCGTCGTCGCCGGTGTGGGACAGGCCGGCCTCGATACCGGTCAACCGCTCGGGCACAAGGGCGGCGTTGGCCTCGGTCAGGTCATTACCGACCCGGAATGGACGATAGAGCTCGTTCAGGGTCGCCGGCCGGAAGCTGGAATAGGTCGCGGCCCGCACGGCGTAGTCTCGGCCCAGCTCCCGACGGACGGCAAAGCGGGCGCTGGTCACGGTGCCGGATCGATCGGGGTCGGTTTCGTCCAGGGTGGTCAGGCCGGTGGTCAGGCTCCGTTCCAGACGCCGTCCGTTCTCGCTGGTCCAGTGATCGAGCCTGAGCCCCCCGGCCAGCAGCCAGTCGCTGCCGCGCCAGGCCCCCTCGCCATAAGCCCCGGCCACACTGGTTTCACCCCCCGCGCGGCGACTGCGGGTGAAGCCGGATCCGAAATTTCCGGACTGTTCATTGGTCTCGCCTTCAGCGCTGCGAGCATCGAGGCCCAGTTCCCACTCCAGCCGGCCACCGGCGATCGCCACGCCGGTGCGGCGCAGGGCGGCGTTCAGGCCCTGACCCGTCGCCGGGGTGTGGACCTGGTCATTGGCGGCGGTGGTCGCGCTGCGGTCGGCGGCGACGGCGACAAAGCCGTTGGTCAGGTTGCTGCGGGTCTGCCACGCCTGCAGCCGCCAGCCGGCCCGGTCAGCGGCGGGCTGACGGGCGAGGGTGGCGCTGAGACTGGAGCCGGAGGCATTGGCCCGCGCCCCGGCCAGACCGGACCCGCGATCCTCTTCCCAGGTCGAGGCCCGCAGCGACAGGGCGGCATCCCCCAGCGGCACATCGGCCCGCAGGGCGGCGCTGCGGGCGTCCAGATCCAGCGGCGTGTCGGCCGCCCCGGCCTGATCGCCACGGACGGGGACGTAGCCGTCGCTGGTGTCATACAGACCCGAGGCGACCAGACGGACCGGGCCCAGATCGGCGGTCGCGGATCCGGCGACGCGGCGACCCCCGCGGCTCGACACACCGGCGTCCAGAACGCTGTCCTTGTCGTCGCGTTCGCGCAGGGCGATAACCCCCGTCAGGGCCCCCGCCCCATAGGGACCGGCTCCGGCCCCGCGCACGATGTCGAGGCCGCTGAGGCTTTCCGGTGCCACCCTCGACCAGATGACCCAGCCACCGAACGGGTCGTTCAGCGGCACACCGTCGAGCGTGACCAGTGTGCGTCCGGCCCCCGAGGGGGCGATGGCGCGCAGCGAAATGCCCTGGGTCGTGGGATTGGCGGCCAGACTGGAGGTGCGGCGAAACAGGGACACCGCCGGAACCGTGGCCAGGGCCTCGTCGAGGCGTAGCGCACGACCCAGCGACTCATCGCCCAGACGCACCACCGAGAAGGCGGCCTCACCGGCGGCAGGCGGCAGCCGGGCGGCCGTGACGATGACTTCGGGCAACGGGGCGGGCGGAGCCTGGATCATCACGGCGTCACGCCCGCAGTCGGGCCAGCAACCCGGCGGCGAAGGTCGACAGGGTGTCGTCACGCGCGCCCATGACGATGATGCGGTCGCCCGGGCGAACCATGTCAATCAGCCGGTCGCCGCAGGCGTCGCGGGTCGCCAGGGCCTCGGCGTTGGCCCCGGCGGCGCGGATCCCGGCGGCGATGTCTTCGCTGCCGACGCTGCGGTCGGTGGTGCCGCCGTAATAGACCGGCTCGGGCATCAGCAGCACGTCGTCGGCCTGCATGCGGGCGGCGAAGACCTGGATGAACTCACGCTTCATCAGCTTCAGCGGCCCGAACCCGTGCGGCTGGAACAGGATCAGCAGACGACCTGGAAAGGCGTGCAGGGCATCAAGGGTGGCGGCGATCTTGTCGGGGTTATGGGCGAAGTCGTCGAGGATGGTGATGCCGGCGGCGCTGCCGACCACCTCCATGCGGCGGCGGATGCCGGCGAAGGTCTCGAGCGCCGCGACGGCCTCGGCCAGGGGTACGCCCAGCGCGCGCACGGCCCCCAGCGCGGCCAGGGCGTTGGCAACATTGTGGGCCCCGGGGACGTTCAGGGTGACCGGGACGCGGTCGTTGCCGGGACGCTCGACCAGGTTGAAACCCATGCCGGCCGGCAGCGGGCGCAGGTCGTGGGCTGACAGGTCGGCGGCGGCATTGTTGATCGAGAAGGTCACCGCCTTGCCCGCGTCCAGTCCGGCGGCGAGGTCTGCGGCCTCGGCATTGTCGAGGTTAAGGATGGCCGTGCGGGCCCGGTCGGCGAAGCCACCGAACAGGTCGCGCAGTTCTTCCATCGACTTGTGGTCCAGCGAGATGTTGGAGACCACGGCCACGGTCGGGTTGTAGCGGGCGATGGAGCCGTCGGACTCATCGACCTCGGATACGAACAGCTCGGGCCCGCCGATCAGGGCGCTGGCGAAGGGGTGATCGGCGTCGACGAAATTGGTCATCACCGCCCCGTTCATCACCGTGGGCTTGCGACCCGCACGGTCGAGGATCCAGGCGATCATGCCGGTAATGGTCGACTTGCCGCTGGTCCCGGCCACGCCGACGGACTGGGGGGCGGCATTGAACAGCTGCGACAGCAGTTCGGGGCGGGTGACGATCCGGGCCCCAACGCGGCGGGCGGCGGCGATGTCGGGCACCGTGTCCTCGACCGCACCGGTTGCGACGACGATCTGATCGGGATCTGTCAGGCCCGAGCCGTCCTGCGGATGCAGGGTAACGCCGTGCGCGGCTAGCCAAGCGAACTTGTCCGGGGTGCGGCCCTGGTCGCGCGAGCGGTCCGAGCCGTCGATACGACCACCCCGGCTCTGGACGATCATCGCCAGGGGCAGCATGCCGGATCCGCCGATGCCGCAGAAGAAATAGGAGGCGTTTGTGGTCATCTGGCTTGATCTGGAGGGCGAAACCGCGAAGGCTGGAACGGCCTGACTAGCACGGGCCCAGCGTGAGGCCAGCGGCCCAGTATGAAGATCGGCATAGTCAACGCCAGTTCGCGGCTGGACCCGGCCCGGGCCGAGGCGGTCCAGGGCTGGTTCGCCACCCATATTCCGGATGGCTCGGTCTCGGTGGTGTTTCACCCGGCCAGCTTCGGCAAGCACGGCCATTTCGGCGGCGACGACGCCAGTCGGGCCAGTGCCTTTGTCGAATTCGCCAACGACCCGCGGCTGGACGCCGTCTGGTTCGCGCGCGGCGGCTACGGGGCCTGCCGGATCGCCGAGGCGGTGCTGCCGCGGCTGGGGCCGGCGGCGCGCAAGAAGCGTTATCTCGGTTATTCCGATGCCGGCAGCCTGCTGGCAGGGCTGTACAAGGCGGGCTTTCCCCATGTGGCGCACGGGCCGATGGCGTCGGATTCGGTGCGGCGTGACGAGACCGCCTGGCGCGCAGTCAACTGGCTGGTGAGCGGCGACCCGACGTCCCTGGAGCCGTCGCTGGCGACGGACTCCCGCCCGGCCGTGGCCTTCAACCTGAGTATCCTCGACGCCCTGGTCGGGACCTATCTGGAGCCGGACCTGAGCGGCCATGTGCTGATGCTGGAGGATGTGTCGGAGCCTCTGTACCGGATCGACCGGATGATGTTCCACCTGACCGCCCAGCCGTCGATCCGACGCGTGGCGGGCATCCGGATGGGGCGGGTCTCGGCCATCGTCGAGAATGATCCCGAGTTCGGCATGACGGCCGAGGAGATCGCCCGCTACTGGTGCCAGCGGTCGGGGATCCCGTATCTGGGCGCAGCCGACATCGGCCACGATCGCGACAACAAGATCGTGCCCTTCGGCCCGCGGTGAGGCCGCGTTAAACCCCGCTGAACGTGTCGCACACAGCCGGGTCGCCGGACTGGTAGCCGCGCCGCAGCCATTCGACGCGCTGGGCCGAACTGCCGTGGGTGAAGCCCTCGGGGCTGACGCGACCGCCGCCACGCTGCTGCAGGGCGTCGTCGCCGATGGCGTTGGCGGTCTTCATGCCTTCCTCCAGATCGCCGGATTCGAGGGCGACCGCGCCGTTGGAGACGGCCGCGGCATTGGCGGCCCAGACCCCGGCGTAGCAGTCGGCCTGGAGCTCGAGCGCCACGGAATAGCGGTTGGCCTCGGCCTGGCCCCGGGCGCGCTGCTGGGCGGCCTGGACCTGTTGCGAGGCACCGGTCAGGGTCTGGACGTGATGGCCGAACTCATGGGCGATGACATAGGCGCGGGCGAAGTCGGCCCCCGAGGCCCCCAACTGGGTTTCCATGTCACGCCAGAAGCCCAGGTCCAGATAGACGGTCTTGTCTGTCGGGCAGTAGAAGGGGCCCATGGCGGCCTGGCCGAAGCCGCAACCGGTGTTGGTGCCCTGTTCGTAGAGTACGACACGAGGAGCCTGATAGCCCTGCAGGTTGGCGGTCCAGACGTCGTTGATATTGGCCCCGACGACGTCGACGAACTGACCGGCCTGGTCTTCCGGGGTACCGGTGCGCCCGGCTTCCTGGACGCCGGCCCCTCCGAACTGGCTGGCCAACTGGGTGGTGGTCGAGGGGTCGATGCCGAACACGAAATAGCCGATCGCCGCCAGCACCATGACGCCGATACCGCCGCCGGCCATGGCCCCGCCGCCCATGCCGCGTCGATCCTCAATGCCGCCACCGCGACGTCCACCCTGCCAACGCATCTGATCGCTCTCCCTGCCCTGCCTTGCCGCAAGCTAGGCTGGAACGCCGCAGAAGGCCAAGGGATGCAACGGGGTGTGCCTAGCGCGGATCGCGGTCCAGCCAGGCGTCGATCTGGGTGGTTCCGCTGACCCCGGCCTCGCGGCGGGCCCGGGCCTGTTCGGGGGTGACGGGCGGGCGGGGCGTCCAGCTGTCGACCGGCGGCACCGGCTGGCGTGCGGCCTGAAGGTCCATCACCCGCAGCCGGGTCTCCAGCGCCTGTTGCCGGGCGAAGGTCTCGCGTTGGTCAGCCTCGAGCCGCAGCCGCTCCATCTCATAACGGTGGCGGTCGGCTTGGTAACGCGCCTGATCAGCGGAGTTCGACCACGGTTGGCCGGCCAGGGGCGCGACCTGGGCCGCGACCGGCCAGACGCAGGCGAGCATGGAGACCGTGACGGGGATGAGGGCAAGTCGGGTCATGGTGTGAAGATGGGGGCGAACCCGGCGAGGACCAAGCGCGGCCGCGGGGGGCACCTTTTGCGAGCCACCTGCAACCCCGGACCGACCCGGCCATTGTTTGGGATCATCCCCCACAGTGAGGTGCGCCATGACTGAAGTGACTCCCAAGGCCCCCGGCTTCGGCCGTGACGAGGATATGGAACAGTCGCGGCCGTCGCACCGTCCGGCCAAAGCCGATCTGGACGGGGACGCGGCGGCGGCGGCGGACAAGCCGATCACCGTCTCGCCTGACCCGGACGAAGACGAGCGTCCCGAAAGCTAGGGCAGGGCCCAGACGCGGGTGCGCTTGATCTCGAAATCCTCGAGCTCGCGCGTGGTCGGAACGCTGTATTCGGCCAGCAGGTCGAGCCCCTCGCGCGGGAAATACGTGCGTTTCGGGTCGCCGATCAGCACCCGGGTGCCGCGGGCACGCGCCGCCGCCAGCCAGGCCAGCACCTCGGCCGCCATCGGCTGTTCGTAGCAGACGTCCCCGGCCAGGATGACGTCGACCTCGGGCGGTGGCCCGGCCAGCAGGTTGGCGGCCGTGAAGTCGACGGTCACGCCGTTCAGGGCGGTGTTGGCCGCCACCGCCGCGCCGCAGAAGGGGTCGATGTCGGCGCACAGTACATGGGCCGCCCCGGCGCGGGCGGCCGCGATGCCGACCAGTCCCGAACCGGCGGCGAAATCCAGCACCCGCCGCCCGGCGACTTCCCGCGGATGGTCCAGCACCCAGCGCGCCAGGGCCTGACCGCCGGCCCAGGCGAAGGCCCAGAACGGCGGCGGCAGGCCCAGCGCGCCCAGCTCGTCTTCGGTCAGCCGCCAGATCGGCGTCACCTCATCGGCCAGCCACAGCGAAATCTCGGGCGCATGCGGCACCGGCTGAATCCGGGTGTTGGCGGCGATGAAGGCGGCAGGGTCGGGAATGCGGGTCATTGAGCCCGGCTGGTGGGCGGCGACGGGCGGCGGGTCAAGAGGCGGAGAGACCGCGGTGGTCGGCGTGCAGCCGACTTCCGGTCGTGGACTTGAGACGCCAGACTCAGCCCGCCCGCCTTGCGAAATGGCCGGCGCGCCAGGCCAGCCAGATCACCGCGAGACCGACGGCGGTGCAGACGACCAGTCCGGGTAGCGAGGCCTCGGGACCGAATGCACCGCCCGTCAGCCATTCAGGAACGCCCGGTCGCGCCGTACTGCGGGCGATCGAAGGCCCGAAGTCGCCGCCGGAGACCGCCGCGCCGAACAGATAGCCCTGGGTGAAATTCCAGGCCGCATGCACCCCGATCGATACCCAGATCCGGCCGGTGAGGGCATAGAACGCCCCCAGCATGATCCCGGCCTCCAGCGCGATACTGACGGCGGCGAACACGGTCGCGTTGGGATTGGCGATATGGCCGAAGCCGAACAGGGCGGCGGACAGGGCGAAGGCCACCCACGGGCCGAAGGCGCGCCAGATCAGGCGCAGCAGGACGGCGCGGATCATCAGTTCCTCGATCACGCCCGACTGGATCGCCTTGCCGGCGGAGACCCAGGCCGGGGCCAAGCCGAGAGACTGGATGTCATAGAGACCGAACACCGCCATCAGGCCCATCACTGCGGCGAACATCAGTCCCCCGACCAGCAGGCCGACACCCAGTTCCGGCACCAGCGGCCGCAGGGCGATTTCGGTCGGCCTGCGGCCCTCGGCCAGCCACACCGCCAGACCGTAGACGACCAGGGCGACGACAGCTCCGATGACGGTGGCCGCCAGCTGCGCCATCCCTGACGTTTGCGGCCACCATTTGCCCAGCGCCTCTGACGTCGGCAAGGAGGTCAGCGCGATCAGGAAGAACAGGGCCACCGCCCAGCCGACGGCCCTCAGCCAGCGCAAGGGCCCGGGATGCAGGAAGCGCCGCTCACCGAGCTCTATCGGATGCACACCCTGGCCAGCCGTGAGGGCGCGCGTCAGTCCGGGCACCGAAAACAGTTTCGAACGCATGGGGATCTCTATTGATCAGGATGTTTCAGGAATGGTCGGGGGCGGAGAGTGCTTCGGCCGCGGCCGTGATGCGCACGCCGAAAGGACGCTGGTTCAGAGCGTCGATCGCTTCGCCGAGAATTGCGGAAAGCGGGGCTGAAAGTTCCGCATCCAGCTGGTTGGCTGCGTTGTTGGTCGCGGCCCACTGGCGTTGCAGGGCCGGGATCATGGCCTCGGTCTTCGGTGTCAGGGCCACGATTCGCTCGCGCGCATCGGCACCGGGACTCAACACGACCAGTCCGTTCCTGGACATCTGGGAGATCGTCTGGCTGACAGCGGAATGGCTGATGCCGATCTCGGCCGCGACGGCCTTGATGGAGGTCGGCCCCAAGCTCATCAGGGCGCGCAGAACGGGCGTGAAGCGCGGTCGCCATGTCAGACCTGACGCCGCATAGGCAGACTCGACCTCGCGGTCGAGCCGCTCGATCAGGCACCGCACGAGCGTGCCAAGAGTGGGCGAGGAAGGCGACATGAAGGCGATGTATAAGCGCTGTTGTATGCTGTCAACATACTGCTGGCGCGAAAACAAACATTAACTGCGGTGTGTCCTGAGGTTCGCGCTCGGTCGATATCAGACCGCGAGACTCGGCCGGGGCTTTAGGGTGCGTTCGGCCTCCGGATGACCGTCGTCCGGGCCGGGCGAGGCTGGGGGGCGATTTGGGGCGGGCTGTCCGGCAGGGAGAAGGAAATCGGCCGGGAACACCCCTCGCCCGACCGCTCCAGCAACAGATAGCCGCGGACGCTGCCGTCCGCCCGGTAGAGGGGGTCCGGCTGCAGGCGGGCTTCCGGTTCGCCCGCCGCCTGCTGGAATCGGCCGTTGGGGCATTCGGGTACGGCCGTCAGGATCGTTTCACCGTTCGGCGACCGCTGCTGATGGATGGTCAGGCGGTCGCCCGGCGACTGGGGCAGCGGCTGGGCGACAAGCAATAGCAACAACGGGAGCATCGGCATACCTCCTTGCCGGGTGACGATAGCGTATGACAACCGATCCGGCAAAGGCGGTTGCCGCCCTCTCCCGGTCTTCGGTGCTCTGTGCCACAGTGGCGATCGAGACCCGCCACAGCCGCGTGATCCAGGGGCCCGCATGCCGACCGATCTGATCGACCGCATCTATGAATGCTCCGTTGTGCCGGAGCTGTGGCCGACCGTGCTGGACGACCTGGCCAACCTGACCGAGGCGCGCGGTGGCCTGCTGTTCTCGGCGCACAAGGCCCTGTGCTGGACCGCCTCGGGCTCGGTGCGGGACGTGTTCGACGAATACGTCAACGAGGGCTGGTTCAAACGGTGCAGCCGCCGGGTGTGTCTGATGAGCCAGTCGGAACCGTCCTTCTTCGTCGAGCAGGATTTCTGGAGTGAGGACCAGCTGGGCGCTGATCCCATCTACCGCGACTTTTTCCGGCCGCACGGCCTCGGCTGGTCGGCGGGGACCGGACTGCGAGTGCCGAGCGGCGACAATATCGTGTTCAGCATCGAGCGGGCGTTCGAGCGCGGGCCGATCGAGATCGAACATGTCGAACGCCTGAACACCCTGCGCCCGCATCTGGCACGCAGTGCCCTGGTCAGTTCGCGGCTGGGGTTGCAGCGGGCCCGCGGCGCGGCCGAGGCGCTGACGGATATGGGGCTGCCGGCCCTGTTGCTGGACGAGGACGGGCGGGTGGTCGAGGCCAATGCCTTGATGGAAGCCATGCCCGGGCGGGTCGGGCTGGGCGCGAACGATCGCCTGGTGCTGGCCGATCGCGGTGCCCAGGCGCGGTTGACCGAAGCCATGTCGACGATCACGGCCACGGCGGGGGTGACGCCCTGCACCGTTCCGCTGCGTGACGAGGTCGGTCGGGCGACCATGGTCCTGCATCTGATGCCGGTTCGACGCTCGGCCCATGACATTTTCGGCCGGGGCTATGCCCTGCTGCTTATCACCCCGGTTGCGGCCGACCGGGCCCCGTCGCTGGAGCTGATGCGCTCGCTGTTCGACCTGACGGTGTCCGAGGCGCGGGTGGCGCGTGGTCTGGCCATCGGCAAGTCTCTGGAGATGATCGCAACCGAGGGGGACGTGGCCATTACCACCGTGCGTTCGCAGCTGCGCCGGGTGCTGGAAAAGACCGGCTGCACCCGTCAGGCCGAGGTCGCCGCCCTGTTGGCCAGCGTGGCGGTGGCCCCGGTCTGAGCGCCCCGACCGCACGGCGGTTGCTCTGAGAAACCCTGTTCGTTTCATCTGTTTGGATGACGACCGCGCGACCCCTGACGGTCAGGATGCCCTCATGTCGCGGCCCGGCCGCGTGTTCAGGGAGACAGACCGATGCAGACGTTCATCCGTACCGCCGCCGCGACCGGACTGGCGCTGGCCATGGCAATTCCCGCTCCGTCGTTGGCCCAGAACCGCAGGGAGCCGCAACTGCAGGTCTCCTACCCGACTGATGGCGCGATGACCTGTGACCAGCTGCTGGTCGAGATCGGCCGGATGGAGCAGATCGCGGGTACCTCGGCGGAGAACGCCCAGAACGCCCAGAACCAGGGTGCGCTGGCGGATGGGGCGGCCGGGGTGGCCATCAACGCCGCCGCCTATTCCGGGGCGCTCGCTGCCGTGCCCGGCCTCGGGGCCTTCGCCAATATGGCCGGCGGGGCCGCGCGCCGGAACGCCGAAGCCCGCGCCCGGGCCGAGGCCGAACGGATCCGTATCGCCGACCAGCGCCGAAGCCTGCTGAGCGGCATCTATCAGGGTCGGCAATGCGGTGTGCCTGCGGCCCCACCTGTGGCCGCGGCCACCGCGACCACGGAGTCCGCAACGCCCGCGGAGACGCCGGTGCCCACAGCGGGCGACTGACGAGCCATCTCTCCCCGGTTGCCATATCGGACCTTGCCCCGTCCGGTACCCCCTTGGCTGGTCCCGTCCGGGCCCACGGACTGACGTCGGTGATCCGCTACTGAGGGACGGGGGTGGCGCTGCTCGCCTGCCTCAACACCGCGGCGTAGCCGCTCGCCACCTCCATGCCCGCGCCCTGCGGCCTGGCGCGCACCGCCCGGTGCAGGTCGGCCAGCTTCCAGCAGGGCACGTGCATGAACAGGTGATGTTCGGCGTGGAAATTGACCCAGTAGGGGGCGATCAGGATGCGCTCCCACCAACTGGCGCGGGTGGTGCGGGCGGCGCGGAAGGCGTCAGTCGCCGAGCCCTCGACACAGGCGTGTTCGGCGATATTGCGCAGCCGGGTGACCAGCGGGAACCAGGTCGCCAGCGGCAGCAGCCACAGGGCGAAATACGCCCACCAGACCCCGGCCAGGGTCAGGGCTGAGAGCATGAGCGCATTGACGATCAGGAAGGGGGCGACGGATTTCCCTGTTACCACGGCCCCCTCTGCGGTGTCTTCGTCCCGCTGCGACGCATAGGCCCGGAAGGCGAACAGCACCCGCTGCTTGAAGAAGGTCTGGCCGGTCAGGTCGCGGATGATCTTTCGCCGCAGCGAGGCGCGGGTGACCGGGAAGGGGGCCGACAGGACCAGGTCGGGGTCCTCGGGGTTCTGGGCGTATTTGTGATGGCTGAGATGATAGGGGCGATAGTCACCCAGATCGGCCCCGATCGGCACCGCGCACAGCCAGTGGCCGAGAAAATCATTATGCTTGAGGTCCTTCGCCAGGGCCCCGTGGGCGGCCTCGTGCATCAATATCGCCAGACCCAGTTGGCGGGTACCGATGACCATGACGCAGAGCGGGATCAGGATCGGCCAGATGACCCCGACCAGCACAGCCAGGGCGATGACGCCCCAGGCGTGGGCCACCAGCAGCGGACCGCGCCAGGCCGACCGCGTCTGGAACGGGGCCCATTCGGCGGTAGTGAACAGCTGGGTCGGGGAGACGCGGGGCGCGGCAGACATGGGTCCAGTATAGGCCGTTTTGGCGGGTCTTCAAAGACAACGCGCTTTGTCAGGCGTATCTGACAAAAAGTCAGGTTGACATGACGTCGCGGTATTGTAAGGTAGCCCTGACATCACGTCAGGAGAACATGTCATGTTGGCTCTCGGAAAATCCACCACCGCCGCCCACCGCAAATATGTGTGGCGAACCATGGCCTTCATGAGCGGCTATGTCGCCGTGATGGTGGCCACCATCTTCGGGGCCTTTGACGATATCCAGGGTCAGCCGTCCGCGTGGATCCTGGCCGCAGCGGTCACCGCCCCGATCGTCGGTCAGATTTGGGCCACACTGATGATGATGCGCGACTCCGATGAGTTCGTGCGGGCGGTCACGGCCAAACAGTTCATCATCGCCGCCGGGGTGGCCATGGCCCTGTTCACCGGCTGGGGTTTCGGTGAGTCCTTCGCCGGTGCGCCGCACGCCGAGGGCTGGCTGATCTATCCGCTGTTCTGGGGCGTGCAGGGCGTGATCGCCCCGTTTGTCCGGACCTCGAACTGATGCGCAATCAGCTGAAATTGCTGCGCACCGAACGCGGCTGGACCCAGGAACAACTGGGCCAGCAGCTGGGGGTGTCGCGTCAGGCGGTCAATGCGCTGGAGACCGAGAAGCACGACCCCTCGCTGGACTTGGCCTACCGCATCGCCGTGCTGTTTGACCGGCCGGTGGAAGCGATCTTCGACAACCCCCATAGCTGACCAAAAGTCAGATTAACCTTACACAACTGGAGACGATCATGATGTTCATGTCCCGACATGGCGGCGGTCGCACGCTGCGCGCTTTCGCCCTGGTTTCGGCCGTGCTGCTGGGAGCCGGAGGTCTGGCCCTGGCGGCCCGGGCCGAGACTGCGCCGGCGGTCCAGACCGCGTCGGACTTCACCTCGGACCGGCTGTCGGTCGAGGTGATCGGCTCTGGCCCCGATGTGATCCTGATCCCGGGCTTCGGGTCGTCGCGCGAGGTGTGGCGGGCCGAGGCCGAACGACTGGCCCCGACGCACCGGGTGCATCTGGTGCAGGAGGCCGGGTTTGCCGGTGAGCCCTGGAGTCACGGTGACGACGCCTTCGTCCAGCCGGTGGTCGATGCCCTGGCCGCCTATATTGACGCGGCCGGGCTGGAGCGGCTGGCGGTGATCGGCCATTCGATGGGCGGGCTGGAGGCCCTGATGCTGGCCCAGCAGCATCCGGACCAGGTCGGACGGGTCATGAGCGTCGACAGCCTGCCGTTCTTCAGCGCCATGTTCGGACCGCAGGTCACAAGCGCCAGCGCCCGACCCTTCGCCGACCAGGCGGCGGCGACGATACTGAACGCCGACGAAGCAGGCTTCCGCACCGGTCAGGAACAGACAGCCGCCGGCCTGGCGCGGGATCCGGCAACGCGGACGGCGATGGTGGAATGGTCAATGGCCTCGGACCGGCAGGCCATGGCCGCCGCCATCCGTGACGTGATGATCACCGATGTCCGCCCGGGACTGGCGACGATGACCACGCCGGTCTGGGCCATCTATGCCGCCGACGCTGACGGCGGCACACCGGCGGCCATGGCCGACTCGATGTGGGCCGGCCAGTACGCCGACCTGCCGGGGGTGACCCTGATCCGGGTCGACGACAGCCGCCATTTCATCATGGCCGACCAGCCCGCGCGGTTCGCGACGATCGTCGATCGCTTTCTGGCCGACTGAGGAAGATCAGTTCGCCGGTGCGGCCACAGGCTGGCCGGCGAACTCGTCGGCGTAGGCTCCGGCCAGCAGGGTGCGGAACTGCGTCAGCGGCAGGGTGATCTCATAGCCGCCCTCGGCATAGGGGCCGACCTGATAGGGGCCGATCAGGAAGGTCAGGCCGCCGGCCTTGCCGTCGACCGTGCCGGGCGTGAGGACGAACGGCGTGGCCGCGGCGCGCGGACAGGCCCAGTCGCGGGCCCCGAGCGCCACGGGCGCGGTGTTGGGGCTGCGCGCCTTCTTGGCCGCGTTGATCGCCGCACACAGGGCCTGGTCGAGACCCGCCAGATCGGCTCCACGCCGGAACAGGGTGACCGGGGTGACCATCTGTTTCAGCGCCTTGTCCCAGAGAATGCCGGTGGTCTGGGTATTGGGATGGGCCCCGCCGGAAAAGTCGAAAGCCTCGCGCTTGAGGCTGAACAGTTTGCCCGTCTCCGCGGCCGGGGTCAGGGTGATCCTCTTTTCGTAACGGCCGATGGCAGAGTCATTGCCGGCCTCGCTGCGGTCGGCCTGGGCTCCCTCGGTGAACTGGCGCAGGCGACGGACTTCCTCGGCATACAGGCGGGCATGCAGGTCGGTCTGGGGCTTGATCGCCTCGGGCAGGACCAATTCGACTTCGGCGTATTCGGTGGTCAGGGCGAAGCCCATCGGCGCGGCGGCGTCCGCCGGGGTGATCTCGGCGGGAGCTTCGGCCGCGGGCAGGGGCGCGGGGTCCGGCTCCGCCTCGCGTCGGTTGCAGCCGGCGAGGGCGGTGGCGACGGCTGCGGTCAGCAGCAGGGCGCGGAGTGCGGTCATGGAACGGTCCTTCATGTCGGCCACCCTACAGTACCCAGGATGATGGCGAGAAGCAGGATCAACCCCGCCTCGCGATTGGATCGGAACAGGCGCAGGGCCAGAACCGGGTCGTCGGGGCGCACATCGCGCGCCTGTCGGAACAGGTGCGCCGCCCACGGCAGCAGGGCCACATAGAAGACCGGGCCGAGGCCCGCGGTCAGGCCTACGGCGACGGTCAGGATGACGGTGACGATGTAGAAGAACCCGACGCCCCGTTGCACATTGGTGCCCAGCCGTCGGGCCGAGGATTTGACCCCGACCATGGCGTCATCCTCGATGTCCTGCAGGGCGTAGATGGTGTCGTAGCCCAGGGTCCAGAACACGCCCCCGAGGTAGAGGAGAAGGGCGGCCGGGGTGATCGTGCCGGTAACGGCGGCGAATCCCATCAGCGCCCCCCAGTTGAAGGTCAGGCCCAGCCAGGCCTGGGGCCACCAGGTGATGCGCTTCATGAACGGATAGGCAGCGACGAGCGCAAGAGAGCCGACGCCGAGCAACACGGCCGTCAGGTTCAGGGTCAGCAGGATCAGCAGGCTGACCAGCGAACAGCCGATGACGAAGGCCCAGGCCTGTTTCACCGAAATCTGGCCCGACGGGATCGGGCGCAGGGCGGTGCGGGCGACCCGGGCGTCGATGTCGCGGTCGACGATGTCGTTGAAGGCGCAGCCCGCCGCCCGCATCAGGGTGGCCCCCAGCGCGAAGGCCAGGACCAGCCAGGCGTCATACAGGTCGGGCGTCTGGCGAAACTGGCTGAGGGCCAGGGCGATGCCCGACCATCCCGGCAGCAACAGCAGCCAGATGCCGATCGGGCGGTCGAACCGGCCCAGCTTCAGCCACGGCTTCAGACGCTCCGGCGCGTGACGGTCGACCCAGTTGGCACCGGCGTCGGGGAGGGGGGCTGAACTCATGGCACAGCACTAGCGCGTCCGGCCCCGACGGGTGAAGGGGCCGCCAATTGAAAACGGGCGCGAAACCCGAAAGCCCCGCGCCCGTCTGATCTCAACGTCCGAAGGGACGCTCGGCTCAAAGAACCTTGAGGTCGATCGCGGAGGTCTTGCCGCGCTGGGATTCCAGCTCGTACTCGACCTTGGCGTTCTCATCGAGGCCCTGCAGACCAGCCTTCTGAACGGCGGTGATGTGGACGAAAACGTCCGCGCCGCCGCTGTCGGGCTGAATGAAGCCGAAGCCTTTGGTGGGGTTGAACCACTTGACCGTGCCGGTCGCCATATCTGCGCTCTCCATAAACGCGCTTCTCCAGGCGGGTTCTCACGCGGAGAAACCCGACAATCCATCTGGACGGCTCGTTCAGGCGAAGGAGCAAGACATGGGTTTGGACCCCACGCAAAATCCGGACTGCGAGGGTGTTTTCTCGCGTCTGCCGACCATGGTCAAGCCGTAACGATTCGCGTGTGCGGTGCAGTCAGGCCGGAACAGGTCAGGCACACAGGCCCCGAGGGGCCCCGTCGAGGTGCAGATGGTCGTGATGCTCGCGGTTGTAATCCGGACTGAGAACGGTCGAAAAGACGCGGCAGGCCCCGGTGCGGATGCGTTTGAGAAAGCGGCGGGCGTCCTGGCCGGATCGCCCCTCGCCGGTCCAGTCGCCGGCGATGGAGATGACCCGCCCGTCCTCAAGAGTCACCGCCGCGACGTCGAGGGCATTGGCCCGGGCGTGTTCGCTGGGCCGGGCATCGGTCTCCGTCCGGCCGTAGATGCGACGGCAGGCATAGCTGCCGTAGTTCTGTACGCTGGCGACCGGAGAACGGAGGATGTCGCGGGCGGCCGGCTGCAGCACCTGACGGTCCCAGATGACGTAGCGCATGGCCATCGGGCACTGCATGACCAGACCCCCGGGGGCCAGGGGGGTGACCGCCCCGCCGGTGATACGCACCGCGCCGCGGACCACGCAGAAGCCGCCATCGTCACGATCCGGGACCCGTTCGACGGTGACCCCGGCCTCGCGCAGCACCTGCATACAGGCGTCGGTGACGGCCTTGGTCTCTTCCGCGGCGGCGGTACGGGGGATGTCGAAGTCGGCGACCTTGGCCGCGGTGGCCTGGCCGATCGGATGGCTGAGGTCCAGCGGTTTCCACGGCAGGTCCTGATGCGGCGCGAAGGCATTGAGCAGGGCAAAGCCGGCGCAGACGCCCAGCGCCAACTCCCACAGCAGATTCCAGAAGTCAGCGAAGTCCCGATCCATGTTCGGTCAGACTAGCCTCCGCCTGTGACGGCGGAAAGGCGGTTCAGGCGGCGGCGATCGGCACCAGACGTTCGGCGAGGGCCTGGACGGCGGCTCCTCCGACCCGACCGTCGTTGCACAGGATGATGATACCGACGCCCTTCTGCGGCGCGAGCAGAATCAGGGCCTGCCAGAAGGTGTTCGACCCCTCGTGGGCCAGGATCGGTCCGGGACCGTCGATGCCGGCCCAAGGCACGGTCCGGGTCAGCCAGCCATCAGCATAGCCGGGGGGCGGCCCGTCAGCCGGGGTGGTCAGCCAGCCTATGGATTCAGGCGTCAGCCAGTCGTCACCGGTCGTCAGGAAGGTTTGGGCGAAGCGCGCATAATCCGCCAGGCTCATATGCACGGTGCCGGCCGGGCCGAGCGCCAGGGGGTTGTCGGAAAAGGGACTGGTGGGATCCATTGGTGTCGTGCCCGCAGTGTGGCCCCAGGGCGCGGGGTCCGGTGGCGGCCCGAAGCCGGCGCTGCCCAGTCCCAGCGGCGTGAACACCTCGGCCCGCATGGCGTCTTCCCACGATCGGCCGGTGGCGGCCTCGATCGCGGCACCGACGACGATATAGTTGGCATTGCCATAGGCGAAGGTCCCGACCGGTCCTGAGGGCGGGCGGGAAAAGGCCTGAGCTGCGATGGCGGCACGCTGCTCCATCAGGGATCGGGGGTCGTCGCGGGCGGTCATCAGCCACGGCAGGCCGATGACATCGGCGTCCATCAGTCCGGCGCGGTGATGCATCAGGGCGGTCAGCGGCACGTCGGTCCAGGCCGGGTCGACGCTCAACGCGGGAAAGGCACCGCCAACCGTCAGGTCGGGACGCATCCGGCCCTGTTCCACCAGCCGGGCGATCACGGTGGCGGTCATGGCCTTGGTGTTGGACCCCAGGTGCCAGCGATCCTCCAGTGTTGCCGGTTCGCTTCCCCCGTGCCGCCGCACACCGCGCACACCGGACCAGGTCAGACCTTCACGCGAGATGATCCCGGCCGCCAGGGCCGGGGGCGCAGTGCTCTCGAACACCGCGTCGAGGGCGGCGTCGGCGGTGCCGCTGTCGGACCTGGCGAAAGCCGGCAACGCGGCGAGGGTGGGCAGGGCGGCGAGACCGCCCATCAGGACGCGGCGTGTGGTGAGCATCGTTGGGGTCCCGTCCATGGTCATGGCCCAAGGGTGGCCCGAAAGCCTGCCACACGGCAACCACGCCGGAGGCTAGAAGGCGAAGCGGAGCCCGGCCATGACCAGCCGCGGCGCGCCGGGGCGGGCTCCGGCCGGGGCGAAGCCGACATTGTAGACTTCGTCGGTGGCGTTCTGGACCGTGGCGAACAGGGCGGCTGACGGGGTCAGTTCGACCTCGGCGGCGAGGTCCAGCAGGGTGCGGGCCTCGACCCGCTCGCTGGCCGGGATCGGGCCGGACCCGGCAACGCCGCGCGCCGCGCTGACGTGGTTGAGGGTGGCGTTGACGCGCCAGGTGCCCGCGTCCAGTCCGGCATTCAGGGCCAGCTGGTGGCGCGGCAGATAGGGGAGTTCGTCGCCGGTCACGACATTGCCCCACGGCTCGTAGCCGGAGTTGAAGCTGCTCTGGAAGGCCCCGTCGCTGAGGGTATAGACCAGCGACAGCGGGGCGCTGAGACGCCAGCCAAGGGCGTCTCCGGCGTCCCAGCCGGCGGTAACCTCCAGCCCCTTGACCTCGACCTCGCCGCCCGAAAATTGATCCCCGATGGTGCAGGCCCCGCCGGTCGAGGCGGTGCATGTCCCCAGAAGGTTGTCATAGGCATTGAGGAAGCCGATCGCCTCGAACGACAGGAAGCCGCGATCGAAGCGCAGACCTGCCTCATAGTTCCACGACGTCTCGGGGTCAGCGCTCGAGCCCGGGGCGGCGTTGGCGAAGCCGCGGTGCGCACCCGCGACCAGTTTGAGTTCGCTGGTCAGGTCCCAGGTCGCGCCGATCCCCGGCAGCCAGACGTCGACCGCGTTCTCGACCACCGAGGTCGGGGCGGTGCGTGACGGCAGAGAGGTCGGATAGTTGGCGCGGGTCAGGTCGATGGTTTCGTAGCGCAGACCCGGCGTGACCGTCAGGCGGCCGGTGGTGATGGTGTCGCGGACGAAGAAGGCCCAGGCCTCGGCCGAACTGACCCGGTTGGCCTGGGTCCCATCGATGCCGCGCGCGGTCAGCTCCATCAGGCCGTTGTTCATGCGATAGACGTCATCGCGCTGGAACCGGTCCTCGCTGTCCTCGTGATAGCGGGCCGACAGCTCCAGTTGGTGGCCGAGGCCACCGGCGTCGAAACGCGCGGTCAGGACCGTCTGAATCCCCTCGGCCCGGTACTGGCGATTGTTGTTACGGACCCGCAGGCCGCGGTCGGCGCTGGTGAAGCCGGGCGCGCCCCGCACGATGTCCATTGAGGCGGCGTTGGCCACCGGATCAGCGAGCACGCTGCTGATGCCGACCCAGGCGGTGTCGGTGCCGTTGCGCACGTCGTTCAGCTTGTACCAGGCGCGGGCGGTGTCGTTGCGATAGGCGATGGTGGTCAGGTTGAGAGCGGGGCTCAGGTCGAGGCTGTGGGTCAGTTGCAACGTCTCATGGGTGACGTTCATCACGTCCTGCTGGCTGCCGGCATAGCGACGGTAGGGGTCCGCTGCGAAATCCTGCAGGGTCAGGCCCAGATAGGTCTCGTCCGAGCGTTCGTCATAGGTCTGGTATTTCAGTTCCAGACGTTGGGCCAGGCGGGTGCCGGGCGTGGTGCGCACGGCCAGTTTCAGCACAGTGTCGTCGATGTCGAACCCGGTCGGGCCGCCGGAATCGAGGCGTTTGAACCCGTCGGATTCCTCATGCAGATGTTCGAGCAGGCCGCCGACCTGCCAGCCGCCTTCGGTGGGCATCCAGCCACCGAGGCTGCCGTGGACGCGGACCCCACCGAAGTCGCCGGCCGCCGCCTCGATCTGGCCGGAGAGGCCGCCGTCGGCCGTTCCCGGGATCGGGGTGGTGAACAGGTTGATCGCGCCGCCGGTGGTCATCGGGCCGTATTTGATGGCCCCCGGTCCTTTGGTGATCTCAACGCCGGTCATCCGGGCGACGCGCGGGAAATAATAGGCCGAGGGGGCCGCATAAGGAGCCGGGGCGATCGGGATGCCGTCCTCGAGGATGGCGATCCGGGCCGAGCGATCCGTGCCCGAGCCGCGGATGCCGATGTTGGGTCGCAGGCCGAAGCCGTCCTCTTCCTGGATCACCACGCCGGGGGCCTGACGCAGGACCCGGTTGATGTCGGAATAGTGGAAGGTCTGCAGCAGTTCCTCGTCGAGGAAGGTGGCGGCTCCGCCGATGTCGCGGGCCTGGGCGCGCGAGCCAGTGATGATGACCGGGGCCAGAACCGTCGGATCGCCGCCATCCGCCGCTGCGGCCATCGGGGCTTCGGCAGCGGCAGCGGCAGCGGCAGCGGCAGGGATCAGGGCGGCGACGGCGACAGAGGCGAGCAGGCGGATCATGCAGAAAGTCTCATACGGGGGTGGCTGCTCGCGAGTGCGAACCGTTCTCAGAATGGGGGCGGTTTATACGACTGAGATCGATTTGCAAGTGCATCTTGTTCGCCCGGTCGGGTTCGTCTTGATCCCGGTCTGAGGACGGATCAGGATCGGGCATGGGCAAGAAAAAAGACGGCTACCGCAAGACGCTGGAACGGCTGCAGGGGCTGCTGGTGGAGACCCAGGCCTGGGTCATCGCCGAGGGTATCCGGCCGCTGATCGTGTTCGAGGGGCGGGATACGGCCGGCAAGGACGGGGCGATCAAGCGGATCACCGAATTCGCCGCGCCACGCCAGACCCGCGTGGTGGCCCTGCCCAAACCGACCGACCGCGAAACGACCCAGTGGTATTTCCAGCGCTATGTGCCGCACCTGCCGGCGGCGGGGGAGACGGTGATCTTCAACCGCTCCTGGTACAACCGGGCCGGGGTCGAGCCGGTCATGGGTTTCTGCACGCCGGGCCAGTACGAGAGTTTCCTCAAGGACGCGCCGCATTTCGAGCGGATGCTGACCGACGACGGCATCGTCCTGATCAAGCTGTGGCTGGACATCAGCAAGGGTGAACAGGCCAAGCGGCTGGAGGAGCGGATCGAGGACCCGTTGAAGCGGTTCAAGGTCTCGCCGCTGGACAAGGAGGCCCAGGCCCGCTGGGCCGCCTATTCGCTGGCGCGCGACCGGATGCTGTCCGAGACCCACGCCCATGGGGCCGGCTGGACTGTCGTGGCCACCGACGACAAGAAAACCGCGCGACTGAACGTCATCCGCCACATCCTGCGCACCCTGGGCGGACCGGGAGCCACGGCTGAACGGCCGGACTCCGATGTGGTCTTCCCCGCCGACGGGGCCGATGGGCGTCTGGCCCCCTGATCAGAAGCCGAGCTCGGAACGCAGGGCGTCGGGGCTGACACCGGCGGCCCGGATTTCGGCCAGGGTCACCGCCCCGTCGCGCTTGGCGAAACGTTTGCCGTCGGGCCCGAGCAGCAGGGAATGGTGGCGATAGACCGGGGTCGGCAGGTCCAGCAGCGCCTGCAACACCCGCTGGACCGAGGTGACCGCAATCAGGTCCTCGCCCCGGATCACATGGGTCACACCCTGGGCGGCGTCATCGATGACGGTGGCGATGACATAGCCGGCCCCGATGTCCTTGCGTCCCAGCACCATGTCGCCAAGAACTTCAGGATGGGCCCTGTGGCGACCGGGGTCGGCGGTCTCCTCCAGCCAGTCCAGATTGCCGAACCCGCCCAGATGGTCGCGGGCCCGGTCCAGCGACAGCCGCCAGGCGAAGGCCTCGCCCGCGGCCAGACGGTCGGCTTCGTCCCGGGGCGTATGCGGGCCGCCGTCGAAGGCGCGGGCGTCGGCGGGATCATCGGCGTGGGGCGCGACCCCGGCCAGCGCCAGCCGTTCCTTGCGGGTGCGGAAACAGCGATACAGCACGCCCATATCGCGCAGCCGTTCCAGCGCCGCGTCATAGTCGGCCCGGTGGTCGGACTGGCGGCGTACCGGCGTCTCCCAGTCGAGGCCGAGCCAGGTCAGGTCCTCGAGCACGGCCGCCTCGAACTCGGGGCGACAGCGGGTGAAATCGGTGTCCTCGATGCGCAGCAGGAAACGCCCGCCGGCGTCGTGCGCCGCCTGCCAGGCGGTCAGGGCCGAAAAGGCGTGCCCCTTGTGCAGCCGCCCGGTCGGGGAAGGGGCGAAACGGGTGGTGAAGGCCAAGCGCTCAGACTCGCTTCAACGTGCCGTCAGCCTCGGCCGCGGCCACGGCGGCGCGTAAGGCGGTCTCGTCCACGGTGTCGAACTCGGCGCACAGGTCTTCGAGGGCGAAGGTCGGCTGGCTGAAGGCCCATTGCAGTGTCTCGCCCAGCGGGCCGGTCGCAGGGGGCGGCGCGCCGGTCGGTCGTAGCAGGGTCAGGGGCTTGCGCACCGGCAGGCCGTAGGCGGGCAGGCGCGGGGCCAGCTCCGCCTGTTTGCCGGCGATGGTGTCCCGGAAACCGGGAGAGGCCGCCAAGGCAGACAGTCGCTGTCCGAGATCGGCCAGATGTCGCTGCAGCGCCGCGCCGCCGTCGACGTGGGCGGGCGGCATATAGGCCCGAAAGGCGGGGTCCTGCATCGCCGCTGTTTCCAGCAGGCCGAACATGATCCGGCCGTACAGGGCGGCGACCGAGAAGGTCACGTGCAGCGAGGCGTTGCCACCGTCGACCGGACCATCAGCCAGGGCGTCGTGATACCAGCCGCGCGGCAGATACAGGACGTCGCCCGGTCGCATGCGGACCGATTGCAGCAGCGGTCCCCGGGTCTGCTGGTAATAGGGGCGTGGATCGCTGCCGCCGCCGGGCATGGCGATGGGGGTGTCGGCGCGGGACTCATAGAGCTGCCAGGTCTTTTCGCCGCTGATGTGGACGGCGAACACATCGTGCAGGTCGAAATGGGTGCCGAAGGCCTGGACCCCGCCGAACGAGCCATAGGCATTGGCCCCGACCGATGCGCCGAACGTTCGGGCCAGCATGTCGGACAGGGCGGCCAGCTCGGGGGTCAGCGACTGAATGTCGTCGGCGATCAGACTGGCCCCGGTCGACAGGAAGACATCGACCCGGGCCGGGGCGGGGCGCAGGACCTCGCCTGTCGGGGTGCGGGCCCGGGTGCAGTACTGATCCGGCGGGATCGGCGCGCCATCCCGCACCAGCTTCAGATTGGCGGCGGTCCAGATCGCGCTCTGGGCCAGAAGGCCGTTGAGCCGGTCCCAGTCGAAGATCCCGGCCTTGGTCGGACGCCCGCCGGCGGGAATGTGTAGCGGTTTGCGGTCGTGATAGTCGGCCATGAAGCGATCAGGGGTGATCGGATGCAGAAGTTCGGCCAGGGTGAGCATGGATCGACGCTAAAACCGTCCGTCGTCGCTGTCGACTGAGGAACCATGAACACCTGTCCGGGCCCGAGCGAAATCGCTGCCGCACGCGCCGCCCTGGCCGCGGTCGATCCGCGACTGGCACAGGCCCACGCCCAGACGCCGGTGTTCGCCTGGCGGGCGCGGACCGGGGGCTTCGAGGGGCTGTTGCGGATGATTGTCGAACAGCAGGTCTCGGTGGCCTCGGCCGCAGCCATCTGGGGGCGGGTGCGTGACGGCCTGGGCAAGGTCACGGCCGCGCGGGTTCTGGCGCTGGACATCGAGACCCTGCGCGGCTTTGGCCTGTCCGGGCAGAAGGCCCGCTACGGCCACGAGATCGCGCGGGCCCAGGACGAAGGGCGGATCGATTTCGACCATATGGCCGGGCTGGACGACGCGGCGGCTGTGGCGGCCCTGACCGCGATCAAGGGCGTCGGCCGCTGGACGGCCGAGACCTGGCTGATGTTCTGCGACGGGCGCACGGACCTGTTTCCGGGCGGCGACGTGGCGCTGCAGGAGGCGATGCGCTGGGTCGACCGGGCCGAGGTGCGGCCCAATGAAAAACAGGCCTATGCCCGGGCCGACATCTGGCAGCCGCATCGCGGTATTGCGGCACATCTGCTGTGGGGATGGTATGGCGGGGTCAGGCGCGGTGAGATTGCGCTGGAGGAGCCCCTGCCGTGATACCGACGCCCGACCTGGATGCGATCAGCCAACCGATCCTGCCGACCCTGTTCCTGCTGGACTATGTCGGGGTGCTGGTGTTCGCCGCCACCGGGGCGCTGGCCTCGGCGCGTGAGAAACATGACCTGGTGACCATGGGCTTTTTCGCCGCCATCACCGGCGTCGGCGGCGGCACGCTGCGCGATCTGCTGATCGGCGCGCCGGTGTTCTGGGTGCAGGACTGGAAATACATGGCCGTATGTTTTTCCGGGGCGCTGGCGGTCTGGTTCCTGGGGCGTCGCGAATGGCGGTTCCGCGCCCTGCTGTGGCTCGATGCCATCGGTCTGGCCTCCTATGGCGTGATGGGCGCGGCCAAGGCCGGTGCCTATGGCGTGACGCCGCTGGTCTGTATCGTCATGGGCACGCTGACCGCCTGTTTCGGCGGTATTGTCCGCGATCTTCTGGCCGGTCAGCCTTCGATTCTGCTGCGTCGCGAAATTACTGTCACCGCAGCGATTCTGGCGGCTGGATCGTTCGTGGCGATGAAGGCGCTGGGCCTGTCGAATGTGGCCGCGGCCCTGGTGGCCATGCCGCTGGGCTTTGGCCTGCGGGCCGGGGCCCTGGCCTGGGGCTGGAGCCTGCCGGGCTTTCCGGGCGCGCCGTCGCGGGGGTGATGTCGCCCAACGGACACGCAGACATCATGGCGGAGCCGTCGAATCGCGGCTAGGCTGCTTTCTGCCTGACAAGGGAAGGAGACGTGTCTTCAATCCTGTCGCCTCCCTTTCCCTCCAGCATGCTGGCAGGGCCTGATGCAGGTCCAGTCCCGCTCCCCCTCCGGCTGGCCCGCGCTGGTGCTGAACGCTGACTTTCGTCCGCTGTCCTACTACCCGCTGTCGATCTGGCCGTGGGAGGAGGTGGTCAAGGCCGTCTACCAGGAGCGGGTCGATGTGGTGTCCACCTATGACAAGGTGGTGCGCAGCCCGTCGATGGAGATCGTCCTGCCCAGCGTGATTGCGCTGAAGACCTATGTCGACCAGGATCGCCAGCCCGCCTTTACCCGCTTCAACGTCTTCCTGCGCGACGGCTTCACCTGCCAGTACTGCGGCGACATGCGCGACCTGACCTTCGATCATGTGATCCCGCGCAGTCGCGGCGGGCGCACGACCTGGGAGAATATCGTCGCCGCCTGCTCACCCTGCAATCTGCGCAAGGGCGGACGCACGCCGCAGCAGGCCAGTATGCCGGTCCACCGCGAACCGCACCGACCCAACTCATGGGAATTGCAGCAGCGGGGACGGAAATTCCCGCCGCATTTCCTGCATCAGAGCTGGCTGGACTACCTGTACTGGGACATCGAACTGGAGCCGTAGGCTTCGGACGGCTTTACGCGCGGGTTGCAGGCGACGGTCTGGACCGATACGGGCGCAGCGGCGTTGATGATGTCATCTCCCCGTTCCGCACAGGCTTCCATGAAACTCCGCGTCCGTTCCGAGCTCGTCTATCGCTTCGATCCGCCGACGGACGCGATCTTCCAGATCCACGCCGCCCACTGGCCGGGACAGAAGATCATCGAGGAGTCGCTGGTCTTCACCCCGGCGGTCCCCTTTCGTCTGGACGAGACGGTCGATTTCGGTACGCGGCCCTTGCGGGCCCGCCTGTCGGGTGAGGTGACGGTGCTCTATGAGGCGCTGGTCGACAACGGTCAGCTGAAGGGACTGCCGCCCGGCGCGGTCCAGAACGCCTGGACCGACCTGCCGGTCGACGTACTGACCTATCTGTGGCCCAGCCGCTATTGCCCGTCTGACCAGTTCGGCCGGTTTGTCGAGCGCGAGTTCGGCACCCTGTCCGGCGGGGCGCGGGTGCTGGCCATCGTCGACTGGATCGCCGGCAACGTCGATTATCGCTTCGGCGTGTCCGACAGCGAAACCACCGCCGCCCGCACCTTCATCGATCGCGCCGGCGTCTGCCGCGACTTCACCCATCTGGGCATCACCCTGTGCCGGGCCGCGGGGATTCCGGCGCGCGCGGTCAGTGCCTATGCCGATCAGCTGGCACCGCCGGACTTTCATGCGGTTTTCGAGGTCTGGCTGTCGGACGGCTGGTGGCTGATCGATCCGACCGGCCTGGCCCCGATCGCGGGTCTGGTACGCATCGCCAGTGGCCATGACGCGGCCGACATCGCGTTTCTGAGCACCCATGGCGTGTGCGAAATGGTCCGTCAGGCGGTCACGGTGGAGGCGATGTGATCCGAGGGGCCGGCTCACAACTTGCTGAAGGATTTGGATCCGTCAGTCACTACCAGGCCGGAGTTCGGACAGTCGATGTCCTTCGCTGATGATTGCCGCGCCCACGAACGGGCGGAAATGGGTGGCGTCATAGAAGGCGCAGTCGGCCGCGGCAGCCTCGCAGTTTGCAGGCAGTTCTGGCAGGGAATCGAGAAAGTCCGGCCGGTCGACAGGGACCAGGACGGCCCCCTGTTCACGGGCGGTGCGCACGATTTCCGTGCGCCAACGCGCCCTGAAGTCGACCAGGCCGGCCTCGGCAACCAGGCTATCATAAGCCGGATGGGTCGGGCCCACATATAGGATGACAGCAATATCCTGGTGTTTCAGGTCAGCCAGCAAGCGGGTGAAGCGCGCCATTTCGCGGGCATAAAGGGCCTCGCGATTGGGCGGAGATCGTCCCCAGGCACCCAATAATCGAGACCGGGCTGCGGGGCCGGGCAAAACGGCAACGCTGCGGGCGTGGACCGGCGCGGTTCCAGGGTTCGCAAAGCCGAACCGGTCAAACGGGGGCTCGGCGCAGGTCTGCGGGTGACGCACCATTTCTAGGGTCGCTCGCAATGCTCCGGGGGAAAGAAGGCCGTGGCGTATCGCCGCCAGCCGGGGTGACGTCCGCTCGGTCGGGAGGTTTGCCGCCGGAAAGCGCGACTCCGCGAGGGCCACGGCCCCGAAATCCAGTCCGATCCATACACGTTCAAGTGTCGGGCTCGCCGCCGCGGCCCGGACAATGCGGTCGATGTCCGGCATGGTCGCGCCGGACAGTCCCACGTTCAATACCGTTGCTGCCGCCGGATTCAGCATGTCCGTCTGCCTGAAACCCCAGATCACCCGCGACGAGCCGGTGATGATCTCTGTGGGCGGGTAGGCCTGCGGCATGGACAGTACCAGCTCGACCCCCTCGCGGTTCTTCATCCCCGGGGCGCACGCCACCCTTGGTCCGTCGGCCCCGGCCAGCATGCCATAGGGATCTATCAGGGCGGTGGCGGCGACCACCCCACTAAGCATCAGCAGGCCGCTGCCCAAGGCCGTGACCAGGAACCGGCGGCCTGCGCGGGATGGATCAGAACTGGACATAGACAAACCTGCGAGCGTCATCGATCAGGCAGAGGCAGAGCACCAGGGTCGCCGCCGTGGTGAGGGCCCAGACCGGGGTCAGGCGGAAGCCGGCCAGCCGGTGCGGCGGCGAGGGTGTCGGCTCGGGCCTGAGGTCGAGTGCGTTCCAGTAGCGGCCGAAGAACTGGGCGCTGTTGGGCAGCCCCCAGGCGACCAGCATGCACAACGGCAGCATCATTAACCCGCGCCGCCCGATGGCCGAGATGTCCCAGGTCGCTCCCAGTCCGAGCAATGCGCCATAGACATGGGCGGCGCTGTCGAGCGTCGGGGCGCGGAACATGGCCCCGAGCAGGGCGCTGCTCAGGAAGGTCAGGGCGATGGCCATCCAGCGCCCGAAGCCATCGGGGTTGCCGGCCCGGCGGTTGCGGCGGCGGCGCTCGTGCACGACCAGCAGGATCGCCGTTTGCATCAGCCCCCAGACCACAAAGGTCCATCCCAGACCATGCCACAGACCGGAAAGGATACCGGTGATGGCCAGGGCTGTGACCACGGAGACGCGCCGTCGGCGCACCAGCGGTTGGAAAACATGGGTACGCATGAAGATGGCGAAGGTGATGTGCCAGCGTCGCCAAAGGTCGAAGCGGTCGGTGGCGAAGAGGGGGCGGTCGAAATTGATCGGTAGGCGGATGCCGAACATCCGCGCCAGGCCGATAGCCATGTCGCCGTAGGCGACGAAGTCGAAATAGAGCTGCATCTGGAAGGCGACGATACCGAACCAGCTTTCGAACGGCGAAATCGGCCCGGCCTGTGCCGCTTGGAATATTCGGTCGACGGCCGGGGCGATCTGGTCGGCCAGCAGGACCTTCTGGGCCAGGCCGAAGACGAAGATGGACAGGCCGGTGGAGACATCGACCGCCGTGACCCGGGACAGGCAGCGTTCGCGCAACTGATCCGCCATGTCGCGGAAACGGACGATTGGTCCCATGATCAGGTGGGGGAAGAAGGTGATGAAGAACAGGTAATCGCGCAGGGATGGGGCGGTGATCTGGCGACGACGGCAGGCGACGATGAAGCCGATTTGCTGGAACGTCACATAGGACAGGCCCAGCGGAATCAGGATGTGTTCCTCGGTGCGGAAGCCGTCGGCATTCGACAGGTCCATGGCGCTGATCTTGAAGGCCGCGAGCAAACCGATATTGGCGGCGACGCCCAGCCACATCAGTCCCCGCCGCAGTGGCTCTCGCCCGGAATCGAGTCGGGTGAGTAGACGGCCGCACGCAAAGGTCACGGTCAGGCTGAAGGCGAGAACCGTCGCATTATGGAGGCCCGTCCACAGGTAGAAGGCCACCGAGGCGATGATCAGGAAGCCCGCCCTCAGGTTGTTGGCGGTCGGGCCGCGGATGGCGTGGAAGGCCAGCATCACCACGGGCAGGAACAGGAGGATGAAGAGCGGGCTGGCGAAATTCATCCGCGAGTCAGCGGGACTGACGGTCGGCCGCGGACCCGTGGGAGTCGAACCAGTGGTGCGCTCCGGTCTCGGCGGCGGCGATACAGGCCTGCTGCGCCTGTGCCGTTACGGCGCGGTCCAGCACCAGGTCCAGCGCCTGTTGGCCGTGCTCGGCGTCAGCTTCGATGTGAACGGCGAAGAAGGCGAGGTCGCGATCGCTGAATCCCTGCTGTCCAAGCGCCTTGAGCAGCGGTTCGGCGGCGGTGGCGAATTTCAGTTCCTGGCCGATCAGCAGGAATGCCACGGCCTCCAGCCAACGACCTTCCGCCAGCATGGCCCGACCCGGGCCGGTCGCGTGCATGGCGTTTCCGAACGCATCTTCTTCGGTCCCGTCTTCCACTCCCGTCGCGCGCAGGAAGCGCAGGGCCAAGGCGGGATGCCGCGCCTCGGGTCGCACGATCAGGCCGCGCCGGGGGTTCAGATGGATACCCTCCTCTTCAAGCATGTTCTCAAGCAGGGTGAGACGGGCTTCCCTGTCGGGGGCCTTGTCCACCAGTTCGGCGATGGTGGCGCAGAACAGGGTGGCCGATAGATAGGTCGAACGGGCGTAGCGCTGCAGCAGGGATAGCGGGCAGCGACGCGTGGTCAGGGCCCGATAGAATCGGGTTCCTTCCAGCGGCCAGGGAGCAATGGCCTTGAGCAGGGCCTGCTCGAAGGAGCCGCGGTCCAGTGGGGGCTCAGTAGTGGAATTCATTGGCCGCAATGCTCTCGAACATCGGCTCGACCTGACCATCCGGCGCGATGCGCCCGCGTGTCAGGCTGCCGAGATCAGGCCACTGGGTCAGCTGGAAACCGGCGCGACCGAAGCGGAAATCGCGGCTGGAGCCCTCGGCACTGCTCAACGTCAGCTCACCGGCGCGGTCGCCGAGAGCCTGGCGCAGGCAGGTTTCCAGCCCGTCGAGATCGAAGGGTTCGCCTTCCATATGCCGGCCCATTTTGCCAACCGACCGCAGGTGGATGTCGCGCACGCCCTTGCCCAGCAGAAAGTCGAGGAATTCAGGCAGGTGATCATCGTTTAGGCCGGGAACCAGGATCATGCCGACAGTGACATTCATCCGCGCGGCCAGCAGATTGTCGAGTGCCTTGAGCTTGCGTGCGGCGCAGGCGGCCCCGTCGATCTCCTCATAGAGGTCGTCCCGCAGGCCGCCATTCAGCGACAGATAGACGGTGCGCAGACCGGCGGCCCGTAGTCGGTCAGTGTATGATCGACGTCCCAGCTTCAGCCCGTTGGTCAGGATGGTCGGGATGTGGCCCAGACTCCTGACCTTGGCGATGATTTCGGGCAGATCCTCGCGCATCGTCGGCTCAGCCCCGACCAGACGAATCCGGGTGCGACGCGGCAGCCGTTTAAGGATGGCATACAGCCAGTCAACCGGCAGGTCCGGCAGGTCGCGGACCGGAATGTAGCAGTTGGCGCAGGCCATGTTGCACCGATGGGTGATGTCGGCGAACAGGACGCGGAAGGGTGAATCCTCCGGAGCGTACCGCAAGGCACCGGGCGTATAGGCATCAAGCAGCAGTTCGAGCGCCTCGTCCGCCGGGCCGGAGGCGCGTTGCAGAGCAGTTTTTGTCGACATTTCGTTAGCTTATAGCAAAGCTGGTCACGCCAGAAGCCGGGATTTCGGTGATGTCCCAATATTGGGACAGTCCAGCAAATGACGATTAGCCGCCCGCGTCAGCTGCCTCGCGCGCCTTCCAGGCCTCGATATGCTCGAGGCGGCGCAGGACCCTGTCAGTGGGGTCGATCAGGACGTGGGCTCCGGTCGGCACCGTGATCTCGCCGCGGTTACCGGTCATCGGCAGGGTCGTCACCGTGCCGTTGATTTCGATGTCCAGCGGCATGGGGAAGGCTCCGCCGTCGCCGGTGACCCACTCCAGTGTCAGCCGGTCGCCGCTGCGGGTCTGGCGCAGGTCGGGCAGGGCTGCCTGGTACAGATAGGCGCGGAAGAACCAGGTCAGGTCCCGGCCGCTCTCGTCATTGACGAGGGCGAGGAAGTCGCCGGTCGAGGCGTAACGCGGACTGAAATTGCCCGGGCGCGGATCGGGGCGGCCATAGACCAGCCGCCGGACTGAATTGAAGAAGGCCTCGTCACCGATCAGCAGGCGCAGGGAATGGGCGATCAGCGAGCCCTTGTTGTAGATGTCGAGGCCCGGCCCGATGTCACCGTCATAGACCTGATCCTCGGTGCGCCGCTCGCCGGACACGACCGGGTGCCGGTTGAGCAGGGCCTGACGCTGTTTCAGCAGCGACGCCTGCATGGCCCGGTCGCCGTGTAGCCAACGGTCGTAGAGGGGCTGCATATAGGTGCCCAGACCCTCGTGCAGCCACATGTCGTCGGCATTGACGTTGGTCAGCTGGTTGCCGAACCATTCGTGTGACAGCTCATGGTGCAGCAGCCAGTCAAATCCCCGCCCATCCAGTTTGTAGCCATTGCCGTAGGCGTTGATGGTCTGGTGCTCCATGCCCAAGTGCGGGGTCTCGACCACACCCATCTTCTCGTCACCGAACGGGAACGGGCCGACCGTGGCTTCGTAGAAGTCCAGCATGCGCGGGAATTCGTCGAACAGGGCCCGGGCTCTGTCGGCATTGTCGGTGGGCAGATACCAGTAGGTCATCGGCACGGTGTTGCCGTAGCGACTGGCGTAGTCGGCCTCGAGCTCGACATAGGGAGCGATGTTCAGGGCCACGGCATAGGTGTTGGGCTGTGTCGCGCTCCAGCTCCAGGTTGTCCAGCCGTCGCCCTGGTCGACGATGCCGGTCAGGCGGCCGTTGGCCGGGGCCGACAGGCCCGTGGGCACGGTGATGTGCAGGTCGACGCGGCTCGGCTCGGCCAGCGGGTGGTCAACGCACGGCCAGAACAGGTCGCAGCCCTCGCCCTGGACGGCAGTGGCGATCCACGGTCGGCCGTCAGGCGTGCTCGACCAGATGAAGCCGCCGCCCCACGGCGGATTCGGCGCGATCCGGGGCCGGCCGGCATAGGCGATACGCAGGGTGACCGACTGACCGGCGGCGAGAGGGCTGGGCAGGTCGACGGTCAGCCGCCCGTCGGGATTGGCCCAGCGGTCAGGTGACACGGGTGCACCGTCGACGGCGACTTCGGAGATGTCGAACCGCGTGTCCAGTTCGACCGCCAGCCGCACCAGCGGGGCGGTGGCCGTGAAGTCGAGCGCAGCCACGGCGCTGATGGCGCGGGCCTCGGGGCTGACGCGGAACGATAGATCAGCGCGGTCGAAGCGCAGGACCAGCTGTTCGGCGGTGCGCGGCTGGTCGGTCTCGAGGGTGAAGGCAGTCGAGACGCGCGGCACCGGCATCGGCGGCGGGGTCGAGGCGCAGGCAGCCAGGGCCAGGGCGGCGGCCACGGAGGCGGCAAGTCGGGCGACGATGGCGGACACGGCGAACTCCGGAGACGACCGGGGCGAGCGTAGGGCGGTGCGGCGTGGGCGCAAGGGAGATCGCGGGCAAAGAAAAAGGCCGGTGTCGCCACCGGCCTCATTCAAATTCGGGAGTCAGGCACCGATCAGGCGGCGGTCTGTTCCGCCAGCTTGGCCTTGACCTGACGCTTGATGCGCTGGGCGGCGGTCGAGAGCTTCTCGTCGCGCGCCTTGACGATGAAGGCGTCCAGGCCACCCTTGTAGTCGAGGGTGCGCAGCGCGGCGTTCGAGATCCGCAGGCTGAACGACTGGCCCAGCGACTCGGAGGCCAGCTTGACCGTCTTCAGCGACGGCAGGAAGCGGCGCTTGGTCTTCACATTCGAGTGGCTCACGCTGTGGCCGACCATCGGGCCGATACCGGTGAGTTCGCAACGACGAGACATCGTCAGATCCTTAAAGATCACATCCGGAAACAGGGAGCCGGATGCATGAAACAGGAACGCGCGGGCAAATGTCCCGCGCGAGAGGGGGCCGTATAGAGGAAGGGCACTCCGCGCGTCAAGGCCGAACCGGCCTGTCCGGAGTCGAACGACCCTGTTCAGCCGCCGTTCAAATGCCACCTTGTAGAGAGTGTATGTATGACATCGTTTTCAAACCGAGGGGCGACCATGAAACCTTCTGCTCTGCTGACCCGCACACTGGCGACCGCTGTGCCGGTTCTCGCCGGTGCCCTGATGCTGGGTGCATCCGCTGCGGCCCCCCAGACGCCGGCTGCGGCCCAGACCGTGCTGCCCGGCTACTGGGAATATACGACCAGTGCCCTGGGCATGGGCGATACCGAGACCAAATGTGTCCGGCCCAGCGAGATCAACCGCTTCTTCGGTGGCCTGTCGACTCGCCGCTGGCAGTGCACCTATCCGGTGCGTGTGGTCGGAAACGGCCAGGCCCGGTTCGAAGGGGTCTGTCGTGATCCCAAGGGCCGCAGCGTTAATGTCCGGCTGAACGGCCCCTATGATGCGGAGAATTTCCGCTTCCGCGGGGGGGCCCAACTGGCTCGCGGCACGCCCTATATTCCGGCCAGCATCACGGCGCATCGGATCAGTGCTGAGTGCCCGGCCAACGCCGAATATTTCTGAGCCCCGTCTACCGGGATCCAGAACAGGAAAAAGGCCCGGTCTCGCGACCGGGCCTTTTGTCTGTCACGACGATGGCCTGACGGATCAGGCGGCTTCGGCCTCGGCCTCGGCTTCGGCGGCAGCAGCGGCAATGGCGGCCGGCGACAGCACGGCCTTCTTGGCGCTGAGCGACTTGGCCAGCAGCTCGACGGCAGCCCCCTTGTCGATGCGGTTGGCCGCGGCGACTTCACGGGCCATGCGGTCGAGCGCCGATTCATAGAGCTGGCGCTCGGAATAGGACTGTTCCGGCTGGCTGTCGGCGCGGTGCAGGTCGCGGACGACCTCGGCGATCGAGATCAGGTCGCCCGAGTTGATCTTGGCTTCGTATTCCTGGGCGCGACGGCTCCACATGGTGCGCTTGATACGGGCCCTACCCTTGAGGGTGGTCAGGGCCTTGGTCACCACATCGTCGGCCGCCAGGGTGCGCAGGCCGGCCGTCTTGGCCTTTTTGGTCGGAACCCGCAGCGTCATCTTCTCGTGGTCGAAGGTCACGACATAGACTTCCAGTTCCATGCCCGCGACTTCTTGGACCTCGACGGCGGCGACCTTGCCGACACCGTGCGCCGGGTAGACGACCGCGTCGCCAACCTTGAATTCCAGACCGCTCTTGCTCGTCATGTCATTCCTTTCCCGGCAACAGGGGCGGGCAAAACGAAACGCAGAGACGTCAAATCCTCTCCGTCGGCGGGGGCCGTCGGAGGGGACAGGCTTAGACGTCAATGCGGAAACGGATCACCAAACCTCTGGCCGACCCAGCCTTCGTGGGCGGGGTTCTGTCGCAAACGCGGGCGGGGCGAATAATTCGCTGACCGCCCGACCCAATGTCGATGAACCTATCACAAAATGCCGGAATTTCAAAACATCCACAGCCCCGGCCCCGGAAGGGGGCGTCACCGGTCCGGCGTGGTTCGGTGGATCAGGAGCCCTTGCCCGGTTTGGTGGAGAAATATTTCTCGAACTTGCCGGTCTCACGCTCGAATTGTGCAGCATCGGCGGGGGCCGTGCCCTTGACGGTTATGTTGGGCCAGACCTTGGCATATTCGGCGTTGACCTGAAGCCATTTGCCGTCGGGCTCGTCCTCGGTGTCGGGGACGATGGCGTCGACCGGGCATTCCGGCTCGCACACACCGCAGTCGATACATTCGTCCGGCGCGATGACGAGGAAATTCTCGCCCTCATAGAAGCAGTCCACCGGACACACCTCGACGCAGTCCATGTATTTACATTTCACGCAGGCGTCGGTGACGATGTAGGTCATGGCGAGGCTGGAATACCGGCGGACGTTGGGGAGGGAATGGCCTGCGCACATGACCCCGGGCCGGGGTCCTGTCAACCGCGGGGCATGGTCGGGTCCACCGGGACATAGAGGCCGCGGGCCTCGGCCGAGCCCCCGCGCCGGGTGCCGAGCGCGGCGATCGTCAGCTCGACCAGACGGCCATTCAGGGCGAAGACCAGGGTGTCACCGACCTGCACCGGTCGAGCGGCCCGGTCGAGGCGGGATTGACGCCCGTGGCGGGTCAGGCGCACGCCACCGCGGTCGACGAAGGCCGTCGCCAGCGACCGGGTGCGCAGGAAGCGGGCCTGCCACAGCCAGATATCAATACGACAGCCGGCGGCGCTCATGCCTTGGGCGCACTGCGTCGACGGGTCGCGGCCTTGCGGCGCGGCGCGCGTGTCGGGCTCGGGGCGAGGGCGGCCAGAGCGGCGAAGGGTGAGTCCTTTGGCAGGGCCGCTGGTCGTCCGGGCCGATCCGGCATACGCGCGCGCGTCGGTCGCAGGGCAGCCGTCAGGGCCTTGGCCTCTTCGGCGGTCCAGCCCAGTTCGGCCAGGATCTCGGCACTCAGGGTGCCGTCCTTGCCGCGCTGGTCGGCGGCCCGCTCCAGTGCCTCGACCGGCACCGCCCAACGTCCGACCGCGCGCACACCCCAGGCCGACAGGGTGCGGACCGTCGGCGGCGGATGGGGCAGCAGGGTCAGGCCTTCGGCCTGTGGACGAAACGGTTGATCGGCGACGAAGGCGAGGGCCAGGGCGCGGGCGCGGGGCTTCAGGATGTCGGGCAGCCAGACGGAATGGGTGCCCATGCGCACGGCGAAGGTGCGCAGCGTGCGACGCTCGGCCGGGCTGAGGGCGTGGAGATCGCGCTCGACCTCGGCCCGGTCGATCAGCCCGCCGGCCTCAACCAGCCGGAAGGCCAGGCCGCGCGGCAGACCCTTGAGCGTGCCGCTGTCGAGGGCGCGGCGCAGGCGACGCAGGGACTTCAGCGCCCGTCCGGCCTCGGCCGCCAGCCAGGCCTCGACACGCTGGCGGGCGCGGTCGCGCGTGGCGACGGGGCCGAGGTCGCCGAGCAGTCGCACCCGGGGGGCGAACGGGTCGCCGCCGATGATCCGCGCCGCCTGGGCCCCCTGCCACAGGACGATGCCGTCCGGCGTGACGGTGAAGGCGTCGTCGCCGTCGGCGGTCAGACTGCCCAGCCGTCGGGCGATCTCGGGCCCGACCGCGCGACCGGCGGCGGCCTTGAGGGTGCGGTCGGCCAGGGTGGAGCCGCCCTTGTCGGGGGCGAAACGCACGCCGTCCAGGTGGCCGACCACCTCGCCCTCGACCGTGACCCGACCGTCCTCGGCCACCTCGGCGGCCAGGTCGGGGCGGTCATTGAGTGAGCGCATCAGGGCGGTGGTGCGGCGGTCGACGAAACGGGCGGTCAGCCGCTCGTGCAGGACGTCGGACAGTCGCTCTTCCAGCACCCGGGTCTGGTCGCGCCAGTCGCGGGCCTGATCCAGCCAGTCGGCCCGGTTGGCGATGTAGGACAGGGTGCGGACCCCGGCGAGACGGGCCGAGAGCTGGTCGATCTGGCCGTCGTCACGGTCCAGCCGGGCGAAGCGCGGGGCGATCCAGTCATTGTCCAGCCGTCCGCGCGGCCCGGTCAGGGCCTGGAAGATCTCCTTCGACAGACGGGCGTGTTCGTCGAGGGTGGTCTTCTGGAAGTCGGGCAACTGGCAGGCTTCCCACAGCCGCATCACGGCCCCGCGTGAGCGGCCGATGCGTTTGACGTCGTCATCGACCATGGCCCGACGTAACAGGGTCTCGTCCAGGGCCGGGGCTGCCAGTTTCAGCCCCCGCGTACCGGGCGTCTCGACCAGCGAACGCAGCAGGTCCGGCAGGGTGTCGAAATCGAGCCGGGCATTGCGCCATTCGGCGGCCACGACCGGCTCGAAACGGTGGTCGATCACTTGATCGACCAGATCCGAATCCAATTCATCGCATTCGCCGGTGACGCCGAAGGTGCCGTCGCGCAGGTGGCGACCGGCGCGGCCGGCGATCTGGCCGATCTCATGGGCATGCAGCCAGCGGGTCCGGGTGCCGTCGAATTTTCGCAGGCCGGCGAAGGCGACATGGTCGACGTCCATGTTCAGCCCCATGCCGATGGCGTCGGTGGCGACGAGGAAATCGACCTCGCCGGACTGGAACAGTTCGACCTGGGCGTTGCGGGTGCGGGGCGACAGGCTGCCCATGACCACGGCGGCCCCGCCGCGCTGGCGCCGGATCAGTTCGGCGATGGCGTAGACCCGGTCGGTCGAGAAGGCGACGATGGCGCTGCGCCGCGGCAGGCGGGTCAGCTTCTTCGAGCCGTCATAGCTGAGGGTCGACAGCCGCTCGCGGGTGACGACCTCGAGGTCGGGGATCAGGGCCCGCATCAGCGGGGCCATGGTGCCGGCCCCCAGGAACATGGTCTCGAACCGGCCGCGGGCGTGCAGCAGCCGCTGGGTGAACATGTGGCCGCGCTCGGGATCGGCGACCAGCTGGATCTCGTCGACCGCCAGGAATTCCACCTGCCGTTCCAGCGGCATGGCCTCGACCGTGCAGACGAAGAAACGGGCGCGGGGCGGGACGATCTTCTCCTCGCCGGTGATCAGGGCCACGGCCGCTGCGCCACAGCGTTTGACGATCCGCTCATAGATCTCGCGCGCCAGCAGCCGCAGCGGCAGGCCGATCATGCCCGAGGCATGACCCAGCATCCGCTCGACCGCCAGATGGGTCTTGCCGGTATTGGTGGGGCCCAGGACCGCGACGACGCGCGAGGGGGCCAGACCCGTGGGGCGGTCACTCATGATGGACCCAAGGTGGCAACTCGCGGCCCGTTGCTCAAGTCTCAAACACCGGACGTCCGGGTCGCAGGCCGGAGGGTGAATTTCGCTTGCTGATCACCGCCCGGACCGCACATTGGAGGTCACCCCTTATCCGGAGCCTGACCTTGACTGACACCGCCGCCCGCAAGCCGATCGCCTGGCCGATGCTGATCCGCAAGGCGCACCTGTTTCTGGGCATGCTCATCGCGCCCAGCGTGCTGCTGTTCGCGATCACCGGCGGTCTGCAGATTTTCCGGCTGCAGGAAAGTCATGAGGGCTACACCCCGCCGCCCATCGTCGAGAAGCTGGGCCGGATGCACATGGATCAGGTCTATGCGCTGAAGAAGAAGCGGGCCGAACCGGCGGCGGCTCCGGCCGAGACGGTCGCCGCGCCCGTGGCGGTCGAAACGGCCACGCCGGAACCCAAGCCGGCCCCGCCGCTGTCTAAACAGCTGCTGCAGTGGTTCTTCACCCTGGTCGCCGTCGGCCTGGTGCTGTCGACCCTGCTGGGTGTGTGGATGGGGGCCATGGTCAGCCGGTCGCGGGTCACGGCGCGCTGGCTGTTGCTGGCCGGGGTCGTTTTGCCGGTGCTGATGCTGCTGGTCTAGGGCATCCGAGCGGTCGGTCTTAACGGGGCGTGGTTAACCGGCGGAACAGGGGCGAAACGAATCAGGACCGAATCACTGACACCGCCGTATTCAGGGTTTGTTCCCTACAAGATGTTGTATCTTAAGGGTGATTAACCACAATCACGAGGTCGGGCCGGATGATCAGCGCTTTGGCGCTGACGGGGAATTCCATCGCATGGCGGTGAGAGGTGCTTCCCCCGCGCCCATCGAGCCGCTAGGTCAGCGTCCGTGACCCCGTAGCTCAGCCGGATAGAGCAAGGCTTTCCTAAAGCAGAGGTCGGGGGTTCGAGTCCCTCCGGGGTCGCCACCTCCCTTGTTTTCATCTGATAAAACATGGGGTTGCAAAAGGTTTGACACTGGCGGGTTTGACGCCCCCAAAATCGGACCCCGCAACGGCCAATCGGGAGCCTCTTGGCAGCGAACAACTCCGTTTTCCAGGTCCATCAAACCGCGAGGGGTTTCCACCTCCCTTGGGTAGAACTGAGTCCCCATTGCAACAGTTCGGCGCCAATGAACTTGGTTACGGCGCTCTTAACCAATCGCTGACGCAAGCAGCGCCGGATGGCTCTATGGAGGCACCAATGGATATCTTCACGATCGGCTACGAAGGAGCGCACATCGACGCGTTCGTTGCGACCTTGGCGGCCGCCGGGGTGGAGACGCTTGTTGATGTCCGCGCGGTGGCTGTCAGCCGACGACCCGGCTTTTCGAAAACGGCACTGGGGTTGCGCCTTACCGCCGAGGGTATCCGGTACGTTCATCTCAGAGACCTCGGTGACCCCAAACCGGGCCGGGAGGCTGCGAGGGCTGGCCGGTTCCGGGCGTTCGAGCGGATATATGATGCTCACCTCGCCACTCCAGCTGCTGTTGACGCGCTAGCGGAAGCTGGCCGGCTAGCAGGACAATCACCCATTGCTCTCATGTGTTTCGAGGCTGACGCAAGTCACTGCCACCGAACGGTGATCGCTCGACGCCTTGCCAAGGCGATGAAACTACTGATTGTGGACCTTCGCGTTAACAATCCGGGGGCGGCATTTGGAGCTCGAGCGATCAGTCATTCTGGTGAAGGCTTGGCCGCAGCCTAGCGCGAAGTATGGCGAGACCGTTTGCTGTGCGGGCGTGACCCCCGACGGCGAATGGCGTCGGCTGTTTCCCATTCGATTCCGCCATCTCACTGGCGACAGGCAGTTCAGCCGCTGGGACACTGTCGAGTACGTGCCTCGACTACCGGTTTCCGATCGGCGCAAGGAGAGCCGCACGATCGAGGAGAATCGCCTCAAGCGCGTCGGACAGTTGAAGCCGGCATCTCGCGGCGACTTCCTCGCGAGTCTAATTCGTCCTTCGATCTTTGCTGCAGCGGAGCGGGGAGAGTCGTTGGCTCTGGTCAGACCCGACAGTTTCGAGTTCGTTTGGAAACGGAAGGCAGATGCTGAGATCGAGGCAGATCGAGAGAAGCGCGGGCGGACTCTTAGCCAAGGGAGCCTGTTCGATAAAGAGTTGGCAGCGATCGAGCCGTGTCCCTTTGACATCCGCATGCGGTTCACAGACGAAACAGGGCGGCACGACATGGCCTGTGGGGATTGGGAAACCGCCGCGACCTTCTTCAAGTGGCGTCGAGAATACGGCGAGGACTCCGCCCTCTTGCGGCTCAAGAATCGCTACGAAGGTGAGTACGCTGACGCCGGCGTCGCCTTCGCGTTCGGAACCATGGCAAAGCATCCGACGACTTGGATCCTTCTCGGGATCATTCGCCTAGACGAAAGTCACCAGATGAGGCTGATCTAGTCCTCGCAACCGCCGGTGTGGAGTCGCCGCGGGCCCGGCGTGGCTATCGCGCCGTCAGGACCACGATGATGACCGAAGTCTTAGGACGACGTTGGGTGCACGATCTCGCACCCAACCGTAGGAGCCGGTCTGTCCAAGTTTAACGCCGTAGTTTAACCTGTTGAATTCATTGAGAGTAGTGCTGAAGGTTGACATCTCAGCTCATTGAAATGGTTTGGCAGGACGGTGTCCTCCGGGGTCGCCACCTCCTCCGCGACAGACTTCAGTCCGGGCGGCGACCGCGGGGGCCGGTGCCGACACCATGTTTGCCGACGCTCGCCCACTCCGCCTGCTCAGCCTTGTGAATGAACTGTTCCGAAACCATCCAGCCCTTGAACGGGCGCAGGGTGGCCAGGCACATCAGGGTCAGCAGCGGCAGGGTCACGACCAGATGCATCCAGATCGGCGGATGCATGATCAGGTCGAAGGCCATCAGACCGATCATGCCGATCAGGCCGACGGCGGACATCACGAAAAAGGCCGGGCCATCGGCCGGGTCGGCGAAGCTGTAATCCAGACCGCATTCCGGGCAGGACTCACGGATCGTCAGATAGCCGATCAGCAGCGGGCCTTCGCCGCAGCGGGGACAGCGGCAGCGCAGGCCGGTCGACAGGGTGCTGAGACGCGCATGCGGAACGTTGGTCATGCATGGGGTGTCTGCCCCGGACGGTGGGGTTGCAAGCGTCGTCAGTGTCGCGGGGTGGGCGACCGCGACCGGTGATCGGTCATCCTCCGTTAACCGCGATTAAAGGGCTTCACGCGAGTGTGCGCGCGTATGTCCGGGGTCTCATCCAGCAAGCGCATCCTCAGAACGACCGTGGCGGCTGCCGCGGCGGGTGCCGTGGCCTTGTCGCCGCTGGCACCGCTGGCCAAAGAGATCGGCCCCGGGATCTCTCCCGTCGATATTCGCGTCGGAGCCAATCCGCGCTTCACCCGGGTCGAATTCGCCGGGGTGATCGGGGCGCGGTCGCAGGTCCGGCGCGAGGGCCAGACGGTCATTGTCCGGATCGGGGCCACTGCCGCCCCCGACGTCTCGCGCCTGCGGGTCGATCCTCCGAAGGGGGTCGAGAGCGTCGAGACCCGGTCGGTGCCCGGGGGCACGGAACTGGTGCTGACCCTGGCCGAGGGGGCCGATGCCCGCACCGGCAGCGCCGACGGTGCCGTGTGGTTGAACCTCTATGCGCCGGGCAAGGCACCCCCGGCAGCCCCGGGTGCCGCAGCCGCCGCCGCCGCCATTCCGGTGACGGCGACCGCAACGACGGACAAGGTTTCGCTGAATTTCGCCTGGACCCAGCCGGTCGGCGCGGCCGTGTTCCGCCGTGGGGCGGCGGTCTGGGTCGTGTTCGACACGGTCGCCCGTCTGGACATGGCCGGTGCCCGGACCCTGGGACCGGCGACCGACGCACGCTGGGCCGCCGGAGCCGACTATACGGCCGTCCGCATCGCCGCCCCCGACAACCTGCCAGTGTCGGTGGTCAGCAACGGGGCTGCGTGGACGGTGGTGATCGGTGGCCAACGGGTTGCGGCCGACGGGGTCGAGGTGACGCGTGCCGACAGCGGTGATCTGGCGCTGGTCGTGCGGATGGCCGGGGCGACCCGGGCTGTCTGGCTGACCGATCCGCTGGTCGGCGATCGATTCGCGGCGGTCACCGCCTTGGCCCCCGGTAAGGGTCTGGGCCAGCGACGCCAGTCGGTCGACCTGACCCTGCTGCCGACGGCGCACGGGTTGGCGATCGAGACCCCGACCGACGACCTGCGTGTCACGGCGGACGGCGACCTGGTGTCGCTGACGCGGCCGGGCGGGCTGATCCTGTCGCCGCCGTCGGTGCTGCTGGCGGCAGCCCATGTGCCGAACGGCGCGCCGCAGAAGGCCCGGTTCGCCGCGCTGATCCTGCCGGCGTGGAGCGAGACCGGTCCGGGCGGCTATGCGCCCCGCTTCCGCGAGTTGCAGATTCGCGCCGCCGAAGAGTCCTACGCCGCCGGTGAGAATCCGCGCGCGCCGATCGAGGCCCGGCTGGCCCTGGCCCGTTTCCTGGTCGCCTCGGGCCTGGGCTATGAGGCCGTCGGCATCCTGAACGCAATCATCGACCAGGCCCCGAACATGGCCGGAGAGGCCGAAGTTCGCGGCCTGCGCGGTGCGGCCCGCGCCTCGATCGGCCGGATTCAGGAGGCCCAGGCCGATTTCGCCGCCGGAGCCCTGGCCGGTGATCCATCGGCACCGGTCTGGCAGGGCTATATCGCCGCCCAGCAGGGCGACTGGGCCGAGGCACGGCGGGGCTTTATCGCCGGCGCTTCGGTGATCGACAGCTTTCCCGAGGTCTGGCGCGCGCGTTTCGGGGCCGCCCATGCGCTGGCAGCGTTGGAAACCGGCGATCTGGACGCGACCAGATCCCTGCTGGCCTACAGTTTCAGCCAGCCGACCAGCGCCGCCGACCAACTGACGGCGCGGCTGGTCCAGGCACGGCTGTTCGAGCTGCAGGGCGAGGGTGACCGGGCTCTGGCCGTCTACAAGGCCGTGGCGCGGGCCCCGCTGGACGGCATCGCGACCCCGGCCAAGCTGGCCGTTGTGCGCATGGAGCTGGACCGTGGCACGCTGAAGCCCGACGCGGCGGCCGACCAGCTGGAATCGCTGCGCTGGCGCTGGCGCGGAGACGCCACCGAACTGGCCGTGATCCGGCAACTGGGCAGCCTGTATCTGTCGCAGGGCCTGTACCGCGAGGCGCTGACGGCCCTGCGCGGGGCGGGCACGCGGATGGCCGACCTCCCGGGTGCCATCGACCTCCAGATGGACCTGTCCAATGCTTTCCGCAGCCTGTTCCTTGAGGGCGGGGCCGACGGGTTGCAGCCGATCCAGGCCCTGGGGTTGTTCTATGATTTCCGGGAACTGACCCCGATCGGTGCCGACGGCGACGAGATGGTGCGCCGGCTGGCACGGCGGCTGGTCAACGTCGACCTGCTGGACCAGGCGGCCGAGCTGTTGAAACACCAGGTCGACAACCGGCTGGAGGGCGTGGCCAAGGCCCAGGTCGCGACCGACCTGGCCACGGTCTATCTGATGGACCGGCAGGCAGAGAAGGCGTTGCAGGCGATCTGGAGTTCGCGCACGACCCTGTTGCCCACTGCCCTGAACACCGAGCGACGGGCACTGGAGGCCCGGGCCCTGATGGATCTGGGCCGCTTTGATCATGCCCTGGAGGTGCTGGATCGTGACACCACGCCGGCGGCGGCGGAGGTGCGGGCCGAGGTGTTCTGGAAACAGGAAAACTGGGCGGCGGCGGCGGCGGCCTATGACAAACGCCTGGGCGAGCGCTGGAAAGCCTCGACGGAGCCGCTGACACCGGCCGAGGAAAGCCTGCTGATCCGGGCCGGGGTCGGCTATTCGCTGGTTGATGACCAGGGGGCGCTGGCGCGCCTGTCACGGGACTATGCGCCGCTGGTGCCGGGTGCCCGTTCGGCCGGAGCGCTGCGGATCGCCCTGGCGGGTCCCAACGGCGGCGACGTCGATCCCGCCCAAATCGGTACGGCGGCCGGTGGGGCCGATACCTTCGCTGGATGGGTTTCGGCGATGAAGGCCCGGTTCAGACAGCAGACGGGCGAGACCCGCACTGCTGCGACCCCCGCCCGTCCTCAAGCTCAGGTTCCGGCACCGGCGGCCGCCGCGAGACCCGCGGCCGCCGCCTGACCGGAAAACGTCCTAGCTGTTGACCGCATCCTTGAGCGGCTTCGACACGCGGAAGCGCACGGCCTTGGAAGCGGCGATCTTGATGGTGGCACCGGTGGCCGGGTTGCGGCCTTCACGGGCGGCACGGGCAGCGGTGTCGAAAACACCCAGGTTCGAGATGCGGACGTCGCCGCCGCCCATCAGGCTTTTGTGGATGTTCTTGACGATGGCTTCGAGCACGCGGCCGGCGTCGGCCTGCGAAACGTTGGCGTCCTTGGCGACGGCAGCGATGAGTTCAGCTTGTGTGGTCATGGGTCGTTTCCAAAAAAGGCCACCCGATTCCCGGGCGAGACCACCCGATCAACACGTGTTTTGGTGTTCTTGGCAAGCGGTGCTTGCCGCTTGGGTCACTGACGGTGGGGATTCAGCCCGTTCCGGAGGCCCGCTGGAAGCTCTCGACCAGGCTTCCGGCGACCAGTCTCCAGCCGTCGACGAGCACAAAGAAGATCAGCTTGAAGGGCAGGGAAACCACCACCGGCGGTAGCATCATCATGCCCATGCTCATGAGCACGCTGGCGACCACCAGATCGATCACAAGAAACGGAACGAAAAGAAGAAATCCGATTTCGAAGGCCTTCTTCAATTCACTGATCATGAAGGCCGGCGTGACCACCCGCAGGGGCAGGTCGGGGGCGGCGGTATCGGCCTCCACCTGGCTCAGTCGGGTGAACAGCGCGAGGTCGCTGCGGTCCACCTGGGCGAGCATGAAAGTCTTCACAGGTTCGGAGGCCGCATCGAAGGCCTGGGGCAGCTCCATCTGCTCATCCAGCAGGGGGCGGATGCCCGAATCATAGGCGTCCTGCCATGTCGGAGCCATGACGATGGCGCTCAGAAACAGGGCCAGGGAGACCAGAACCGCGTTCGGCGGCGACTGCTGCATGCCCAGGGCGGTCCGCAGCAGGGACAGAACCACGATGATTCGCACGAAGCTGGTGGTCATGATGACGATGGACGGGGCCAGTGACAGGACGGTCATCAGCCCGACCAGTTGCACCACCCGCGTGGTCAGGCCCGCCCCGGTGCCGAGGTCGACATTGATGGCGGCACCGCTCTGGGCCGCCTCCTGGGCCAGGGCCGCCAGCGGCCACAGCAGGCACAGGACGGTGGTCAGCAGGGACAGCAGGGCCGCGCGTTTGAACTCGGCCCGGGTCGGCACGGCGAACAGGGCTGGCCGTGGCGCGCGCGCGGTCACGCGTCGATCTCCGGCAAGGGCGGGGCAGGCTGACGCGGCTCGATCAGCTCACGACCCTCGCCCAGCAGGATCAGCCGTTCTTCATCGTCGATCCGGACCAGAACCAGACGGCGGGCCGGATCCAGCACCAAGGTTTCAACGACCCGCAGGCGGCGCTCGCCGCGCTCGGCACTGATCCGGGCCATCAGTTGCGGCGCATAACGCCGGGCGGCCCAGGCGGCTAGGCCGATGATCCCGAGGGTGAAGGCCAGACCGAAGACGGCGCGGGCAAGGTCGAGGAAATTCATTCAAAATGGCCCTGCCGGCGACTCCTCCGCGATCGGGGGCCGGCGCATGGAGCCTTGCCGATCGTGGTTAACGGGTCGTTTAGATAACTCCGCGTTAACCATGCAGGCGGCATTTTCTGCCCATCTGAACGGGCGCGCCGCGTCTGACAGGAGGAAGCCATGGGCTTTTCCGACCTGCCCCTGCTGGACCAGATCAAGGGTCGCATGTCCTGGCTGGACGAACGTCAGCGGGTCATTGCCCAGAACGTGGCCAATTCGGACACACCGGGCTACGTGGGTCGCGACCTCAAGGCCCCGCCCGATTTCGCCGCGGCCCTGCGCGAGGGCGGGGCGCTGCAGATGACCCGGACCAGCGCGAATCACATCGCACCCGCCGCGCCGCAGAGCCGGTTCCACACCAGTGCCGCCCCGGATTCCGAAACCACGCTGGACGGCAATACGGTGGTGGTCGAGGAGCAGATGCTGAAGATGGCCGAGAGCCGCATGGCCTATGACGCCGCGATCAGCTTCTACCAGAAGTCGATGAACATGCTGCGGATGGCCGCCCGCGGCCCGGGTCGCTGACGCCATGAGCGAGGATCAATAGATCATGCCAGACCCCGTCGCCCGCAACAGCGCCATGGCCGTCGCCGCTTCGGCCCTCAAGGCCCAGCAGTCGCGCATGCGCGTCATCGCCGAGAACATCGCCAACGCCGAATCGACGGCGCAGACGGCGGCCGGCACGCCCTATCGGCGCCAGATCCCGGTGTTCGAGGCCCGCACCGTCGACGGGGCCACCGGCGTGACCCTGGCCGAGGTGCGGCCGGATCAGAGTGACTTCCGCAAGGAATACGACCCTTCGCACCCGGCCGCCGACGGCGAAGGCTATGTGCTGCGGCCCAATGTGAACTCGCTGGTCGAGGCCATGGACATGCGCGAGGCGCAGCGGGCCTATGAGGCCAACCTCAATGTCATCGAGACGGCGCGGGCGATGGACGCCCGCATTCTCGACCTGCTGAAGAAGTGAGGCGCTAGATGATCAATCCGGCAATGGCGGCGCGCGCCTATTCCTCGGTTCAGGGCGGGGCCATGCCGACCGAGCTGACCTCGGCCACGGGTGGGGCGGGCGCGGCCCAGGGCGCGGGCTTTTCCGACCTGCTGCAGAACGTCATGGGCGACCTGACCCAGTCGACCAAGGCGGCCGAGACACAGATGGCCAGCTCGGTGCAGGGCCAGGGCAGTCTGATCGATGTGGTCACCGCCGTGACCTCGGCCGAAGCCTCGCTGGAGACCGTCATGGCCGTCCGAGATCAGGTGATTCAGGCCTACCAGGAAATCATGCGGATGCCGATCTGATCGGCCGCTCGCCCGGCCCCTAGCCCTCCAGCGACACCACCGGCTGGGTGACCCCTGACGGGCGGCGGCTTCGGCCCTTGAGCCAGGCGCGGATGTGGCCCTGCATCGGATTGTCGAGCAGGAAGTGGAAGGCGAAGGCGAAGACGAAGGCCGCCGCCACCCCGGCGACCCACAGCGCCCATTGTGCGCCGACCGGCAGGGCGAAGCGGGCGATGGCGACATTGGCCACGCCGAACCAGGCGATGCGCACCACCTCATTGGTGATGAACATCGAGAATGACACCTGCGCGGCCTTCTCGACCCATTTCGAGGGGCGCGGCGTCGGTGTCGCGCCCGCCGCCAGAATGATGACCGAGATACAGGCCAGTGAGACGAGGGCGTGCTTGTCGAAATACTGCACGAAGGCCAGAGCCAGCGCCGCGCCGATGCCGGCCCATCCGGCCAGCTTCGGGCTGATCCAGACGTTCTGGGCGAACCAGGCCAGGGCCATGCCCAGCACGAACAGGGGCAGGGCGCGGACGAAGCCGAAGCCCATCGGCATCTGGTAGACGGGATAGCCCAGCAGGTTCCAGCTCATCTGGTTGACGACCAGATAGCCGCCGATGCCTAGCACCAGCACCGTCCACGGCTTCAGCCGCATCAGACCCTTCAGGATCCACGGGAAGGCGAGGTAGCAACCGATCAGGGCCGAGATCGACCAGCTCGGCGCGTTCCAGCCGTAGCCGCCGGGTACGCCATAGGCCTGGGTCAGACTCAGCTGGGCCCACAACTGGTCCCAACGGAACCATTCGGGGGACCGCGGGGCTACGCCCAGCAGCCCACCGCCGACGACCAGCGTCACGAGGCTCAGCCCCATGAACAGATGCGCCGGCACGACTCGCAGATAGCGCTTGAGAAAGAAGTCGCCCGCCGACATGCGGCCGCTCGCCACCGAGGCGGCGTAGACCCGCATCAGCACATAGCCGCTGTCGATCAGGAAGAAGTTGGTGAGCAGGAATCCGCCCCGCTCAAACACGGGATGCACACCTTCGGCCAGGGCCACCGGCCCCGCGCCCTGGAAGTGATGCAGGATGATCAGCGAGGCCACGATGAACCGCAGGGCGTCGAGCCACCCGCCGCGAACGATGGGCGTTGTCTCTTTTTGGGTCGAAATGGCGGTCCAGGTCATGATTCCGGCCCTCCCGACCGGTGTTCAGACCTGTTGGAGCAAGGGCCGGGCCATTTATCGCAGGATTAGCTGCGTACCAGCTGGAGGAACTCCTCGCGGGTGCGGGGATCATCGCGGACGACGCCGAGCAGGGTGCTGGTGGTCAGGGTGGCCCCCGGGACGTCGACGCCGCGCAGGGTCATGCAGCTGTGTTCGGCCTCGATCACCACGCCGACCCCGGCGGGCTTCAGAACCTCCTGAATGGCGTCGGCGATCTGGGCCGTCATCTTCTCCTGGATCTGCAGCCGCTTGGCATAGCCGCGCACCACCCGGGCCAGCTTGGAGATGCCGACGACGCGGTCGGTCGGCAGATAGCCGACGTGGGCCACCCCGACGACCGGCAGCATGTGATGCTCGCAGAAGCTGACGAAGCGGATGTCCTTGAGCACGACCAACTGATCGTAGCCGCCGACCTCCTCGAAGATGCGCTCCAGATATTCGCGTGGCTCGACCTCATAGCCGGAGAACAGCTCGCGATAGCTGCGTGCGACGCGGGCGGGCGTGTCGAGCAGGCCTTCGCGATCAGGGTCATCGCCGGCCCAGCGGATCAGGGTGCGGACGGCGGCCTCGGCCTCGGACTGGGGGATGGCGGTTTCGAGCGGAGAGTCGGTCATGCGATCAGCCATAGTGCGGGATGCGGCGAAAGGGGAGCGTTGCCGCTCAGATGATCGGCTGCGGCCGGTCACGAATCCACTGCGAAAGCAGCCATTTTTCGCCGGTGGTCGGCGGCAGGCCGGCGTGCAGGGTGCGTGGATCGACGCGTCCGTCGGGCTCGACGTTGAAGAACAGAAGGGCGTCCCCGGTCTTGCCGCCGAAGCGCCAGTCCAGCTCGGGAAAGGCCGTCTCACCGCCCGCATAATCTTCGTTGAGATAGGTCAGGAAGGTGGCCTGACGCTGACCCTGCTTGGCCAGGGACTCGGCCAGGGCCGGGGCTTCGGGATTGAGGAAGTCGAAATGCGGCTCGTAGCGTTGGCCGATGTCGTAGCGCAGGATGTTGCAGGGCTCGAAGGTCGCAGGATCCAGACCCGGGCCGGCGGCAGCCATGCGGGCCCGCATCAGGGCCAGGATCAGGTCCGTGTCGAGCAGGCTGAAACCCGCCCCGCTGCTGGTGCGCATGCCGTCCGGGCGACGGCCGCCCTTGTCCGCGTCATAGACCCGGGCCGGGACCAGACGCGCGCTGGCGCGCTGGATGATCCAGGCGCAGACGGCCGGGGTGGCGAAGCCCTCGAAGACCTGGATGCGCGGCGAGTCCGAGATGGTGCGGGCGACCGGCGGGGTCAGCCAGGCCGCGAGATTGACCGCCTTGCGGGCTCGGGCCCACAGCGCAGATTTGGGGTCGGGCCGGTCCGCGGCTGCTGCCACGCCGTCATCGTCCGTCAGCAACACCAGCTGCGCGCGCGCGGCGGCGTCGCCCCGTTCGGCGGCCGTCTGTAGCCAGTCGAGGGCCGTCTCCCAGCTCTGCGGGCGCCCGATGCCGACAGCCGCGAGCACAGCGAGCCGGGCGGCGGCCTCGGCATGGCCCAGTTCAGCGGCGCGGGCCAGCAGGATCGCCCCCTCGTTCGGCTGGACCGGGGCTGCGCGGCCGACCAGCAGGCGCGTTCCCAGCCATGTCATCGACGGGACGTGACCCTGACGGGCGGCCCGGTCCAGCCAGGAGACGGCAATCTCGTGGCGGCCTTCGCGGTCGAAGATCCGTGACAGGGCGAACTGCGCGTCCCCATCACCAGCGACGGCGCGGCGGTGAATGTCTTCAGTGGCCAGCGAACTCATGGTCTGGAGCCATATCACCGGTGTCGCCGGAGTGCAGCGGATTTTGCGGCGGAGCAGGGGCCCCGGCCGTCAGCCGGGAAATCGTCCGCTCGGCAGCCGTTTCCTAACTCCGCATTAACCATGGTCCCGGCATTTTCTGCCCAGTATCGTTGGAGCTGAGAATGAACGGCGCGGAAGTTCTGGATGTCGGGCGTGATGCCCTTTGGCTGACGATTCAGCTGAGTGGTCCCATGCTCCTGGTCGCCCTGGTGGTCGGCGTCAGCATCGGCCTGTTTCAGGCCCTGACCCAAATTCAGGAACAGACCCTGGTCTATGCGCCCAAGATCATGGCGATCTTCGTTTCCCTGTTGCTGTTCCTGCCGGTCATGGGGTCGCTGCTGGGCGGCTTCATGCGGACCATCGCCGCGCGCATCGCCGGGATGTGAGCCCGAGGTGGAACCCTACGCCACCGCCGATCAGGTCTGGGCCGGCGGTCTGATTTTCGCGCGCATCGGCGCGATCCTGATGATGATCCCCGGCGTCGGCGAAACCTATGTCCCGCCGCGTATCCGCCTGGCCCTGGCCCTGTCAGTGTCCCTCGTTGTGTGGCCGATCGTCGGCGGGGCCCTGCCGGGCCTGCCGGCCAGCATCGGCGGGATGGCCGGATGGGTCCTGCGTGAGGTCATCACCGGTCTGATGATCGGGGCCCTGCTGCGGGCCTTCATGACGGCCCTGTCGACGGCGGGTGAGGTGGTGTCGATGCAGACGACGCTGAGCTTCGCCCAGACCGCCAATCCGATGCAGGCGCAGCAGGGCTCGACGCTCGGAGCCTTTCTGATGCTGTTCGGTACCACCCTGATCTTCGCCACCAACACCCACCATCTGTTCATCGCCGGCTTGGTGGGGTCGTATGAGCTGATCGCGCCGGCCCGGCCGCTGATGGTCACGGATTTCGCCACCCTGGCCATTCGCACCATCGCCGACAGCTTCGCCCTGGGGGTGCAGCTGGCGGCGCCGGTCATCGTCTTCGCCCTGGTGTTCAACATGGCGTCGGGTCTGGTGGCGCGGGTGATGCCCGCCTTCCAGATCTTCTTCGTCGCCTCGCCCCTGAGTGTAATTCTGGGCCTGTCGATCTTCGCCCTGTCGCTGGGGGTGATCGGAACGGTCTTTATCGACCGCTACCGCGCCCTGGCGGGTATTTTCGCGGGGACGGCCGGTGTCTGACGCGCCCGATCCCGAGTCGAAAACAGAAGAGGCGACACCGCGAAAACTCGCGGACGCGCGAAAAAAGGGTGATTCCCCCAAATCCCCGGATGTCGCCTCGACCCTGAGCCTGATGGGGGCGACGGCGGTGATTTTTATCAGCGGCGGCTGGTTCGCCAGTCGGCTGGCCGAGGACCTGCTGCCCTTCATCGCCCGACCGCACGCCCTGATGGGCGCGCTGAACGCGGGCGGTGGGGCCGAGATCGGCTATCGCGCGGTCTGGGCCGCGGCCCCCTTCCTGGGCGCGGTAATGCTGGCCACGATGCTGGGCGGGGCCGGCGGCAACCTGGCCCAGTCGGGTCTGGTGTTCAGCGCCGAGAAGATGAAGCCGAAGCTGGAGAAGCTGAGCCCGATCGCCGGGTTCAAGCGCATCTTCGGGCCCGACGGCCTGATGCAGTTCGTGAAGACCTTCTTCAAGCTGCTGGCGATCGGGGTCATCTGTTGGCTGGTTCTGAAATCCCATTTCCACGACTTTGAAACCATGGCGGCGCTGAGTCCGGCGGCCATCCTGCCGGCGGCGCGGGACCTGGTGATCGCCCTGCTGACGGCGGCGCTAACCTTCCTGGCCTTCACCGCCGGGGCTGACTACCTGTGGCAACGCTACCGCTTCGCCAAGCGGATGAAGATGACCAAGGAAGAGACCAAGGAAGACTATAAGCAGGCCGAGGGTGACCCCCATGTTAAGGCCAAGCTGAAGCAGATCCGGGCCCAGAAGGGCCGGCAGCGGATGATGCAGGCCGTGCCGACGGCCACGGTGATCGTGACCAACCCGACCCACTATTCGGTGGCCCTGCGCTACGAGCCGGACAAGGGCGACGGCGCGCCGATCTGCGTGGCCAAGGGTGTCGACGCCCTGGCCCTGCGCATCCGCGAGGTGGCCCGGGAACACAAGGTGCCGATCATCGAGAATGTGCCGCTGGCGCGCGCCCTGTACGCGGCGGTCGAGGTCGACGACACCATCCCGCGCGAGCATTTCGAGGCGGCTGCGCGGGTCATCGGCTTTGTCATGCAGGGGCGGAAGAAGCGGTAGGATGGAAAAGGCGTATGCTGCCGCTAGCGAATCGGCTCCGCGAGGCCCCATGCAGACCAAGAGTTGGCAGGCGCAAGCCCGTCCCCCGTTCGACCCCCTGCTGATCGTGATGGCCGTGGGCTTCGTTCTCGCGGTTGGAGCGCTGGCCTATCCGGCCTTCCGGGCCAATCCGTACAGCGCGCCGGGTCTGATCCTGATCTTCACCGCGGTCGCCGTGGCCCTGACCGGTCTGTTCGCCTTCGGCCGCAGTGAGGTGCGCAAGCCGACCGGTGACGTCTGGGTCGAGATGCTGGATGCGCTGGGCGAGCCGGCGGCGCTGGTCTGGACCAGCGGCCAGGTGCTGGCATTCAACGGCGCCTGGGCCGAGGAGAACGGGGCCATGGTCGCCCTGCCCAAGGGGCGTTCTGTCTCGGCCCTGTACATGGCCTTCGCCCAGGCGCGTGAGGGTGAACAGGCCCGGGCCATCGTCACCATCGGTGCCCGTGAGCTCGAGGTCCTGATCAGCCATGCCGGCGGCGGGCGTTTCCTGGTCCGGGCCGCCCCCGAGGCGGTTCTGGGTCTGGCCCATGCCCCGGCGATGCAGGTCGGCAGTGGTACCAGCGCCGGCGAGGGGCGGGCCATGGCGGCCGGCGCGCCGTTCGGTTCGGCCGTGATCGCTCATGAGGACATCTTTTCCGGCCAGGTCGAGGAGCCCAATGCGGCCCTGGCCGTGCTGACCGGCCCCGCCTCGGCCCGCGACGCGGCCTTTGGCCATCTGTTCGAACCCAACGGCATGATCGAGGCGCGCTCCAAGCTGACCACCGGCTCCAGCGGACCGATCGAACTGGTGGCGCGCGCCCATCCGGACCGGATGCTTCACCTGTATGTTGCACCCGAAGGCGACAAGCGCCGCGTCTGGCTGTTCGACGTCTCGGCCCAGAAGTCGATGGAGCTGCAGCTCAGCCAGGCCCAGAAGATGCAGGCCGTGGGTCAGCTGGCCGGGGGCGTGGCCCATGACTTCAATAATCTGCTGACCGCCATCCAGCTGCAGCTGTCCGGGCTGCTGGAGCGGCATCCGGTCGGGGACCCGTCCTATGAGGGGCTGAACGAAATCCGTCAGACGGCGATCCGGGCTGCTGATCTGGTGCGCAAACTGCTGGCCTTCTCGCGCAAGTCGACGGTGCGGCGCGAACGGCTGGATCTGGGCGAGCTGGTCGGGGAGTTTGCGGTCCTGCTGCGCCGCCTGCTGCGCGAGGATGTGCGGCTGGAGACCGACTACGGCCGCGACCTGCCGGTCGTGCTGGCTGACAAGAGCCAGCTGGAGACGGCGGTGATGAACCTGGCCGTCAACGCCCGTGACGCCATGCGTGGCGTGGTCGAGCCGGGAGCCGGGGTGGTGACCATCCGCACACGGCGTCTGACTGGTGACGAGGCCCGGGCGATGGGCTGGCACGACGCCCCGGTCGAAGAACTGGCCCTGATCGAGGTATCGGACACGGGTTCGGGTGTACCGGTCGAAATCCTGGACAAGATCTTCGAACCCTTCTTCACCACCAAGGCGGTCAACGAGGGCACCGGCATGGGGCTGGCCACGGTCTACGGCATCGTCGAACAGGCCGGCGGCCACATCAATGTCGTCAACCTTGAGGGCGCGGGGGCGGCGTTCCGCATCTTCCTGCCCGCTGCCGCCGAAGCCGAGCTGGCCGAGGTCGCGCCGGTCGAGGTCAAGGTCAAGACACCGCGTGACCTGTCCGGGGCCGGGCGTATCCTGTTCGTCGAGGACGAGGCGGCCGTGCGCGGCATCGCCGCCAAGCTGCTGCGCCAGCGCGGTTACGAGGTGATCGAGGCCGCCGACGGCGAGGAGGCCCTGGAGCTGGCCGAGGAATGGGCGGGCAAGATCGACATGATGATCTCGGACGTCATCATGCCGGGCCTGGATGGACCCAGCCTGCTGAAGAAGGCGCGTCCCTTTCTGGGGGATGTGCCGGTGATGTTCATATCGGGCTATGCCGAGAGCGATTTTTCGGACCTGTTGCAGGATGAGGCGGGGGTGTCCTTCCTGCCCAAGCCGCTGGACATCAAGATCCTGGCCGAGCGGGTGAAGCAGGAATTGCGCGGCGAATAGGCCGTCGGAATTCGCGTCTGCGGCCGGACATTGCCGATGTTTCACTTGCAGCTTCGGCCGTCAGCGCCTTTGTTGCACCACACTTTTTCGGAGACCAGTGCCATGATCGATCGTCGCCGCCTGCTTCTTTCCGCCGTTGCCGGGGTCGCCCTGGCAGGGCCGGCCGGGGTCGCTCTGGCCCGTGTCGCCGCGCCGGGATCCGATCCCGCAGAAGCCGCCAAGTTGAACGGCATTCTCGATGCGATGTTCGCGATCATTCTGGCCAAGTCGGCCATGGCCGCCAGCTATATGGGCCTCGACAAGGGTGACAATGCCGCCGCCAAGGCGCGGCTGGACATGCTGACACCGACCGATCTGGCCGAGCGGGAAGCCTTCAGCCGCGAGTTTACGGACAAGCTCAAGGCCGTGGATGCGTCCAAACTGGCCGGGATGGATGCAGTCAATCTGGCCACCGTCCTTTATGACGGTGAGACCACCAACATCGGCCTCGACAACTACCGGTTCGGCAATACCGGTTCGCCCAATCCCTACCGGATCAGCCAGCTGGGTGGGTCCTATCGCGACATCCCTGACTTCCTCGACACCATCCACGGGATCGAGACCGAGGCGGACGCGGAGGCCTATCTGTCGCGGCTGGACGATTTCGGCGATCTGCTGGACCAGGAGACGGCCCTGGTGGCCGAAGACTTCGCCAAGGGCATCGTGCCGCCGGACTTCGTCATCGACCGGACCCTTGAGCAGATGAACGCCGGGCTTGAGCCCGCGCCGGCCGAGG